>Ga0065165_1001723_pt1 | contig 21916 bp, 19 predicted proteins | sample AraplaMF_Cvi_mMF_FD_63813 | JGI IMG/M metagenome (GOLD analysis project Ga0065165, IMG submission 63813) | Arabidopsis root microbial communities from the University of North Carolina, USA - plate scrape MF_Cvi_mMF (version 2) (version 3) | ecosystem: Host-associated > Plants > Roots >... | reverse complement strand
CGTCGAGAAAGGCCTGCTTCACCAGACGCTGGCAGTCGTCAAACGTACCGTCTACCTCCAGCGCCGTCACATTCTGACCCAGCGTCGTAAACTGTTTCTCCTGGATATCGCTCACCTTACCGGAAGGATACAAAACAACCACACGAGTACCAGTCACACCCAGAAAGCCGTTAGCCACGGCACTACCGGTATCGCCCGAAGTAGCCACCAGGATAACGATCTCACGCGCCTGCTCACGGGCAAAATATCCCAGCAACTGCGACATAAACCGCGCCCCAAAGTCCTTGAAAGCCAGTGTAGGCCCATGAAACAACTCCAGCGCATGCACATTACTCTCGACCTCGACCACCGGCACATCAAAAGCCACCGTGTGATCCACAATGCGTTGCAGCTCCTCAGCGGGAACGTCGTCCTCAACAAACGCCCGCGCTACCGTAAACGCGATCTCCCGAAGCGATAAGTCAGGAAGCGCGGCAAAGAAATCAGATGGTAATTGCGGAATAGTCTCGGGCATATACAACCCGTTATCGGGGGCAAGCCCCTGTATCACTGCCTCGCGCAGCGAAGCCTTCTGCGCGGGATTATTGGTGCTATAGAATTTCATAATTGCTAAACGTTTTAACAGTAGTGGAAAACAGGGCTACCCGGTAATGCGTGCCCCTTTATCGTTGATACGCGAAACAAAAACATCGCTCTCCAGGCGCAGGTTTTCAAACTTGCTCTGAATAGCCTTACCCACGCCGCGGGCAATATCATACTCTGTACTCAACGCAAAAATCGTAGGCCCTGAACCGGAGATCCCACAGCCCAAAGCACCTTCGCGAATAGCACATTCCTTGATACCGTCGAAGCCTGGAATCAGCAAGGAGCGTACAGGCTCCGCCACAACGTCGTTCAGCGAACGCATAATCAAACCATAGTCAGGCTTCATTAACCCCACTACCAGACCGGCAATGTTACCCCACTGCGTTATAGCATCCTTCATCGGTATACTGCCACGAAGCACCTTGCGGGCATCCTCCGTCTTCAACTCGATGTGGGGATGCACCAATGTACAGTAGAGGTTGGGTGGTGTAGGTACACGCGTAACATCCAGCGGTTCGTAACCGCGTATCAGCACAAAGCCACCCAGCAACGACGGCGCCACATTATCCGCATGGGCCGCGCCACAGGCAATACGCTCCGCCTCCATTGCAAACGGCAGCAATTGTTCGCGCGTGAGCGGCTCATCATACAAATGGTTTATCGCCACCAGCGCGGCAACAGAACTCGCGGCACTTGAGCCCATGCCACTACCCAGCGGTAGGTGTTTATTCACCACAATGTCGGCACCTCGGTTGCTGTCGATCGCCTTCAGGTATTCCATAACCGCTACGCTTGCCGTATTACGGGAAGCTTCCAGCGGCAGGCGACCACCATCGCCCGAAATAGACGTAATACTAACATCGGTTTTACCGTTGAGTGTAATAATCACCTCGTCGGCAGGAGCCTCAACGGCAAAGCCGAATATATCGAAACCGCACGACACGTTGGCCACGGTGGCCGGTGCGGATGCTTTAATGGTTTTCATGAGTGTTATCGTTTTGCGAACCGTAAGGTCCGCGTTAAGGGTTGGTGTTGTTTAAAAAGCCACAATTCAAGACAGAGTAGTATGCATTAGCGGGCGTAATGCCCGATCCGGATCACATCGGCAAAAACACCAGCCGCCGTTACCGCAGCGCCGGCACCTGGACCACGAATCACCATAGGCCGCTCATGATAACGCTCTGTCGTTAACAAAATAATGTTATCACTACCCGACAGCGAATAGAACGGATGACTCTCCCCTACCGTACTCAACGACACCGACGCCTTACCATCTTTCAATACTGCCGTATACCGCAGCTTCTCCTTCCGCGCCTCCGCCTCGGCACGCAGCTTCTCATACGCGTCGTCGTGTTTGGCCAGCCGTGCAAAGAACTCGTCCACCGAAAGATCACTGCTCTGGCAATCACCCGGTACCAGATTCTCCACACGAACATCGCTCAACTCAAACGGTAAACCGGCCTCACGGGCAAGAATAAGAATCTTACGGGCCACATCCATACCGCTCAAATCGTCACGCGGATCAGGCTCCGTATACCCTTTCGCCTTCGCCTCCTTCACCACATCGCTGAACTTCATACCCGATGCATACGTACTGAACAGGAAATTAAGCGTACCGCTCAACACCGCCTCTACACTGATAACCTTATCGCCGCTGAGCAGCAAATCGTTCAACGTATTGATCACCGGCAGCCCAGCGCCTACGTTCGTCTCATACAGAAACTTCACATTGCGGCGGAAAGCCGTCCGTCGAAGCAACTCATACTGCTCCATAGAAGCGGAGTTGGCCTTCTTATTCGGCGTAACAATGGAGATGTTCGCCTCCAGGATCTCACGATACACCGCCGTCACATCCTCGCTCGACGTGCAGTCCACAAAAATACTGTTCGGCAAATTGCAGGCAATCATCTTCGCGGCAAACGCCGCCATATTCATCTCCTCTCCCTCCTCGATCAACGCACCCAACGCATTTACGGGAGCCAGACCATTCTCGTTAAACAACATCTTACGGCTATTGGCCACCGCAATCACATTCACCTCAAGCAGATTCTCCTTCGCCAGCTTACTGAATTGTTCATCGATCATCTTCAGCAACGCACTGCCGATAAGCCCGGTACCCACCAGGAATACGTTCAGAAGCTTACGGTCCGACAGGAAGAACGACTCGTGCAACGCGTTCAATGCCTTGGCAGCATCGGCCTGGCGAACCACAGCCGATATATTTCGCTCGGAAGAACCTTGCGCTATAGCCATAACGTTAACACCGTTCTTACCAAGACCGCTGAACATACGCGCACTCGTACCCGGGCTGCGCTTCATACCGTCGCCCACAACCGCTACAATCGAAAGATCCGATTCAACCTGAACCGCATCGATCTCTTCATTGCGGATCTCGTACTGAAACTCCTTCTCGATAGCAGTCTTCGCATGATGTGCATACGCGTTCTCCACGGCGAAACAGATCGAGTGTTCCGAAGACGCCTGGCTGATCAGAATCACATTCACATGCTCACGCGCCAGCGTGGCAAACAAACGCATCGAAGCGCCCACCACACCAAGCAAACCACTGCCCTGCAGACTCAGCAGGCTCACCGCGTTCATACACGAAATACCCTTGATAATTTTACCGTTGGTAGACTGCGCATGAATCAGCGTACCCCGGAAAGAGGGGTTGAACGTATTCTTGATCCAGATCGGAATATGGTTCACCATAGCCGGCTGCATGGTAGCCGGAAAAATAACCTTGGCGCCAAAATGCGAAAGCTCCATAGCCTCCTCATAACTCATTTCAGGTACCGTAAAAGCCTTCTTTACCAGCCGAGGGTCCGCCGTCATCATACCGTCCACGTCCGTCCATATCTCAAGGTCCGATGCCTGAAGGGCACCGGCCACAATAGCCGCAGTATAGTCTGAACCGCTGCGACCAAGAGTAGTCGTCTCTCCGGTATTAGACGTAGCGATAAAGCCTGTCACAATCTGCACATCCGTGTGAAACTTAAAGTGCTCACGCATCAACTTGTTCGTCGTCTCAAAATCCACCTTCGCATAACCGAACTGATTATCGGTACGGATAACCTTACGGGCATCCAGAAACGCTACTGACAAACCTTTATCACGAAAAGCTTCCGCTATAATATACGCCGACAGTCGCTCGCCAAAGCTCATTACATAATCGAGCGTACGGATGGTGCGCTCCTTAACCAGAAAGATACCGTTGAGAATATCTTCAAGCTCGTTAATCGTAATCTTTACCTGCGCGAGAATCCCGCTCTGGCGTTGAACACTCACCAGCGCACGCACAGCGTCGAGGTGGCGTTTTTCAATCTCGGCAAGTTTAGTTTTATACTCCGGACTTCCTTCAAGCGCAAGTTTGCTGATGTGAATAAGGATGTCCGTAACACCGCCAAAGGCGGAGAAGACAATAGCAACGTCTTCTTTGAGGTACGGTTTTACAATCTCGACAACGGACAGAATCCGCTCGGGGGTGGCCACAGAAGAGCCACCAAACTTTAGGACTTTCATAACGTGTGTTGCCGTTCTTTCGAACGTAGGGTATGGTTGAGTTGATAAAATTAGTGGAGAAACGCGGGCTCAATTTTGTCTGGGTCCTGGAGCCAGCATAAACTGAATGGGTTGGGGGGTATTATCATTAGTGGGATTTACCCCGTAATGATGGTAGAAATAATCGTAGTGGTGGTAGTTGTAACGATAGCAATAATGGCAATAACGGCAGCAGAAATAACAGAAACACCAGCACAAACCACAGCTGCCTTCGAAGCGAAGGTTGATGTTGTGGATGATATGGTTGGTTGCATTGTCATAATGACTGATCTAAATAATGAAATGATAGGCTTGATTCCAATATATTTTTTAAGATTTTTGCACGAACTAACGATTAGTAGTATTCCTACAACGATTGCAATCATAAAACTATGTCAGTAAAAAAGAAAAAGTTCCCTCGGGAGTCCTTCGTAAGCATGACTGAACTCGTGCTGCCGAACGACACGAACACGCTGAACAACCTGATGGGGGGACGGCTCATGCATTGGATGGATATTGTTTCGGCCATCGCCGCACAAAAACACTCCAACCGTATTGTGGTTACCGCGTCTGTAGACAATATCTCATTCAAGCACCCCATCCGCCTCGGAAACGTCGTTACACTACGGGCGAAAGTCACCCGTGCGTTCAACTCCTCCATGGAAGTACGCATCGACGTCGATGCCGAAGACGTGCCTTCCGCGCACAAATTCGAAAGCAACTCCGCCTACTTCACCTTTGTCGCCCTCGACGAAGAAGGGAAGCCGACCGAAATCCCCGAAATTGAAGCAGAAACCGACGAAGAAAAAGAATTATACAACGGTGCCTTGCGCCGTCGTCAGCTTCGTCTTATTCTTGCCAACCGCATGAAACCTTCCGAAGCAAAGGAACTGCGCTCAATCTTCGACATCCGAGAATCGTAATAAAAACCGCCCATGACGCCTGCCGCTGCCCTCGAAAGCCTGTTTAATGAAGACCTGTACAACGTTCCATCACGTGTACTCGTTATACTAGCAGAGCCCTGGGAAGACGTATCCGAAGAAAACCGCACACTCGTGGCCAAAATCCTTTCGTCTATTCGGCTATCACTGCCCCACGTACAGGTCATTAACCGCAGCGAATTTTCCGTGGAAGATCTGGCGGCCTTCGCCCCTACGCGTATCATATCGTTCGGTGCCACCCTCAAAGCGCCGCATAAAACGTATGAAAATACCGTGCTGGGCAGCACCTCGGTAATCGTCGCCGACAGCCTCGCCCAGCTCGACGACGCCCGCAAAAAAAGTCTGTGGCAGGCCCTGCGCGTCATGTTTGGCATCTGATCTCGAATACCAGCCCTCCTTACACAGACCTTATACTGACCGTATAGAGACCTTATACAGACCCATCTCCGTAATTCACTCCAGGTATGAGCATTATAGAACGCTACGCCAACCGTAGGAGATTAGTAAAGTCCAAACCAGGCATCGTGTAAGGAGGCATCGCAAAATAAAACGGGCGACGCGTGTGCGTCGCCCGTTTTGCTTCGGTAGCCTTTGGAACACCTTAGCCTCTCGGTAAAATGGCAGTTATTGCGGCACCGTGATCTTTGGCGCCCTGCGATGTTTCGTAGCAGTCTCGTACGAATAGGCTATCTCCAGCAATACCGGCTCACTCCACGCCCGCCCAAAAAACGATATCCCTACCGGCAGCTCCGCCACAAATCCCATCGGAACCGTAATATTAGGATAGCCCGCCCGTGCCGCAGGCGACGAGCTACCCAGTTGGAAACTATCACCATTCGTCAGATCCGTTACCCACGCCGGACCACCCGTAGGCGCAACAAGCGCGTCGAGTTTATATTCATTCATAACTTTATCGATGCCTTCATCACGGCTGCCCTTCACAAGGGCCGCCAGCGCCAACTTATAATCAGCACTGTTCAGATCGCCCTTCTTCTCCGCCAGCTCCAACGAATACTGATCGAAATACTGTAGCTCAACCGAATCGCCCTTGTTAAATGCGATCAACTCCGCCAGGCTCTTCACCGGAGCGTCCGGACCAAGCGACGTAAAGTACGCGTTCAGGCCGGCCTTGAATTCGTACAGCATCACCTCAAACGACTGCTTCCCCACATCGCCCGGTACTTTATCGATCTCAACAACCGTGGCGCCTTTTTCTTTTAACATCCGTATCGCGGCATACATCAAACTATCAACCTTGAAGTTCTGCCCGATAGCCTCCTTTACAAAACCAATGCGTTTACCCTGTAGCCCATCCACCTTCAGAAACGGCGTATAGTCAGTATAAAACTTACCCGGACTACTCCATGTCTTATGGTCGGCAGAGTCAACACCAACCAATGCACCCAGTGCAATAGCTGCATCGCGTACCGTACGCGCCATAGGCCCTGGCGTGTCCTGCGTAAACGAAATCGGAATAATGCCGCTGCGGCTAATCAGCCCCACCGTAGGCTTTATCCCTACAATACCAGTAGCATGACTTGGGCAAACAATAGAACCATTCGTCTCCGTACCAATGGCCAATAGCGTAAGATTAGCCGCGACAGCCACGGCAGACCCAGAGCTTGAACCACAGGGATTACGTGTTATATCATACGGATTCTTCGTCTGGCCGCCGAGTCCGCTCCAGCCGCTGCTGGAAAGCTGTCCCCGAAAGTTAGCCCACTCACTCAGGTTAGCTTTACCAAGTATCACCGCGCCGGCAGCCCGAAGCTTTCGGGCAACATAACTGTCCTGCAGCGGATGCGACTCTTTTAGGGCACGCGACCCCGCCGTCGTCGCCATGTTATCATGCGTATCGATATTGTCCTTCAACAACACCGGCACACCATACAATGGCATCTTCAGCTTATCTGCATCACTCACACTGTCGAGCGCTCCCGCTATGCGCATCGCATCCGGGTTCACCTGGATAACCGAGTTCAGCGAAGGACCGTTCTTATCGATCGCATCGATACGATCGAGATACGCCTGCGTTACCTGCCGGATCGTAAAAGACCTGCTCCGATAGCCATCCTGAAGATCGGCAATCGTAAGTTCATCAATCGGCAACACGTTAGACTGAAGCGGAGTATCCGATGCCGGCTCCCGAGGTGTACACCCGCCCCCGATAATGATGATGATGAGAAAAATCAGAACATACCGTAGGCGACTAATCATAGCAAACATGATGGGTACTGTTTTTAATTGCAGAAGTAATATACAATGATGCCAGCACCTGTTCGCACCGGAATGTAACCGGTATATATACAGATAGAAATAAAATTCTGCCCGTTACTTACAAGTACTGCTGCATTACCGCCGCTGCCGCTCTTCGCACGCGAACTGATTCTCCACCGCAGTGGCGAGGTCGTTATTCTACAGGCCTATTCCGGTAACGTTGCAGCGCATTGGATTTGGCGGTTTTAGGACTTCTTCTATCTTTGTTAACGTTTCGGAAAAGCCTGTCTTTAGCTGGTTTTCCGGGATAGCGGTTAACTCTTTTTATTGTTAGTATAATCAATCCACACATCATGAACAGTATTTTGTACATAATCCCAGCCTTCGGTGTCATTGGGCTGGTCGCCATGGCCATTAAATCAGCCTGGGTGAGTAAGCAGGATGCCGGCGACGCAAAGATGCAGGAGCTGGCAGGTTACATTGCCAACGGTGCAATGGCTTTCCTGCGGGCTGAATGGAAAATCCTGGCGTACTTTGCCGTTATCGCCGCTATCCTGCTCGGCTGGTCAGGCACACGGGTAGAAGACTCGTCGCCACTCATCGCCGTATCCTTTCTGATTGGCGCTGTACTCTCAGCCTTTGCCGGCTATATCGGCATGAACATCGCCACCAAAGCTAACGTACGCACTACACAGGCCGCACGTACAAGCCTGGCGCATGCCCTCAAAGTATCATTCACCGGAGGATCCGTCATGGGAATTGGTGTGGCCGGACTCGCGATCCTTGGACTGGGTGGACTTTTCATTATCCTGTATCACTACTTCGTACCCGCTGGCGCGGCCATCACCGGCATAGAAATGAAACGTGCCATCGAAGTACTGGCTGGCTTCTCACTCGGGGCTGAATCCATCGCACTGTTTGCCCGTGTAGGCGGTGGTATTTACACCAAAGCTGCCGACGTTGGTGCTGACCTTGTAGGTAAAGTAGAAGCCGGTATCCCCGAAGACGACGTGCGCAACCCGGCCACCATTGCCGATAACGTAGGCGATAACGTAGGTGACGTAGCCGGTATGGGCGCCGACCTCTTCGGCTCGTACGTGGCAACGATCCTCGCCACCATGGTACTCGGTCAGGAAATAGACGCCTCCGCCGATAACTTTGGTGGCCTCTCCCCCATTCTGCTTCCCATGCTAATCGCCGGCCTTGGCATCCTGTTCTCCATCATAGGAACATGGTTCGTACGCATAAACAAAGAAACGGATAGCGTACAACGCGCGCTCAACGTTGGCAACTGGTCGTCCATCGTACTTACAGCCATTGCATCATACTTTGCCGTAATGCACCTGCTACCCGAAACGCTTACCCATCGCGGGGTAACATTTACCGCTACAGACGTATTCATTGCCATCATCATCGGCCTTGTAGTCGGCACGCTCATGAGTATGATAACCGAGTACTATACAGCCATGGGCAAACGTCCGGTGCTCTCCATCATTAAACAATCGGGTACCGGCCACGCCACGAACATCATCGGCGGTCTGTCAGTAGGCATGGAATCAACCGTACTCCCCATCATCATCCTGGCCGCCGGCATCATGCTGTCGTACGAGTTCGCGGGCCTTTACGGCGTAGCCATTGCGGCAGCCGGCATGATGGCCACAACCGCCATGCAGCTCGCCATCGACGCCTTCGGCCCCATAGCCGACAACGCCGGCGGTATTGCCGAAATGAGCCAGCTCCCCGAAGAAGTACGCCACCGTACCGATAACCTCGACGCCGTAGGAAACACCACAGCTGCCACCGGTAAAGGATTCGCCATCGCCTCGGCAGCCCTGACCTCACTGGCACTGTTCGCAGCATTCGTAGGGGTTGCCGGCATCAGCTCCATTGACATATTTAAAGCAAAAGTACTGGCCGGCCTCTTCGTGGGCGGTATGATCCCTTTCATCTTCTCATCACTTGCCATCGCTGCCGTAGGTCGAGCAGCCATGGACATGGTAAACGAAGTACGCCGACAATTCCGCGAAATACCGGGCATCATGGAATACAAAGCCAAGCCGGAATATGAGAAATGCGTGGCCATCTCTACCGAAGCCTCAATCCGCGAAATGATCGCTCCCGGAGCCATCGCATTGCTCACACCCATCATTATCGGTTTTGCCTTCGGCGCTGAAGTACTCGGTGGTACACTGGCTGGCGTTACCGTATCCGGTGTACTGATGGGCATCTTTCAGTCTAACGCCGGTGGTGCGTGGGATAACGCCAAGAAATCATTCGAAAAAGGTGTGGAAATCAACGGCCAGACCTACTACAAGAAATCAGAGCCCCACAAGGCATCTGTAACCGGCGACACCGTGGGCGATCCATTCAAAGACACCTCCGGGCCGTCAATGAACATACTCATCAAGCTAACCTCTATCGTAGCCCTGATCATTGCTCCACACCTTCCAAAAGATGCTCCCTTCGCACACAACGCAGGGCAAAAAGCAGCGACAGAAATCGCTGCCACTATCGAGTCGGCACCGAAGAATGTGAAGTAGCCGTTTTTAACATTGCTGATAGCACTCCAAAACCTGCAGGTACAAATCTGCAGGTTTTACTTTTTGACGGATTCCCCGCAAATCTCCGGCTGCCGTTGGAGACTTTTTTTATTACCGCATCTTGTTGATATTTCGTCCATGAAAAAACTTCTCCTCATACTACTCATGCTCTCAGCCTACGGGCTTGGTGCTCAGTCTATTGTTGGCAAATGGAATACGATTGACGACAACTCCGGGAAGGAGCGGTCGGTAGTAGAAATCTTTGAACGCGATGGTTTAATCTACGGTAAAGTCTCTAAAATCTTCTCCCAGCCCGGCGAAGACCCCGATCCGGTTTGCGATGATTGCTCCGAAGATGATCCGCGGTATAATAAAAAGATAATCGGTATGGAGATCATACAGAAAATGAAAAAGTCAGGTAACGAATATATCGACGGGCAAATCCTGGATCCGCAAAACGGTAAAGTATACAACTGCCGTATCTGGCTGGAAGGAAATGATCTGAAAGTAAGAGGTTACTGGGGCCCCTTCTACCGTACTCAGACGTGGAAAAAAGCCAGTTAACGACGTTTCGTTGGCGACGCTTAAATATTTCATAGAAAAATAACCTGCGGCGGTTACAACACCTAACGTTCGTAGTATACAGGATGAATTCAAGCATGAACGAAAAAGAGATTTTTGAGCGCATCTGCAAAGGCGATGAGAAAGCTCTCGAGTTCCTGTACAAAAAGTATTACCGGATGATGACCAAACTGGTTATCACCAACAGCGGTACCGAAGATGAAGCGCGGGATATATACCAGGATGCACTCATCGTATTCTGGCAGAAAGCAACCTCCGGAAAGCTGGTCCTGACTTCAAAAATCAGTACATATATTTATAGTATTTGTCAGAATCTCTGGCGTAAGGAACTGGATCGAAAAAAGCGTCTCTCCAATGAAGAAAAGGATTCTCCTGTTTCGTTGGATACAGAGACCGCCGAACGGGACAAGATCATTTTACAATGTATCGAACAACTGGGAGACACGTGTAAAAAAGTGTTGATGTACTACTACTTTGACGAAATGTCGATGCAGGACATAGCCGACGTGTTGGGATTTGCCAACACCGACACTGCCAAGACAAAGAAATATAAGTGTAAAAAGAAACTGGACGATTTAGTAAAGGCGCTATACTCGGAGCGCGATTTTTTGGATTAAGATTATGGCATCAGAGAAAGATTTAGAATTGCTGGATGATTACATCCGTGAACGGTTAAGCGATGTTGACCGGGCAGCTTTTGAAAACAAGCTGTCGGGCGATGCTGACTTACAACGCGAGTTGAAGTTCCAGCAACGTATAACCGACGGACTCCGCCAGGCACGTGCCGCCCAACTAAAGACCATGCTGAACAATGTACCGGTAGCGGCTTCCGTTCCGGCACAAACCACCATGCTGGCCAAAGTTGCCGGTGGTATCGTACTGACAGGCCTGGTAGCTACGGGTATATTCTTCTACGTAAACCGTAATGAATCTGCTCCGGCACTGGAGCCGACAGAACATACACTGCCCAACACCGCAGACAGCGCCGTGGCTGACTCAAACAACACGACCTCACCGGAATCGGCTACACCGGCACCGGAAAACCGCGCTACCGCAAAATCATCATCCCCGGCAAAAGGAACATCGGCTACTCCGGCAACATCGCCCGACGACAAGATTAAAGCGTATAACCCGGCCGATGAACAGACCGCTACCGAAAGCACTGCACCTCAGGCCAGCACCGTTAATGCCGCCATACCGGACAATGGGCCGTCTGTTACAACAGAAATAGACCGTACGAACAGCAAATACACCTTCCACTACCAGTTTAAAGATGGCAAGCTCATGCTGTACGGTGCATTCGAGAAAAACCTCTATGAAATTCTTGAGATCTTCAGCGACAACAAACGGACTACATTCCTCTTCTACAAGAGCAATTACTACCTGCTGAACGAACAAGGAGAGGATATCAAGGCCCTGGCACCCATTCGCGACGAAGCGCTGCTTCAAAAGCTGAGCGAATACCGCAAAAACCAGCTCGGCAAATAGATTTAATCACCCTGTCGATACAAAGGCTGTTCACAAAACAGCCTTTTTTCATGCCCGGCAATTTCCCGGATAACGGATCGTTGAAAGCTTATAGCATCAGGCTCACCCGCTGGCATCAAAATCGGTGCGAATGTGGACAATTTAAATTTTATCCTAACTTTGGCCTTGGACATGGAGAAAACAACGCGTAAGAAAAAACTGGGAGGCTATCCGGCGGTTGGTGTGGTCGTAAGCATCACCCTGGCCCTTTTTGTTATCGGTCTTTTTGGTGTGCTGGTCCTCTACTCACGCGAACTGGAAAGACAAATTCGGCAAAACATCCGGATGCAGGTCTACCTCAAATCCAATGTTACCGAAACCCAACGCCTGCAAATCGAGAACAAACTCCTGTCGCAGGACTACGTTAACAAAGACGGCAGCCGGGGCGTAACCTACGTGTCAAAAGACGAAGCAGCCAAAAAATTCATCGCCGAAACCGGTGAAGACTTCACAAAATTCATTGGAGACAACCCACTCCGCGACGCTTTCCTGGTAACCATCGACCCGCGATACCATTCACTGACCAGGATGGATACCATCAAAACCGAAATTCAGAAAATGAGCGGCGTCTTCCAGGTATACTACGTGGAAGGGCTAATCGATTCCGTAAATAAAAACATTACCAAAATAGGCCTGGTACTGCTTGGCATTATTGTCGTATTGCTAGTGGTGACGGCATTACTGATTAACAATACCTTACGACTGGCGTTATTTTCACAGCGTTTCCTCATACGCAGCATGCAGCTTGTAGGCGCACGGCGCTGGTTCATCCAACGGCCATTCCTCGTACGCTCTGCCGGGTATGGCTTGCTGGCTGGCATTTTAGCCGCGGCGTTGTTGTGGCTACTCTCCGATTACGCACAACGCAGCCTCGAAGACCTTAAGCTGCTACACCATACCGACGAGTTTTATCCATTACTGGCCGTACTGCTGGTGCTCGGATCGGTTATTGCCGTGTTCAGCACATACTTCTCAATCCGGCGCTACCTGCGCATGTCACTAGACGAACTATACTGATCTATAAAATACATGGAAAGCAAAACTCCTTCCGGCAACAAACTTCCTTTCGGCAAAAACAACTATAAGTGGATGATCATCGGGGTCGTTACCTTGATTCTCGGCTTCATCGTAATGTCAATGGATAGTGAAGTACACGGTTTCGGCTTCTTGGGCCTCACACTCGGACCAATCATCGTAATGGCTGGTTTCGTTATCGAGATCTACGCCATCCTCATTAAGCCAACCGAGTAAACGGAGTTCGCTCTACCCTTTCGAATCAATGCCCGCAAACAAAACGCGAGCCATCGTTTCTTAACCCAATCTTATGTCTTTACTTCACGCCATCGTCCTGGCTATTATTGAAGGATTAACGGAGTTCCTGCCCGTATCATCTACCGGGCACATGATTATCGGCTCATCGCTGATGGGCATTGCATCGGACCCGTTCACCAAACTATTTACCATAGCCATACAATTCGGGGCAATCCTGTCGGTAGTCGTGCTCTATTGGAAACGTTTCTTCCAGTCCTTCGATTTTTATTTCAAGCTTTTCGTTGCCTTCATCCCTGCCGCAGTTGTTGGGTTGCTGTTTAACGACACCATCGATATGCTGCTGGAACGGGTAGACGTAGTGGGCTACACGCTGCTGCTGGGTGGTATCTTCTTTTTGTTTGTCGATAAGATCTTCGAAAAGAACGAAACCAGCGAGAAAACCATGGACTATCCGTCGGCCTTCAAGATCGGTTGCTTTCAGATCATTGCGATGATCCCGGGCGTATCGCGTTCCGCGGCAACCATCATTGGCGGCCTCTCTCAGAAATTCAACAAACGCGCCGCCGCAGAATTCTCATTTTTCCTGGCTGTACCTACCATGTTTGCCGCAACCTGTAAGAAAATGTTCGACTACGTTCACGATGGTGGAGTATTTGGTCAGGACGAGATCTTCCTGTTTGCCCTGGGCAATGTAGTGGCATTCATTGTGGCCATCGTAGCCATTAAATCATTTATCAGCTTCCTCACCAGTCACGGCTTCAAAGTATTTGGTTACTACCGCATCGTCGTAGGCGGCACTATTCTGATTCTGTATTATCTGGGTATTGAACTTTCCATTGTGTAATGGACACTCCTGCTGCTGAAGATAGTCGTGTACTGCTGTTGAACAAGCCGTATGAATGGACATCGTTCGACGTAGTGAACAAGCTTCGCTACATCTTGAAAATGAAGAAAATCGGTCACGCTGGCACACTTGACCCCCTGGCCACAGGGTTGTTGATAATCTGCACCGGCAAAATGACCAAACGCATAGAAGAATTCATGGGCCAGGAAAAAGAGTACACCGGTACCTTTGTCATCGGCCAGACTACCTCATCGTACGACCTTGAAACCGAGGTGAGCGAAAAGGTCGACATTTCGCACATTACTCCGGCCATGCTGGAGGCCGCTACCCTGCCCCTTACCGGAAACGTCGAGCAGTTACCGCCCATGCACTCCGCCATACGGGTCGGCGGTAAACGGGCGTATCAGTTCGCACGCCAGGGAAAAGAAATTGAGCTGAAACCGAGGGCCGTGGAAATTCGCGTATTCGAGATCACCAGCGTGAACCTTCCGGAAGTAAACTTCCGTATTGTATGTTCAAAAGGAACCTACATCCGCAGCATAGCCCGCGACTTTGGCAATGCACTCGGCGTAGGGGCATACCTGTCGGTGCTTTGCCGCACACGAATCGGTGACTTCAGGCTGGAAGATGCGCTGAACATAGACCAGGTTACACGCCCAACAGCTCCGTAAGCCACCTTCACACCTAAGATTATACGCATAGGGTTCTATGAAAATATACCACGGTATCGATGATTTTGTGCGGCTGGAATATGCAGTGGTAACCAGCGGCACATTCGACGGCGTTCATGTAGGGCACCAGAAAATCCTGACCCGCCTCCGCGAAGTAGCAGCAGCCAACAACGGCGAAACAGTGGTAATAACCTACTGGCCTCACCCACGCCTGGTACTTCACCCGGAAGATACCACCTTACAGCTGCTGAATACATTCGAAGAAAAGGCTGAGCTCCTGAAAGAACAGGGTATTGAGCACTTGATCCGGATACCCTTTACCCGTGAGTTCTCACAACTCACCTCCGAAGAATTCATTTCCGACATACTCGTGCGTACTATCGGCACGCGTAAACTTGTGATTGGCTACGATCATCACTTCGGAAAAAACCGCGAAGGCAGCTTTGAGCAACTCAAGCAGAACGGCCCTCGCTATGGCTTTGACGTCGAAGAAATCTCCCGTCAGGATGTAGACAACGTGGGCGTAAGCTCCACCAAAATCCGCCACGCACTTGACGGCGGCGACATCGAAACCGCTACACACTTCCTGGGCAAACCCTATACCCTTACCGGACGCGTGATTATTGGCGACCGAATCGGCCGCACACTGGGCTACCCTACCGCCAACCTGGAAATAGATACCCGTAACAAACTTATCCCGGCCGACGGCATCTATGCTGTCACCGTAACACACGAAGGCGAACAGCATAAGGGTATGTTATACATCGGCCACCGCCCTACCATCAATGGCGCCACCCGCAACATTGAAGTCAACCTGTTCGACTTTAACCGCGATATCTATGGCGACTCTCTCACCATCCACTTCCAGGCCTTTATCCGGGGAGACATGCGATTTAGTGGACTGGAAGAACTCACAGCACAAATGGGCCGCGATAAAGTAGAATCGCTGCGTAAGCTCGAAAATATCGTTTGAACTTTTTCGGAAGCGTCCAAACACCTAAACTTGGTGTATGGAAATCACCCCCCTCTGGACGCCGTCAGAAACCCTGAAAACTTCAGCCAACCTCACGCAATACCGTGCGTGGCTGGCCGAACATCTCGCGCTTGACTTTGCAGATTATACACCGTTATGGCAGTGGTCTGTTGACCAACCCGAGGCCTTCTGGCGCTCGATTATTAAATACTTCAACGTTCAATACGACGGCACATTTACCGATGCCCAAAGCGCCGATCCCATGCCGCATACGCGCTGGTTCGAGGGCATACAGCTTAACTATGCCGAGCACATCTTCCGGCATGCCACCACCGACCGACCGGCTATCATCTTCCAGCGTGAAGGCGGCCCGCTCCTGGAAATGTCGTGGGAGGAGCTCTCCAACCGTGTCAAATCCCTGCAACACTTTCTAAAGGGACAAGGTGTGCAGGCCGGCGACTGTATAGCTGCATATATGCCCTGTATACCCGAAGCTACCGTAGCGTTCCTGGCGGTAAATGCCCTTGGGGCCGTATGGTCAAGCTGCTCTCCCGACTTCGGCACCAATTCCGTGATAGACCGCTTTGCCCAGATTGAGCCCAAAATACTCCTGGCTATAGACCAATACACATACGCCGGCAAAACGTTCGATAAATCAGACGTGGTCCGCGATATTATACAGGCGATTCCCTCACTAAAACACGTTGTCCTGCTTGCCGATTCCGAGACCGTTGCCAGCAGTGTAACGGTTTCACTATGGCATAATGTAACACAAACCCATACCGGCAACCCGGAGTTTGTACGTGTGCCGTTCGCGCATCCCATCTGGGTATTGTACTCATCGGGCACCACGGGCTTACCCAAAGCCATCGTACATTCACAGGGTGGCATCCTGATAGAGCACCTCAAATACGGCACCTTCCATAACGACTTCCGCAAAGGCGAGCGGTGCTTCTGGTATACCACCACCGGATGGATGATGTGGAACTACATGCAGAGCAGCTTGCTGGCCGGTGCCACCCTGGTACTATACGATGGAAACCCCGCTTACCCCGACGTTACCGTGTTGTGGAAGTTTGCGCAGGATGCCGGCATAAACCACTTTGGCACAAGCGCCGGATACATTCTGCATAACCTGAAAGCCGACGTACAGCCCGGTCGTGACTTCGACCTGTCTGCGTTGCGCTCAATAAGCTCTACGGGTAGCACTTTACCCCCCGAAGGCTTCGCCTGGATCTACCAACACGTAAAGGCCGATATATGGCTGGCCTCCATGAGCGGCGGCACCGACGTGTGTAGCGCATTTGTAGGCGGGAACCCCTGCTGGCCGGTATACGCCGGAGAAATACAATGCCGGGCACTCGGCTGCCTACTCGAAGCCTATAGCGAAACCGGAGAACCCGTACTGAACGAAGTAGGCGAAATGGTAATAACACGGCCTATGCCTTCCATGCCCATATACTTTTGGAACGATCCCGATTTTAAACGCTACACCGAAAGCTACTTCGATACATACCCCGGCATATGGCGCCACGGCGACTGGATTCAGATTACCACCAGGCAGGGCGTTATTATCTACGGTCGCTCAGACGCTACACTGAACCGCGGCGGCATACGCATCGGTACAAGCGAGATCTATCGCGCGATAGACAAAGTAACCGAGGTAAAGGACAGCCTGATTATTTGCGTAGAAAAATCCGGTGGCGAATTTTGGATGCCCTTATTTGTCGTGTTGCAACCCGGCAACACACTGGACGAAACACTCAAGAAAAAAATCAACAGCACCATCCGCAGTGAATATAGCCCACGACACGTACCCGATGTAATCATTGCGGTGCCGGACGTGCCCTACACCATCAGCGGTAAGAAAACCGAAACACCCGTAAAAAAAATCTTTATGGGCAAAGATCCGAAGGTCGTAGTAAATGCCGGCTCGCTGCGTAACCCGGCATCGATGGATTTCTTTATAACACTCGCGGCCGAATCGGTATAGCAAACGTTAGCTATTCACTGTAGGCCGAATTGCTACGAAAACAGGCAGCTAAACGTTGCCACAATGCGGTGCTTTAATACCAAACAATTCACCTCAAATACTTTTGTCGGGAAGTATTGGCGTGTAGCTTTAAGCCCCGATGGACGTAGAGATTCTTTCCCGCATACAATTCGCTTTCACTATTGCCTTTCACTACATCTACCCGCCGCTAAGCATCGGGCTGGGGTTAGTCATGGTATTTATGGAAGCGCAGTACCTCCGCACCGGTAACGTGATTTACGAAAAGATGACGCGCTTCTGGCTACGCATCTTCGCGCTTATTTTCGGAATAGGCGTTGCCACCGGTATTGTGATGGAGTTTGAGTTCGGTACCAATTGGGCCGTATACTCACGGTACGTCGGCGATGTATTCGGCAGCGCACTGGCGGCCGAAGGCATCTTCGCGTTTGCATTGGAATCCGGCTTCCTGGGCATACTCATCTTCGGCTGGAACCGTGTCGGCCCCAAAGTGCACTTCTTCTCCACCATCATGGTAACACTCGGCTCCATGTTCTCTGCCATCTGGATTGTGGTAGCCAACTCCTGGCAACAAACACCCACCGGATATCACATCGTAGGTGAAGGATTGAAAGCACGCGCAGAGATCACAGACTTCTGGGCCATGGTGTTCAATCCTTCCAGCATAGAACGTATATCGCACGTGTGGCTGGGCTCGTTCCTTGCGGGGGCATTCCTTGTCATGAGTGTAAGCGCATGGTACCTGCTGAAAGGAAAATATGTTGCGTTATCACGGTCGTCGTTCAGCATAGCCCTGTGGGTCGGTGTGGTATCGGCGTTGCTGCAACTGTTTGCCGGACACCGGTCTGCTGATGTTGTGGCACACTACCAGCCAGCTAAGCTCGCAGCGATGGAAGGCCATTTCGATAGCCTGAAACCCGCCGACCTTTACCTGTTTGGATGGGTTAATAAAGAAAGTGAAACCACCACCGGTCTTGCCATTCCCGGAGGCCTTTCGTTTGTCGTTCACGGTTCGCCCGATGTACCCGTTCGTGGCCTGAAGAGCTTCCCTGAAAACGAACGACCCGGCGCCGTAAATTTCGTATTCCAAACATACCACATCATGATTGCCATTGGTATGTTCCTGATAGCACTCACCGTATATGCTATATACCTCTGGTGGCGGGGCAAGCTTTTCGAAAAACGCTGGCTGCTGTGGATATTTGTATGGTCCGTACTTCTGCCGCAAATCGCCAACCAGGTCGGCTGGTATACTGCCGAAGTTGGTCGCCAGCCGTGGGTAGTCTATAAACTATTACGCACGTCCGACGCGCTTTCCGAAGCCGTACAGGCCGAGCAGGTACTCTTCTCGCTTATCATGTTCACACTGGTATACATATTATTATTTGCCCTGTTCGTATACCTGTTGAATAAAAAGATCACGCATGGGCCATACGACGACCACAACGACGACCACAGCCCGCGCCATATGGAAATGGCCGAGTCGTTAACAACCAAATCGCACTAAGCTATGCAGACCTTTTTCGGCATTGATTACAATACATGGTGGTTCCTCGTCATCGGCGCGGTATTCACAGGCTATGCCATCCTCGACGGGTTCGACCTAGGCGCCGGAGCACTGCACCTGTTCCTGAATAAAGAAAACAGCCGCCGCATCGCGCTCAACGCGATCGGCCCCGTGTGGGATGGTAATGAAGTATGGCTCGTAATCGGCGGTGGCGCACTGTTTGCCGGCTTCCCCGAAGTATACGCTTCCCTCCTCTCGGCTTTTTACATACCGCTGATGATCTTCCTGGTAGCCCTGATATTCCGGGCAGTATCCATCGAATTCCGCAGTAAAGAACCCATGAAATGGTGGCGCACCATGTGGGATGTGAGCTACTGCCTGTCGAGCGCTTTACTGGCGTTTCTACTGGGCGTTATTCTGGGCAACGTTGCTCTCGGCATTCCGCTGGATAAAGACCACATCTACCGTGGCGATACCGGCAGCTTTTTCAATGTCTATTCCATCATGGTAGGCATCACGGCGCTGGCGCTGTTCATGATGCACGGAGCCATTTACCTCGTAATGAAAACCGAAGACCGGCTATATGCCAAACTTACCATACTGGTGCGGCGTACCACCATCTTCTTTGTAATGGCCTTCGTTATTACGTCGTTCTATACATTGTTATACATACCACACCTTACTAATCAGGTCCGTAACACCCCGGCCATGTTTGGATTGCCGGTAATCATGATCCTGGCCATTGCCAACATCACCCGGCAGGTGGCCAGGCGACGATACATGTTCGCCTTCCTCTCATCGGCTGTGGTCATCAGTGTATCACTCATCATCGTATGCCTGGAACTGTACCCGACCATACTGTTCTCACCAGAAACTCCCGAAAACAGTCTGACCATCTATAACGCCGCATCGTCACAAAAAACACTCGGCATCATGCTCATTGTGGCAGCCGTTGGAGTACCGTTGGTAGCCGCCTACACCACATTCGTTTTCTGGACATTTAAGGGAACTGTTAAACTCGACGAAACCAGCTACTAAAAAACATTCCTGCAGCAACACGGGAACAATTTGATAGCCACCGGCGTTCGTAGAAACCTGCCTTCGCATGCAGCGAAGGTGGCTATACAGTATTACCTTGCGCCATGAAAAAATCAACTATCAATTTTACGGTTGAACTCGACCAGAACAGCGTTCCAGAAAAAATACTATGGGACGCCACAGACAAACCTGAGCCGGGAGTTTCTGAAACAAAATCCATCTCCATCGCCCTGTGGGATAACCGCGTGAAGAATACATTACGTATTGATCTGTGGACGAAGGACATGCCGGTAGAAGAAATGAAACGTTTCCACATCGACTGCCTCGGTGGCCTTTCGCAAAGCATCCTGAGCGCAACCGGCGACGAGTTTATGGCCAACGAAATCAACGCACTCTGCGAACGACTGGTACGCCACGTACAAGAGTCAGAAAAACGTTAGTGGAACAGACTCCACAAACGTTTGTTTTATCATAAAATTTTGTACTTTGGGTTAGGGGAAGCTCGGTATGCATACCATTTCGGGCTTCCCAAGCCATTTCAAACCCAACCTTAACAAAGTTTATGAAGAAACTCTACAGAGGATCTTTGGCGGCAATCATCCTCGTGTTGTCATGTGCGGCCATGGTCCATGCCCAAACCAGCATTAGTGGTAAAATCACTGACGCCGTAAGTGGCGAACCCCTGGCCGGCGTAAACATCGTCGTCAAAGGCCGGGTAATCGGAACCGTTACCGACGTCCGCGGCGAATTTACCCTCAAAGTATCCGACGCTCCCCCCATCACCGTTACATTATCATTCGTGGGGTATCGCACACAAGAGCTACAGATCGCCGACGCCAACACCACAGGCCTCGACATCAAACTCGAAGAACAAACCGTACTCGGTCAGGAGATCGTAGTCTCCGCCTCACGGGTAGAAGAAAGCATTCTGCAATCGCCCGTATCCATCGAAAAGGTCGACATTCTTCAAATCCAGAACACGCCTTCAGACAATTACTATAAAGGACTTATCAACCTGAAGGGACTTGATATGTCGCAGAGCAGTATTAACTTCCAGATCGTTAACGCGCGCGGGTTCAACTCCACAGGCAACACCCGCTTTGTACAGCTCACCGATGGAATGGATACGCAGGCTCCGGCGCTGAACTTCCCCATCGGCAACCTGAACGGCCCGTCTGAGCTGGACGTAGAGAGCGTTGAGTTCCTGCCCGGCGCAGCCTCTGCCCTGTATGGCCCTAACGCCTTCAATGGTATTTTACTCGTAAACAGTAAAAGTCCTTTCGAGTATCAGGGCTTGAGCGCATTCGCCAAGTTCGGTATCAACCACATCAACGGTAGCTCCGAAGAGCCAAGCAGCCCGCAGCCCATGTATGAAGCTTCTGCGCGTTACGCCAAAGCCTTCAACAACCGGTTTGCATTCAAAGTAAACTTCTCGTACATGAAAGCAGAAGACTGGTACGGGATGACTTTTGACGATAAAAATCCCGAACGCCGCCCCACAGGCTTTACCTTCAACCCGGGCAGCGATCAGGTTCACGCCTTCGGCGACGAAGCCGCTACCAACATCGGCCTTCTGGGCTTCAGCAGCGGGTTCAATCAATTAGCACAATCGCAAGGCGTTGGCAACTATGTCGGCGATCTTCCAAACGACGTAGTATCGCGTACCCC
>Ga0065165_1001722_pt1 | contig 21921 bp, 21 predicted proteins | sample AraplaMF_Cvi_mMF_FD_63813 | JGI IMG/M metagenome (GOLD analysis project Ga0065165, IMG submission 63813) | Arabidopsis root microbial communities from the University of North Carolina, USA - plate scrape MF_Cvi_mMF (version 2) (version 3) | ecosystem: Host-associated > Plants > Roots >... | reverse complement strand
CATGCCGGTGTCGCCGGCGCGCTGACGGCGATGGGTATCGCCGCGATTCTCGCGGTGATGGAAGTCTCGCTGTCCTTCGACAATGCGGTGGTCAACGCCTCCGTGCTGAAAACGTGGGACGCGTTCTGGAAAAAGCTGTTCCTGGGCGTCGGCATCATCATCGCCGTGTTCGGCATGCGCCTGCTGTTCCCGCTCGTGATCGTCGCGGTGGCGGCCGACCTGGGCCTGATGGACGTGTGGAACATGGCCTTGCAGGATCCGAAGCAGTATTCGATGCACCTGACGAACCACCACGCGGAAGTGGCGGCATTCGGCGGCATGTTCCTGCTGCTGGTCTTCCTGAACTTCCTGTTCGATGAAGAGAAGGAACACCACTGGCTCGGCCACTTCGAAGAGAAGCTCGGCTCGCTCGGCAAGGTGTCGTCGATCGCCGTGATGATCGCGATCGGTGCGCTGATGGCCAGCCTGTCGCTGGTGCCGGAAGCCCAGAAGATGGTCGTGCTGATCTCGGGCCTGTGGGGCATCCTGATCTACGTCGGCGTCGATGTGCTGTCGAACATGCTCGAGAAGTCGGAAGAGGGCGGCGGCGAAGTCGGCGACATGGTCAAGCGCGGCGGTATCGGCGGCTTCCTGTACCTGGAAGTGCTGGATGCATCCTTCAGCTTCGACGGCGTGATCGGCGCGTTCGCCATCACCAATGACGTCGTGATCATCATGCTGGGCCTGGCGATCGGTGCGATGTTCGTGCGTTCGCTGACGGTCTACCTGGTGGACAAGGGCACGCTCGACCAGTTCGTCTACCTGGAGCACGGCGCCCACTACGCGATCGGCATCCTGGCTTTCATCATGCTGGCCAGTATGAAGTACCACGTGCCCGAGATGGTGACCGGCCTGGCTGGCGTGGCCTTCATCGGCGCCTCGGTGTGGAGCTCGATCCGCTACCGCAAGCGTATGGAAGCGATGGGCGTTGGCCACAAGGAAGTGGCTGAGATCAAGTAAGGAATTCCGCGGCGAATGGCAGAACCCCAGTTCGCTGTGGCTGTACCAAAGGGGTGTTCGTTAAAACGTGGGCACGGGGTGCCCACCCTACAAGGAGAGTCAACATGGCTATCAGTCTGCAAAAAGGCGGTAACGTCAATCTGTCGAAAGAAGCACCGGGCCTGTCCAAGCTGAAGCTGGGTCTGGGCTGGGACGTGCGCGCTACCGATGGCGCCGCATTCGACCTGGACGGCGTCGCATTCCTGCTGAACCAGTCGGGCAAGGTGCGCTCGGATGCCGACTTCATCTTCTACAACAACGCCAAGTCGGCCGACGGCTCGGTGCAGCACTCGGGCGACAACCGCACCGGCGCCGGCGAAGGCGACGACGAGAGCATCAGCATCGACCTGACCAAGGTACCGGCCGATGTCGACCGCGTGGTGCTGGCCGTGACCATCCACGAAGGCGATACCCGCCGCCAGAACTTCGGCATGGTCGGCAAGGCCTTCATCCGCTGCGTGAACGACGCCAACCAGAGCGAAGTCGCGCGCTACGACCTGTCCGAAGACGGTTCGACCGAGTCGGCCATGGTCTTCGGCGAGGTCTATCGTAACGGCGCGGACTGGAAGTTCCGCGCGGTCGGCCAGGGCTTCAACGGCGGCCTCGGCCCCCTCGCCAAGAACTATGGCGTGAACGTCTGATTTTTATCTCAACAAGACAGGGGGACATCGATCCCCCTCCACGGGAGCCAAGCCAAATGCCTCAATTTACTGTAACCGGAGACGTCGATCCCTTCCTGCACGTGTCCATGCGCCACGGCGAAACCATCTACTGCGAATCCGACGCGATGGTGATGATGGAATCGACGCTCGACCTGAAGGGCAAGATGCGCGGTGGCCTGGGCAGCGCGCTGATGCGCACCTTTGCCAACGGCGAGTCCTTCTTCCAGCAGCACATCGAAGCAACCCGCGGCGACGGCGATTGCCTGCTGTCGCCGACCCTGCCGGGGGCGATGCAGATCGTCGACTGCGGCGCGGGCAGCCAGTACATCATCAGCGATGGCGCCTTCGTTGCCGCCAGCTCCGGCGTGGAGCTGAAGGTGCGCACCCAGAGCCTGGGCAATGCCTTGTTCGCGCAGAGCGGTGGCTTCTTCGTCACCGAGACGGGCGGCAGCGGCCAGGTGGTGGTGTCGGGCTTCGGTTCGATGAGCATGCTGGAGGTGGAGCCGGGTAAAGACGCGATCATCGACAACTCGCACGTCGTGGCCTGGGACTCGACCCTGCGCTACGAGATTTCGATGACGACGGGGCAGAGCAGCGGCTTCCTGGGCAACCTGATCAACAGCCAGACCAGCGGCGAAGGCATCGTCCTGCGCTTTTCCGGTCGCGGCAAGATTTACGTCTGTTCGCGCAACCGCGCCGCATTCAAAGCCTGGATGCAGACGCCGGCGCGCTGAGCGGATTCACACATAAAGGAGTATCGACATGGCAGTCAACCTGCAAAAAGGGCAGAAGATCTCGCTGGAGAAGGAAGCCGGCGGTGCGCTGTCGCGCGTGACGATGGGCCTCGGCTGGGACGTCGCCAAGAGCAAGGGCTTCTTCGGCTTCGGTGGCGGCCAGGGTCAACCGGTCGACCTCGACGCCTCGGTGGTGATGTTCGACGAATCGAACCGTCCGATGGACGTGGTCTGGTTCCGCCAGCTGAAGAGCAAGGACGGCAGCGTCATCCACACCGGCGATAACCGCACCGGCGCCGGCGAGGGCGACGACGAGCAGATCATCGTCGACCTGCGCACCGTGCCGCCGCAGGTGAAGTCGCTGGTGTTCACGGTGAACAGCTTTACCGGCCAGAACTTCTCCACGGTGCAGAACGCCTTCTGCCGCATCTTCGACACCAACAACGGCAAGGAGATCGCGCGCTACGACCTGTCGGTGCAGGGTTCGCACACGGCCCAGATCATGGCCAAGCTGTACCGCCACAACGGCGAGTGGAAGATGCATGCGATCGGCGAGAACGGCACCGGCCGCACCTTCGACGACCTGATGCCCTTGATGACGCCGCACCTGTAATCGCGCTTTGTAATCGTTTTACGTTTGTCCCCCGCGCGAACCAGTCTCCGTTCGCGTGGTTTCCCGGCCCGGGCGGCTTGGCGTCCGGGTTCTTTCGCGGCTCCCTCGTGGAGCCGCCTTTTTTTCCGCTGCTTGCCGTCAGAAGTAAAAGTTGGCGGAAATGCCCACATGGCTGCCGTCGATCTCCCTGCCGCGCGCCTTGAAGGTTTCGTGCACGTAGCGCAGCTTGACCCCCATGTCCGGTTCCACGAAGTATTCCGCTTCCACCACGGCGCTCGTGGTGTTGGCGTAGCTGGCGTTCGCCTCGGGCGCATTACCGTTGCTGCTCAGCTTCGGGCTGACCGTGTAGCGTACGCCGCCGCCCACCCGGAACACCGGATTCGGCTGGTAATAGCCGATCAGTTCGATTGGAAAGCGTTCGAACTTGAAGTCGCCATTCCAGGCGCTTTCGTCGTCGACGTGGTAGTTGATCGTGCCTTGCAGCGAGAACTCGGGGAGGATGCGGTAGTCGATACCGGCGGTGAGGTAGACCAGGCCGCCGGCACGGATGTCCACGGTGCTGCCGTCCTCATACCGGCCGCTGGCGAGCTTGTCGCCGCCGCCGCTCAGGCCGATCCCGAACAGGAAATGCACCGGCTTGGGGGGCGGCTCAAAGGTCTGGATCTGGGCCTGGGCCATCAGCGGCGCAGCAAGCGGGACCATCAGGGCGAGGAAGAGCTTTTTCATGCGAACCCCCGGGGTGTCATGGAGATTGCATGAGTATGAAGACGCCGTCTTTATAGCCCGGTACCGGGATCAAAGTGGCGTGAGCCGTGTTGCGGCATCCTTACACGTCCATTCCATCGCCTGCGCCCAACAGGCGAGAGCGGGTCACCGCAAGCCCTGCACCACGCCGTCCTGCGGATAGTCGATCACGTAGTCGACGTCGAAGCGCGTGGTCTCGTTCGGCTTCAGGGTCTTTTCCCAGCCGACCAGGCCGCGCCGGTGTTCCCACTCCTTCACGGTCGGTTCGGGCGTCAGCGCGACCTTCACCATCACCTTGTCCGACTGGCTGACCGGCGTCGGCTCGAGCACCAGGATGTCGACCGGCTGGCGGTGGAAGCTGGTGATGGCAAAGGTATCGGCGATGCGCCGCTGGTTGTCGCGCTTGAAGATGCCGGCCTGGCCCGACTTCTCGTTGCGGTGCTCGACGGCGACCCGCAGCAGCGGATCGCGGCCGAAGGAGAGCACGAAGCGATCGTTGGCCTGCGGATCCCAGCGCTGCGCGCCCACATACGAACCGTCGCGCTGCAGCTGCACCTGGCCGGCCAGCCACACGCCTTCCGGCCGCGGCGCCTCGGCCGTCAGCACCGCCGTTTCGCTGTTGCGCGGCGCCACCAGCACGCGCTGCTTCACCGGCAGGGCGTGCTTCGCCAGGCCGACCGAGATCTCGCGGCCGTCCGCGGCCAGATTGACCCGTGCCGGCACCTCGAATTCGGTGGCGAAGCTGCCCTGGGTTTCCAGTACTGGCGCGACGTAGTCGTCCGCCGCCGGGGCCTGCTTCGTCGCCCTGGCGAATGCCACCGGCGCGGGAGGCGCCGGGGGAGCGTAAGCGTAAGCAACAGGGGCAGGACGCTCGACGGGCGGCTGGTAATTCAACAGCCAGGATGACGGATCGGGCGCCGTCACCGACAGATTCGGCTGCCCGGTCGACAGGCGCAGTTTGACGTTGCTCCAGTCTTCGCCGGTCTTTTGCGAGATCGTCGCCAGCCGCTCCAGTTCGACGGTGGACGCGTTCGAATCGAGGGAGGCGCGATAGGCCGGCTTCCAGCCCGCGCGGTTGACCTGGTAGGACAGCAGCAGTCTGCCGGCCCGCTTGGCGGAGACGTAGACAGTGATCGCGCGGCTGTCGCGGGTGCTGGATTGCAGCTTGCCGAGTTCGCGCGTGAGCAGCTCGAGCTGCTTGTTCAGGCCGCGCTTCTTGATCTCGGCATTGCGCATCCGCTCCAGCGCATCGGCGCCGCCCTTGCGGATGGCGTCGAGCGTGCCCGCCAGGCCCTTGGGATCGACCGGCGCCGGCCGCTCCGCCGCGCCGCCGCTTGTGCCCAGCTTCTCGAGATAGGCCTGCACCATCTGCGCCGATTTGTAGTCCGCATCGATCGCGGCGATCTGGTCCTGCAGCGCCTGGATCCGGTTCTCGAGCTCGGCTTCGCGCGGGCTCGGGCTGTCGATGCTGGCGTTGTCGCGGGTGACGAGCTGGCCGACCTGGATGCCGGGATCGGTTTGCAGGCGGATGGTATCGGTGTTGAAGTTGGCCAGCAGGCCGGTGATCTCGACCTGGGTCATGCCCGGCGTGACCTCGACGGCGCGCTCCACTGTCGCGCTGCCGGGGTAGAGCGTCACGCTTTGAATGGGGGCTTCGGTTGCCGATGCGGAGGCTGCGCACAGTAGCAGCGTAACGGGCCAGCCCTTATTGAATGCCATGTGACTCCTTTACGGAACGATATCGAGTCCCGCAAGCGTATCAGATGGCAACATCTTAAAAAGTATCAGATTGTTACGCCATCAGTGCCCGCGCTTCTGCACCAGCGCCGTCCCGACACCATGGCGATGGCCTTCGCTCACCGCCGTCACGGTTCCATCCGGATTGAACACGATTGCATTCGCCGCGCCGATCTCTTCCGGCGCAGGATTCGTTTCCCACTTGTGGCCGAAGTTCTCCAGCCCACGCGCCTGCTGGGTGCCGGCAAAGCCCGGCTCCACCGAGGTCTCCTTGGCGTTGCGCTGCGACAGGCGCGGCGCGTCGATCGCCTTGTCCATGCTCATACCGAGGTCGATGTAGTTGACCATGGTCTGCAGCACGGTGGTGATGATGGTGGCGCCGCCCGGGCTGCCGATGGTGAAGGCCGGCTTGCCGTCCTTCAGCACGATGGTCGGCGCCATGCTGCTGCGCGGGCGCTTGCCGGCTTCCGGGATGTTCGGTGCCGGGCCGGTGAAGTCGAAGTCCGTCATCTCGTTATTCAGCAGGAAGCCGTAGCCCGGCACCACGATGCCGCTGCCGCCCCAGGACTCGATGGTGAAGGTGTAGGAGACCACATTGCCTTCCTTGTCCGACACGGTCAGGTGGGTGGTGTGCGTGCCTTCCTGGATCAGCTTCTGCTGCGGGCGCAGCGGGAAGCTCTGGTCGTTCTCATACAGGAAAGCGTCGCCGGCCGGAACCACGCCGGCGGCTTTATCCGCGCGGATCAGCGAGCGGCGCTGGGCCGCGAACTGCTTCGACAGGATGCCGTCGACCGGCGCGTCGACGTATTCGGGGTCGGCCAGGTAGGCGTTGCGGTCGGCAAAGGCCATGCGGCTGGCTTCCAGGTAGAGGTGCTCGACGTTCGGGCGGGGGAGGTTCTTGAGGTCGTAGCCTTCGAGGATGTTGAGCGCCTCGGCCACGGCGATGCCGCCGCTGCTGGGCAGGGGCATGCCGTAGACGTCGTAGCCGCGGTAAGTCGAGCGGATCGGCTGGCGGATGCGCGCTTCGTAGTTGGCCAGATCGGCCAGCGACATCGTGCCGGGGCGCGCCGAGGCGTCTTTCGCCAGCGGCGGCCGGTTCACGGCATCGACCATGGCCTTCGCCATCGGCCCTTCATAGAAAGCCTTGTAGCCGCGCGCGGCGATCTCGCGGTAGGCCTTGGCCATGTCCGGGTTCTTCAACAGCGTGCCGGGCGGGACGGCCTTGCCGTTCCTCAGGTAGAGCTGGCTGGTGCTCGTAAACAGCTGAAATTTTCTTTCATTTTCAGCCGTTAACTTATGAAAAGTTTCACTGACAGGAAAGCCCTTCGCGGCCACGTCGATAGCCGGCGCCAGCACCTGCTTGAAGGACATGGTGCCGTAGCGCTGCAGGGCTTCATGCCAGCCGCGCACGGTGCCCGGCACGCCCACCGCGGCGCCGCTGGCGACGGCTGTCTCGAAGTCGACCGCCTTGCCGTTCTCCTGGAACACGGCCGGGCTGAACGACGATGGCGCCGTCTCGCGGTGGTCGATCGTGATCACGCGCTTGTCCTTGGCCAGGTAGATGACCATGAAGCCGCCGCCGCCGATGCCGCAGCTGAACGGATCGGTGACGCCCAGCGTGGCGGCGGCCGCGACGGCGGCGTCGATCGCGTTGCCGCCTTTATTGAGGATGGCGATCGCCGATTCGGACGCCTTTTCGCTGATGGTGGCGACGGCGCCGCCCGTGCCGGTGGCGACCGGCGTTTTGGCCAGCGCCAGCGGCGGTGCGAGGACGATGGACAGGATCAGGGCGGCGGCAAGCGCTTTGCTGGAGCGGAAAGGGGTCATGGTTTGCTTATCCTGAGCGTGACGGGGATGACGTCGCCGGGGCGCGTCGTATAGGTGCTGCGGGCGGGCGGGATGCTGGCCGGGTCGAGCGCGACGCGCGCGCCCTGCAGCGACTTGGGCGTGGCCACCAGCTGGTCCGGGCCCAGTGCGAATTCCTCGCGGCCGCCGGGGCCGTCCAGCACGAACTGGAAGCTCAGCCGCCCGGCCCAGATGCAGCGCGCGTTGGGCGGGCAGCGGCTGTCGCTGAAGCTGTCGTAGGTGAGGGTGGTGTTGCCGGACAGGGCCACGCGTTCGCGCGGCTGGAGTGGATAGACGCCGTCCTTGAGTGGCGCACTCGCGCAGCCGGCCAGGATGAGACAGGCACTGAGCAGGGCGATGAGGACAGTGAGCGGCGGGCGCCGGAACAGCTCCATTGCGTCTTTCCGATAATTTGCGGAAAGCCAATCATAGCAAAGTTGCCAGGCAGAGCAGGTACGCCAGATGTGTTGCGGGTTTGTCCCGCTTAGTTGCGCACAGTTGGAATCGTATTAACTAATGTTTAATATGTTTCCGGTATGATGAGCCTCAATTTCATCAAATCGGGCAGGAAGACGCGCATGATGACACAGACCCAGCGCTTCGGCGGACTCGGCGTGGACGACCGGGAAGATGCACCCTTGCAGGAGCTCGAGCTGCTGCGCCGGCAGCTCGAAGACCGCATCGGCCACCACCTGGGCGGCAGCCCGGACCAGTCCGACCTGTTGATGCTGGCGATGCGCGCCGGTGCCCTCGGCGCCGGCAAGCGCATGCGTCCCTTGCTGCTGATGCTGGTGGCGCGCGACCTCGGCTGCGACTCGCCGGCCCTGGCCGACGTCGCCTGCGCGGTCGAGATGGTGCATGCGGCTTCGCTGATCCTCGACGACATGCCGTGCATGGACAATGCCATGCTCCGCCGCGGCAAGCCCACCGTCCACGTGCAGTACGGCGAAGACGTCGCCATCCTCGCCGCCATCGGCCTGCTCAGCCGCGCCTTCGGCATCCTCGCCCAGGCCGCGGAGATCCCGGCCGTAACGCGCGCGCGCCTGGTGGCCAAGCTGTCGGAGACCATCGGCGACCAGGGTCTGGTCAAGGGCCAGTTCCTCGACCTGCGCGGCGTGAAGCAGAGCGCCGCCGATATCGCCGTCACCAACGAACTGAAGACCGGCGTGCTGCTGGGCGTGGCGGTCGACATGGCCGCCATCATTGCCGAAACCGACGATTGCGTGGCGGAGTCGCTGCGCGCCTTTGCGCTGGCGGCCGGCCACGCCTTCCAGATCCGCGACGACTTCCAGGACGGCCCCGGCAACGACAGCGCCGTCACCGGCAAGGACACCGGCAAGGACCTGGGCAAGGCCACGCTGGTCAACACCGTCGGCGTGGAGGAAGCACGGCGCCGGCTCGACGGCCACCTGATGGATGCCGAGCGCCACCTGAGCGCGGCCCTGGGCGGCAAAGGACATACGCGGCGCTTCGTCGCCGGCCTGTTCGCCCAGACCCACCCGGGCCTGCGGGTCGCGGCCGGCACCCACCATCACAGCACCGGCGCCAGGGTCAGCCTGGCGGGCCACTGAACTGGCGGGGGACGGCGCATGGCCCACTTCGGCGTGGTCGCACCGGCGTTCTACAGCCATTTCAGCGCGCTGGCGGCCTTGTCGCTCGAGCTGATCGCGCGCGGGCACCGCGTGACTTTCCTGCAGCGGCCGGACGCCTCCATCTACCTGAAGGACAGCCGCATCGGCTTCCACGCGGTCGGCCACGGCACCCATCCGCCCGGCTCGCTGGCGGCCTCGCTGCGGCGCGCGGCCAGCCCCGGCGGCCCGCTCGGCCTGCGCCAGGTGATCCTCGACATGGCGCGCGGCACCGACATGCTGTGCAACGAGCTGCCGTCCGCCCTGCAGGTGCTGGGCATCGACGCCCTCATCGCCGACCAGATGGAGGCGGCCGGCGGCCTGGTCGCCGAGGCGCTGGGCCTGCCTTTCGTCTCGGTGGCCTGCGCGATGCCGGTCAACCGCGAAGCCGGCATTCCGCTGGCCGTGATGCCCTTCGCCTACGAGAACAGCGAACGGGCCTACCAGGTGGTGGAGGGCAGCACCCGCGTCTACGACTGGATGATGGGCCCGCATCGCGAGACGATCGCGGCGCAGGCACGCAGGCTCGGGCTCGGCGCGCGCGATGGCCTGCACGAGTGCCTGTCGCCGCTGGCGCAGATCAGCCAGACCACCGAAGCCTTCGATTTTCCGCGCCGCGCGCTGCCCCCGCATTTCCATCATGTGGGGCCGCTGCGCGCTGCCAGCGACACCGGCGCCGCGGCACACGCGCCGCTGCCGGCGCTCGACGCCGGGCGGCCCTTCGTGTTCGCCTCGCTCGGCACCCTGCAGGGCCACCGCTTCGGCATCTTCAAACGCGTCGCCAAAGCCTGCCGCCGGCTCGACGCCCAGCTGCTGGTTGCGCATTGCGGCGGCCTCGATGCAGACCAGGAGGAAGCCCTGCTGCGCGCCGGCGCCACCGCCGTCTGCGCCTTCGCATCGCAGCGGGAAGCGCTGGCGCGCGCCGATGCGGTGGTCTCGCATGCTGGCATCAACACGGTGATGGATGCGGTCGAGGCGCGCACGCCGATCCTGGCCATGCCGGTGACCTTCGACCAGCCCGGGACCGCCGCCCGCGTCCTGCACGCCGGGATCGGCCTGCGCGCGTCGACACGCCTGGCCGGACCCGCCACCATTGCGCGCCAGCTGCGGCGCCTGTTCGACGAGCCGCAATTCGGCGAGCGGCTCGATGAGCAGAAGGCCAGCCTGGCCAGCGCCGGCGGTGTGCCGCGCGCGGCGGACATCGTCGAGGCCGCGCTGCGCCTGCGCCGCAGCGAAGACCGCGTCCCGCCCGCAGCCGATGTGGCAACTGCGGCCGCAACGACGGCGGCGCCTGCGGCGGCAAGAGCGCCGGCATGAACGAGCCAGCCTGGGACCTGATCCTGGCCGGCGGCGGCCTGGCGAACGGCCTGATCGCCTGGCGCCTGCGGATGGTGCAGCCCGGCCTGCGCATCCTGCTGCTGGAGCAGGGCGCGCACCTGGGCGGCAACCACACCTGGTCCTTCCACGACAGCGACCTCGATGCCGGGGAGCAGGCCTGGATCGCACCGCTCATCTCTCGCCGCTGGCCGCGCTACGAAGTCGTGTTCCCGGACCACGCGCGCACGCTCGACGGCGGCTATGCCAGCATCGCGTCAAGCGACTTCGCGCGCGTGATCGAAGCCGCGCTGGGGCCAAGCTTGCGCCTGGATGCGCGCATCGCGGCGGTCAGCCCGACGCGTGTTGAGCTGGCGGACGGCGAGGTGCTCGAAGCGCGCGCCGTGATCGACGGCCGCGGCATGCGGCCCAGCAGCCGGCTGGCCCTGGGCTGGCAAACCTTCCTCGGCCAGGAAGTGGTGCTGGCCGAAGCCCATGGCCTGAGCGCGCCCATCATCATGGACGCCAGCGTGGAACAGCAGGGCGGCTATCGCTTCGTCTACGTGCTGCCTTTCGATACGCACCGCCTGCTGATCGAGGACACCCACTACGTCGACAGCGCCGCCTGGGAGCCGGAGCGGCTGCGCGCCAACATCGCCGCCTACGCGCAGGCGCGCGGCTGGCGCATCGAGGAAGTCGTGCGCGAGGAAGAGGGCCGCTTGCCGATCGTGCTGGCCGGCGACTTCAGCGAATACTGGAAGGACCTCGCCGGCCAGCCCAGCGTGGGCCTGCGCGCGGGCCTGTTCCACTCGACCACCGGCTATTCCCTTCCGCACGCGGTGCGCCTGGCCGAGCGCATCGCCGGCATGCGCGACATGAGCGCGGCCGCGCTGTTTGCCGCGATCCGCGATGAAGCCGCCAGCGAATGGCGGCGCCAGCGCTTCTTCCGGCTGCTGAACCGCATGCTGTTCCTGGCCGGCAGCCCGGACCGCCGCTGGCGCGTGATGCAGCGCTTCTACCGCCTGCCGGCGCCGCTGATCGCGCACTTCTACGCCGGCCGCCTCAGTTTCAAAGACAAGGCGCGCCTGCTGAGCGGGAAGCCGCCGGTGCCGCTGATGCAGGCCTTCGCCGCCGCCTGCAAGATCCACCCTCACCAGATCAGGAAAGCAGAATGAACGCACGGAATATCGAACCGCGCCGCGCCGTCGTCATCGGCGCCGGCTTCGGCGGCCTGGCGCTGGCGATCCGCCTGCAGGCCAGGGGCATCCAGACCACGCTGCTCGAAAAGCGCGACAAGCCGGGCGGCCGCGCCTATGTGTATGAGGACCAGGGCTTCGTGTTCGACGCCGGCCCCACCGTCATCACCGACCCCTCCTGCATCGAGGAGCTGTTCACCCTGGCCGGCAAGCGCATGGCCGACTACGTGGAGATGCTGCCGGTCTCGCCCTTCTACCGCCTGTGCTGGGAGGACGGCAGCCACTTCGACTACGCCAACGACCAGGAGGCGCTGGACCGCCAGATCCATGCCCGCAACCCGGCCGACGTCGCCGGCTACCGGCGCTTCCTGGCATATTCGAAGGCCGTGTTCGCGGAAGGCTACCTGAAGCTGGGCGCCGTGCCGTTTCTCTCCTTCCGCGACATGATCGCCGCCGGGCCGCAGCTGGCGCGCCTGCAGGCCTGGCGCAGCGTGTACGGCATCGTGTCGCGCTTCATCCAGGACGAGCAGCTGCGCCAGGCTTTTTCCTTCCACTCGCTGCTGGTGGGCGGCAATCCTTTCGCCACGTCCTCGATCTACACGCTGATCCACGCGCTGGAACGCGAATGGGGCGTGTGGTTCCCGCGCGGCGGTACCGGCGCCCTGGTGCGCGGCCTGGTGCGCCTGTTCGAGGATCTTGGCGGACGCATCGAGCTGAATGCATCCGTGGCGCAGATCGACGTCCAGGCCGGGCGCGTGAGCGGCGTGCGGCTCGAAGACGGCCGCCGTTTCGACGCCGATGCGGTGGCCTCGAACGCTGACGTGGTCCACACCTATGCGAAGCTGCTCGGCCAGCACCCGCGCGGCGCCGCGCAGGGGGAGGCGCTGGCCAAGAAGCGCTTCAGCAATTCGCTGTTCGTGCTGTACTTCGGCCTCGACCACCACCACGGCCAGCTGCGCCACCACACGGTCTGCTTCGGCCCGCGCTACCGTGAGCTGATCCGGGATATCTTCAAGGGCGAGACCCTGGCCGAGGACTTCTCGCTCTACCTGCACGCGCCCTGCGTGACCGACCCCTCGCTGGCGCCGCCCGGCTGCGGCAGCCATTACGTGCTGGCGCCGGTGCCGCACCTGGGCAATGCGCCGATCGACTGGGAAGAGGAGGGGCCGAAGTACCGCGAGCGCATCTTCGACTACCTGGAGCAGCGCTACATGCCGGGCTTGCGCAGCCAGCTGGTCACCAGCCACATCTTCACGCCGCACGACTTCCGCGACCAGCTCAACGCCCACCACGGCTCCGCGTTCTCGCTCGAGCCGCTGCTGACCCAGAGCGCCTGGTTCCGCCCGCACAACCGCGATGCCGAGCTGGCCAACCTCTACCTGGTGGGCGCCGGCACCCATCCCGGCGCCGGCGTGCCCGGCGTGATCGGCTCGGCCAAGGCCACCGCGGGGCTGATGCTGGAGGCGCTGCAGGAAGGGGTAAGGGCATGAGCGAAGCTTTACTGGATCATGCCACCCGCACGATCGAAGTCGGCTCGAAAAGCTTCGCTGCCGCCGCCAAACTGTTCGATCTGGCCACCCGGCGCAGCGTGCTGATGCTCTATGCCTGGTGCCGCCACTGCGACGACGTGGTTGACGGCCAGGAGCTGGGTTTCAACGCGGCGCCGCGCGCACAGGGTGACAACGCCGCGGACAAGCTGGCCGAGTTGCGCCAGCAGACCCGCCGCGCCTACGCCGGCGAGAAGATGCGCGACCCGGCCTTCGCCGCCTTCCAGGAGGTGGCGCTTCGCCACCAAATCCCGCAGCGCTTCGCCTTCGACCACCTGGCCGGCTTTGCCATGGACGTCGAGGGCGCGCGCTACGACACCATCGACGACACCCTGCGCTACTGCTACCACGTCGCCGGGGTGGTCGGGCTGATGATGGCTTCGATCATGGGTGTGAGCGACCCGAGAGTATTGGACCGCGCCTGCGATCTCGGCCTGGCTTTCCAGCTGACGAATATCGCGCGTGACATCGTCGAGGATGCGCAGGTGAACCGCTGCTACGTGCCGGCCCAGTGGCTGCGGGAGGCCGGCATCCCTCTGGACCAGGTCGCGCTGCCGCGGCACCGCGCGGCGCTGGCCAAGGTGGCGGCACGCCTGGTGGACCATGCCGAGCCTTACTACGACTCGGCCCTGGCCGGCATTGCGGACTTGCCGCTGCGCTCAGCCTGGGCGATCGCCACTGCGCGCAAGGTGTACCGGCAGATCGGCGTGGTGGTGAAGCGGCGCGGCGCCCGGGCCTGGGACGAGCGGGCAGGGACCTCGAAGGCGACCAAGCTGCGCCTGCTGGCGGAAGGGGGCGTGCAGGCCCTCAGTTCGCGTCTGGGTAGTGCGAGTTCGGCGCGGCCCCGTCCGCAGGACTTGTGGCAGCGTCCGGGCGCCGCTGGCGAAGCGGCCCCTGATGCAGCACGTGCAAGCGCCGCTTGAGGACATCGACCGGCGGCGCGTACAGGAAACCGAAGGACACGGCGCCATCCTTGCCGGCCACCGCGTGGTGCATGCGGTGGGCCTGGTAGAGGCGTTTCAGGTAGCCGCTGCGCGGCACGTAGCGGAAGGGCCAGCGCTGGTGCACCAGGCCGTCGTGGGCGACGAAGTAAAGGAAACCGTAGGCCGTCATGCCGGCGCCGATCCATTCCAGCGGATGGTGGCCCAGCGTGGCGCCGGCGTAGATGAGGGCGATCGCCACGCCCGCGAACACGATGGCGTACAGGTCGTTCTTCTCGAACCAGCCCGTGCGGGGTTCATGGTGCGAGCGGTGCCACGCCCAGCCGAAGCCGTGCATCACGTACTTGTGCGCCACGATGGAAAACACTTCCATCAGAATCACGGTAAGGATGAGAATGAGGGCGTTGAGCAGCATGACATCAAGCCTAACACAAGGCCATGAAAGGAAACGCATGACCCGATTGAACCAGCTGTTGATGAGTACCGTGTTGTTGTCTGCCCTTTGTGCCGGCGCTGCTGCCGCCGCCACCGTCGAAGTCCGCGTTACGGCTGTCGCCGGCGGCAAGGGCACCGTCAACGTCGCCGTCTGCGACAGGGAGCGCTTCCTGAAGCAGTGCGTCTACACCGCATCGGTGCCGGCGAAGGAGGGCGAAAACGTCATCGCGGTGCACGGCGTGCCGAAGGGGACCTGGGCGGTGCTGGTCTACCAGGACGAGAACGGCAACGGCCAGCTGGACCGCAATTTCATCGGCATCCCGAAGGAGAACTACGGCTTCAGCCGGGATGCGGCGAGCAAGTTCGGGCCGCCTTCCTTCGAGGATGCCGCGATCGAGGTCGGCGACGGCGCAGTGGTGACGGCACAGGTCAAACTGCACTGAGGCTGCATTGAAGTGATCCTGAACCTATAATTTCTTGATGGACCGATTAACCCTGATGGAAACCTTCGTTTGCACCGTCGAGACCGGATCGTTCTCGGCGGCCGCGCGCCGGCTCGATGTCGGTCAGCCTGCCGTATCGAAAGCCATCGCACAGCTGGAAGAACGCCTGAACACCCGCCTGCTGCTGCGCTCCACGCGCGGACTGGCACCGACCGAGGCGGGACAGGCATACTACGAAGCGGCGCGGCGGGCGATTGCCCTGGCCGACGAGGCGGACGATGCGGCGCGCGGTGCCGGTGCCGAACTGTCCGGCCGGCTGCGCGTGTGCGCCGCCGTGACCTTCGCCCGCCTGCACGTGATCCCGCATCTGCAGCGCTTTCTCGACCGGCATCCGGCGCTCGAGGTCGAAGTCATGCTCGATGACCGCAACATCGACCTGCTGGAGAATGGCATCGACGTGGCCTTGCGCATGGGCGACCTCGACGACTCTTCGATGACGGCGCGGCGCATCGGACGCGGCCGGCGCATGGTGGTGGCGACCCCGCGCTACCTGGCCCAGCACGGCAGGCCGCAAGCGCCGGCCGAACTCGCGCAGCACCAGGCCGTCACCTACCTGAAAGATATCGGCGCGGCGGGCACCTGGGCCTTCCGGCGCGAGGGCACGGAATCGTCGGTCACGGTCGGCGGCCGCTTGCGGGTCAGCGCGGCGGAGGGCGTGCGTGCCGCCGTGGCGGCGGATATGGGCATCGCCATCGCCTCCGAATGGATGTTCGCCCCGGAGCTGGCCAGCGGCGAGGTCGAGGCGATCCTCACCGGCTGGGAGCTGGCGCCCATCGACCTGTGGGCGGTCTATCCCGCAGGGCGCCTCGCCAGCGCCAAGGCGCGCGCTTTCACTGCCTTTGTGGAGGCGCTCATGCAGGCCCCACCGGTGCCCACGCCAGGCGCTCCAGCACCGGCAGCATCGCCTCCGGTTCCGGCCGAACCGTATAGTCGGGATTGACCTCGGCGTAGGCGATCACGCCATCCTGGCCGATCACATAGCGGGCCGGCATCGGCAGGGTCCATCCCGGATCACCGTTGAAGGACGGCAGGTCGTTCTTCAGGCTTTGGTACAGCTCGACCAGGTAGTCGGGCAGTGCGAAACGCAGTCCGAAGGCCGCGGCCACCTCGTTGTGGCTGTCGCTCAGGATTGGGAACCCCAGCTTGTTCTGGCGCTGCGATTTGCGGCTGTTGGCGGCCGTTTGCGGCGAGATCGCCACCAGGCTGGCGCCAAGCGCCTCGAAGCGCGGCAGGACCTCCTGAAGTGCCTGCAGTTCGAGGTTGCAGTAGGGGCACCAGACGCCACGGTAGAAGCTGAGCACGAGCGGCCCCTTTGCCAGCAGATCGGCGGACGATATGGGGCGGCCTTCCGGGTCGTTCAGGATAAAGGCCGGGGCGTGGTCGCCGGCTTTCAGTGCGCGGCCCGCCTGGCCGGAGGCGATCAGTTCGGCCGTGGCGCGTTCCATGACCGGATGAATCTCGGGTGGTGCGAAGTAGGGCGCCTTGCCGCCCTTGAAATCGGCTTTGAAGGCATCGAGCCTGGCTTGCAGTGTCATGATCGTTCTCCTTTGCTCACAGGGCCGGCGCGGCCGGAAAGTCGACCGGCACCCGGGTCAGCGCATGCAGGTAATTGGTGATGATCTTGTCGCCGATGACGACCACCGTGTCGACGAGGTTCGCTTCCGTGTAACCGGCGGCAAAGAAGGCATCCACCAGTTCGGGCGCGGCGTGGCCGCGGCGTTCGGCCGCGCTTTTCACCAGGCGGGCCAGGGCATCGAGCTTCGGATCGAAGGTGGCGCCGCCCTTGCGGATCTCGATGATTTGCTCCGGCGTGAACCCGACCATCCCGCCGATCACCGTGTGCGCGGCGAGGCAGTAGGCGCAGTCGTTGACCTGGCTGACCACCAGGTTGATCACCTCGCGCTCTTGCGCCTTGAGCGAGCTTTTGGCGTTCTGCAGGGCCAGATAGGTGCCGAGGGCGTGCTCGGACCAGGCCAGCGTGGCATACAGGTTGGGTACCATGCCGAGGCCTTTCTCGAGCTGGTCAAAGATCGCCTGGTTGGCCGGGGTGATGCCGGCGCGGGTGGGAACGGTAAAGGTTTTCATGTGTCGTCCTGTTTGTGGTTGAAAGAGTGCCGCGACAGGACGAACTATGCCGATGGCGCGGCGGCGCCGGTAGCGGGCGCCGGGGCATAGGACTTATTCCGCGGAACAGGGAAGCGCGTGCGGGTGGGGGGCGGCCGGCCGTGCGTCGCCGATCCGGCTCAGCTGGCATCATGAGGTTTTCTTTCCGAAGGGCTGACAGATGTGGGAGCAGATCTGGACCGCCATCGTCCAGGAATTTTCGGACCTCGGCAGCGTCGGCGACATCACGCGCGTGCTGATGCGGATGACGCTGGCCGTGCTGCTCGGCGGGCTGCTGGGTTATGAGCGCGAATCGGTGGGGGCGTCGGCCGGCCTGCGCACCCACATGCTGGTGTCGCTTGGGTCGGCGCTATTCATCCTGATTCCACTGCAGGCGGGCATGGGGATCGAAGACCTGTCGCGGGTGCTGCAGGGCGTCACCGCGGGCATCGGCTTCCTGGGCGCCGGCGCCATCCTCAAGCAGCGCGACCGCAATGACATCAAGGGGCTGACCACGGCCGCCAGCGTGTGGCTGGCCGCGGCCATCGGCGTGGCGGCCGGCATGGGGAGGGAAGCGACGGCGGTGGCGAGCGCCGTCTTTGCCTTTGTGATCCTGGCCATCCTGCGCCGCACCCCCAGGAAAGACCGGGAGAAAGACTGAACGGCGCAGGCCCGCTTACACGGTGCCGGGGGTGAACCAGATGCCGTTCTGGATCTGGGCGATCACTTGCGCCTGGTTCTCCGGGCTTTCGCCGAATTCCGCCAGCAGCCGGCCTTCGCTGAGCCCATGGTGCAGGGCGTCCAGCCAGAAGGCGTAGCCCTCGGCATCCGGCGTGCGGTGCAGGACGTGGTCGTACACCTTGGTCAGGAAATCCTCCGAGGTGTGCGTGGCGCCGTACATCTTGATGAATTCGGCGCTCCTGGTGAATTCGATGCCCACGTCGTACAGCGGCTGGCCATTGTCCATCGCGCCCATCCAGAAGGTCAGGCCTTCCACGTCCGGCTTGCGGTCGAAGGCGGCCGCGTACAGGCGGTAGGCCTGGCCGGCCACGCCGTCGAAGTCGAAGGCGAGGGCGCCGTCGCTGAACACCAGGCGTTCGATGCCGCTCAGCGCGTCGACGCCCTCGGCGCCGCTCTTGTCGGTCACCGTCATGCCAGTATCCGTCCTGGCGAGCAGGTAGCCATCGTGCGTGCCGGCGTAGACGGCGCTATCGAGACCGCTGCCGCCCGCCAGCTTGTCGTTGCCGCCTTCGCCCTTCAGCACGTCATTGCCGGCGCCGCCGGCGATGTCGTTGTCGACTTCGTTGCCGCTGATATGGTCGTTGCCGGCGCCGCCGATCGCGTTTTCGATGACCGTGCCGATGTTGATGCTGAACTGTCCAGCCGCGGTGATGGTGTCCGCCTTGGCGCCGATATAGCTCCAGTAGCCGTCGTCGAGGTACACGGTCAGGTTCTTGGTCTGCGCCGAGCCGTCGATGACATCGATGCCGCCGCCGTCGCCGATCAGCGCATACGTATTCCCCATCACCCAGCGCGTATCCGTTCCGTGGTCGGTCTTCGCAGCACCGTAGATGTACTGCAGGGCGGCGATGTCGAGCGGGCTGTAGGTGCCGCGATGGGCTTCCGTGCCGGTATAGCTCATCTCCGTGTAAATCACATTGTCTTCCGCGTCCGGCAGGTAGGGGCCGGGCCCCGTACCGCCACCGGCCTGCTCATGCGAGAACGGATGCTTGAGGCCCAGCGCATGGCCGATCTCGTGGGTCACGACGCGCAGGAACTCGGCGCCATGGTCGCGGTCGGGATTCATGGCGTAGAAGCTGTCGTCGACCAGCACCCTGGAACCCGCGCGCTGATAATCCAGTGGCGTCCCGTAGCCGCCGGAATCCTTCTGCGTGTTCACCGCGAACACGATGGTGTCCAGGCCTTCGGTGTTCGAGGTCTCGACGAAGTGCACGTCGATCAGGGTTTCGATATAGGCGAGCACCTGTTTGGTATAGGTGATCTGGGCGCTGCTGAAGCCCTGGAAGCCGTCCTTGTCGGTGTCGTTGAAGAAGGTCGGCGGCGTCTGCGCGAAGCTGTAGTAGATCGTCTTCGGCGTGGTGAGGCTTGCGGCAACGGTCGGCATCCTCGAGAAGACCAGGGAATCGATCCAGTAGGGCAGCTTTTGCACACCCTTCGCCCAGGTCCAGTCCTCGACGCTCTCATCGGTCTTGAACCAGTCGACGTAGACGGTGCCGCTGTCGTGGCCATCGCTGTCCCAGATGAAGTCCGTTCGGCTGCGGACCTCGTAATGGTCGTCGCCGGCGCCGCCGTACAGGAAGTTCATGCCGGTGCCGCCATCCAGGATGTCGTTGCCGCCGCGGCCGTCCAGCATGTCATCGCCGTCGCCACCCAGCAGCTTATCGTTGACGCCGCCGCCGGACAGGCGGTCGTTGCCGGTGCCGCCGTCCAGGATGTCGTTGCCGCCGCGGCCTTCCAGAATGTCGTCGCCGTCGCCACCCAGCAGCGTATCGTCGGCAACGTCGCCGAACAGGCGGTCGTTGCCGGCGCCACCGTCCAGCAGGTCGCCTGCATCGTCGACCATCGCGGGCGTGACGCGGTCGGCCAGATAGTTGACGCTCTGGAGGATATCGTCGCCATCGCCGCCGTACAGACGGTCGTGTCCGCCATTGCCGATGAGCTGATCGTTGCCGCCCGCGCCATAAATATCTTCGTCAGCCGAGGTCCCTTGCAGGACATCCCTGTTTGACGTGCCGTCGATGCGCAATACCATGTTGATTCCTGGCAATAAAAACGCAAGGATAGCGTATCCGTTGTGGTTGAAGTTTCACGCATTGTCACAAGGAAGGGCATTGCGTGTACGATCATGCGAAATCCACAACAGGGAGGCTGGGAATGACGCGATTGACCGCAGCAGATTTCGATCCCGAAGTACTGAAGCTGTTCGATGGCTATGTGCACGGGCGGCTGACGCGCCGCGACTTCCTCGCGCGCGCCGGACGCTATGCGGTCGGCGGCGCGACCGCGGCCACGCTGCTGGCACAGCTGTCGCCCTCGTTTGCCGCGCCGCTGGTGGCGCCTGCCGACGCGCGCCTCAAGACCAGCTACCAGGAGTTCCCGTCGCCGCAAGGCTACGGCACGGTACGCGGCTACCTGGCGATGCCGGCGAACGCCAAGGGCAAGCTGCCGGCGGTGCTGGTGGTGCACGAGAACCGCGGCCTGAACCCGCACATCGAAGACATCGCGCGCCGCCTGGCGCTGGAAGGCTTCATCGCCTATGCGCCGGATGCGCTTTATCCACTGGGCGGCTATCCCGGCGACGAGGAGAAGGCCAGGGCGCTGTTCCCCAAGCTGGACCAGGCCAGGACGCGCGCGGACTTCATCGCGGCGTTTCACGCGGTGGCCGCGCTGCCGCAGAGTACGGGGAAAGTCGGCGTGGTCGGTTTCTGCTACGGCGGCGGCATCGCCAACTACCTCGCCACCCAGCTGCCTGAGCTGGCAGCGGCGGTGCCCTTCTACGGCTCCCAGCCGGCAGTGGCCGACGTCGCTCGCATCCGCGCGCCGCTGATGATCCACGACGCCGGCAAGGACGAGCGCATTCTGGCAGGCTGGCCGGCCTACGAGGCGGCGCTGCAGGCGAACAAGGTGAATTACCAGCACTTCGTCTACGCCGGCGCCGAGCACGGCTTCAACAACGACACCACGCCGCGTTACGACGAAGCGGCGGCCAAGCTGGCCTGGGGCAGGACGGTGGCGTTTTTCAAGGAGAAGCTGGGCTAACGCTGCGTTTGAGGCAATAAAAAAGGCACCCGAGGGTGCCTTTGCTTTTCAAGCGGTGATGGCTTAGACGTAAGCCGCCAGCGCCGTCTTCATTTTCTTCAGCGCGGCCGTTTCGATCTGGCGGATGCGCTCGGCCGACACGCCGAACTCTTCGGCCAGCGTGTGCAGGGTCGCACCGGAACCATCGTCGTTGGCCAGCCAGCGTGCTTCCACGATGCGGCGCGAACGCGGGTCCAGCTTGCCCAGGGCCGTTTCCAGGCCTTCCGACTGCAGGCGCACGGTGTCGTTGGCTTCCAGCACCTTGGTCGGCTCCTGCTGGTCCGAGGACAGGTAGGCGATCGGCGAGAACTTGTCGTCTTCCTCGTCGGTCGGCGCTTCCAGCGCGATGTCACGGCCCGACAGGCGGGTTTCCATCTCGATCACTTCTTCGCGCTTCACGTCGAGCATCTTGGCCAGGTCATCGACCTGTTGCGGCGACATGGCGTCCAGGCCGGTCTTGTTGCTACGCAGATTGAAGAACAGCTTGCGCTGGGCCTTGGTCGTCGCGACCTTCACCAGGCGCCAGTTCTTCAGGATGTATTCGTGCATCTCGGCCTTGATCCAGTGCATGGCGTACGACACCAGGCGCACGCCCTGGTTCGGGTCGAAGCGCTTGACTGCTTTCATCAGGCCGATATTGCCTTCCTGGATCAGGTCGGCGTGCGGCAGGCCGTAGCCCAGGTAGCCGCGCGCGATCGAGACCACCAGGCGCAGGTGCGACATCACCAGCTTCTGCGCGGCGTCCAGGTCGTTCTTGTCCCGCAGGCTCTTTGCCAGCGAGACCTCTTCCTCGTGGGACAGCATCGGCAGACGGTTGACGGCCGAGATATAGGCGTCGATATTGCCGAGATTGCCAGTGAAACCCAGTCCCAGAGCACGGGTGCCAGCGGGAACCAATGCGGATTGTGCGGACATAGTCATTTTCCCTCTTAGAGTAAACTGTGCTGCATCGTCAATGTGCCCGAAAGAGTGCCCCGAAGGCGCATCTCTTACGGCTTGTTACGGGATGCCGGACAGTGGTCAGACGTAATATTAGCACTCTCTTGAGGTGAGTGCTAGCCG
>Ga0065165_1001720_pt1 | contig 21926 bp, 12 predicted proteins | sample AraplaMF_Cvi_mMF_FD_63813 | JGI IMG/M metagenome (GOLD analysis project Ga0065165, IMG submission 63813) | Arabidopsis root microbial communities from the University of North Carolina, USA - plate scrape MF_Cvi_mMF (version 2) (version 3) | ecosystem: Host-associated > Plants > Roots >... | reverse complement strand
TGTTCCGTTGCGGCCGCCGCGGCCATTTCCGGCTCTCCCTTGCGCTCCCCTTAAGCGCCTCCCGCCCGCGTGGCACTGCTTTTCTGAACGAAAGCTGGCGCCGATCCGGGTTCAGCCCGGGCGCGCCGCCGCCGCGGCGAAGCGCCGCGCGAAGACGTCGCGCAGCGGCTTGGCGCGGAACCTGTCGTCATAGGGCGTCGCCCGCTTGAGGCTGCCGTCGGCGCGCGGGCTGAAGCCATTGAGCCAGCCATATTTGTCGCACATGCCCCAGACCAGCACGTCGCGCAGCTGCGGATAGGCGAACATCATCGCGAGATAGGCATCGGCATAAGCGGCGACGCCGGCGTCGCGGATCTTGGGGTCCTTGGGCAGATCCTTGTCGTTGACGTCGAATTCGGTGATCAGCAATTTATAGCCCATCGCGACCACCTGATCGAGGAAGCGGCGCCAGTCGGCTTCCTGCCGCGCCGCGCTCTGCGCCGGATTGCCGTAGACGCCGATATGCGATTGCACGCCGAGCGCATCCACGGGCACGCCCCGCTTGCGGAACCCCTCGAGCAGCCGCAGCACGCCGGCGCGGTGCGTCTCGTTGCCGCCCTCCCAGCTCATATAGTCGTTGTAGACCAGTTCGGCCCCGGGTGCGGTTTCCCGCGCGGTGTGGAAGGCGAGGTCGAGCATCGCTTCGGTGTCGCCGAATGCCTTGGACAGCCGGGTCTCGCGCAGCAGGCCTGTCTTCTCGTCGACGGCTTCGTTGACCACGTCGAAGCTGACGATGCGGCTGCCATAGAGCTTGCACAGGGTACGGATATGGTTAGTCAGCAGCGCTTCCGCGCCGGCGCGGGGCTTCGGCCCGAAATCATGGCCGAGCAGCCATTTCGGCATGTATTGCGCCTTGTGCCACAGCAGCGTGTGGCCGCGCATCGCCATGCCCTTCGCCTCGGCATAATCGAGCATGTCGGCGAAGCGGGTGACGTCGAACCGGTGCGAGTCCGGCCGCACGGCCTGCCATTTGAACTCGTTCTCGGGGACGAGGATGCCGCACTCGCGCTCCAGCAAGGCGGCATAGGCGGGATTGGCGAACGATCCCGCATCGGCGCCGGGTGCGCTCCAGGCGAAGCAGGAGCCGAAGCGCATGCCCTTGGCCCGGGCGAGTGCTTGCAGCGCAGTCGCCGGTCCCTCGGCAAAGGCCGGCGCCGCCAAGGTGCACGCGGCCGCGCCGGCCAATATCTCGCGGCGAGTCATTGCCGTCATCGTCTCGCTCCTCACCAGCTGAACATCGTGCCGTCTTCGAGCCGCGCGACGGGCAGATAAGCGCGCTTATATGCGTACCGCCCGGCGAGCGTCTCATCGATCTCGACGCCGAGCCCGGGGGCCTCGCCGGGATGCATCAGCCCGTCGGCATAGGAATAGGCATGGGGGAACACCGCGTCGGTCTCGGCGGTGTGCGGCATCAGCTCCTGGATGCCGAAATTGGGCACCGACAGGCCGAAATGCAGCGCCGCGGCCATGGTCACCGGCGAGAGGTCGGTGGCGCCGTGGCAACCGGTGCGGACCTGGTAGAGATCGGCGAGCGCGGCGATGCGCCGGATATGGGTGAGCCCGCCGGCATGGACGATCGTCGCGCGGACATAATCGATCAGCTGCTCCTCGATCAGCTGCTTGGCGTCCCAGATCGTGTTGAACACTTCGCCCACGGCGATCGGGGCGGTGGTGTGCTGGCGGATCAGCCGGAAGCCGGCCTGGTTCTCGGCGGGAGTCGGGTCCTCGAGCCAGAAGGGGCGATAGGGTTCGAGCTCCTTGCCGAGCCGCCCGGCCTCGATCGGCGTGAGGCGGTGATGGATGTCATGGAGCAGGTGGACGTCCCAGCCGAGCGCGTCGCGGGCCTTGTCGAACAAGGGCGCGACCGAGCGGAGATATTTTTCGGTGGACCACAGGCTTTCCTTGGGCAGCGCGCCGTCGGCCGGCTCGTAGCGCTGGCCCGATTTCGCCACGCCATAGGTCGCCGCCAGCCCGGGCACGCCCGACTGGAGGCGGACGGCCTTGTAGCCCTGCTCGACATGCACGACGGCGTTCTCGATCGTTTCCTCGATCGTCGCGCCGTTGGCGTGGCCATAGACCATGCAGCCGGTGCGGCTGGCGCCGCCGAGCAATTGATAGACGGGGAGGCCGGCGATCTTGCCCTTGATGTCCCACAAGGCCATGTCGACCGCGGCGATCGCCGACATCGTCACCGGGCCGCGCCGCCAATAGGCGCCCTTGTAGAGATATTGCCAGATGTCCTCGATCCGGTGCGCGTCGCGCCCGATCAGGCAGGGGATGACGTGGTCCTGGAGGTAGCTGACCGCCGCCAGCTCGCGGCCGTTGAGCGTCGCGTCGCCGAGCCCGTGGACGCCGTCGCGCGTCTCGATCCGCAGCGTGACGAAGTTGCGCCCCGGGCAAGTGACGATCACGCGCGCGGAAATGATCTCGGCGCGTTGCGCACCCATGGAGCTCTCCTATGATGCGCCTCGGCCGCGCATTTCGTGTTGCGCTCTCGCGCGGTCTGGTAGCGCTACCAAAAGCAAGCTGCTATCGGCTTGTCAACGCGCGGCATGCGACCGGGCCGGTGAGAGGATCGAAATGCGCCGTTTATTTGCCTTTCTGTTGCTCCTGATCAGCATCGCGCCGGCGGCGCATGCCGAGACCGGCTATGATCTCTGGTTGCGCTATCAGCCGGTCGAGCAGCAGCTGCGCGACCGTTACGCGAAGCAGGTTACGCACTATACGGTGGCGAACCGTCCGACCGTCGTCACCGCGGCCAACGAGCTGCGCCGCGGATTCAAGGGCATGATGGGCTATGAGCTGGTCTGGCGCGAGACGGTGATGGGCAATGGCGCGGTCGTGCTCGGCACCGGCCAGTCGCCGCTGATCGCGCCGCTCAACCTGCCGCTTGCCCCATTGGGCCGCGAGGGCTTCCTGATCCGCAGCGCGACGATCGGGGGCAACCGAGTCACGGTGATCGCCGCCAATAGCGACGTCGGGGTGCTCTACGGCGTGTTCCGCTTCCTCAAGCTGATGCAGACCCGCCAGCCGCTCGAGAATCTCGACATTTTCGACGCGCCGAAGCTCCAGGTCAGGGTGCTCAATCACTGGGACAATCTCGATCGCACCGTCGAGCGCGGCTATGCCGGCCAGTCGATCTGGGATTGGCAGAAGCTCCCCGATTACAAGGACCCGCGCTACACCGATTATGCCCGCGCCAATGCGTCGATCGGGATCAACGGCACCGTCCTCACCAACGTCAACGCCAATGCCAACGTGCTGCGGCCCGAATGGCTGGCCAAGGTCAAGGCGCTGGCCGACGTGTTCCGCTCCTATGGCATCAAGGTCTATCTGACCGCGCGCTTCTCCGCACCGATCGAACTGGGCGGACTGAAGACCGCCGATCCGCTCGACCCGCAGGTCGCGGCGTGGTGGAAGGCCCGGATCGACGCGATCTATCGGGAAATCCCCGATTTCGGCGGCCTGCTCGTCAAGGCCAATTCGGAAGGCCAGCCCGGGCCCTCGGACTATAAGCGCACCCATGCCGAGGGGGCGAACATGCTCGCCGACGCACTGGCGCCGCACGGCGGCGTGCTGATGTGGCGGGCGTTCGTCTACGCGGCCGAGAATCCCGACGACCGCCACAAACAGGCCTATACCGAGTTCCAGCCGCTGGACGGCAAGTTCCGCGACAACGTGCTGGTCCAGGTCAAGAACGGCGCGATCGATTTCCAGCCGCGCGAGCCCTTCCACCCGCTGTTCGGGGCGATGCCGAAGACGCCGCTGATGATGGAATTCCAGATCACCAAGGAATATCTCGGCTTCGCGACGCACCTCGCTTATCTAGGGACGATGTGGGAGGAGGTGCTCGAGGCCGACACCTGGCGCCCGCGCAAGGGCGCTACCGTCGCCAGGACGCTCGAGACGCCGGTCGCGCCCGGTGCCGCGACCGGCATGGCCGGGGTCGCCAATATCGGCACCGATCGCAACTGGTCCGGCTCGCAGTTCGACCAGGCCAATTGGTACGCGTTCGGCCGGTTCGCCTGGAACCCCGATGCCAAGGCCGAGGCGATCGCGCGCGACTGGGCGGCGATGACCTGGGGCGCCGACCCCGCAGTCACCGGTCCGATCGTCGACATGATGATGGGCTCGCGCGAAGCGGTGGTCGATTACATGACGCCGCTCGGGCTCGGTCACCTGATGGCGACGGGGCACCATTACGGCCCGGGGCCGTGGGTGGCGGATCTCGCCCGCCCCGAATGGAACCCGGTCTATTATCACAAGGCCGACGCGCGCGGCATCGGCTTCGACCGCACTGCCAGCGGGACCAATGCCGTCGCCCAATATGCCCCGCCGGTTGCCGGCCAGTTCGGCGATGTGAAGCGCGTGCCCGAAGCGCTGCTGTTGTGGTTCCACCACGTGTCGTGGGACCGCCGCATGCGTTCGGGCCGCAGCCTGTGGGACGAACTCGTCACGCATTACGATCGCGGGGTCGATGCGGTGGCGAAGATGCAGGCGAGCTGGGAGGCTCTCGAGGGCAGGATCGACGAGGCGCGCTGGGCCGAGGTTCGCGACTTCCTGGCAATCCAGCGCAAGGAAGCGGGCTGGTGGCGCGATGCCTCGATCGCCTATTTCCAGTCGGTCTCGAAGCGGCCGCTTCCCCCCGGCCATGCCGCGCCGCCACACGATCTCGACTGGTACAAGGCGATCCGGACGCCCTATGCCCCGGGGAATGGGAAATGATCGGGCGATGGCGCTGGCTCACGATTTCGCGCTGAACCGCCAGCCGGCGGTCTCGCTGCGCGCGATCGGCGCCGAGCGCGAGCCGCTGCTGCAGATCGACGGGCTGCTCGCGCAGCCGGACGCGCTGGTCGCCTATGCCGCGACCGAGGGCCGGTTCGAGCCGGCTTATGGGCCGGCTGGAGGCTATCCCGGTCTCCGCTCGGCGGCGCCGCTCGATTATGTCGAGACGGTGGTGCGCGCAGTCGACCCACTGGTGCGCGAGGGCTTCCGGCTCGAGCGGGTGCGGCTCGGCAAGGCCGAGTGCAACCTGTCGCTGGTGACCCTGCCGGCGGAGGCGCTGGTCGCCGCGCAGCGCGAGCCGCATGTCGACACCAGCGACCCGCTACAGTTCGCCTTCCTCCATTATCTTTGCGCCGAGACGTTCGGCGGGACCGCCTTTTACCGGCACCGCGCCACCGGCTTCGAGACGCTGACTCCCGAACGCATGGCCGCCTTCGATGCGGCCCGCGCGGGCGAGCGGCGGGAGGAGGCCGAGACGGGCTATATCCATTCGGACACGGCCGCGTTCGCGCAGATCGCGGCGGTCGCGGCGGGGTTCAACCGACTGGTGGTCTATCGCAGCCGGCTGCTCCATTCGGGCAGGATCGCGCCCAATGCGCCGCTCTCCGCCGATCCGCGCCGGGGGCGGCTCACCGCGAACATCTTCCTGACCTACCGCCCCGCCTGACGCCAAAAAAAAACGCCGCCGGTGGAAGCCGGCGGCGCAAGGCAGGGTGTAGTTGCGGATCAGAAGTTGAAGCGCGCGATCATCGAGATGCGGCGATCGTTCATGAACCAGCCGCGCGGGATGATGCGGATGTCGTCCACGCCGTCCGGCCCCTGGATCGCGACCGAGGTCTTGGTGATCGCATTGGTCAGGTTCACGCCCTGCACGCCGAGGCGCAGGTTCTTCGAGACCTGATAGAAGACCGACGCGTCGAGCTGGCCGTAATCCTCCTGGAACACCGGATCGAACGGCGTGATCACGTCGCGGGTGGTCAGCATGTAGCGCGAGCGCCAGCTGTACGAGGCACGCATCGACAGGCCCTTGTAATCGTAGAAGGGTGTGATGTTGAAATTGTGCTTCGAGAGCCCCTGCAGGCCGAAGCCCGAGACATCGATGTTCGACACCAGGCCGCCCGCCACCGAGGGATCGCCCGGATCGAGCGTCGGCTGGGGCACGCCGGAGCTGTTCACATAGGTGTAGTTCGCCTGCAGGCCGAGGCCCGAGAAGATGCCCGGCAGGAAGTCGTAGGTCTGCTGATAGGCGACTTCGAAGCCCTTCACCTTGCCGGTCTCGGGCGAGTTGAACTCGCGCGACACCACAGCCTCATAGGTCTGGCCGTTGTTGGTGAAGCTCTGGCGCTCGGTGTTGAACACGACGACGCCCTTGATCTCCTTGTAGAAGGCCGAGAAGGTCAGCGAGCCCACCTGGTTGAAGTACCATTCGGCGGTAAGGTCGAAATTGTTCGCGGTCACCGGCTTGAGGTCGGGCGAGCCCACCCGGATGCCGGCGCCTTCGAGACGGACCGCCGATTCACCCTGGATGATGCCGTCGTTCGGATCGGCGGTGGCGGTGTTCGGAGTCACCGTCAGCGTCGCGCCGGCCGGCGCCTGCGCACCCAGCGAGATCGGGAAATAGTTGCGGATCTGCGTGGTGTTGGGCGGCGAGATGCCTTTGAAGAAGGCCGCGCGGAACTGAAGCCCACCGCCGACTTCAAGCTTCAGATTGGCACTGGGCAGCCAGTAATCATAGCTCAGCTCGTAATCGTTGGGCACGATCGCGCCGTTCTGGAACGAGCGTGCCGCGGCGCGGGCCGTCGGATTGCTGTAGAGGAAGGCGCAGCCCAGCGGGATCGTGGTGGGCGGCGTCGTGCCGGCCGCCGGGTTGACGATCTGCTGGACCGTGGTGCGGCAGGTGGCGTCGGCAGTGAGCGGGTCGACCGTACCGTATTGCACGAAGCCGCTGCTCGTCCGCTTGGTGGTCGAGTAGCGCACGCCGACATTGCCGTTGAGCTTCCAGCCGTTCGAGAAGTCCTGCTGGATCTTGGCCATGATATAGGCGGCGTTGTTGACCTCCTCGATCGGATTGATCTCGCCGGGGAGGTAATAGCTGCCGTTCACCGTGCCGGGCCGCTCGGCCAGCGGCAGCCAGCCGCCTGCGCCGCCGGTGGGGGCGGTGCCCTGCGGCAGCCATTCGTTGCGGATCGCCTTCGCAAAGGCGATGTACGACGCGTAGTCGCTCGCCGGACGGCCCGAATAATAGAGTCGTCCCTGGCCGCCGACGGCCGCGGGATTGCCCGTCTGGCCGCGGAAGAAATTGTCGAAGAAGATCGGCTTGTAGAAGCCGGTCTGCGAATTGGTGCCGAGCTGGTCGCCGCCGGTGCCGCCGATATTCTCGTCGAGCCACACGGGGCCGCCATTGCCCCAGATCTCCGACAGGGCACCCCAGTTGTAGGTGGAGTTGCGGGCGATCTGGTCGCGATCGGCGTAGCGGTAGCCTGCCTTGACCGACTTGATGAAGCTGGTGTCGGGGAAGCTCAGCTCGGCGTCGATCCGGAACGCGTCCGAATTGCCCGACGATTCCTCGACATGATCCATCGCCGAGCGCCAGAAGCTGTTGAACGGATCGAGGAAGCTCTGGTGCGCGCCGGTATAATAGGTCGGATCGTTGCCCGTACCGCCCGGCGTGCCGGTGCAGACGCCCTGCGCGTTCGGCGAGACGCAGCTCTGCGGCGCCACGAAGCCGACGGTCGGGATGTTGAGCCCGTTCAGCTTCATGTAGACGTCCTGGAAGGTCGACGACCAGATGCCGTTGTCCGTCACTTCGCCCGACGATTCGACATGGTCGTAATCGAGGCTGACGCCGAGCCGGTCGTTGACGTCCCACTTGAAGTTGAAGCCGTAATCGTCGGTGACGCTGCGATCGACGTGCTGGCGATATTGGTTGTTCGACTGGAGGCCGAAGGCCGGCGTGCGGCGGCCGGCGAATGCCGCGCCGGTGCCCGGGGCGGTGTTCTGGTCCCCGCGCCAGCCGGTCGGGCCGGTGATCAGGCCTTCCGAGAACAGCGCGTCGTCATCGAAGGAGACCGAGGTGCCGGCGCGGGCGCGGCTGTCGCCGTTCGAGCTGACATTGTCGGTCGCGATCTCGATCGTGTTCTCGGTCCAGTCCTGGCGCGCGTCCGAGCGGAGGAACTGGAAGGCGGCTTCCATCGATCCGTCGTTGCTGCGCCACTGGAGCGCGGCCGAATAGCCGTAGCGCTCGCGCTCGAATTCCTGGGTGCCCATCACCGCGCCGCGCGGGAAGATGCCGCTGCCCTGCTGGGTCGCGCCAGTGAAGGGGACGACGTCGGTGCGGGTGCCGTTCGAATAGATCGGGCGGACCCGGAAGCTCGACACCTGAAGTCGGTCGTTGCGCGTGTAGAGCTGCGAATAGACGGCGCTGCCGAGGATGCCGATCTCGCCGATCCCGGTTTCCCAGCGGGTGCTGGCGAGGACCGACAGGGTCGGCGCCGACTTGTCGACGAAATCGCCGTAATTGAGCTCGAGCGCGCCCGCGACATAGGTGCCCTTGGAATCGAAGGGCAGGCGGGTGCGGAGGTTGACGATGCCCGAAATGCCGCCCTCGATGCGGTCGGCGGTCGGTGTCTTGTAGACGTCGACGCCGCCGAGCAGCTCCGACGGTACGTCCTGGAAGCCGAGCGAGCGGCCGTTGAGCGCCGAGAAGGCCTCACGCCCGTTGAACTCGGAACGGACATAAGTGAGGCCGCGAACGGTGGCCTGCGAGCCTTCGACTGCGAAGTGGTCGGGGTCGTTGCCGGCGGCGAAGCGGCTGATCGACACGCCCGGGATACGCTGGAGCGTCTCGACCACCGAACGGTCGGGGAGGGCGCCGATATCCTCGGCGGTCACCGAATCGACGACGCTGTCCGAATTGCGCTTGAGCTGCTGCGCGCTCTGCAGCGCCTGGCGGTAGCCCTGGACGACGATGACGTCTCCGTCCTGCGCATCCTGCGCGGTCGCGTCGCCGGCATCCTGCGCCGCGGCGGGCGTCGTGTCGGTCGGCGAGGCTTCGGTCTGTGCCCAGGCCGTGCCGGCGCCGAACAGGCACAAGGCCGCTGCCGACACCCCGGCGCGAAGCAGCCCGGACCGCAGTTTCGTCGAATTCTCAGATGCATGAATGGCGTGCTTACGCATCAAGCGTCCCCCTCCTCCCGTGTTAGCGCTACCATTGGTTGGCGCGAATTGTTGTAGTTATGTGGCACGGGTAGAGGAGATTCGCGTCAAAGATCAAGAGAGATAGTGACAAGGCGTCGCGTATGTGCTGATTTTGCAACGGTTTTGCTGCGATGCAACGAGGAATCTCCCAGCGGGCGCGTGATCTGCCCAGAATGTGGGAGCGCTAACATCGGGCTGGGGAGGAAATGCAGCAACTATCGATACTTCAGCACGGGACTGCGCAGCGATGACCGCGGCAGCGATCCGCGAGGTGGTCATCGTCGGCGGGGGCACTGCGGGCTGGATGACCGCTGCCGCGCTCGCCCGGATGGTGCGAGCTGGCGTGCGGGTGACCCTGGTCGAATCGGACGCAATCGGCATCGTCGGAGTCGGCGAGGCAACGATTCCGCCGATTCGCAGCTTCAATGCGATGCTCGACATCGACGAGAACGACTTCCTCGCGCGCACGCAGGGCTCGATGAAGCTCGGGATCGAGTTCGTCGACTGGAACGCGCCCGGCCACCGCTACCTCCACCCGTTCGGCGACTATGGCTTCAGCATCGAAGGGGTGCGCTTCCACCAGATCTGGCACAAGCTGCGCGCCGCGGGACGGGCGGGGCCGATCGACGAATACAGCATGTCCGCCGCGGCGGCGCGGCTGAACCGTTACGCCGCGCCGGCGACCGAGCAGACCTCGCCGCTGTCGCAGCTGGTCCAGGCCTATCATTTCGATGCGTCGCTCTATGCGCGTTACCTGCGCGACTATGCCGAGGCGTGCGGCGTGGTGCGGCGCGAGGGCAGGATCACCGACGTCACGCTGCGGGGCGAGAACGGTTTCATCGAGGCGGTCGTCCTCGAAGACGGCAGCCGGATCGAAGGCGAGTTGTTCATCGACTGCTCGGGTTTTCGCGGCCTGCTGATCGAGGAGGCGCTCCACACCGGCTATGAGGACTGGACGCACTGGCTGCCGTGCGACCGCGCGCTGGCGGTGCCGACCGCCAATGCCGGGTCACTCACGCCCTATACGCGGGCGACGGCGCGGCCCGCGGGGTGGCAATGGCGCATCCCGCTCCAGCACCGCACCGGCAACGGCTATGTCTATTCAAGCGCGCATGTCTCCGACGACGAGGCCGCCGCGACGCTGCTCGCCAACCTCGAAGGCGAAGCGCTCGCGGAACCGCGGCCGCTGCGTTTCACCACCGGGCGGCGCAAGCTGGCATGGAACCGCAATTGCGTGGCGATCGGGCTGTCGAGCGGCTTTCTCGAGCCGCTCGAATCGACCAGCATCCACTTGATCCAGGCGGGCATCTCGCGGCTGCTCGGCCTGTTCCCCGATCGGGGCTGGGGCGATGCCGAGCGCGACAGCTACAATGCCTTCACCCGGACCCAGTACGAGCAGGTCCGCGACTTCGTCATCCTCCATTACAAGGCGAACGGCCGCGACGAGCCGTTCTGGCGGGCGCTGCGCGAGATGGAGGTGCCGGAGAGCCTCGCGCGGCGCATCGCCTTGTTCCGCAATCGCGGGCGCATCTTCCGCCAGGACGACGAATTGTTCGCCGAGACCAGTTGGATCGCGGTGATGCTGGGGCAGGGGATCGTGCCGCAGGGCTGGGACCCACTTGCCGACGCGCTGAACCCCGACCAGCTCGCCGCGATGCTCGAACGCGTCCGCGCCACCTTCCGCCGCGCCGCCGAGGCGATGCCCGATCACGCCGCATATCTGGCGCGCCATTGCTCTTCCCGGGAATTCGCATGACCGACAAACGCATCCGCAACATCGTCATCGTCGGCGGAGGCACCGCCGGCTGGATGGCCGCCGCGACGCTCAGCCGCATCCTCGGGCGCGATTATGCCAAGGTCACGCTGATCGAATCCGACGAGATCGGGATCGTCGGGGTCGGCGAGGCGACGATCCCGCAGATGGCGACGTTCAACCGGATGCTGGGCGTCGACGAGGATGCATTCGTCCGGGCTACCAAGGGCAGCTTCAAGCTCGGCATCCAGTTCGTCGACTGGGGGCGGCAGGGGCACACCTATTTCCACCCGTTCGGCAAATATGGCGTCGATATGCAGGGGGTGTCGTTCCACGCCTATTTCCTGCGGCTGCACCAGCTCGGCGAGGCCCCCGACATCGATCAATGGTCGCTCCAGGCCAAGGCCGGGCAGATGGACAAGTTCATGCGGCCGATCGACGCGGGCCGCTCGCCGCTGTCCGAGATCGCCTATGCCTTTCATTTCGACGCCGGGCTCTATGCCCGCTTCCTGCGCGGCTATGCCGAGGAGCGTGGCGTGGTGCGGCGCGAAGGCAAGATCGTCGACGTCAGGCTGCGCGGCGAGGATGGTTTCGTCCAGTCGGTGGTGATGGAGGACGGCACCGCGATCGAGGGCGACCTGTTCGTCGATTGCTCGGGCTTTCGCGGGCTGATCATCGAGCAGGCGCTGAAGGCGGGCTTCACCGACTGGTCGCACTATCTGCCGTGCGACCGCGCGATCGCGGTGCCTTGCGAGAGCGTCGAGGCGTGGACGCCATATACGCGCTCGACGGCGCACAAGGCGGGATGGCAATGGCGCATCCCGCTGCAGCACCGCACCGGCAACGGCCATGTCTTCTGCTCGCAGTACATGTCCGACGACGAGGCGACGGCGATCCTGCTCGCCAATCTCGACGGCAAGCCGCTCGCCGACCCGCGCACCGTCCCTTTCCGCACCGGGCACCGCAACCGCTTCTGGATCAAGAACTGTCTTGCCCTGGGGCTGGCCGGCGGATTCATCGAGCCGCTCGAATCGACCGCGATCTGGCTGATCCAGAGCGGCCTGTCGCGCTTCCTGACGATGTTCCCCGACAAGCATTTCAACCAGGCAGACATCGATCGCTACAACCGCATCATGGCGACCGATTACGCGGAAATCCGCGACTTCATCATCCTCCATTACCACGCCACCGAGCGCGACGATTCCCCCTTCTGGGACTATTGCCGGACGATGGAGATCCCCGAGCGGCTGGCCGAGAAGATGCGGGTGTTCCGCAGCCATGGGCGGTGCTTCCGCGAGAATGAGGAGCTGTTCAACGACACCAGCTGGTTCGCGGTGATGCACGGCCAGTTGATGCAGCCGCAGGGTTTCGATCCGGTCGCCGAGGTGATGAGCCTCGAGGAGACGCGCGCGCGGCTGGCGCATATCCGCGAGGCGATCGCCAATTCGGCGGATTACATGCCGAACCACCGCGACTTCATCCGGGAGCATTGCGCGGCATGAAACATCTGGCCTTCCTCGCGCTGCTGCTGGCAGCGCCGGCATCTGCGCAGCCCGTCGCCAGCTTCGACTGGTTCGCTTATCGCGGCGACGACCCGATCGACCAGACGGCGAAGCCGGGGCCGGGCGACTATCGCAACCCGATCCTGCAGGGCTTCTATCCCGATCCGAGCGTCACCCGCGTCGGCAAGGATTTCTACCTCGTCACTTCGACCTTCGGCTATTTCCCCGGCATCCCGGTGTTCCACAGCCGCGACCTGGTCAGCTGGACCCAGATCGGCAATGCGATCGACCGGCCCGACCAGCTCGACTTCAAGCAACTCGGGCTTTCGCGCGGGGTGTTCGCGCCGACGATCCAGGCGAAGGCGGGGACCTTCTACATCCTCAACACCTGCGTCGATTGCGGCGGCAATTTCCTGATCACCGCCAAGGACCCGGCGGGGCCGTGGTCGGATCCGGCCTGGCTGCCCGCGCTCGAAGGCGGGATCGATCCGTCGCTGTTCTTCGACGACGACGGCAAGACCTGGATCCTCAACAACGGCCCGCCCGAGGGCACGCCGCAATATGAGGGCCACCGGGCGATCTGGATCCAGCAGTTCGACCTCAAGGCACGCAAGACGCTCGGGCCGCGAAAGGTGCTGGTCAATGGCGGCGTCGACTTCGCCAAGAAGCCGATCTGGATCGAGGGGCCGCACATCTTCAAGAAGGACGGCACTTATTATCTGAGCTGTGCCGAAGGTGGCACCGCCGAGGGGCACAGCCAGGTCATCCTGCGTTCGAAGCGCGTCGACGGGCCGTACGAGGCGAACCCGGCCAATCCGATCCTCACCCAGCGCGGGCTGGCCGCCGACCGGGCGAACCCGATCACGTCGGCCGGCCATGCCCAGCTCGTCACCACGCCGGACGGCAAATGGTGGGCGACCTTCCTCGCGGTGCGGCCCTATGCCGGCGATTTCTATTCGACCGGACGCGAGACCTTCCTGCTGCCGGTGGCATGGGAGAATGGCTGGCCCAGGATCACGGCGCCCGGGCAGGCGATCCCCTACACGCACGCCCGGCCCGTTTTGCCGGTCCAGCTCGCGACTCCGGTGCCGACCAGCGGGCCCTTTTCGGTGCGCGACGATTTCGACGGCGCGAAGCTGCCGCCTTACTGGATGATGCTGCGCAATCCGCGCAGCGACTGGTTCCGGCTCGAGAGCGGTGCAGTCAGCCTGCAGGCGCGGCCCGTCGGGCTGGGGGACCAGGGCAACCCATCCTTCCTAGCCCGCCGCCAGCAGCACCAAAATGCCGCGGCGGAGGCGGTGGTGCGCTTCGCGCCAGAGAAGGACGGCGACCGCGCCGGGATCGCGGTGTTCCAGAATGACGATTACTGGTTCTTCCTCGGGCTGAAGCAAGTGGGCGGGCGGCTGGCGCTGGTGCTCGATCGCCGAGACGGGCCGGAGATGGCCAGCGCGGGCGAGACCGTCGCGGCGGTGGAAGCGGGGGCCTACGGCATCGCGCCGGGCAAGCCGCTGGCGCTGCGCATCGAAGTGCACGGCAATCGCTACATCTTCTCGTACGCGCGCGTGCTCGGCAGCCCCGACACGCCGATGCTGGCGTGGCGGCCCCTGACCCGGCTGACGACGGACTCGCTGACTACTAAGAAGGCAGGCGGGTTCGTGGGCTCGACCTTCGGCATCTTCGCCGGAAGCGGGAAGTGATGGCGCCTTCGGTCCGGCTGGCGGCACTTCTCGCGGCGACAGTGTTCACTTTGGGTGCGGCAAGCCCACCGGTCGCGATCGACCTGAACCAGCTCGGCTTCGAGCCTGGCGATGCCAAAGTCGCGATCGTCCAGTCCGGCGGGGACGCGCGCGATTGGGTGCTGATCGATACCGCGGGCCGCGAAATATGTCGCGGCAAGGCGCAGGTCTACGGCCCGGACCCCGCCTCGGGTGCACAGGTCCAGCGGATCGACTTCAGCGACATGCGGACCGTGGGAGAGGGATATCGCCTCGTCGTCGGCGATGCGAAGAGCGCCCCTTTCGCGATCCGCGCGCGGCTTTACGTGCCGCTGGCAAGGGATGCGCTTGCGTTCTTCTATCACCAGCGCGCCGGCGTGCCGATCGAGGCGAAGCGGGTCGGCGCGGCCTGGGCGCGGCCGGCGGGCCATCCGAGGGAAGTCGCGAAATGCTTCGCCGGCCGCGACGAGCGCGGCATGGAATGGCCGGGCTGCGCGTACGCGCTAGACGCGACCGGCGGCTGGTACGATGCCGGTGACCACGGCAAGTATGTCGTCAACGGCGGGATCGCATTGTGGACCTTGCTCAACGCCCATGAGCGTCGCGCGCGCGCACTTTCCGGCGAGCGCTTCAGGATACCTGGCGCCGGTGATGAACGGAACGACCTGCTCGACGAAGCGCGTTTCGAGATGGAATTCCTGCTGCGCATGCAGATCGCCGACGGCACCCGGACCCGCGTGCCGGTGGGCGCGCCCAAAAGCGCGAAGCCGGGCCGGCCGGCATGGGAGCGCGAACCCGCCGATTTCGCCGAGATCGATGCGGGCGGCATGGCGCACCAGAAGGTCGCGGACCGCAATTGGACGAAGCTGCCGATGCCGCCGCAGGACGATCCGGAAGAGCGCCTGCTCTATCCGCCGACGACGGCCGCCACGCTCAACCTCGCCGCGACGGCGGCGCAATGCGCCCGGCTCTGGCGCGGGGTGGACAACGCCTTTGCGAGGCGCTGCGAAGTTGCCGCCGGGCGCGCCTGGGAAGCGGCGAAGCGCAATCCCGAAATCTATGCCACCAACAGCTTCACCGGCAGCGGCGGCTATGGCGACAACGACGTCTCGGACGAATTCTATTGGGCCGCAGCCGAAATGCTCGCGACGACCGGGGCGGCCGAATATCGCGATTTTGTCCTGCACTCACCGCATTTCATTGCCGATCTGCGCGAACCCGGCTGGCCGAGCACTGCGACGCTGGGCACGATCACGCTTGCGATGCCTGGCTACACGCTGCCGAAAGTCGAACGCGAGCGCCTGCGCGGCGCCATCGTCGCGGCGGCCGATCGCTTCCTCGCCGACGAGAAGGGCAATGGCTATGGCATTCCCTATGTCGCGAAGGACTATCCCTGGGGCTCGAATTCGAGCCTGTTGAACCGCGCGATGCTGCTCGGGCTGGCGCATGACTTCACCGGTGACGCCAAGTATCGCGCCGGCGTGGTCGCGGCGATCGACTATGTGCTGGGCCGCAACCCGCTCGGCCAGTCCTATGTCAGCGGCTATGGCGTGCGATCGATGCGCAATCCGCATCACCGCTTCTGGGCGCACAGCATGGATCCGAAGCTGCCCGGACCGCCGCCGGGCGTGCTATCCGGCGGGCCCAATTCGACGGCAATGAGCGACGAGGTTGCCAAGGCTATGCGCGGCAAATGCGCGCCGCAGCGCTGCTGGGTCGACGACATCCACGCTTATGCGCTGAACGAAGTCGCGATCAACTGGAACGCGCCGCTGTTCTGGGTCGCGGCTTGGCTGGATAGCTGAGGGGGCCGGCATCGATCCTTCGTCACCCCGGCCTTGTGCCGGGGTCCACTGTGCCCGGAGGCGAGACGTTTCGAGCCTCTAGTCTGTCCTGTGCCTCTCGGTGGACCCCGGCACAAGGCCGGGGTGACATAAGGTAGGACGGCCTACTTCACCGTCAGCGTGGTGCTCTTGAGCTTGACCGAGTCCGGGCCCGACGAGATGGTGAAGGTGCCCGGTTCGACGACGCGCTTCATGTCGACATTCCACAGCGACAGGTCGCGCGGGGTGAGCTCGAAGGTTACCGTCTTCTTCTCGCCGGGCTTGAGGCTGACACGCTCGAAGCGCTTGAGCTCCTTGACCGGCCGGGTGACGCTGGCGAGGTCGTCGCGGACATAGAGCTGGACGACTTCGTCGCCGGCCCGGCTGCCGGTGTTGGTGACGTCGACGGTCACCTTGACGTTGTTGTACCGCCCGATCGTCGGCGTCGCGAGGACCGGCGCGGCCACCTCGAACGTCGTGTAGGAGAGGCCGTAGCCGAACGGGTAGAGCGGGCTGGTCTCGGCGAAGAGATAGCCGCGGCGGGCGCTCGGCTTGTGATTGTAGAACATCGGCAGCTGGCCGACGTCGCGCGCGATCGTCACCGGCAGCTTGCCGCCGGGGTTGGCGCGGCCGAACAGCACGTCGGCGACGGCGTTGCCGGTCTCCTGGCCAAGATACCAGCCTTCGAGCAGCGCCGGCGCATTCTCCGACAGATACTTGACCGACAGCGGCCGCCCGTTGAGCAGCAGCACCACCACCGGCTTGCCGAGCGCGAAGATCTCCTTGGCGAGCTGATTCTGCGGGCCGATCAGCTCGAGGCTGTTGCGGTCGCCGAGATGGTTGTCGGCCCAGGCCTCGCGGCTGAGCTGTTCGTTGTCGCCGAGCACCAGGACGATCGTGTCCGCCTTCTTCGCGGTCTCGATTGCCTCGGCGCGGAGGCGGTCGTTGGTCGCTTCGTCGACCAGTTCAACCGCATCCTCGGCCCAGGCGCGGCTCTTGGTCAGCTTCACGCCGTCGGCGAAGTCGACTTCGAACTTGCCCTTGCCTTCGGCCTTGAGTCCTTCGAGCACGCTGACCACGTGGCGCGGCACGTCGCTATAGCCGCCGATCGGGGTGTCGCTCGCGTGGGTGCCGATCACGGCGAGGCGCTTGATCCGGCCCGCGTCGAGCGGGAGCAGGCCCTTGTCGTTCTTGAGCAGCACGATCGCCTCGCGCGCCGCCTCGCGGGCGAGCGCGATCGCATCCGGCGTCTCGGTCTTCCGCGCCGCCGCCTTGGCGTCGACATAGGGATTCTCGAAAAGCCCGGCGTTGAACTTGAGCTTGAGGATGCGGCGGACCGATTCGTCGATCTGCGCTTCGCTTACCTTGCCTTCGCGAACGAGCTGCGGGAGGTTCGAATAGGCCTCCGCATCGGGAGTCTCGAAATCCACGCCGGCGTCGAGGGCGCGGACTGCGGCGTCGGAGAGGTTGTCGAAGAGGTGGTGGCGCGTGTTGAGCTCGCGGATCGCGAAATAGTCGCTAAGCACGACGCCCTTGAAGCCCCATTCCTGGCGCAGCACGTCGTGGAGCAGCCAGCGATTGGCGTGGCTGGGGATACCGTCGATCTCATTGTACGAGGGCATCACCGACATCACCGGCAGCTCAGTGACCGCGCGCTCGAACGGCGGGAAGAAATTCTCGCGCAGCGTCCGCTCGGAGACGGTGGCGGGGCCGATATTGGTGCCGCTCTCGGGCGCGCCGTGGCCGGTCATGTGCTTCAGCGTGACGTAGACCTTGTCCTTGGCGAGCGGCAACGTGGTGCCCTGGAAGCCGCGGATCGCGGCGAGGCCCATCTCGCCGACGAGATACGGATCCTCGCCATAAGTCTCCTCGATCCGGCCCCAGCGCGGATCGCGGGCGACGTCGACCACGGGGGCGAGCGCGAGGTTGGCGCCGCGGGCGCGCATCTCGCGCGCCGCGATCGAGAAGATCTGTTCCTGCAGCTTGGGGTTCCAGGTGCTGGCGAGCGCGATCGCCTGCGGGAAGCTGGTCGCGCCGGGGGCGACATAGCCGTGCAGCGCCTCCTCGTGCATGATCAGCGGAATGCCGAGCCGCGTCTTCTCGACCGCCCATTTCTGCGCGGCGTTGATGTAGCGCGCGGTATCCTCGGCATTGCGGTTGACCGTGCCCGCGGCGGCGCCGGCGGCGGGGCCCTGGGTGATCGCGCGGCGGTCATAGGGGCGCGAGATCTGGCCGAGGCCGTTGGGGAAGTTCTGGCCAGCCTTGGCCGCGTCGAACTCGCCGTCGGGGGACTGGATCTTCTCCTTCTGGAGCCAGATCGCCACCATCTGCTGGACTTTCTCCTCCAGCGTCATGCGCGCGAGCAGATCGTCGACGCGGGCGTCGATCGGCGCCGACGCGTCCTTGTAGAGCGGCTTCTCGGCGCGGCTGGCCTGCGCATAAGCGGCGGGCGCGAGGCCCGGAGTCAGCGCGATCGCTGCGACGGCGGCGAGCGCCGCGAAGCGAAACCGGCGGGAAACCATCATGTGCCTCTCCTGATCGTTGCGCTGCGACGCGCTTGCTCTGTTTTGGTAGCGCTATCAGCTATCGTCGGCGGCGCGCCTGGTCAACCGTGACGCAACCGGTTTCATGCCGATTGCATTCCGCGAAACCGCATCATATGCCTCAGGCGCAAAGGACGGGGATGAGCAAGCCTAGCCGAAGAAGCCGCGGTACGGTGACCGTGCAGGACGTCGCACGGGTCGCGGGAGTGTCCGCGATGACGGTGTCGCGCGTCGTGAACGGGGGCACCAATGTTCGCGAGACCACGCGCACCGCCGTGCTCGCCGCGATCGCGCAGCTCAATTATTCGCCGAACAGCGCGGCGCGTAGCCTCGCCGCGGGCGATGCGACGCAGATCGGACTGCTCTATTCGAATCCGTCCGCGGCCTATCTCTCGCAATTCCTGATCGGCGCGCTCGCCGCGGCGCGGCGGGCCGGCTGTCACCTCGTGCTCGAGGCGTGCGAGAGCGAGCGCCCCGACGAACAGGCCGAAGCGACGCGCAGCTTCGCCTCGACCAGCGTCGAGGGCGTGATCCTGCCGCCGCCTTTGTCCGAAGCCGCCCCGGTGCGCGCCGAGCTCGAGGCGGCGGGGATTCCCTGGGTGTCGGTGGCGATGGGCTTGCCGCCGGCGCGCAGCCTCAACGTCCGTATCGACGATTTCGAAGGCGCCGCGGCGATGACCCGGCACCTGCTCGAACTCGGGCACCGGAAAATCGGGTTCATCCGCGGCAATCCCAACCAGACGTCGAGCGCCGAACGCTATCGCGGGTTTGCCGCGGCGCTCGAGGAAGTAGGGATCGACGTCAAGACGGTTGCCGTCGAGCAGGGCTATTTCACCTTCCGCTCGGGGATCGTCGCGGCCGAGCGGCTGCTCGACCGGCCCGAGCCGCCGACTGCGATCTTCGCGTCGAACGACGACATGGCCGCCGCTGCGGTGGGCGTCGCGCATCGTCGCGGGCTGCATGTGCCCCAGGATCTGAGCGTCGTCGGCTTCGACGATACCTCGCTCGCCACTACGGTGTGGCCCGAACTCACCACGGTGCGCCAGCCGATCGCGACGATGGCCGAGGAGGCGCTGACGCTGCTGCTCGCCCGGATCCGCGCGCATCGCTCGTCCGAGGCGGACAAGCTCGAGGAGCAGGTGCTCGATCACGAGCTGATCGTCCGCGAATCCTCCGCGCCGCCCAAGGGAACTGCCCCGGTTCGGGGCGCTGCCGGCCGCCGCGGGGGCGGTGCGACGAGTAATCCCGGCCTGCGCTAGGCGCTTGCTTTTCCTGAGCGTCCGGGCCACCGTTACCGCTAACACCGTGCGGGTCGCGTGCGGGGGACAGGAGAGGATTGGGGATGAACAAAACCGCCGAGAGGGCCAATATCGGCCTGATCAGCGCCATCGTCGCGGTTGCGACGATCGGCGGATTGCTATTCGGATATGACAGCGGTGCCGTGAACGGCACCCAGCCGGGGCTCAAGGCAGCATTCGCGCTCGACGATGCCGGGCTCGGCTTCACTGTCGGCTCGCTGCTGATCGGCTGCTTCATCGGCGCGTTCTTCGCCGGCACCCTCGCGGACCGCATGGGCCGCCGCAACGTGATGCGGCTCGCCGCAATCCTCTTCCTGATCGGCGCGCTGGTTCAGGGGCTCGCGCACGATCACACCATCTTCGTCATCGCCCGTATCCTGGGCGGCATGGCAGTCGGCGCCGCCTCGGTGCTGTCGCCGGCCTATATCTCCGAAGTCGCGCCGGCGAACATCCGCGGGCGGATGACGACGGTCCAGCAGATCATGATCATCTCCGGCCTCACCGCCGCGTTCGTGGTCAATTACTATCTCGCGGGTGCCGCGGGCGCGTCGACCAGCCCGTTCTGGGGCGGGATCGAGGCGTGGCGCTGGATGTACCTGATGCAGGCGATTCCGGCCGCCGTGTTCCTGGTCGCCTTGTTCTTCATTCCGGAGAGCCCGCGCTATCTCGTCTCGAAGGGACGCAACCCGGAGGCGCTCCAGGTGCTCACCTCCTTGTTCGGCGCGACGGAGGGCGGCCTCAAGCTTGCCGAGATCCAGGCGAGTTTCTCGACCGATCACCGCCCGCAGCTCAAGGACGTGCTCACGCCCAAGGGCGGCCGCGGCTTCCTCGGCATCCGCGCGATTGTCTGGGCGGGGCTGCTGCTCGCGGTGTTCCAGCAGCTCGTCGGCATCAACGTGATCTTCTATTACGGGTCGACCCTGTGGCAGGCGGCCGGCTTCTCCGAGGCCGACTCGCTGCTGATCAACATCGTCTCGGGTGCCGTCTCGATCGCTGCGTGTTTCGTCACCATTGCGGTGATCGACCGGATCGGCCGCAAGCCGCTGTTGCTGATCGGCTCGGCCGGCATGGCGATCACGCTGTTCGTGATGGTCTATGCCTTTGCGCAAGGCGCGCTGGTCGACGGCAAGCTCGTCCTGCCGGGGCAGAGCGGAATGATCGCGGTGGTTGCCGCCAATCTCTACGTGATCTTCTTCAACGTCTCGTGGGGCCCGGTGATGTGGGTGATGCTCGGCGAGATGTTCCCCAACCAGATCCGCGGCTCGGCGCTGGCGGTGTGCGGTTTCGCGCAGTGGTTCGCCAATTATCTGATCGCGCAGGCCTTCCCGATCATGCTCGCCGGCATCGGGCTGGCGGCCAGCTACAGCTTCTACGCCGTCTGCGCGGTGATCAGCTTCTTCCTCGTCCAGCGGTTCATCAACGAGACCAAGGGCAGGGAATTGGAGGCGATGGAAGGCTGAGGGAAGGGGGCGGCAACGCGCCCTTCTTCTTCGTCATCCCCGCGAAGGCGGAGATCCAGAGCCAAGACGCTGTCGCTTGTGACCCTGGATCCCCGCCTGCGCGGAGATGACGCTTCATAGTTCTGGAGTGACCGATGACGACCCGTACGCCCGCCCGCCCGTTCCGCTCGCGCGAATGGTTCGCTGCGCCCGGCCGCAGCGACATGGCGGCGCTCTATCTCGAGCGCTTCATGAACTACGGCATCACCCCCGACGAGCTGCGCAGCGGCAGGCCGATCATCGGGATCGCGCAGTCGGGCAGCGATATCGCGCCGTGCAACCGAATCCACCTCGAGACGGTCAAGCGCGCGCGGGAAGGCATCCTTGCGGCGGGCGGCGTGCCGATGGAGTTCCCGCTCCATCCGATCTTTGAGAATTGCCGCCGGCCGACCGCGGCGCTCGACCGCAACCTGGCGTATCTCGGGCTGGTCGAGATCCTCAACGGCTATCCGATCGACGCCGTCATCCTGACCACCGGCTGTGACAAGACCACGCCAAGCTCGCTGATGGCCGCCTCGACCGTCGACATCCCCGCGATCGTGCTGTCGGGTGGGCCGATGCTCGACGGCTGGCACGAAGGCGAGCTGGTCGGTTCGGGAACGGTGATCTGGCGCTCGCGGCGGAAGATGGCGGCGGGGGAGATCGACGAGGCGGAATTCCTCCAGCGCGCGATGGAGAGCGCGCCGTCCTCGGGCCATTGCAACACGATGGGCACCGCATCGACGATGAACTCGATCGCCGAGGGGCTGGGGATGAGCCTGCCCGGCTGCGC
>Ga0065165_1001719_pt1 | contig 21969 bp, 19 predicted proteins | sample AraplaMF_Cvi_mMF_FD_63813 | JGI IMG/M metagenome (GOLD analysis project Ga0065165, IMG submission 63813) | Arabidopsis root microbial communities from the University of North Carolina, USA - plate scrape MF_Cvi_mMF (version 2) (version 3) | ecosystem: Host-associated > Plants > Roots >... | reverse complement strand
CATGCCGCTGCTGGACGGTCCCGGCAAGTATTCGAACAGCCTGGTCACCCTCTCGCCGAATGGGCAAACTGCCGCCCAGGCCTACCGCTACGATAAGGCTCACCTGGTGCCCTTCGGCGAATTCATCCCGCCGGGCTTCCGCTGGTTCACCGACATGCTGAACATCCCGCTGAGCGACGCCACCCGCGGTAGCGCGCTGCAGGGGCCGTTTGCCGTGAAGGACCAGCTGGTGCTGCCGAATATCTGCTACGAGGACGTGTTCGGCGAAGAGATCGCCTACCAGCTGCGCAATGCGCCGCGCCCGGCGACCATGCTGCTGAACGTGTCGAACCTGTCCTGGTACGGGCAGTCGACCGCGATCCCGCAGCACCTGCAGATCTCGCGCATGCGCACCTTGGAGACCGGCCGCCCGATGCTGCGCGCGACCAACGACGGCGCCACCGCGGTCATCGACCACCGCGGCCATGTCGCCCATGTGCTGCCCTTCTACGAGTCCGGCGTGCTGTCGGCCAGCGTGCAAGGCACGAGCGGCATGACGCCGTATATCCGCTGCGGGAACTACCTGTTCCTCGGTTTGGGCGTGCTGGGACTGGCCTGCGCCTGGCTGAGCGGACGGATGCGCAAGCGCCGTTCCGCCGAAGAATAATCATTAACAGTCCGGCTGATTCGAGATTCGTTTCGAGTCAGCCGCGAAAAACCGCTAAAATTGGCCTTTTAGCAAACTCACCGTGTTCGCGGCCCGCGTGCCCGAAGCCTCATTAGCTCGAAGCCCAAAGATGCTCACATTCCAACAAATCATCCTGACCTTGCAAACCTACTGGGACAAGCAAGGTTGCGCCCTGCTCCAGCCGTACGACATGGAAGTCGGCGCGGGCACCTTCCACACCGGCACCTTCCTGCGCGCGATCGGTCCTGAACCCTGGCGCGCCGCCTACGTGCAGCCGTCGCGCCGTCCAAAGGATGGGCGCTACGGCGAAAACCCAAACCGCCTGCAGCACTATTACCAGTACCAGGTGGTGCTGAAGCCGGCCCCGGAAAACATCCTCGACCTCTACCTCGGCTCGCTGGAAGCCCTCGGCCTGGACCTGAAGAAGAACGACGTCCGTTTCGTCGAGGACGACTGGGAAAGCCCGACCCTGGGCGCCTGGGGCCTGGGCTGGGAAGTCTGGCTGAACGGCATGGAAGTCACCCAGTTCACCTACTTCCAGCAGGTCGGCGGCCTCGATTGCAAGCCGGTGCTGGGCGAGATCACCTATGGCATCGAACGCCTGGCCATGTACCTGCAGGGCGTCGAGAACGTGTACGACCTGGTCTGGACCGAGTGGGAAGAGAATGGAGTGAAGAAGACGCTGAGCTACGGCGACGTCTTCCACCAGAACGAAGTCGAACAGTCGACCTACAACTTCGAGCACACCAATGCCGAACTGCTGTTCCAGGCCTTTAACAACCACGAGTCCGAAGCCAAGCGCCTGATCGAACTGGCGCTGACCCTGCCGGCCTACGAGCAGATCATGAAGGCCTCGCACAGCTTCAACCTGCTGGACGCGCGCGGTGCGATCTCCGTGACCGAGCGCGCCGCCTACATCGGCCGCGTGCGCACGCTGTCGCGCCTGGTGGCCCAGGCCTATTACGATTCGCGCGAGAAGCTCGGCTTCCCGATGCTGCCCAAGTCCGCCGACGTCGATGCGGCCGAAGTCAAAGTCGGCTGAGCTTAGAATAAAAGAATAGAACGATCATGAACCAGACCCTACTCGTCGAAATCCAGACCGAAGAGCTGCCGCCGAAAGCCCTCGTCAAACTGGGCGCCGCTTTTGCGAACGGTATCGCCAATGGCCTGAAGGCCCGCGACTTCCTGGAAGCCGACAGCGTCGTCACCACCTACGCCACCCCGCGCCGCCTGGCCGTGTCGATCACGAACGTGCGCGCGACCTCGCCGGACAAGGCGATCCGCGAAAAAGTGCTGCCGGTGACGGTCGCCCTGGACAAGGACGGCAATCCGACCGCGCCGCTGGCCAAGAAGCTGGCCGCGCTGGGCTTCCCCGACCTGCAGATCGGCGACCTCGAACGCGCCCAGGACGGCAAGGCCGAGAGCTTCTTCTACAGCTACACCGCGCCGGGCAGCCAGCTCGCCGACGGCCTGCAGCCGGTGCTCGAAGAAGCCGTCGCCAAGCTGCCGATCCCGAAAGTCATGAGCTACCAGCGCCCGGACGGCGAGACCGTGCAATTCGTGCGCCCGGTGCACTCGCTGCTGGCCCTGCACGGCGATGCCGTCGTGCCGCTGTCGCTGCTCGGCCTGTCGTCCGGCCGCGCGACCCTCGGCCACCGCTTCCTGTCGAACGGCCAGTCCTTCGATATCGCTCACGCCGACCAGTACGCCGCCATGCTGAAGGACCAGGGCAAGGTGGTCGCCAGCCCGGACGAACGCAAGGAGAGCATCCGCACCCAGCTGCTGGCCAAGGCCGGCGCCGACCAGGTCTTGATGCCGGAATCGCTGCTCGATGAAGTGACGGCCCTGGTCGAATGGCCGGTGGTGTACGAGTGCCGGTTCGAGGAAGTGTTCCTGTCGGTGCCGCAGGAATGCCTGATCCTGACCATGCAGACGAACCAGAAGTACTTCGCGCTGACCGATACGAACGGCAAGCTGCGTTCGCGCTTCCTGATCGTGTCGAACATTCAGACCGACGACCCGAGCGCCATCGTCGGCGGCAACGAGCGCGTCGTGCGCCCGCGCCTGTCGGACGCCAAGTTCTTCTTCGAGCAGGACAAGAAGAAGTCGCTGGAATCGCGCATTCCGCTGCTGGCCAACGTGGTCTACCACAACAAGCTGGGCACCCAGCTGGAACGCACCCAGCGCGTGACCCGCCTGGCCGGCGCCATCGCGCGCCGCCTGGGCTACGACATGCTGCTGGCCGAGCGCGGCGCCCAGCTGGCCAAGGCCGACCTGCTGACCGACATGGTCGGCGAGTTCCCTGAGCTGCAGGGCATCATGGGCACTTATTACGCCCGCAACGACAAGGAAAACGAGGAAGTCGCACTGGCCGCCTCCGAGCACTACCAGCCGCGCTTCTCGGGCGATGCCCTGCCGGCGACGAATACCGGCCTGGCCGTGGCCCTCGCCGACAAGCTGGAAACCCTGGTCGGCATCTGGGCGATCGGCCTGCAGCCGACCGGCGAGAAGGACCCGTTCGCGCTGCGCCGCCATGCCCTGGGCGTGATGCGCATGCTGGTCGAGAAGCGCCTGCCGCTGGGTATCTCCGAACTGCTGGGCGATGCCGCCGGCGTGTTCGACACTGTGGCCGGCTTCAAGAACCCGACGGAAGAAGTAACCGCCTTCATGCTGGACCGCCTGCGCGGCCAGCTGCGCGACCGCGGCTTCTCGCCGAACGAGGTGGAAGCGGTGCTGGCCCAGAACCCGGACCGCGTCGACGACGTGGTGCAGCGCCTGGAAGCCGTGCAGTCCTTCGCCGCGCTGCCGGAAAGCGCTTCGCTGGCCGCCGCCAACAAGCGTATCTCGAACATCCTCAAGAAGAACGAGGAAGCGCTGGCGCAGGCAGGCAGCGTCGATGCCGCCCTGCTGCAGGACGAGGCCGAGAAGAAGCTGTACGCCAGCGTGCAGCGCGTGCAGCCGGAAGTCGACGCCGCCTTCGAGCGCCACGACTATACCGGCACGCTCAAGACCCTGGCCCAGCTGCGCGACGACGTCGACGCCTTCTTCAACGACGTGATGGTGATGGCCGAAGACGTCAAGCTGCGCAACAACCGCCTGGCCCTGCTGTCCATCCTGCACCGCATGATGAACCGCGTGGCCGACATCTCGAAGCTCGCTGCATGAAGCTGATCATTCTCGACCGGGACGGGGTCATCAACCATGACTCCCCCGATTTCATCAAGTCGCCTGCCGAGTGGATCCCGATCCCGGGATCGCTCGAGGCGATCGCGCGCCTGAACCAGGCCGGCTACCGCGTCGTCATCGCGTCGAACCAGTCGGGCATTGCGCGCGAGCTGTTCGACATCGCCACCCTGAACGCGATCCACCAGAAGATGCACGCGGCGGCCCAGCTGGTCGGCGCCGACATCGATGCGATCTTCTTCTGCCCGCACGCGGCGATCGACAACTGCGATTGCCGCAAGCCGAAAGCCGGCATGTTCGAAGAGATCAGCAAGCGCTTCAAGATCGGCCTGAAGGGCGTGCCGACCGTCGGCGACTCGCTGCGCGACCTGCAGGCCGGCTTCATCAGCGGCTGCGCGCCCTACCTGGTCCTGACCGGCAAGGGCGAAAAGACCTTCGCCACCGGGGGCCTGCCGCCCGGCACCCAGGTCTTCCCCGACCTGGCGGCGATGGTGAATGCCTTCCTGAAGCAACCTGCCTCTAGCCCACCTGCGGGATGATCTGCTAAGCTGAGTTTTAGTTAAGCTGAGTTAAGCTGCACACCGCCGAAGATCCACTCCGGAGACCGTTCTTGCGTACTGCCACCCTGTTCCTGCGCTCCCTGTTATTCACGATTGTCATGGTGGTCGCCACCGTGGTCTGGGCGTGCGTCTGTTTCCTGGCAGCGCCCCTCCCGTACAACAAGCGCTTCTGGATCACCTCGCGCTGGAACGTCTTCATCATCTGGTGCGCGCGCGTCATCTGCGGCATCCGCTACCAGGTGCGCGGCTACGAGAACCTGCCGGACAGCCCGGCCATCCTGCTGTCGAAGCACCAGTCGGCATGGGAGACGATCTTCCTGCTGCCGAACATGAAGCGGCCGCTGGTCTTCGTCTTCAAGAAGGAAATCCTGTACATCCCCTTCTTCGGCTGGGCCATGGCGCTGCTGCGCATGATCCCGATCGACCGCAAGCAGGGCAAGAACGCATTCGCCAACGTGGTCCGGCATGGCAAGCGGCGCCTGGCCGACGGCCAGTGGATCATCATGTTCCCCGAAGGGACCCGCATCCCGGTCGGCCAGAAGGGCAAGTACAAAAGCGGCGGCACGCGCCTGGCGATCGAGACCGGCGCCGTGGTGGTCCCGATCGCGCATAACTCGGGCGAATGCTGGCCCAAGAATTCCTTCATCAAGCGTCCGGGCCTGATCACCGTATCGATTGGCAAGCCGATATCGCCGGAAAACCACACTCCCGACAGTCTGATGCAAGAGGTCGAAAATTGGATAGAATCGGAAATGCGCGTCGTTTCGCCCCACGCTTACTGAGGTACCTGAATGAGCTGGGCGCGCAGACCAAAGCACCATCCAAAGCACCATCGCCGCAGCCCACCATGACCTCCCCCAAGAGCGATGCGAACCAGCTCGAGCTGTTCGCACAAGAATTCATCGCGGCGCTCAAGCCCGCGAGTACGCCAACAGCGGCGCCGCCGGCGGCGCCCAAGCCGCCCGCACCGCTGTTCAAGGCCCCGACCCGGCCGACGCCAACCCTGCCGATGCCGCCGGTGGGCCCGAACGATCCGCCCCTGCGCAAGATCCAGCTCGGTTCGCACACCGTCCACTACCTGCTGCGCCGCTCCGCACGCCGTTCGCACGGCTTCATGATCAGCGACGACGGCCTGTTCGTGACCTCGCCCAAGCGCGCGCCGATGGACGATATCGAGCGCGCCATCCGCGCCAAGCAGAACTGGATCCTGACCAAGCTGTTCGAACGCAGCGAGCGCCGCACGCAGCGCGACGAGCGCGCGCCGGTCGCCTGGGTCGACGGCGCGCAGCTGCCCTACCTGGGCGCCGACATCACCTTGCGGCTGGAACCGGCGGCGCGCAGCCACTGCGTGTACGAGCCCGACGCGCGCACGCTGCGCCTGGGCGTGACGCCGGGGCTGGAGGAATGGCAGATCCGCGAACGGGTCAAGCTGTGGTTCCAGGCCGAGGCCAAGCGCCTGTTCGGCGAGCGCCTGGACCTGTATGCGCCGCGCATGGGCGTGACCTACAACGCGTTCGCGCTGTCCTCGGCCGGCACGCGCTGGGGCTCGTGCACGGTGGCCGGGAATATCCGGCTGAACTGGAAGCTGGTCCACTACCCGCTGGCGCTGCTGGATTACGTGGTGGTGCACGAACTGGCCCACCTGCGCGAGATGAACCACAGCCCTGCATTCTGGGCCGTGGTGGGTGAGGTGTTTCCGGACTACGAAGGCGCCAAGGCGGGCCTCAAGAAGCGGTCGATCGAGATGCCGGTGCTGTTCCCCGACGATTGATCAGGCCGTACCGCGCAACTGCAATTCACCCGCCGCGCGTGCCGCGGCAATCCCCCGCATTGCATCGACCTCTTTCGAGCTCAGGCAGCGGAAGGGAATCGGCAGCGTGCCGCGTTTCAGCACCATCATGAAGCCGTTCGTGTAAGTACGGATGCGGGCCACGTCGTCCCAGCCGATCAGGGTCACACCGGTGTCGCTGGTGCGCACGATGCCGTGCTGGTCGATGGTGAACTCGTAGGTGCGGCGTCCGCGGCGCAGCAGCATGAAGTGCACGGCGGCCGTCAGTGTGCTCTTGATGCGCAGGTAGAGCGCCATCGGCAGGCGGATGTGACGGCGGCGGATCAGGTAGCCACCGTGCTCCCACATGAAGCGCACGTATTCCATGAGCGAATAGCGGACCCAGAAATGCAGGCTGTAGGCCGCAGCAGGTGGATGCACGACCGGAATCGGCGCCGGCGGCATCGCGTCGGCTCCCAGATCCGTCATGTCAGGCGCGTCCAGCAGTGCGGCGCCGCCATCCACGTTGCCGCCTGCTCGCGCACGATTAGACCACAACATGTGCATCCCCTTTCGTTATCCAAGCTAAACAGAATGGTAACAAAAGCTAGGAAATAAGTTGTCGCAAGAGTTCAACAGTGCGCAAGGTCGCACCACGATGATGTCCGGCGAAGCGCAAAGCTTGTTCGCCCATGCGCGCGCGGGCGGCATCGTCGCCCAGCAGGCGGGCCGCTTCGCTCATCAGGGCGGCGGCATCCGGCACGCGCAGGGCGGCCCCGGCGGCGACCGCCTCTTCGGTGGCCTGCAGGAAGTTGAACGTGTGCTCGCCGACCAGCACCGGTTTGCCGACGGCGCAGGCCTCGATCAGGTTCTGGCCGCCCAGCGGCAGCAGGCTGCCGCCAATGAAGGCGCAGTCGCAGGCCGCGTAATAGGCGAACATCTCGCCCATCGAGTCGCCCAGCAGGACGTCGGTGTCCACACTGTCGGGCAGCCTTGAGCGGCGCGCCACGCTCAGCCCGCGTTCTTCCGCCATGCGCGCCACCTCGTCGAAGCGCTGCGGATGGCGCGGCACCAGCAGGAGCAGCATGCCCGGCGGCTTATCGGCCGGATTGGCCGCCAGCGCGCGGTATGCATCGAGGATGAGCGCTTCCTCGCCTTCGCGGGTCGAGGCGCACAGCAGTACCGGACGCCCGGCAAAGCGCGACCGCAGCATGGCGCCGGTCTGCAGCGCCGCATCGGGCGGGACGACGTCGAACTTGATGCTGCCGGTGACCGCCACCCGCGGCGCGCCCAGCGAGGCGATCCGGGCCGCGTCAAGCTCGGTCTGGGCCGCCGCCAGCGTGATGCCGCGCGCCGCTTCCATCATCAGGCCGCCAAAACGCTGGCCCCGGCGCAGCGAGCGTTCCGACAGGCGCGCGTTCACCAGCGCCACCGGCACGCCGTATTTCCCGCAGCCGGCAATCAGGTTAGGCCACACCTCGGTCTCCATCAGGATGCAGATCGACGGTTCGAAATGGCGCAGGAAGCGGCCGACCATGAAGCCGGTATCGTAGGGCAGGAAGGACTGGACGACGCGGTCGCCATGTTTGCCGAACAGGGACTGGCCGGTCGCGCGGCCGGTCGGCGTCATGTGGGTCAGCAGGATGCGGCAATCGGGCCAGGCGCGCAGCAGGGCCTCGACCAGCGGCTCGGCGGCGCGGGTCTCGCCGACCGACACCGCGTGGACCATGATGGTGCGGCGCAGCGCCTGGTCCGGTCCCGGCTTGCGGCCGTAATAGCCGAAGCGTTCGCCAAGATGCCGGCGGTAGCCGGGCTCCTTGCGCCCGCGCCACCACAGGCGGCCCAGCACCAGGGGCATCGCCAGCCACCACATGAAGGAATAGAACAGACGCATCAAACCTGCTCCAGGAGGCTGCGCGCCGCCGCGACCACCTCATCGCTTGAAGGCGGATGACCGGTATCGCCGAGGTTGGCGATGCGCGGCGACCAGTTGCCCTCGGTCTTCCAGCGCGGCGAATCGCAGTAGATCTCGACCGTTGGCCGCACGAAGGCCGCGGCGATGTGGGTCAGGCCGGTATCGACGCCGACCGCCAGCGCCGCATGGCGCGCCAGCTCGACCGCGTCCATCATCGACAGCTTCGGCAGCACGCGCGCATTCGGCAGCGCGGCGGCCAGGTACTCGGCTTCTTCCTTTTCCTTCGGCGAGCCCCAGGGCAGCAGAATCGTCATGGGCGCCAGCGCCTGGCCCAGCGCGATCCAGTTGGCGGGCGCCCACTTCTTGGCGTCGCGCGCGGTCCCGTGGAAGAACACGGCGTAATCGTCCGCCGGCATCCAGGCCGGGCGTTTGGCCGGATCGGGTGCCGGCAGGCCGAAGTCGGGCGGGCTGTCGATGGCATAGCCCATCGCCTGCGCCGCCACCTGGCGGCCGCGCTCCACCGCATGGGTGCGCAGCGCCACCGGGACGCTGCGGCTGTGGAAGATGCGCGAGGCGCCTTCGTAGCCGGAATCCTCGGTGCCGTTGGCCATGCCGATTTTCTGGCCGCCGGGGCGCACGCGCGCGGCAGCCATCACCAGGCCGGTCTTGATCAGGCCCTGGGTATCGAACACATAGTCGTATTGTTCGGCGCGCAGGTCACGGAAGAAGGCTTTGACTTCGGCGCGCACGGCCTTGTCCTTCAAGCCCTTTTTCCAGCGCCGCAATGCGAAGGGGATCACCTTGTGCACGTGCGGGTTCAGGCGCACCAGGCTGACATAGCCTTCTTCGACCACCCAGTCGATCCGGGCGTCGGGATGGTGGCGCAGGATATCGGCCACCATCGGCAGGTTGTGCAGGACGTCGCCCAGCGACGAGACCCGCACCAGCAGGATCTTCAACTTCAGCTCACTCAGAACGGCAGCTGGGCATCCGGCTTGGCGGCCAGGATCACGCGTGCGAATTCCTTCTGGATGCGCGCGAGGGCTTCCGGCGTTTCGCCTTCGAAGCGCAGCACCACCACCGGCGTGGTGTTCGAGCCGCGCGCCAGGCCGAAGCCGTCCGGGTATTCGACGCGCAGGCCGTCGATGTCCACCACGCGGTCAGCGCCCGGGAACCCGGCTTCCTTGCGCAGCTTGTCGATCAGCGCGAAGTTCTCGCCTTCCTGCAGGTGCAGGTGCAGTTCCGGCGTGCTGCTGGCCTTCGGCAGCGCGTTCAGCACGGCCGACGGATCGCTGTTCTTCGTGAGGATTTCGAGCAGGCGCGCGCCGGTGTACAGGCCGTCGTCGAAGCCGAACCAGCGGTCCTTCCAGAAGATGTGGCCGCTCATTTCGCCGCCCAGCGGCGCGCCGGTTTCCTTCAGCTTGGCCTTGACCAGCGAGTGGCCGGTCTTCCACATCAGCGGGCGGCCGCCGTGCTGCTCGATCCAGGGGCCGAGGTGGCGGGTGCATTTGACGTCGTACAGGATCTCGGCGCCCGGGTTGCGCGACAGGACGTCGGCGGAGAACAGCATCATCTGGCGGTCCGGGAAGATGATCTGGCCGTCCTTGGTGACGACGCCGAGGCGGTCGCCGTCGCCGTCGAAGGCCAGGCCCAGTTCGACGTCGGTGGTCTTGACGGCGTGGATCAGGTCTTCCAGGTTTTCCGGGTGCGCCGGATCCGGATGGTGGTTCGGGAAGTGGCCGTCGACTTCGCAGAACAGTTCCGTTACTTCGCAGCCCATGGCGCGATACAGCTCGCCGACGAAGGCGCCGGCCACGCCGTTACCGGCATCGACCGCGATCTTGATCGGGCGGGCGATCTTGACGTCGCCGGCGATGCGCTGGATGTAAGCGTCCTTGATATCGTGGGTGCTGTAGCCGCCCTGGGTCGCTGCCGGCTTGAAGTCGCCGCGTTCGATGAACTGGTACAGGCCCTGGATCGCGTCGCCGTAGATCGCTTCGCCGGCCAGCACCATCTTGAAGCCGTTGTAGTCGGGCGGGTTGTGGCTGCCGGTGACCATGATGCCGCTGCGCGCATCCAGCACGTTGGTGGCGAAATACACCATCGGGGTGGCGACCATGCCCAGATCGATCACGTCGACGCCGGCTTCGCGCAGGCCCTCGGCCAGGCTGGCCGCCAGTTCCGGACCGGACAGGCGGCCGTCGCGGCCGATCACGACCTTGCGCTCGCCCTTTGCCAGCGCTGCGGCACCGAAGGCCTGGCCGATCTTCCTCGCGATGCCGGCGTCGAGCGTGCTGCCGAGCACACCCCGGATGTCATAAGCCTTGAATATCGTTTTCGAGAGAGAGACCATTGTTATACCTTGCTGGATTGGCGTTGACAAAAGAGCAGACATTGTAATGGCAAGCACGAGGCTTGGGAACGACGCGCTCTAGTGTGCGGGGGGATGGTGCGGCCGAATGGACCGGATAAGACGAAACAGGAAATGATTCCTGTCTGAATTCGAGAATTTATCGGGAGAATTCCCGATATGAAGATAGTGCAGCGCATTCCGCCGCCGCCAATTCAGGCGGCAGCGAACGCGAGATTGGTTCAGACGCGCAGTTTGTCGAGCGATTTACCGCCTTCGACCCATTCTTTCACCCATTTCGGCTGACGGCCGCGGCCGGTCCACTGTTGGGTTTCATTGTCGGGATTACGGAAACGAACGGCCACCGAGCCGGTACCCGAGCCCGGTTTGCCGGCCTTGCCGCCACGGCCGCCTGCAGCGATCAGGTCTTTCAGGGGAACGCCAACGCTCTGCGCAATTGCCATGATCTGTTCGCGCGCTTTTTGCACTTCCTGCTGCTCGCGCTGTTTCATTTCCTGCTTGATCTGCTCCTGCAGGTTACGCAAATCGCCCAAGGACATATTAGACAGATCCATCATCGTTCCTTTATAAATGTTAAGTTGAAACAGATTTCAACGAAATCTCACCAATTGTCGCAATATACACCATTTGCAATTTTCTGTTAGTTCTTTTTGTTCCAAATCAGCCATCTTGGGGACTTGAATCGAACGATACGCGCGTACAACCAAACGTAACTGATAATGAACAACAAACAGAAGAATATCAGAGGTCCTGTATTCCGCCAGAACACGGTTGCCGGGATAACCGCAGTCAATGAAAACAGCCACAAGTAAGGCGAGGTCCGCGCATTCCGTTTCATCAGGGCGCGCGCTTCCTTGCGGCCGACCGTCCATTGCACGATGCGCCTGAAAATCAGGCTATGCAGGTGAATACCATCGGGCATAGCCGGCGATTTCCCGCGTACAAACATACGCCTATAAGCAGAAAACAGCGTTTCGAATGCCGGATAAATCAACAGTAATGCGGCATACCAGGTCGACACCGAGGGATTGCGCATCACCAGCAGCATCGCCAGCTCGCCCAGCATGAAACCGATGAAGTAGGCGCCGCCGTCGCCGAGGAAAATCAGGCCGACCGGATAATTCCAGATGAGGAAGCCGGCAGTCGCGCCGGCCACCGTCAGCGCGGATACCAGCACGAACATATCGCCCACCTGCAAGGCCACATAGGCCAGCGATACCAGCATGCAGATGGTGACCACGCTGGCCAGGCCATTGAAGCCGTCGATGATATTCACCGCATTCGCGATACCCGCCACCGCGAGCACCGTCAGCGGCAGCACGATCCATGGCGAGATCAGGGTCCAGCTCATGAAGGGCATATCCAGCCTCGCGATTTTCGCATCCAGTACCAGATATCCGAGCAGGGCCGCAACCATGGTTAATACCAGGCGCCGCGACGGCCGCACTTTACCCGTATAGTCTTCGACGATCCCGCCGCCGAAGGCGATCGACGAGCAGACCAGCAGCGCCAGCAGCCAATAACCAAGGGTGGGTTCGCGCCATGCCGAAATCCCTGCACTGAGCGCCACCGCGAGGAAAATCGGCAGCCCGCCGATCCTCGCCACGTCGTGAGAATGGACTTTCTGAACACCGCTGAAATTGTTGTCGAGAGCAGGACCGTGCAATTTCGAATGCTTGATGACCAGGAGAGTCAGCAATGCAGACGCGACAAAGCTTACGAGGAATGAAAACATTTATTCTTTTTTAGATGCAATAACCGGCAAGGCGATCGGCATGCTCGCCTCGATATAAGGTCCGCTGCCGGCTATTCGATACACGCTGCGGCAAAACGAGCATTGTACTGGATTAGGGCGGCGGCCCTGGAACCCAGCAGTTTACGTGAGGATGCCTTGTTCCGATTGACAAAGATCGGCATGTTACATTTAGAAATGAACATGACGGCCCCTGCATGAAACCGGCCAAATACATTAGTATCGGCACATGATGAAAACCTATGTGATTGGCGACCTGCAGGGGTGCGCCCATGAAGCCGGCCTGCTGCTGGAACGGATTGCCCTCGACGCCCACGCGATCGAGGAAGCGCGCATCCTGTTCGTCGGCGACCTGATCAACCGCGGACCGGAATCGCTGGCCGCACTGCGGCGCATGAAGGCGCTGTCGGAAAGCAGCGGCGGGCGTGTCGAAGCCCTGCTCGGCAACCACGACCTGCACCTGCTGGCGGTGGCAGCCGGGGTGCAGAAACTCAGCCGCTCGGACACCCTGGACGAGATCCTAGCCGCGCCCGACCGCGACGAGCTGATCGCCTGGCTGCGCCGGCGGCCGCTGGCCATGTTCGTCGATGCGCATCTGCTTGTGCATGCCGGTGTGCCGCCCCAGTGGACGGCCGAGCAGACGATGGCGCTGGCAGCCGAAGTCGAGACCGTGTTGCGCGGTGACGGCTGGGCCGATTTCCTGGCGCAGATGTACGGCAACGAGCCGGACCGCTGGGACGATGCCCTGACCGGCATCCCCCGCTTGCGCTGCATCGTCAACGCCCTCACCCGCATGCGCCTGTGCGACCCTGGCGGCCGCATGGACTTCCTGCACAAGGAAAGCGACAAGGGCCCGGAAGGTTCGGACCTGCTGCCCTGGTTCGACGTGCCGGGCCGCCGCACCGCGGACGTGACGGTGGTGTTCGGCCACTGGTCGGCGCTGGGCCTGGTGCTGCGTCCGAATCTGGTAGGGCTGGACAGCGGCTGTGTGTGGGGCGGGAAGCTGACGGCGGTTTGCCTGGATGACCGCACGCTGCTGCAGGTGGATTGTCCCGAGTATCGGGAGCATAGCGGGAAGAAGTGATTCGCCCTTGGCGCAGGCACGTCAATGCGCCGCGCCGGCTTGCACGCTCACCCCCAACGCCCCCGCAATCGCGTCGTGCGCCGCCTTCGCCAGCTCGCGCCGGTGCGCGCCTGCCGCGTCGATCGGCGCCAGGCAGCTCACGCGTGCAAGCACCGGCTCGCCGCCGATGATGTGCAGGATGCTGTCGACGAAGGTGGTCTCGCCGGTGTAATCGACTGCCGGATGCCAGCCGCCTGTGCGGTCGAGATAGGCCAGCGCCACCGGCTGCACCGGCACTTTCGCATCGATCGCCGCCTCGAACAGATTGGCGTGGAAGGGCAGCAGACTGCCCTGGCTGGCCGTGGTCCCTTCCGGGAAGAAGGCCACGCGCTGGTGCTGCGCCAGCGCATCCACGAGACCCTTGAAGATGTGGCGCAGGTCGCGCCGGTTGCCGCGTGCGATGAACACGGTGCCGGCCTGCGCGACCAGCCAGCCGAGCACCGGCCAGGCGCGGATCTCGGCCTTGGCCACGAAGCGGCAGGGATGCAGGGAATTGATGACGAAGATGTCGAGCCAGGAGACGTGGTTCGACACGATCAGCGCATGCTGCAGGGCCTCGGCGCCGCCCTGCTGCTCGACCTCGACGCGGCAGATGCGCAGCAGGTGCGCCGACCAGCGCCGCACCAGCCGCTCGCGCAGTGCTGCGCTGGCCCAGGGGAAGACCAGCGCGCAGGTGGCGAGCCCTTGCAGCAGGTGGAGGACGAGGCGCGCGAGGCGCCACGCAAGCCGGATGTTCACCGCCGGGCTTCTGCGGCGTTCAACGCTGCCAGGCGAGGTGGCCGGCGACGATCGTTGCCCTCACCTGCCCGGTCAGCTCGTAACCCAGGAAAGGCGTGTGCTTGCCCTGGCTGGCCAGCGCGGACGGTGCCACCTGCCAGCGCACGTTCGGGTCGAACACCACCACGTCGGCATTTGCGCCCACCGACAGCGTCCCCGCCGGCAGGCCGGCCATGCGCGCCGGATCGCGCGTGACCTTGGCGATCGCCTGCGCCAGCGCGTCGCTGCGGCCGTGCTGCTCTTCCGCCCACTTCAGGATCAAGGACAGCAGCAGCTCCAGTCCGGTGGCACCGGGCGAGGCTTCGGCGAAGGGCAGCAGCTTCTCGTCGTCGTCGACCGGGGTGTGGTCGGAGCAGACGGCGTCGATGGTGCCGTCCAGCAGCGCCGCACGGATCGCTTCGCGGTCGCGCTGGCTGCGCAGCGGCGGCGTCAGGCGCGCGTTGGGGTCGAAGAAGCCGATATCGGCGTCGGTCATGTGCAGGTGGTGCACGCCGACGTCGCAGGTGACCGGCAGGCCTTCCTGCTTGGCTGAACGAATCAAATCCAGCGCGGCGGCGGACGAGATGCGGCACAGGTGCACGCGCGCGCCCGACGCGCGCATCAGTTCGAAGATGGTGTGCAGGGCGATGGTCTCGGACATCACCGGCACGCCCGACAGGCCCATGCGCGAGGCCAGCGGGCCGGCGTGGGCGATGCCGCCGCGGCCGATGTGCGGATCCTGCGGGCGCAGCCAGACGGTGTAGCCGAAGGTCTTCGCATACTGCAGGGCACGCAGCAGCACGGTGGTGTCTTCGATCGGCTCTTCGGCCTGGGCGAAGCCGATGCAGCCGGCCTCGGTCAGCTCGGCCATCTCGGTCAGGGCCTTGCCCTTCAGGCCGACGGTCAGCGCGCCCAGCGGATGCACATTGGCCTGGTTCAGGATGCGCGCGCGGTGCTTCAGCATTTCGACCAGGCCCGGCTCGTCGAGCACCGGGTCGGTGTCGGGCGGGCACACCAGGGTGGTCACGCCGCCCTGCATCGCCGCCTGCATTTCCGATTCCAGCGTGGCCTTGTATTCGTAGCCCGGCTCGCGCAGGCGGGCCGACAGGTCGACCAGGCCCGGTGCCACCACCAGGCCGGTCGCGTCGATGCTGCGCTCGGCCTCGAAGCCGGCAGGCGCGCTGCCCAGCGCGGCCACCTTGCCGTCGGCGATGTACAGGTCCTGCACGGCGTCGATGCCGTTTGCCGGGTCGATCACCCGGCCGTTCTTGATATGTATTTTCATACGTGCGAAGTTTAAGTATGACTACCGGCCACAATGCTCATCACCGCCATCCGGACCGCAATGCCGAAGGTCACCTGCGGCAGGATCACCGCCTGCGCGCCGTCCGCCACCGCCGAGTCGATCTCGACGCCGCGGTTCATCGGACCCGGGTGCATGACGATCGCGTCCGGCTTGGCCAGCGCCAGCCGTTCCGGAGTCAGGCCGTAGCTCTTGAAGTATTCGCCGGCGGACGGCAGCAGCGCGCCCGACATGCGCTCGTTCTGCAGGCGCAGCATGATGATCACGTCGACGTCCTTCAGGCCCTCTTCGATGTTCGTGAACACGCGTACGCCCATCTGTTCCAGGCCGCCCGGCAGCAGGGTATGCGGGCCGATCGCACGCACTTCCGGCACGCCCAGCGTGGTCAGCGCGTGGATGTCCGAACGCGCCACCCGGCTGTGCAGGATGTCGCCGACGATCGCCACCCGCAGGTTGGTGAAGTCCTTTTTATAGTGGCGGATCGTGTACATGTCGAGCAGGCCCTGGGTCGGGTGCGCATGGCGCCCGTCGCCGGCGTTCACCACGTGCACGTGGTTCTGCTTCGTGTCGTTCAGGTGCTTGGCGATCAGGTAGGGCGCGCCCGACTGCGAGTGGCGCACCACGAACATGTCGGCATGCATGGCCGCCAGGTTGTCGATCGTGTCCAGCAGCGACTCGCCCTTCGAGGTCGAGGACGCCGCGATGTTCAGGTTGATGACGTCGGCCGACAGGCGCTTGGAGGCGATCTCGAATGTGGTGCGGGTGCGCGTCGAGTTCTCGAAGAACAGGTTGAACACGCTCTTACCGCGCATGAGCGGCACCTTCTTGACTTCGCGGTCCGAAATGCTCACGAAGCTCGAGGCGGTGTCGAGGATGTGGTTGATGATGGACTTCGGCAGGCCTTCGATGGTGAGAAGGTGCTGCAGCTCGCCGTTCTTGTTCAGTTGCGGGTTATGCATTGTCGTCTTCGATCGTGAGCGAGAGTTGGCCAGCGGCGTCGCGCGACAGGGCCAGCGACTGGCCCGGCTGGAGCGCCGTACGGACGCCGGCAAAATCGGCCGCGACCGGCAGTTCGCGTCCACCACGGTCGGCCAGCGCAGCCAGCATGATACGCTGCGGGCGGCCATAGTCGAACAGCACGTTGATCGCGGCGCGCACCGTCCGGCCGGTTTCCAGCACGTCGTCCACCAGCAGGATGGTGGCGCTGTCGACGTTGAACTCGACGCGGGTCGGCTTCACGTCCGGGTGCAGGCCCTTCTTCGCATAGTCGTCGCGGTAGAAGGACACGTCGATGAAGCCCAGGCGGTGCTGGAGGCCGAGGTCGGCGGCGAGCCGCTCGGCCAGCCAGGCGCCGCCCGAGTGGATGCCGACGATGGCGGCGTCGGGCACGCCGGCGAGGCCGCTGCGCACCTGCTCGAGCAGGCTGCGGTACAGGGCCTCGGCGTCGTAGGCGCCGGAGGTATCAGTAGGAGTGGGCATGGTCGTCAAAGTATTGTTGCAAAATGATGGCGGCGGCCTTGGCGTCGATGATCTCGCCGCGCTTGGCGGGGATCACGGCGGACGAGTAGCGCTCGTCGACCAGCTCGACGGGCAGGCTGAAGCGGCCGTGCAGCTGGTTGGCGAAGCGGCGCGCGCGCAGGGTCATGTCGTGCTCGGCGCCGTCGGGGTGGCGCGGTTCGCCGACCACCAGGCGCGTGGGCTTCCATTGATCGATGAGTTCACCAATGGCCTTGAAGCGGGTCGCATTGTCGACCGCCTTGATGACGGACAGGGGCTGTGCCTGGCCGGTCAGCGTGTTGCCCATCGCGATGCCGATGCGCTTGACGCCGAAGTCGAATCCGAAAACGATCTCTACCATTACAGGGACACGATCCCCTTATGCATGGCCGGCTTCCGATGCGAGCATGAGCGGATCGATGCCGAGCAGCTTGATGGCCGCCGTGTAGCGTTCCTCGATCGGCAGGTCGAACAGCACGCGGGCGTCGGCGCCCACGGTGAGCCAGCCGTTGCGGGCGATTTCCTCTTCCAGCTGGCCCGGGCTCCAGCCGGCATAACCGATCGAGACCAGCATGCGCTGCGGGCCGGTGCCGTTGGCGACGGCTTCCAGCACGTCGATCGAGGTGGTGAAGGCGACATCGTCGGTCACGCTCAGCGAGGACGAATAACGGCCGCCCGGCGAATGCAGCACGAAGCCGCGGTCGTCCTGGACGGGGCCGCCGAACATGATGGGCTCGTCGACCACATTGGGGCGCAGGCTGTCCGTGACCTTGAGGTCGATGCGGTCGAACAGCACGTCCATGGTCATGTCGGTGGGTTTGTTGATGACGACACCGAGCACACCCTTGTCGTTGTGTTCGCAGATATACACGACCGTGCCGCCGAAGATGGGGTCATTCATCGACGGCATGGCGATCAGGAAATGATTTGCCAGGTTCAGTTCGGACTGGACCGAGCCTGCAAGCATCAGGCTCTCTGGGGCCTCCTGGGGCATCCCGGGCATGGTTAGAGGCTTGCCGACCTTACTTTTCTTCATACGCATACTCTCTGTTGGCTCACTCTCTCGACCGCTGGTGGTCCAAACACAGCTTGGATTTTTCGCTAGTTTACACCCATTTGCTTACGCGGCCATGAAGCCACGTCGCAAGCGCCTTCCGGTCGAAAGTATGGTGACAGTAAAATGCCCCACGACATTGACTCCGCACACAAAAGATGACGCTGAGAAACTCATGGCTCTAAGAAACTCTTTGATCTGGTTCCGACGCGACCTGCGGGTCGAAGATCATGCCGCGCTGCATCACGCGCTGCGCTCCTCCGGCAGCCGCAGTTCTCGCATCTATTGCGTGTTCGTGTTCGACACCGACATCCTGGCCGGCCTGCCGCGCGACGACCGCCGCGTGCAGTTCATCCATGCCAGCCTGGTCGAACTCGACGCCCGCCTGCGTGCATGGGGAGCTTACCTGATCGTGCGCCACGGGCGCGCCGCAGACGAGATCGTCCGCCTGGCGGATGCGCTGGGAGTGGAATCGGTGTTCGCCAACCACGACTATGAGCCCGCTGCGATCGCGCGCGACCGCGAAGTGCAGCAGCGCCTGCGCGAGGCCGGCCGCAGCCTGCAGACCTTCAAGGACCAGGTGGTCTTCGAAAAGGACGAGGTGCTGACCCAGGCCGGCGGCGCCTTTTCCGTGTTCACGCCCTACAAGAACGCCTGGCTCAAGCGCCTGGCCTCACAGCCGGACACGCTGGACGCCTTCGAGACCGCGCCTTTTACCCGCGCGCTCGCATCGCCACCCGCCGGGCATGCCCTGCCCTCGCTGGAAGACATCGGCTTCGTCCCGCCGGCGGCACCGATCGAAGCTGCCGGCATGTCGGGCGCACAGCAGCTGCTGGACGCCTTCCTGCAGCGCATCGACGCCTATCACGTGCAGCGCGACTTTCCGGCGCTCGACAGCACCTCGCGGCTGTCGGTGCACCTGCGCTTCGGCACCTTGTCGATCCGCGGCCTGGTGCGCCTGCTGATTGCCCGAACCGACGAGGGCGCCAGGACCTGGCTGTCGGAACTGATCTGGCGCGAGTTCTACATGATGATCCTGCAGCGCCACCCGCGCGTGGTGACGCAGTCCTTCAAGGCCGCGTTCGACAAGCTGGAGTGGGAAGAAGGACCGCAGGCAGACGAAGCCTTCGCGGCCTGGTGCGAAGGCCGCACCGGCTATCCGCTGGTGGATGCGGCGATGGCGCAGCTGAACCAGACCGGCTTCATGCATAACCGCTTGCGCATGGTGACGGGCAGCTTCCTGACCAAGGACCTGGGCATTTCATGGGTGCGTGGGGAGCGCTATTTCGCGCGGCAGCTGAACGACTACGAGCTGTCGTCGAACAATGGCGGCTGGCAGTGGGCGGCATCGACCGGCTGCGACGCCCAGCCCTGGTTCCGCATCTTCAATCCGGTCACGCAATCGAAGCGCTTCGACCCGGACGGCGCCTTCATCCGCCGCTGGCTGCCGCAGCTGGCCGGGCTCGAAGGCGCGGCCATCCATGCGCCGTGGCTGGCGAAACCGGCCGTGCTGGATCGCGCCGGCCTGGTGCTGGGACGCGATTACCCGCATCCTCTCGTCGACCACGAGCAGGCGCGCGCGCAGACGCTGGCGCGCTTCGGCGCCATGCGCGAACCGTCAAGCGGCGAGTAGGCCTTCGATCGCGGCCAGCAGCACATCTTCCTGGAAGGGCTTGCCGAAATAGGCATTCACACCCAGGCCCAGCGCATGGTTGCGGTGCTTGTCGGCGGTGCGCGAGGTGATCATGATGATCGGGATCGCGCTGGTTTCCTCGTTGCCGCGCACATTGCGGGTCAGGTCGAAGCCATCCATGCGCGGCATCTCGATATCGACCAGCATCAGGTCCGGGCGGGTCTCCGGCGCCTGCAGCAGTTCGAGGGCCTCGACGCCATCCTTGGCCAGCAGCACGCGGTAGCCTTCGCGCTCCAGCAGGCGCTGGGTCACGCGGCGCACCGTCAGGGAATCGTCGACCACCATGATGCTGGCGCGGTGGGCCGCTTCGGCCACGGCTTCCGCTTGCACGTAGGGCTGTGCTGCGCCCCGCGCAGGCAGCAGCAGTGGATTCAGGATCAGCACGATCTCGCCCGAACCCAGCACGGTGGCGCCGGCGATGCCGGGCATGCGCGCCAGCTGCGGGCCGACATTCTTGAGCACGACCTCGCGGTTGCCCAGCACTTCATCGACCTGCAGCGCCAGGCGGTTCGTGCCGCTGCCAAGCACCAGCACCGGCGACGAGCGCGCACCGCCCGCGCCGCCCGGCTCGCCCAGCAGATCGGGCAGGTAGCGCAGCTGCACGTCCTCGCCCAGCACGGGGATCAATCCTGCCGCATGCGCCGCGGCCAGCTCGCTGTCGCGCACCTGCAGCACCTGGCCGACCAGGTTGGCGGGCAAAGCGTAAGTCTTGGGGCCGCTCGCCACCAGCACCACCTGGTTGACGGCCAGGGTCAGCGGCAGGTAGATCGTGAAGGCGGCGCCGCGGCCGGCCTCGCTGGCCACCTCGACGCGTCCGCCCAGCGTGCGCGCTTCGGACCGCACGACGTCCATGCCGACCCCGCGGCCGGCCAGTTCGGTGAGCGCGTCCGCGGTCGAGAAGCCCGGCTCGAAGATCAGGTCCGTCACGTCGGCATCAAGCACCTGCTCGCCGGCGCCGAGCAGGCCGTTCGATTCGGCCTTGGCACGGATACGCGCCAGGTCGAGGCCGGCGCCATCGTCGGCGAAGCGGATCTGCACCTCGTTGCCCTGCTGGCTGACCTGCACCAGCAGCTCGCCGGTCTCCGGCTTGCCGTTCGCTGCGCGGCGCTCGCGCGGCTCGATGCCGTGCACGATGGCGTTGCGCAGCAGGTGTTCGAAAGGCGCCGCCATCCGTTCCAGCACGCTGCGGTCGATCTCGACCGCGCCGCCGCGGATGTCCAGGTTGACGCGCTTGTCGGTTTCCTTGGCGGTCTGGCGTGCGACCCGGAACAGGCGCTCGGACAAGCTCGCGAAAGGCACCATCCGTACCCGCATCAGGTCGCGCTGCAGTTCACGCGTCAGGCGCGACTGCATGGCCAGGTCGTCGACCGCGGCGTCCACCGTGCGCGACAGGCCGTCGTGGAAGGAGGCGACGTCGTTCACGCTCTCGGCCATCATGCGGGTCAGTTCCTGCAGGCGCGTGAAGCGGTCGAACTCGAGCGGGTCGAATTCGCGCTCGCCGGCAATCGACAGGCGCGAGGCGATCTGCGATTCGGCCTGCATCTCGACCTCGCGCAGCTGGCGGCGCAGGCGCGCCAGGTTGTCCGAAAAATCGGCCAGCGAGGTCTTCAGCGAGCCGACCTGGGTCTCCAGCTTGGAGCGGCTGATCGACACCTCGCCAGCCTGGTTGACCATGCGGTCGAGGATGTCCGCGCGCACGCGCACCAGCGGCGCGCGCACATCCGACTGGCGGCGGTCGTGCAGCGGGGCGCCGGGCGCCGGCGTGTCGGCAGCGGTTGCGGCCGCGTCGAGCACGGCCGGCTGGCTGCCCGGCTGCTGCAGCTGTTCGAACAGCAGCAGCGCCTGGTCGTAGTTGGCCAGCAGTTCGTCAAAGGCTGCCGGGCTGGTGGTGCCGGCATGCAGCATGTTCTCGACCTGGGTCTCCAGCGCATGCGTGTGCTGCCCCAGGCGCATCGCACCGGCCATGCGCGCGCTGCCTTTCACGGTGTGCAGGGCGCGCAGCAGGCCGTGGGCGACGGCGTTCGCGGCGGGATCCTGCTGCCACTGGCGCAGGTCCTTGCCGATCTGCGGCAGCAGGTCGGCCGCTTCTTCCATGAAGACCGGCAGCAGGTCCGGGTCCAGCTCGTCGCTGAAGACAGGTTCGGCGGCCAGCACCGGTTCCGGCTCCGGTTCGCGTTCCAGTTCCGGCTCGGCTTCCGCCTCGGGTTCGGCGGCGGCGAGTTCGTCGTCGAGGGTGGTATCGAAGCTGGCGGCGCCGTCGGATACCGGCTCGGGTTCCGGCTCGGGTTCGGATTCAGGCTCCGGCGCAGGGGCTTCCTCGACCGCC
>Ga0065165_1001716_pt1 | contig 21980 bp, 17 predicted proteins | sample AraplaMF_Cvi_mMF_FD_63813 | JGI IMG/M metagenome (GOLD analysis project Ga0065165, IMG submission 63813) | Arabidopsis root microbial communities from the University of North Carolina, USA - plate scrape MF_Cvi_mMF (version 2) (version 3) | ecosystem: Host-associated > Plants > Roots >... | reverse complement strand
GCGCTGATGAAGATGATCGGCACGTCGCTCTTGCGGCGGATCTGGCGGCACAGGTCGATGCCGCTGGTCCCCGGCAACATGATGTCGAGCAACACGAGGTCGACCGGGCCATTGTCGAACGCGATCCACATCTCGGGCGCGGTCGCGGCGGGGCGCACGGCATAGCCATGCTCCTGCAGCGCGCGCGCGGTGAGGGTGCGCAGCGGCGGGTCGTCCTCGACAAGGATGATCGACGGCGCGCTCATGCGGGAAACTCGGTACGGCTCATAGGCAGGAGCTAGGCTTCGTTCCGCGGCGCTTCAACCGGCCCCATGCCGGCCGGCAATGATTTGTAACAGACGGGCAGCGGCCCGGCCACGAAGCGGACATGTTTCCTTACGAACCCGCAAATCGCGGGCAAGCCGGAGCCGCTAGCTGGAGGGAAACCAGAGAAAGGCCCCCTGTGAAGCTCCCCCTGCTCGTCCTCATCCCCGCCGCCCTGCTCGCCGGACCCGCCGCCGCCCAGTCGCTCACCGATACGCACAAGCGCATCTGGATGCCGGCGGGCAAGGTGCCGATGGTCACCTGGCACCCGATCGACCGCGCGCCCTGCACCGCGGCGCAGGCGCACCATCAGGCCGGCAAGGGCCAGATGCCGGCGAAGGCGGATTGCGCCGAGGTCGCCACCAAGCCGGAAGTGACGAAGGTCGCGGCGACTTCCACGCCGGAATAAGCGGCGCGGTTGGAAATCGGGCGGGCGCTGCACATATCCGGCGCGCCCGACCGAAAGGATTTCCCATGCCGCGTCCCATGAAGATCGACTTCGTTTCCGACATCGCCTGCCCCTGGTGCATCATCGGGCTGCGCGGGCTGGAGGAAGCGCTGGCGCGCACGGGCGATCTGATCGACGCGCACATCACCTTCCAACCCTTCGAGCTCAACCCGGGCATGGCGCCCGAGGGCGAGAACATCGTCGAGCATGTCGCGCGCAAATATGGTTCGACGCCCGAACAGTCGGCGGCCAACCGCCAGATGATCCGCGACCGCGCCGCCGCGCTCGGTTTCGCGATGAACGGCTCGGACGAGAGCCGCATCTACAACACCTTCGACGCGCACCGCCTGCTGCACTGGGCGGAGGAAGCCGGCCATCAGGCCGCGCTCAAGCATGCGCTGTTCGAGGCCTATTTCTCGAAGCAGCAGAACCCGTCCGATCCCGAGGTGCTCGTCGCTGCCGCCGAGGCCGCGGGGCTCGACGGTGCCGCGGCGCGCGAGGTGATCGAGTCCGGCCGCTATGCCGAGGAGGTGCGCGCCGCCGAGCGGCTGTGGCAGGGCAGGGGTATCAACGCCGTCCCCGCGGTGGTGATCGACGATCGCTACCTCATCTCCGGCGGCCAGCCGCCCGAGGCGTTCGAACAGGCACTACGCCAGATCGCAGCGGAGCCAGCCTAAGCGCCCAGCCGCTCGGCCCCCGCCGCGCGCAGCGCCGCGATGTTCGGGAAGCCGTCGACCGCCATCAACAGATCGGCCTCGGCGAGGAGCGAGCGCAGGACATGTACTGCGCCCTCGGTCCCGCCCAGCGCCAGTCCATAACAATAGGGCCGGCCGACCCCCACCGCGGTCGCCCCCAGCGCCAGCGCCTTGGCCACGTCGCTGCCCGAGCGGATGCCGGAATCGAACAAAACCGGCGTGCTGCCAGCCGCCTCGACCACCCGGGGCAGCAGGTCGATCGCGGCGATGCCGCCATTGGCCTGTCGGCCGCCATGGTTCGAGCAATAGATGCCGTCCGCACCCGCATCGATCGCGCGGCGCACGTCATCGGGATGGCAGATCCCTTTGAGGATGATCGGCAGCTTGGTGAGCGAACGCAGCCACGGCATGTCGTCCCACGTCAGCACCTTCCCGAAGGTCGCGGCCCAGGTCATCACAGCGGCGCGGATGTCCGTCTCGGGTGGCTTGCCGACCATCGCGCGGAAACGCGGGTCCGAGAAATAGTTCGCCATGACGTGCCCGCGTAGCTGCGGGAAGTTCGAGTCGTTGAGATCGCGCGGGCGCCAGCCTGTGACCCACGTATCCAGCGTCACCACGATCGCCTTGTACCCCGCCGCCTCGGCGCGGCTGACCAGGCTCGCGGCAAGCTCGGGATCCTTGGGCGTGTAGAGCTGGAACATGCCCGGCGTGTCGCCCATTGCCGCCGCGATGTCCTCCATCGGATCGTTGGTCAGCGTCGAGATGGTCAGCGGTACCCCGGTCGCCGCCGCTGCGCTCGCCGCGGCGAGGTCGCCATGGCCGTCTTGCGTGCACAGCCCCGTCACGCCGATCGGCGCCATGAACAAAGGCGTGGGCAATTTCATGCCGAACAGCTCGATCGAGAGATCGCGCACCGAGCAATCGACCATCATCCGCGGAACGATGCCCCAATGGTGGAAGGCGCCGGCGTTGCTGCGCTGGGTATGCTCGTCGCCGCAGCCGCCCTGCACATATTTGAGCAGTGACGGTGCCATCGCCGCCTCCGCCCGCTTCTCGAGCGTCGCGAAGTCGACCGGATATTTGGGGAGCGTGCCCTGCAGCCCGCCGAAATAGATCTCGGTCTGATAGTCGCCGTAATGCGGCATCCTCGCTCTCCCTTTCCGTCCGCGGCGGCACCCCCTCGGGGGACGCGCCGGGTACCGCGTGAGGACCATATCACCTGCATCGGCGCGGTCGATCTTCCCGTATCGAGGATTGGCCAAATTAAATACTGACTTACTCGGCAGTCAGTATTGACTCTCCTGCCCACCCGATGCGATGTCTCGGCCGGATCGCAGGACAGCGCCACCAAGGCGCGGCAGCGACAAGGAGGAGGGGAAATGACCCGTTTTGCTTATACGACGTCGCTGCTCGCGCTGACCCTCGCGGCCATGCCCGCCGCTGCGCAGACCGCCGCACCCGCCGACCAGTCCGTCACCGACGGTTCCGGCCAGACCGCCGACGAGGCCCGCGACCCTAACGAGATCATCGTCACCGCGACGCGCCGGCGCGAGCGCCTGCAGGACGTGCCGATGAGCATCACCGCCTTCTCGCAGGCCGAGCTCACCCAGAAGGGCATCGTCGGCTTCGAGGGTATCGCGCGCGAGACGCCCGGCGTCGTGCTCAATCAGCGCAGCAGCAACAATCTCAGCGTCACCACGCGCGGCATCTCGACCAACGGCTATCAGGCCGGGCTGCAGAGCACGACCACCGTTTATCTCGACGAGCTGCCGCTCACCACGATCGGCAATTCGGTGACGCTCGATCCCAATCTCTACGACATCGAGCGCGTCGAGTTCCTGCGCGGCCCGCAGGGCACATTGTTCGGCTCCGGCTCGCTCTCGGGTGCGCTGCGCATCCTGACGAAGAGCCCCGACCTTACGAAGGTCGATGAATCCGCGCTGCTCGATATCGGCCTCACGCCCGACGGCGGCGGCATCCGCCAGCGCTACAACGCCATGGTCAACGTGCCTTTGGTCGACGACAGCCTCGGCATTCGCGTGGTCGGCTTCTACCGGCACGAGGACGGCTATGTCGACAATCTCGGCACCGGCATCAAAAATTCCAACACGCTCAAGGACTGGGGCGGCCGCGCGACCCTGCTGTGGAAGCCGACCGACCGGCTGAGCATCCGTCTGATGGCCCTCTACGAGGACAGCCGTCCGGAGGACGCATCGCTGACCTCGCCCAACCTCGGCGAGCGCAAGCGCTACTCGACCATCCCCGATCTCTACACCTCGAAGACCCAGCTCTATAACGGGACCATCGACTATCAGTTCGACGGCGCACGTCTGACCAGCTCGACCAGCTACGGCTATCAGGACGGTAATTTCGACGTCGACCTGAGCGGCACGTTCGGTCTCGCCATCCCCTTCTATCTGTTCGACCACGGCATCTGGAAAACCTTCGTCCAGGAGACGCGACTCGTCTCGGATCCGGGCGGCAAGTTCGACTGGACAATCGGCGGCTATTATCTCCACCGCGACCTGTTCCTCGACGGACGCGAGACCTCGACCCCGGAATTCCTTGCCGCGCGCGGGATCACCGGCCTTCCGGCGGACGCGACTTTCTACAAATTCGGCAGCGACACGCGTGAGTACGAGCTCGCCGGCTTCGGTGAGCTGACCTATCATTTCAATGACAGGCTCTCGCTCACCGGTGGCATCCGCTACGGCAAATATGGCGCCACGGTCGACGTCCTGCCGGGCTACAACTCGGCCTATTTCACCTACGCGTTGTACGGCATCTCCGGCCCGCTGACTTTGGTGCCCAACGGCGCGTCGACCACCAAATATCCGTCCGCCGGCAAGGCGTCGTGGAAGGGTAGCCTGACCTACAAGCCGTCGCACGAGCTGACGACCTATGTGACCGTGTCCACGGGCTATCGCACGCCGGTCTATAACGCCCGTGCGGGGAGCGTGAGCACGGTCGACCCGACGGATCTGGTTATCCCCGAGGGCGCCGGCTCGGACTACCTCACCAATTACGAGGTCGGCATGAAGGGCCGTTGGTTCGGCGGCAAGCTGAGCGTGAACCTCGCCGCCTATTATATCGACTGGCGCAACATCCAGGTGCAGGCCAACCGCCAGTCGGACTCGGTCCAGTTCGTGACCAATGTCGGCGGCGCGGTGAGCAAGGGCCTCGAGGCGGAGATCCTCGTCGCCCCGACCCGGGACCTGACCTTCGGGCTTAACGGATCGCTCAACGATGCCAAGGTGACCGAGCTCAGCGCCGACGAGGCGGCGATCTCGGGCGCGGTCGATGGCGCGCGGCTCGCGTCTCCGCATGTGCAGGGCGCGATCTTTGGCAGCTACAATTACGGCCTTGGCAGCGGCGCCACCGGCTTCACCAGCTTCCAGCTGGAATATGTCGGGTCCTTCCCCAACGGCTTCCCCAACACGCCGGGCAAGCCGAACGTGCCGAGCGCGCTCTACGCGCCGTCTGACGCCTATACCTATGTGAACCTGCAGACCGGCATCCGGCTCGGGCGGCTGAGCACGACCTTCTATGTCGAGAATCTCGGCAACAGCGGCGCCACCACCTATGTCCATCCCGAGGCCTTCGTGTACAGCCGCTACGCGATCCTCCGCCCGCGCACCTTCGGCGTGCGCGTCGGCTACAATCTGTGAGCGCGGCTCACTTGCGGCCGACGTTGACGCATCCTCCGGCGGGCGGCACGCTGAACCCAGATGAGTGACATGGATCCAAGTACGGAGCCCGCATCGAACCCTCCGCGCGCGCGCAACCACAAGGCGCGCGTGCGCGAGGAGTCGATCGAACGCATCCTCGACGCCGCCGAACAGCTCTTCGCCGAGTTCGGCTATCACGGCGTGACGCTAAAGGACGTCGCCAAGCGGGTGGGGGTCAGCTCGACGCTGATCCACTATCATTTCAACGGCAAGGAAAGCATCTACGAGGCGGTCTGGGCGCGCAAGGCGCCGATCTCGGCGCGCAACCGCCTCGCAGCGATGCGGCTTTATGCCGAGGAAGTGGGCGACGCCGTCACCGTCGAGGGCGCGCTCCACGCGTGGATCGACACCGACCTCGATGTGCAGATCGACGATGCCGAGCAATGGATCGCATTCGGCAAGATCAGCGCGCAGGCGAACAGCGCCGCAGGTTGGGGCGCCGAGAAGATGACCAAATATTTCAATCCGGTGGTCCTCGCGCTGATCGACCTGCTCAAAAAGGCCATGCCCGATTGCGACGAAGAGACGATCTTCTGGGGCTATCACTTCGTCTCGGGTGCGATGACCCACAATATGGCGCGCACCGGCCGACTGGACGAGCTGTCGCACGGGCTGTGCTCGTCCGACGATTTCGCGTCGATCAAGCGGCACATGGCGAAGTTCATGGCCGCCGGGTTCCACGCGATCTGTCAGGGCCCCGCCACCGGGAAATAGGGACCGCGTACCAGTCATGATGCCCGTTCCAACCGCTGGCGCGATGCAGCGCCATGCGCTCACGCTCGACAAGTTCATCGATCATGCCGCCAAATGGCATGGCGCCACCGAGGTGGTGACGGGCGGGGGCAGCGCGGCCGACACGCGGATCGGCTATGCCGATTTGCGAGAACGCAGCAGCCGGCTGTCGGGCGCGTTCCGGGCGCTCGGCCTCGGCGCGGGCGACCATCTCGCGATCATGGCATGGAACAGCCAGGCGCATATGGAATGCTGGTATGGCGCGGTCGGGGTGGGGATCGTCTGCCACACGCTCAACCCGCGCCTCGCGCCCGCGCATCTCGCAGCGATGATCGCGCAGGCGGGGAACCGGGTGCTGGCGATCAGTCCCGATCTCGCGCCGCTGGCGGAAAGCCTCGTGCCGCTATGCCCGACGATCGAGCATGTCGTGGTGCTCGACGAACCCGGCGCGGAACCGGCGCTGCCGGAGTGCGGCGTGCGCGTGTGGCTTCATGCCGAATTGCTCGAAACGCTGGGCGAGGTCATAGCCTGGGGCGGGTTCGACGAGGATATGCCCGCCGGGCTCTGCTTCACCTCGGGCACCACCGGCGCGCCCAAGGGCGTCACCTATACGCACCGCTCCAATTATCTGCACACGCTCCACCAGCTCCAGACCGATGCGAGCGGGCTGCGCGCGCGTGACGCGGTGCTGGTCGCGGTGCCGATGTTCCATGCCAATGGCTGGGGCTTTCCCTTCTCGGGCCCGGCGGTGGGCGCGAAGCTCGTGCTGCCCGGGCGGCATCAGGACGGGGCGAGCCTTGCGCGGCTGATAAATGCCGAGGGTGTCACCGTCGCCGCCGGCGTGCCCACGGTGTGGCTCGGGCTCGCTGACCATCTCGACCGCACGGGCGGCGAGGTGCCGACGCTCGAGCGGCTGATGCTCGGCGGTTCCCCGGTGCCGCAGGCGCTGATGGATCGGCTGGAGGCGCGGCTCGGCGTCGTCGTCCAGACCAGCTGGGGCATGACCGAGCTCTCGCCGCTCGGCACCACCACCCCGGCGACCGAGCCGATGCGCTCCGCTGGCAAATCGGGGCGCCCTCCGCTCGGTGTCGATCTGTTGCTTACTGATGCCGAGGGCGCGGCACTACCCGAGCAGCGCGGGCAGGAGGGCAGGCTGCGCGTGCGCGGCGCCAGCGTGATCGATCGCTATTTCGGCCATGCCGAGCCCGCCACAGACGCCGCGGGCTGGTTCGACACCGGTGATCTCGCGATGATCGACGCACAGGGCCATGTCAGCATCACCGGACGCGCCAAGGACCTGATCAAGTCGGGCGGCGAGTGGATCAATCCGGGCGAGATCGAGGCGGTGGTCGGCGCCTTGCCCGAGGTGGCGCAGGTGGCGGTGGTGGCGCGTGCGCATCCCAAATGGGGCGAGCGGCCGGTGCTGGTGGTCGAGCCGCGCAAGGGCGCCGAGATCAGCGACGAGGCCTTGCTCGATGCGCTGCGCCCGCGCGTCGCGAGCTGGTGGCTACCCGACGCGATCGTGCGCGTCGCCGCGATGCCGCTCGCGCTGACCGGCAAGATCGACAAGATGCGGCTGCGCGCCGACTATGGAGCGATGCCATGAGCGGCGTGCTGGCGGGGCTGTTCGATCTCACCGGCCGGGTGGCACTGGTCACCGGCGGGTCGCGCGGACTGGGGCTGCAGATCGCGCGGGCGCTCGGCGAATATGGCGCGTCGCTGGTGCTGGTCGCGCGCAAGCAGGCCGATCTCGACGCGGCGGTCGCGGAGCTTCGCGCGGCGGGCTGCGCCGCGGTCGGCTTCGCGACCGATCTCGGCTCGGCGGAAGCGGCTTCCGACCTGACCGAACGCGTCCTCGCACAGTTCGGACGGATCGACATTCTCGTGAACAATGCCGGCACCGTCTGGGGCGCGCCTGCCGAGGACTATCCGCTCGAGGGCTGGAACAAGGTCATCGATCTCAACGTCACCGGCCTGTTCCTGCTCACCCAGGCGGTTGCGAAGGCCGCTTTCCTGGCGCAGGGCAGGGGCGCCGTGGTCAATCTCGCCTCGATCGAGGGGCTGCTCGGGCATCACCCGGACCGGCTCGGCACGATCGCCTACAACACCGCCAAGGGTGCGGTGATCAACATGACGCGCGCGCTGGCTGCCGAATGGGGACCGCGGGGCATCCGCGTGAACGCGCTTGCGCCGGGCTTCTTCCCGTCGAAGATGACCGCGGCGACGCTCGACGCGCATGGCGCGGAGATGCTGCGCCAGACTCCGCTGGGCAAGCTCGGCGGCGAGACCGACCTGATGGGAGCGGCCTTGCTGCTCGCCTCCGATGCCGGCGGCCACATCACCGGCCAGACCATCGTGATCGATGGCGGCATGACCATCATCTGAGGACTGCCATGCTGCTGGACCGCCGCGATATCGACTTCCTGCTCCACGACTGGCTCGATGCGGCGGCACTGGTCGATCGCGACACGGTCGACGCGCTGCTCGACCTTTCGGAGAAGCTCGCGGCCGAGCAATTCCTCACGCACTATAAGCGCAGCGATATCGAGGAGCCTTGGCTCGACGAGGCCGGCCAGGTCCATATCTGCCCCGCGATCGGCGAGGCGCTGGCGCATTATGCCGAATTGGGGCTGTTTTCGGCGGGCTTTCCCGAGGAACAGGGCGGGCTGGGGCTGCCCTATCTGGTGTGCGCGGCATCCTTCGCCTTCTTCGCCGCGGCCAATGTCGCGACCGCCGCCTATCCGATGCTCACCGTCGCCAATGCGCGGCTGATCGCCGCCTTCGGCTCGCCCGAACAGTTCGAGGCGTTTGCGCGGCCGGAGATCGAGGGGCGCTGGTTCGGCACGATGTGCCTGTCCGAGCCGCAGGCGGGGTCGAGCCTCGCCGACATCCGCACGCGCGCGGTGGCGGATGGCAGTGACGCGCTCGGCGATCGCTTCCGTCTGACCGGCAACAAGATGTGGATCTCCGGCGGCGACCAGAACGTGACGGAAAATATCGTCCATCTCGTTCTCGCCAAGGTGCCGAATGCCGACGGGACCCATCCTGAGGGGACTGCAGGCATCTCGCTGTTCATCGTCCCCAAGATCCTGCCCGACGGCAGCCGCAACGACGTGAGCGTCGCCGGGCTCAACCACAAGATGGGCTATCGCGGCACGGCGAACTGCCTGCTCAATTTAGGTGAGCAGGGCGGGGCGACGGGCTGGATCGTCGGCCAGCCCGGTCAGGGCCTGCGCCAGATGTTCCAGATGATGAACGAGGCCCGCATCGGCGTCGGCATCGGCGCCGCGGCCCTTGGCTATCGCAGCTATCTGCTCTCCGCGCATTATGCCCGCGAGCGCCTGCAGGGCCGGCCGATCGGCCAGCGCTCGGGCCCGCCGGTCGCGATCATCGAGCACCCCGATGTACGCAACATGCTGCTCCACCAGAAGGCATATGTCGAAGGTGCACTGGCTCTCTGCCTCTATTGCGCGCGGCTGGTCGATACCGCGGAGGAGAGCGCCGAAGACGCCGCGTTGCTCGGCCTGCTGACCCCGGTCGCCAAGACCTGGCCGTCGGAGCATGGCCTCGCCGCCAACGACATCGCGATCCAGATCCATGGCGGCTATGGCTATACCCGCGACTTCGATGTCGAGCAGCTATGGCGCGACAACCGGCTCAACCCGATCCACGAGGGTACCACCGGAATCCAGGCGATCGACCTGCTCGGCCGCAAGATCCTCGGCGACGGCGCAGGGCTCCCGATCCTCGCGGCGCGGATCGCGAAGACGGTCGAGGCGGCACGAGCCGAGCCCGATCTGGTCCGCCATGCCGATGCCCTGTCCGCCGCGTGGCAGGCGCTGACCGACACGATCGCGGCGTTGCGCGGCCGCACGGGTACGTCGATCTTCGACAACGCCACGCCCTTCCTCCATGCTTTCGGCCATGTCGTGGTCGCGTGGCTATGGCTGGATCAGGCGATCGCCGTTACCCGATCGGACAGCGCAACGCGCGATTTCGTCGACGGCAAGCGCCATGCCTGCTGCTGCTTCTTCGAGCGCGAGTTGCCGAAGCTGCATACGCTCCTGCCGTTGGTCACGCAGGCCGAAGTGGCGCCCTCACGGATCTTCTAGGACAGCACGCCCAAATCTCCGCAATTGACCCGATATACCGGGGGAGTGGGGCGCTGTAGCCCGAGATGCGGCGGCTTCGGCGCCGCGAACCGGGACATTTCCAATGGAGCTGCTGGCTGACACTGCGGACATCGTCACGCTGTCGGACGTGACACTGCGCCCGAACCCTGCCCGGACGATCATTCGACCCTTCGTACCGCAGGACCCCGGCGAATATGCGGATCCCGCGCGTTCTCGGCCGCAACGTATCGCGGAGCGCGTACTCGGGCTGCCCGACGCGGAAGTGGACCGCATTCTCGGATTATTGCTCGAAGCAATGCGTGGTCGCCTCCATAAGCCCGAACGTTTCCTGCTGGCACGCTTTGACGAGGTGAATGGCGTCGCGATCCCCTCCTGCTCGGCGAGCGAGGAGCGGAGGCAGCTGATCGCCGCCTATTTCTGCGCCGAATATTCGTTCGAGGCCGCCGCGCTGTTCAATCCGAGCATGGTGCGTCACCTCAGGGTACCGTTCCTGCCCGACGGTAGGGCCCAGTTCGTGATCTCGCTGCGCGGCGTCGGCGAGGGCCATGTCTCGTCGGTCACCTTCCGCACCGGGCGCTGGAGCAAGGCGACTGGCTTCGAGATCGATACGCCCAGCGAGGAGGGCGCTCTGCTGCGCCTCGCTTCCACCGAGGGCAGCGGCGAGGACGAGGTCTCGCGCCTCGTAGCTGCAGAGGACCGGCCGATCTCGGAAATGGTCATCTTCCCGACCACGCCCAGCCAGCGTCAGGGCATCGAGGACATGCGGCTGGTGGTATTCGAGGACGAGGATCGCGGTCCACAGGTCTACGGCACCTACACCGCCTATGACGGCCGCGATGCCCGGCCCGAAATGATGCATCGCTCCGCCGATCGCGAGCTCCATTTCCGCCGGCTCAAGGGCAGGCTCGCCACCGGCAAGGGCATGGCGCTGTTCCCGCGCAAGATCGACGGCCGATATTGCATGCTCAGCCGCCAGGATCAGGAGAATATCTGGCTGCTCCGGTCCGACGATCTCTATCGCTGGGACGAGGGCGAGAAGCTGGTCGAGCCGACCGAGCCGTGGGAGTTCGTCCAGCTCGGCAATTGCGGCTCGCCGATCGAGCTCGACGAGGGCTGGCTCGTGCTGACCCATGCCGTGGGTGTGGTGCGCAGCTATGCGATGGGGGCCTGCCTGCTCGACAAGCGCAATCCTTCGAAGGTCATTGCCCGCATGCGCACGCCGCTGCTGCGCCCGATCGCGGTGGGCGGACGCGACGGCTATGTACCCAACGTCGTCTATAGCTGTGGCGGAATGGTGCACGACGACACCTTGCTGCTGCCCTTCGCCGTCGCCGACAGCATCACCCGCTTCGCCAGCGTGCCGCTCGACCGGTTGCTCGCGGCGATGGACTGACCGCGCTCCGGACCGGCTCGCAGGCGATCTCGGCACGGTGCGCGGAAGCAATTTCCGGGTTTGCACCGATGGCGCCCGCGCCTGCACGGGCCGATGGGGAGCCGGAGCAACGAGTCCTGAAAGGAGTCGATCATGCTTTTCCGCATCGTCGTTCCCCTCGCCCTGGTCTGCGCTGGCATGAGTCCGGCAAACGGGCAGGGCATCCCCAAACTCCCGGGTGGCGCGTCGGGCCTGCTCGGCGGCGCCATGCCGAACCTCTCCTCGGTTGGCGTCCCCAATGCCGCGGGCGTCCTGGAATATTGCCTGCAGAACAAGTTGCTGGGCGGCACTGGCGCCAGTGACGTCCTCGGCGGATTGACGAAGGTGCCCGGCACCAAATCCACGCCGGAATATTCGGCAGGAGCCGCGGGCAACATCATCACGGGCAAGGGCGGAGCGCCCTTCTCGCTGGATTCGCTTCCGCCTGATCTGAAGAAGCAGGGCTGCGACCTGATGTTGAAGCAGGGCACCAGCCTGCTCCATTGACGCAAGGTCAATCCGGGCGGCTGCCGCAATTCCAGACGCGGATCGCCGGCACGCCCCGATAGTCGCCGAGGATGCTGAGTGTGCCGGTATCGAGCAGGAAACGCTTGCCTTCTCCGGGCGGCAGGCCGAGCCAGCGCGCGGCCAATACCCTGAGCACATGGCCGTGCGCAAACAGCGCGACGTCGCCTTGCGCCGCCCGTACCCGCGCGATGACCCGATCGGCGCGTTCGGCGACCTCCGCCGGGCTCTCGCCGTGTGGGCAGCCATCGTCGAAGACCACCCAGCCGGGGGCCACCTCACGGATGCGCTCCGAGGTCAGCCCTTCGTAGTCGCCATAATCCCACTCGACGAGATCGGCCTCGATCTTGGCGGCATGGCCAAGGCCGGCGAGCGTGCAGGTCTCCCGGGCGCGGTGGAGCGGACTGGAGAGAACCAGCGAGAACGGATGCTTGGCGAGGCGCGGGCGCAGTCCTGCCGCGAGCCGGCGGCCATTGTCGGTCAGCGGGAGGTCGGTCCTGCCGGTATGCTGTCCGCTGAGGCTCCACTCGGTTTCGCCATGGCGGATGCAATAGACCTCCACGCTTCCCTCACTGATTGTCCGCCTCGGTCGAGCTGGCTGCACCGGTGCCCGCTTTCTCGCCCCAGGTCCAGCCGCGTATCTCGGGCATGTCCTCGCCATGGCAGGCGATATATTCGCGATGTTCGATGAGCTTATCGCGGATCGCCTGCTTGGCATAGGCGGCGCGCGCCTGGAGGCCGGGCACCCGATCGATCACGTCGGACACGAGGTGGAAGCGGTCGATCTGGTTCATCACGCACATGTCGAACGGCGTGCTGGTGGTGCCCTCCTCCTTGTATCCGCGCACGTGCAGGTTGCCATGGCCGTGCCGGCTATAGGTCAGCCGGTGGATCAGCCACGGATAGCCGTGGAAGGCGAAGATCACCGGCTTGTCGGTGGTGAACAGCGCGTCGAAATCGCTGTCGGACAGCCCGTGCGGATGATCGCGGGGGGACTGCAGCTTCATCAGATTGACGATATTGACGACGCGGATCTTCAGGTCCGGCATATGGGTGCGGAGGATGTCGACCGCAGCGAGCGTCTCGAGCGTCGGCACGTCGCCGCAGCAGGCCATTACGACGTCCGGCTCGCTGCCGCGATCGTTGCTGGCGAACTCCCAGATGCCGAGCCCTGCCTCGCAATGCCGCACCGCCTCTTCCATCGTCAGCCATTGCGGCGCCGGCTGCTTGCCCGCGACCACGACGTTCACGTAATTGCGGCTGCGCAGGCAGTGGTCGGTCACCGAGAGCAGGCAGTTCGCGTCGGGCGGCAGATAGACGCGGACGACTTCGCCCTTCTTGTTGACGACATGGTCGATGAAGCCCGGGTCCTGATGGCTGAAGCCATTATGGTCCTGCCGCCAGACATGGCTCGACAGCAGATAATTGAGCGAGGCGATCGGGCGGCGCCAGGGGATGTGGTTGCACACCTTCAGCCATTTGGCGTGCTGGTTGAACATCGAGTCGATGATGTGGATGAACGCCTCGTAGCACGAGAAGAAGCCGTGCCGCCCGGTGAGCAGATAGCCTTCGAGCCAGCCCTGGCATTGATGCTCGCTCAGCATCTCCATCACGCGGCCGTCGGGTGAGAGATGGTCGTCCCACGGGAAGGTCTCGGCGTCCCACGCGCGGCCGGTGACCTCGAGCACGTCCTGCCAGCGGTTGGAATTGTTCTCGTCGGGGCTGAACAGGCGGAAATTCCGCGCGTCCATGTTCATTTCCATGACGTCGCGCAGGAAGCGGCCCATGGCGCGCGTAGATTCCGCGGTCGCCGCGCCCGGGGTGGGCACGTCGATCGCATAGTCGCGGAAATCGGGCATTCTGAGGTCGCGCAGCAGCAGCCCGCCATTGGCGTGCGGATTGGCCGACATGCGTTTCGTGCCCTCGGGCGCCAGCGCGCGCAACTCGGGCTTGAGGTGCCCGTCCTCGTCGAACAATTCCTCCGGGCGATAGCTCTTCATCCAGCCTTCGAGGATCGCGACATGCCCAGGGTTGCCGTGCATCTCGCCCATCGGCACCTGGTGCGCGCGCCAATAATCCTCGGTGCGCTTGCCATCGATCTCCTTCGGGCAGGTCCAGCCCTTGGGCGAGCGCAGGACGATCATCGGCCAGCGCGGCCGTTCGCGCACGCCGCCGCGCGCCTCGGCCTTGATCCGCGCGATCTCGGCAAAGACCTTGTCGAGCGTCTCGGCCATCAGCGCGTGCATCGCCGCCGGATCGCCGCCCTCGACGAAATACGGGGTGTAGCCATAGCCGCGGAACAGCGCCTCCAGCTCTTCATGGCTGATCCGCGCGAGCACCGTCGGGTTGGCGATCTTGTAGCCGTTGAGGTGCAGGATCGGCAGCACCACGCCGTCGTTCGCGGGGTTGAGGAACTTGTTCGAATGCCAGCTGGTGGCGAGCGGCCCGGTTTCGGCCTCGCCGTCGCCGACCACGCAGGCGACGACCAGGTCGGGGTTGTCGAACGCCGCGCCATAGGCATGCGACAGGGCATAACCGAGCTCGCCGCCCTCATGGATCGAGCCTGGCGTCTCGGGCGCAACATGGCTGGGGATGCCGCCGGGGAAGGAGAATTGCTTGAACAATTTCTTCATCCCCGCCGCATCGGCGGAGATGTCGGGATAGACCTCGCTGTAGGTCCCCTCGAGCCAGGCATTGGCGACCAAAGCCGGGCCGCCATGGCCGGGTCCGGTGATGTAGAGCATGTCGACATCGTCGCGCCGGATGATCCGGTTGAGATGGGCGTAGATGAAATTGAGCCCGGGCGTGGTGCCCCAATGGCCGAGCAGTCGCGGCTTGATGTCCGCCTCGCTCAGCGGCTTTTCGAGCAGCGGATTGTCGTAGAGATAGATCTGGCCGACCGACAGATAGTTCGCCGCCCGCCAATAAGCGTCGAGCAGCGCAAGTTCGCTCCCGGCAGGGCCGGCTTCGGCCGCGGGCTGAATCTTCGCCAGGGTGTCAGTCATGGCTCTCTCCGAATGACGGCGGAGAGGATGGCGTCGCCCGTGGCGCCCTGCGCCCCGGCGATGGCTGAAACGTTTCAGGCACCGGCCACTCTCCGACACCCGCCCGCGGCATTGCTATATCCCGCCGCCCCTGGCGGAGGCACCCGGGCAAATCCCCGATACCGGCCCCGGGTTCGCTTGCAGATGTTCCGGCGCGTTTGTTGCCGTCAGATCAGCTTGTCGACGTCGCCGGCGCCGCTTCCGCGCGGGTTGGTTCGGTGGCGGACATCGCGCCCCGTTTCAGCGCGACCAGGGCGAAAGCGACCAAAGGGAGCGCCAATGCATAGGCGTATTGCGAACGGGAGACACCGATGCCGAAGGGAAACCAGATTCCCGGAACACCCAGTGCCGACAGATCGGACGCGAACAGGCCGGTCGCCGTCAGCAGCATTGCGGCCGAGGCGAGCCATTCATGGTTTCCGTGACGTACGATCCGGATGAGTATCGCGACGAGGCACAGGGCAAATACCGCACGCCCTGATCCGCTCAGGAGCGGGATTTGTGTTAGTTCGCCGGCGACCAGCATCATCCACGCCGCTACCGCCGCCGCCGAGACGAAAGGGCGGTCCCGCCCGTCCGTCCATTGATTCCACGCAAGCGCCCAGCCGAGCTTGGCCAGCGGCGCAAGGACGACTCCATTCTGCCACAGGAGCGTGGGCAGGCTCAGCCAATCGGTCCAGGCAGAGATCGCGTTGCCCAGCCGCAGGAAAGCGGCTGCGGCCAGCGCAAATGCGGTCCATCGGGCAAAGCGCCGGCGCGGCAGCACAGGAGCCGCGAAGGCAGCGATGACGGCAAGCACCAACATCGCTGCCGGCTCGACTGCGTCGACGATGTACCCGGCGATCGTTCGCCGCCACTGGGCTCGATACAGCGCCTCCCCTTGTACGCCGGGAGCGAGCACCGGAACGGTCCGCAAGCCGCCGCTCAGTCGGTCGCGATCGATGCCGGGCTGCATATAGACCCGGATAGCCAGCACGCCGCTATGGGCGCCGTGCGAGGCCGGCAATCTCGCGAGCATCGGCCGCGTCGAATTCACCTTGGATATGCCGGATAGCTTGCCCACGCCCCCGATGGGATTGCCGTTCCAGAACATCTCGTAGCCATCGTCCACGGCCGGCGGTCCGACGAGGACGAACTCGCCCTGCGGCGGCAAAGTCACTTCCCGGCGATACCATCCGTAACCCTCGAGATCGGGGTGGCCATGGGCGCGCCATCCTTCGAGATAGCCCGGAACGCCGACGTCCCCGTCGCGACTGTCCGGCTTCGATACCAGAATGATGCGGTCCCAGCTTCGATCATCCGTCACGGGCGCGGCCCAGCGCGCGTCGTCGCCCGCACGGAAGCGCCACGGACCATCGAGGACGGTACCCGGATCGCGTGGGTCGGGTTGCCCGCCGACCGCGAGCGTGCCGGTCACCGCCACAAGCAGCATCAGCCAGAAAGCACAGAACCAGTTGCGCAGCGATCGCGCGCGCCGATGCCGGCCGGAGGGAGCTCCGGCCGAAATGGGCTCCGACATCGAATCTCCGCTCACGGGTTCCATTGTTACCGGCTAAACGCGTTTCAATGGTAGAGTCAATGTGGTAGACGGGTGGCATGATCGAGCTGTCGCCTCGTCCGATCGCCGCGATCCGCTTGGATGGCGGTCGTCTGTGCCTCGACTTCGTCAACACCATTCACGATCGCTTTGCGGCCGTCGCGGAAGATTATCTGGCCACGCCGGAGCGCTATGCGGAATGGGCGCGGCGCACCGGTGCGGTGGGTAGCGAGGAAGAATTGCGGTTGCCCGGATCCGATGCGGAGCGCAGGCGCCTGATGGCCGATATGCGCTCGTTGCGGGACGCAACCTACCGGCTGTTGGTCGCGTGGCTCGATGCCGTGCCGCTTCCTGCCGACGGGTTGCGAACCGCGAATCAGTGGCTGCTCCGGGCACGCAAGAATCAGGAACTGACGGATGATGGTCGGCTTCTGCTCCTGGCAGCGCAAGGTGACGTGTTTGTTCCATTGAAACGCGTTGCGCTCGATCTGGTCGAGACCTTCGCTGGCGCGCGCGAAGGCGCGCTGAAGCTGGAGCGTTGTGCCAATCAAAGTTCGTGCGGCTGGCTTTTCGCCGATACGAGCAAGAATGGGCGACGGCGGTGGTGCTCGATGCAGACCTGCGGCGTCGCCAGCAAAATGGCGAGGTTGCGACAGCGATCCTCAATGGCATCTGACGCCTGCTGAGAGGCCGGTCGTGCCGATCGCCCGGTGTCCTGGCCGGGAACAATGGTCTAGAGAACGCGACCTGGCGTCACCTGACCGAAGGCCCGGCAAGATGATCGACGATGACAAGCGTCTCGCGGCAGAGGCGGCGGTGGCGGAGATCGAAGCGGGGATGCTGGTCGGGCTCGGCACCGGGTCGACCGCGGCGCACGCGATCGCCGCGATCGCCCGTCGCGTGGATGAGGGCCTGCGGATCACCGCCGTCGCGACGTCGCTCGCCAGTGGGCGCGTCGCTGTCCAGCACAGGATTCCACTGCGCGATTTCAGCGATGTCTCTGCAGTCGACCTCGTCATCGACGGCGCCGACGAAATCGACCCGCAGCTGCGCGCGATCAAGGGCGCCGGCGGGGCGATGCTGCGCGAAAAAATCGTCGCCAGCGCTGCCCGGCGGATGGTGGTGATCGCCGATGCCAGCAAGCGGGTCAGCCGCCTCGGCGCGGCCCGGCTGCCCGTGGAGGTGCTGCCCTTCGCGCGCAGCTTCGTTTCGGTCGAGATCGCGCGCATCGGCGGCGAACCGGCATTGCGCATGACGGGGGATCGTCCCTATCTCACCGACCAGAACAACATCGTGATCGATTGCACCTTCGCGGCACTCGACGACCCCGAGCGGCTGGCGGCGGCGCTATCGGCGATAGCGGGAGTGCTCGGCCATGGCCTGTTCCTCAGCGAGATCCATGCCGCCTATATCGCGACCGACGGGCGCGTCGAACGGATCGAACGGCCCTGACGGGACGTTCGACGGGCAGTTGGGGAGGATCGTATGACCGACACCGCCACCTTGTCCGAAGCCGATGCCGGCGCCTTCCGCGAGGACGGCAGTCCCGAACGGCTCGCCATCGATACCATCCGCACGCTCGCAATGGACGCGGTGCAAAAGGCCAATTCGGGTCATCCCGGCACGCCGATGGGGCTCGCGCCGGTCGGCTACACCTTGTGGCGCCAGTTCCTCCGCACCGATCCCGACAAGCCCGACTGGCCCAATCGGGACCGCTTCGTGCTGTCGGTCGGCCACGCCTCGATGCTGCTCTACGCCTTGCTCCACCTCGCGCAGGTCAAAGAGGTGGACCGCGACGGCAAGCCGACCGGCAAGCTCGCGGTGAGCCTCGAGGATATCGAGCAGTTCCGCCAGCTAGGTTCGAAGACCCCCGGCCATCCCGAATATCGCCACACCACCGGCGTCGAGACCACCACCGGCCCGCTCGGCCAGGGCTGTGGCAATTCGGTCGGCATGGCGATTGCGGAGCGCTGGCTCGCGGCGCGCTATAATCGCGACGGCTTCACGCTGTTCGATCACGACGTCTATGTGCTGAGCGGCGACGGCGACATGATGGAGGGCATATCGGGCGAGGCGGCGAGCCTCGCCGGGCATCTCAAGCTCTCCAATCTCTGCTGGATCTACGATTCCAACCATATCTCGATCGAGGGCGGCACCGATCTCGCGTTCGACGAGGATGTCGGCAAGCGGTTCGAGGGCTATGGCTGGCAGGTCATCCATGTCGACGACGCGAACGACTGCGCCGCGGTAGCCAATGCGCTGACCAGGTTCCGAGAAACCAATGACCGGCCGACGCTGATCGTCGTCCATTCGGTGATCGGCTGGGGCTCCCCCCGCGCCGGCACCGCCAAGGCGCATGGTGAGGCTTTAGGCGAGGAAAATGTCCGCTTGACCAAGGAGGCCTATGGCTGGCCGGCGGATAAGTCCTTCTATGTGCCCGATAAAGTTTCGGAAACATTCAACGCGGAGATTGCAGATCGCGGCCGTCCGCTGCGTGAACAATGGGATGTTACGCTTCTCAAGTATCGCGCGGCGCATCCCGATCTCGCCGCCGAGCTCGAGACGTTGCTCGCGAACGAGCTGCCCGAGGGCTGGGATGCCGACATCCCGACTTTCCCGGCCGATTCCAAGGGGATCGCCTCACGCGACGCCGGCGGCAAGGTGCTCAACGCGATCGTGCCGAAGATGCCCTGGCTGCTCGGCGGCTCGGCCGATCTTGCCCCCTCGACCAAGACCGACATCAAGGGTGCGGCGTCTTTCGAGGCCAATGATTACGGCGGCGCCAATTTCCACTTCGGCGTGCGCGAGCACGCCATGGGCGCGATCGTCAACGGCATGACGCTGTCGCACCTGCGCGGCTACGGCTCCACCTTTCTCGTCTTCCTCGATTATATGCGGGCGCCCGTCCGGCTGTCGGCGATCATGGAGCTGGGCGCGGTGTGGGTCTACACGCACGACTCGATCGGCGTCGGCGAGGACGGCCCGACCCACCAGCCGATCGAGCATCTCGCCATGCTGCGCGCGACGCCCGGGCTCGACACGATCCGGCCGGGCGACGCCAATGAGGTCGCCGCCGCGTGGCGCGCGATCGTCCGCGACGGCGGGCATCCGACCGCGTTGGTCCTGTCGCGCCAGGCGCTGCCCACGCTCGACCGTGCGAAATACGCCGGCGCCGACGGCGTGGCGCAGGGCGCCTATGTGCTCGCCGACAGCGAAGATCCGCAACTGATCCTGATCGCGACCGGCAGCGAGCTGTCGCTGGTCACGGAGGCGCATGAGCAGCTCAAGGCCGAGGGGGTACGCAGCCGCGTCGTGTCGATGCCGAGCTGGTTCCGCTTCGAGCTGCAGCCAGACACGTACAAGGACGAGGTGTTGCCGCCGGGCGTGGCAGCGCGGCTCGCGGTCGAGATGGGCGGTGAGATCGGCTGGGACCGCTATGTCGGTCGCGCGGGGCGGACGATCACCATGTCGACCTTCGGTGCGTCGGCCCCGCTCGCCAAATTGCAGGACAAGTTCGGCTTCACCGTCGATAATGTCGTCCGGGTCGCCAGGGAAATGTTGGAGAAGAAATGATGGGACGGATCAACGACCTCGAAGCGCAGGGCCAGGCGATCTGGCTCGATTTCGTCGAGCGCAAATTCCTCGAGGAGGGTGGCCTGGGCAAGCTGATCGACGAGGACGGCGTGACCGGCTTCACCTCGAATCCCTCGATCTTCGAAAAGGCGATGGGTCATGGCGACGCTTATGACGCCAGCCTCGCCGAATTCGACCGCACGCACCCCGACGCCCCGCCGATCGCGCGCTACGAGGCGCTGGCGATCGAGGACATCCAGCATGGTGCCGACATCCTCCGTCCGGTCTATGACCGGCTCGGCGGCAAGGACGGCTATGCCAGCCTCGAGGTCTCTCCCTATCTCGCCGACGATGCCGACGGGACGATCGCCGAGGCGGCGCGGCTGTGGCACGCGGTCGACCGGCCCAACCTCATGGTCAAGATCCCCGGCACCGAAGCCGGCGTCCCCGCGATCGCCGCATCGACCGCGGCCGGGATCAATATAAACGTCACCCTGCTGTTCGCGATCGAGGCCTATATCAAGGTCGCCGAGGCCTATGTCGCCGGGCTCGAAGCGCGCGTCGCCAAGGGCGAGCCGATCGACCATATCTCCAGCGTCGCCAGCTTCTTCGTCAGCCGCATCGACTCCAAGATCGACGCGAAGATCGACGCGCTCGGCACCGACGAGGCCAAGGCGCTGCGCGGCAAGGTCGCGATCGCCAACGCGAAGATCGCCTATCAATGGTATCTCGACTTCCTCAAGTCGGACCGCTGGCAGGCGCTCGCCGCCAAGGGCGCGCGGCCGCAGCGGCTGCTCTGGGCATCGACCGGTACCAAGGATCCGGCCTATTCGGACGTGCTCTATCTCGACACGCTGATCGGCCAGGACACGGTCAACACCGTCCCGCCCAAGACGCTCGACGCGTTCCGCGACCATGGCAGTGTCGCGCCGACGCTGACCGCCGATGTCGACGAGGCGAAGCACGTCCTCGCCGAGGCCGAAAGGCTCGGGCTCGACCTCAAGGGCGTGACCGGGATCCTGGTCGAGGAGGGCGTGATCGCCTTCGCCAAATCCTTCGACGACTTGCTCGGCTCGATCGCCGCCAAGCACCCGGCAGCTGCCTGAACCCGTTGCGGAGGTAGATATGAAGATCGGCGTCATCGGCCTCGGCCGCATGGGAGGCAATATCGCACGTCGTCTGATGCACGGCGGGCACGAGACGGTAGTCTATGACCGCGCCGCCGATGCGGTGGCCGATGTGGTCAAGGATGGCGCGGTTGGCGCGGACGGGCTCGACGATTTGCGCGCGAAGCTCGACAAGCCCGCGATCTACTGGGTGATGCTCCCGGCCGGCGGCCCGACCGAGGACACGATCGCGGCGATAGCCGAGAAGGCGGCGCCCGGCGACATCGTCATCGACGGCGGTAACAGCTTCTACAAGGACGATATCCGCCGGGCGAAAATGCTGCGCGAGAAGGGTCTTCACTATGTCGATGTCGGGACTTCCGGCGGCGTCTGGGGGCTCGACCGGGGCTATTGTATGATGATCGGCGGCCCGGAGGAGGTGGTGCGCCAGCTTGACCCGATCTTCGACGCGCTGGCGCCCGGGATCGGCTCGATCCCGCGGACCACGGGACGCGGCAGCGAGTTCGATCCGCGCGCCGAGAAGGGCTACATCCATGCCGGCCCGGCTGGTGCCGGGCATTTCGTGAAGATGGTCCACAACGGCATCGAATATGGCCTGATGCAGGCCTATGCCGAGGGCTTCGACATCCTGAAATCCAAGGCGTCGGACAAGCTCCCTGAGGACGAGCGCTTCGACCTCAACCTCGTCGACATCGCCGAAGTGTGGCGGCGCGGCAGCGTGATC
>Ga0065165_1001709_pt1 | contig 22025 bp, 17 predicted proteins | sample AraplaMF_Cvi_mMF_FD_63813 | JGI IMG/M metagenome (GOLD analysis project Ga0065165, IMG submission 63813) | Arabidopsis root microbial communities from the University of North Carolina, USA - plate scrape MF_Cvi_mMF (version 2) (version 3) | ecosystem: Host-associated > Plants > Roots >... | reverse complement strand
GACGGCGCCGAGCTCGGCCTGGCGATCGCCGCGCACCCCGGCCGCATCGAGGCCGCCCTCGCCGCGTACGAAGCCGCGCTGTTCCCGCGCAGCGCCTCGGCGGCCGCCGAGGCGCGCATCACGCTCGACCTGTGCCTCGGCGCGCGCGCCCCGGCCGGCCTGGTCGAGCTCCTCAGCGCAGTCGCGCCCACTCCTCGTCGGTGAAGAGGCGCGAGCGGGTCAGGAAGCGCACGCCCTCCGGCCCCTCGACCGAGAACATGCCGCCGCGCCCGGGTACCACGTCGATGATCAGCTGCGTGTGCTGCCAGTACTCGAACTGCGGCCCGCTGATGTAGAAGGGCATGCCGCCGATGTGCCCCAGCAGGCGGTCGTAGTCACCGACGATGAACTCCCCTTGCGGGTAGCACATCGGCGCACTGCCATCGCAGCAACCGCCCGACTGGTGGAACATCAGCGGGCCGTGCTTGACCCGCAGCCGCTCGATCAGCGCGAGCGCCGCCTCGGTGGCGGTCACGCGCAAGACCTCGTGCTGCATCCCGGTGTCCATCTCGGGCTTCCCGCTCAGAAGAAGCCGAGCTTGTGCTCGCTGTAGTTCACCAGCAGGTTCTTGGTCTGCTGGTAGTGGTCGAGCATCATCTTGTGGTTCTCGCGACCGATGCCCGATTGCTTGTAGCCGCCGAAGGCCGCATGCGCCGGGTAATGGTGGTAGCAGTTGGTCCACACCCGCCCCGCCTGGATGCCGCGTCCCATGCGGAAGGCGGTGTTCATGTCGCGGCTCCAGACGCCGGCGCCCAGCCCGTACAGCGTGTCGTTGGCAATCGACAGCGCCTCTTCCTCGTCCTTGAAGCGCGTGACCGACACCACCGGCCCGAAGATTTCCTCCTGGAAGATGCGCATCTTGTTGTGGCCTTCGAAGATGGTCGGCTTCACGTAGTAGCCGCCTTCCAGCGGACCGGGCAGCATGTTGCGCTCGCCGCCGATCAGCACCTTGGCGCCTTCCTGCCGGCCGATGTCGAGGTACGAGAGGATCTTCTCCAGCTGCTCGCTCGACGCCTGCGCGCCGATCATCGTCGACGGGTCGAGCGGGCTGCCCTGCTTGATCGCGGCCACGCGCTTCACCGCGCGCTCCATGAAGCGGTCGTAGATCGAGTCCTGCACCAGCGCGCGCGACGGGCAGGTGCAGACCTCGCCCTGGTTCAGCGCGAACATCGCGAAGCCTTCGAGCGCCTTGTCGAAGAAGGCATCGTCCTTCTCCATCACGTCGGCGAAGAACACGTTGGGCGACTTGCCGCCCAGCTCCAGCGTCACCGGGATCAGGTTCTGGCTCGCGTACTGCGAGATCAGCCGGCCGGTGGTGGTCTCGCCGGTGAACGCGATCTTGCCGATGCGGTTGCTCGACGCGAGCGGCTTGCCCGCCTCCAGCCCGAAGCCGTTGACGACGTTCAGCACGCCGGCCGGCAGCAGGTCGGCCACCGTCTCCAGCAGCACCAGCATCGAGACCGGCGTCTGCTCGGCCGGCTTCAGCACCACGCAGTTGCCGGCCGCCAGCGCGGGCGCCAGCTTCCACACTGCCATCAGGATCGGGAAGTTCCACGGGATGATCTGGCCGACCACGCCGATCGGCTCGTGGAAGTGGTACGCCACCGTGTCGTTGTCGATCTGGCTGATGCCGCCTTCCTGCGCGCGGATCGCCGACGCGAAATAGCGGAAGTGATCGATCGCGAGCGGCAGGTCGGCCGCGGTGGTCTCGCGGATCGGTTTGCCGTTGTCCCAGGTCTCGGCCGCGGCCAGCATCGGCAGGTTGGCCTCCATGCGGTCGGCGATCTTGTTCAGCAGGTTGGCGCGCTCCGTCGTCGAGGTCTTGCCCCAGGCCGCCTTGGCCTTGTGCGCGGCGTCCAGCGCGCGCTCGATGTCTTCGGCGGTCGAGCGCGGGATCTCGCAGAACGCCTGGCCGGTCACCGGCGTGATGTTCTCGAAGTACTGCCGGCCGGACGGTGCCGTCCACTCGCCGCCGATGTAATTGCCGTAGCGCTTCTTGAAGGCCACCGGGGTGCCGAATTTGCCAGGGTCGAGCTTGTCCATCTTGCGTCTCCGATCTTGGGGGGTCGGCACCGCCCACTGCAGTGCCGCAGCGCATGGCTTGCAACGCACGTACCCGATCGGCTCGGTGCTTACCCGAACCCGCCGCCGCACCGGGGGTGGCAGCCGCGGTGGCGCAGTCGCCGCCGCCGCGTCCACAACCGGACGCGCAGGTCGGGTTTCGCGATCTGCGACACATCCGTGCGACGATGTCGCGCGACATGTCGCGTGCTGCGACACGCCCACCCTACACGGAGACAGGCATGAAAGAAGCGCAGGCGCTTGCGTTGCGGGTCGAGCACGCCCGCGACCGGTTCTTCATGCAGGGACAGGCGCTGTCGGGCGACGAAGGCCTGGCGCCGCACATCTCGCGCTCGTGGCGGCGCTGCCAGGACGTCGGCCCCGCCGGTGCCGAGCCGCAACCGCTGGTGCTGCCGCAACTGCGCGAGCGCCGCGAGCAGGCGATGCAGGTGCTGGCCTGCGCCCAGCCCGAGCTCGACGTGCTGGCCGAGCAGGCGCTGGGCACCGGCTGCATCGTGATCCTGACCGACGCCGCGGGGCTGATCCTCGAAGAGATCGGCAGCCCCGAGTTCCTGCCGAAGGCCCAGCGCATCGCGCTCGCGCCCGGCGTCGACTGGTCGGAGACGAGCCGCGGCACCAACGCCATCGGCACCGCGCTGCTGGAGCGCCAGTCGCTGATGGTGCTGGGCGGCGAGCACTTCCTGCCGCAGAACGGCGCGATCGGTTGCGCGGCCTCGCCGATCTTCACCGGCCGCGGCGAGATCGCCGGCGTCATCGACATTTCCGGCGATGCCGCGCAGGTCAACGACCACGCCCTCGGCCTGGTCCGCATGGCGACGCAGCAGGTCGAGCACCGGCTGATGCTGGCACAGGCGCGCGGCCACCTGCTGCGCTTCCATCCCCGGCCCGGCCTGCTCGGTACGGCGCGCGAGGGGCTGGTCGTCATCGACGACGGCCGGATCGTCGCGGCCAACCGCGTCGCGCTCGGGCTGCTCGGTGCCGCATGGGATGGGCTGATCGACCGCTCGGTCGACGCGCTGATCGGCCGGCGCTGGCCGCAGCTCGAAGGCCGCGCGGGCCTGCTGACGCTGCCCGGTGGGCGGCAGATGGCGGCCACGGTGGAGCGCAGCGCCCGCGCGGGCATCCGGTACGCACCGGGTCGCCCGCCGGCCGCGTCGGGCGCCGAGCGGCCGCGCGTGGCGGACGACACCGCACCGCTGCTGGCGCGCGCCTGCAAGGTGCTCGACGACGGCCTGCCGGTGCTCGTCACCGGCGAGACCGGCAGCGGCAAGGAAGTGTTTGCGCGCGCGCTCCACCAGGCCTCGCGGCGCAGCAAGGGGCCGTTCGTCGCGGTCAACTGCGCGGCGCTTCCGGAGAGCCTGATCGAGGCCGAACTGTTCGGCTACGAAGCCGGCGCCTTCACCGGCGCGCGCCGCCGCGGCATGCCGGGGCGCATCCGCGAGGCATCGGGCGGCGTGCTGTTCCTCGACGAGATCGGCGACATGCCGCTGCTGCTGCAGACCCGGCTGCTGCGGGTCCTCGAAGAGCGCATCGTGATGCCGCTCGGCGGCGGCCCGGGCCAGCGCGTCGATTTCGACCTGGTCTGCGCGACCCACCGCGACCTGCAGCAGATGAGTGCGGCGGGCAGCTTCCGGGCCGACCTGCTCTACCGCGTCGACGGCTACCGCGTCGCAGTGCCGGCATTGCGCGATCGACACGATCGCCGCGCACTCATCGAGCGCCTCTTCGACGCCTTGGCGCGGACCAGGCACCTGGCGCTGGACCGCGAGGCCCTGGACCTGCTGGATGCGCAGGCATGGGCCGGCAACATCCGGGAGCTCAACAGCGTGCTGCGCGGCGTGGTCGCACTGGCCGATGACGGCGACACCATCGGCGTGGCCCAGCTGCCGGAGCGCTTCCTGTCGGCGGCCGCATCGACGCAGGAACTCCCGCACCGCGTCGTCCAGATCGAGGTGGAACCCGCACTGTCGGACGTCGTCGAGAACACCATCGACCAGACGCTGTCGGCCTGCGGCGGCAGCGTCGCGGCGGCGGCCAGGCGCCTGGGCGTCCACCGCAGCACGGTGTACCGGCACCTGGCGCAGCGTTCACCACCGCGCCAGCCCTGAGACCGGGCATGCGGATTGCCCCGAGCCGGGGCAAGCTCCGGAGGAGACGATGGAGAAGATCGAACTCGCGGACCACGGCGTCGAGATCGCGATGCGACTGGCCGGCATCGCGAGCCGTCCGGCGCTGTTGCTGCTGCACGGCTGGCCCCACTCGCACGCGTTGTACGAGCCGGTGATCGATGCGCTGGCCGAGCGCTTCTTCGTGCTCGCGCCCGACCTGCCCGCGATCGGCGAGTCGCGCGGTGCGCCGGGCTCGGCCGAGAAGACGGTGCTCGCCGACGTGCTGCTCGCCGCCGCCGAGCGCGCGGGTGCGCGCGACATCGTCGTCGCCGGCATCGACGTCGGCGGCATGATCGCGTTCGCCGCGGCGCGCGACCACGGCCGGCGCATCCGCGGCGCGGTCGTCACGAACACCGTCGTCCCCGGGCTCGACCCGTGGGAAAAGCTGCTGGCCGATCCGCGCATCTGGCACTTCGCCTTCCACGCGATTCCCGAGCTGCCCGAAACGATGGTGCAGGGACGGCAGCGGCCCTACTTCGACTACTTCTCCGACCTGCTGGCCGGCCACGCCAGCGCGGTGACCGACGCGTACCGCGAGCGCTTCGCCGCGGCCTATGCGCGCCCCGAAGCGTTGAAGGCCGGTTTCGACTGGTACCGCGCGCTCGCCGCCGATGCGAAGCACAACGCACGCCCGAAGGCCATCGAGACGCCGCTGCTCTACCTGCGCGGCGACGCCGACGGCCGCTCGCCCGACGACTACCTGCCCGGCCTGCGCCGGGCCGGCGTGCGCGAACTCACGGCCGCGGTGCTGGCCGGTTGCGGCGAGTTCGCGCCGCTCGAAGCGCCGCGGGCGTTCGTCGATGCGCTGATGCGTTTCGCGCCGTCACCGCACGCCTGAGGCCGTCGACCGGCTGCGCCACCCCAGCACGGCCAGGCCGACCAGCATCGCCAGCCAGGTGCTCGGTTCGGGGATGCCGGGCACCTCGATCGCCGACGCCAGCAGCGACACCTCGAAGCTGCCGAACATCGACTGGTTGGATCGGTTGAAGATCGTCAGCGAAAGATGTCCGGCCGGATCGGTGCTGTACGCGAAGTCGTCCGGCCCCGGCGCGCGGCCGAGGAAAGGCGCGTGGAAGTCCCTCGGGTCCTGGTTCAGGATGTTCGCGATGATGCCGATGCCGTTGATCCAGCCCAGGCTCGCGTTGTCGCGAAACGTGAGCCAGGCCGAGTTCGCGATGGTGTCCAGCGGGTTCGGCGAGGTGCTGTAGTTCACCGCCGGCGCGAGCGGTACCGACGAGTCGAGCGTCAGCAGTCCGGACAGCGTGATCGAGCTGTTCGGGTTGAGCGTGAAGGCCCGTTGCCAATTGACAGACGCCTCGGCCCAGTCAGAATTCTTCTGGCGCGACACGTCGGCATGCAGGTGCCCGGGCTCCACCGCCACATGGGCCGACGGTGCGTCGGCGGCCACCGGATCCACGCCCCGGCTGTAGTTGCCGAACGGCTGGGTGCCGACGACGCTGCCGACGAGGGCGCCCGACGAGAACGAGTTCTCGCGGAAGGAGGTCGACTGGTCGGCCCAGTAGTGGATGGCGGTCGCCGACCCGGAGAAGCGGTTCGGCGTGATCCAGTGGCCGACGGTGCCGGCCGGCGAACTGCTGTCGATGGACAGCCCGGTGATCGGGTCGAGCTGGAAGTCGGCGGCGACGTTCTGGGCCTGGGCCGCGCCGGCCAGCCCGACGGCGGCCAGCACAATGAGCAAGAGGCGGGTCTTCATGCGGCACCTCCGGCGACGGTGGCGATCGAAGCGTTGTGCGCGGCGGCCGAAGCCCTGCGGCGCCAGCCCAGCACGCCCAGTCCCAGCAGCATCGCCGACCAGGCGGCCGGCTCGGGAATCGGCGAGATGAACGGCGCCACCGCGAACACCCCGATCGACAGGCTGGTGAACATCAGCTCGTTGGAATGGTTGAAGAGGGTCAGCGACAGGTGGCCCTGCTCGTCGCTGCTGTACGCGAAGTCGTCCACCGAACCGACGCGTCCGAGCGACGGCGATCCGGCCGGCAGCCGCGGGTCGAAATTCATGATGCGGGCGATGAAGCTGATGCCGTTGATCGACCACCCGTCTTCGAGCGAGCTGCGGAACGACAGCACGCCACGGTTCGCGTACTGCGGGTTCAGGTTGGGCTTGGCCTCGAAGGTGGTTTTCTTCGTGGTCGCCTGGTCGGCGTCGAGGGTCGCGGTGCCCGAGAAGGTGATGGACGTGTTGGGCAGCAGCGAGAACGTGCGCTCCCACGTGACGCTGGCGTTGGACTCGTCCCACGGGTGCTCTCGCGTCACGCCGGCCAGCATGTGGCCCGGTTCGACCAGCGAGTGGGCCGACGGCGAATCGGCGGCCAGCGCCGGCATGGTCTGGTCGCGCCGCGGGCCGAAGGGGTCGCCGCTCCTCGTCGCGAGCGGCAGCCCGGCCGCGGTGTAGCTGTCCTGGTTGGTCGATTTGCTGCCATCGGCCCAGGTGTAGTAGACGGTCGTGTAGCCGGTGTAGGCATTGGGCGTCAGCCACTCGCCGACGCTGCCCGGCGCCGGACTCCCGCTGCTCGACAGGCCGACCACCGGATCGAGCCGGAAGTCGGCGGAGGTCTCGTGGCCCTGTGCCGTGGCGGCCATGCCGGCCGACAGCAGCAGGGCCGACATCGTCGCTGTCTTCATCGCCTGTTTCATCGCCTCTCCCGGTGGTGGATCGAAGCTCGATTGAAGGCGAAAAGACCGGCGCGGCGCAAGCCGTGGCCCTGATGGCCACCCCGGGAAAACCTACCGTGGCGGGGCCTCGACGCCGCGCGGCGGGCAGGTCAGAAATTCAACGGCGGTGGCGAAGGCGGCCCGAACCAGGTGGTCAGCGCGCCGGCGAGCCCGTCGCTGGCGGCGTCGCTGGCGGCATCGCCAACCCAGGCCACATGGCCGTCGGGCCGGATCAACACCGCACCTGGCGCCGCGACGCGCCCGAGGACCGGAAGCTCCCACGGTCCGGCGCAGGTCGCGTCGACCCGTTGCACCCGCCCGGCCCACGCAGCGATGTCGAAACGACCCGGCTCGCCGAGGTTGAGCAACACGGGCCGGGCCCCGTGCAGCAGCGTGAAGACCCGCCGCGGGCCGGCCGCGGCGACCAGCTCGAGGTCGGGCATGCGGCGCCCGAGCAGCGGGTGGCCGCTGCCGAGGTCGTAGCGGATGTCCAGGCCGGACATCTCCGCGGCGATCCGCCGGCGCGGCTCGTCCATCGCGAGGAGCTCGCCGACGATCGCGCGCGCTGCCAGCGAGCGGGCGTCCTCGCGGTGCAGCGCCACCTGCGCCATCGTGGCCCGGAGCACGCGCGCGCCCACCGGGTGGCGCTCGGCGTGGTAGGTGTCGAGCAGGCTGTCCGGCGACGTGCCCCGGACCACCTGCGCCAGCTTCCAGCCGAGGTTCACCGCATCCTGCAGGCCGGTGTTGAGGCCCAGCCCGCCGATCGGCGAGTGGATGTGCGCGGCGTCGCCGGCGAGCAGCACGCGCGCGCTGCGATAGGCCGCGGCCTGCCGCGTCATGTCGGTGAACCTGGAAATCCAGGTCGGGCTGTGCACGCCGTAGTCGGTGCCGCATGCCGCGACGAGCCGTTCCTTCAGGTCGCGCAGCGTCGGCTCGGTGCGGGCATTCGCGTCCGCTTCGGTGACCATGACCCCGATCGGGCCGACCTCCTTGTAGTGGATCTCGCCATCCTTGAGCTCGTACTCCGAGCGGCCGAAGGCGTACGTGCCCGCCGGCGACCGGTGCACACCGTACGGCGGCGTTTCCGTCATCTCGACTTCCGCGAGGAGGTTGCTGGTGGTCGCATCCCAGCCGGGGAAGTCGATGCCGGCGGTCTTGCGCACCAGGCTGCGCCCGCCGTCGCATCCGACGAGATACTGCGCCCGCAGCGACCGGCCGTCGGCCAGCGCGACGTCGACCGCGGCGTCGTGCTGCACGAACCCGGTGATGTCGCAGCCGTAAAGGATCGGCACCTCGAGCTCCGCGACCCAGTCGGCGAGCAGGCGCTCGATGTGCTTCTGGCGCAGCGCCAGCCCATAGGGGTGGCGGGTCGGGAAGTCGCTGATGTCCAGCCGGGTGACGGCGAAGCCGGTCAGCTGCGCGACCTGCCCCGCCGCGAGGAACCGGTCCGCGATGCCGCGCTGGTCGAGGACTTCGATCGTGCGCGCGGAGATGCCCAGCGCACGCGCGCCGGAGAGTTGCTGGTCGGGCCGGCGCTCGACGACGACGACGTCCACGCCGGCCAGCGCCAGCTCGCCTGCCAGCATCAGCCCGGTCGGGCCGCCGCCGGCGATCACCACCGCATGCTCCGTCATCGTTCGCGCGCTCCATCCACGGAGCCGGGATTGTGCCCGCGCTGCCCGCGGCAACGTCGACCGGTGCGCGGCGATCACTGCTGGACGACGGCCACCCCCTTCGCCAGCTCCAGCCGGTACTGCTCCCAGCCCGACGCCGGCACGATCTCGTCGGCGCGCGCGGTGACTTCGTCCAGCCGCTCGCACAGCCGCTCGGCCACGTCGTGCGCATCGTCCAGGTACACGCCCTGCGTCATCGTGATGTTGGCGCTCTCGAAGCTGCCGGCCCCTGCCAGCAGGATCATGCGCGACGGCGCCTCGTCGCCCACCAGCGCGAGCAGCGCCGGGCTGACGCGCTCGGCGGTCAGCCGGGCCAGCGCGTCCGGCGGCAGCACGCCTTCGGTCATCGCCGTCGCGGCGGTCGGCGCGAGGCAATTGACCTGCACGCCGTACTTCGCGCCTTCCAGCGCCAGCGTCTGCATCAATCCCACCAGCGCCATCTTCGCGGCGCCGTAGTTCGACTGGCCGAAGTTGCCGTACAGGCCGCTCGACGAGGTCGTCATCACGATGCGGCCGTAGCGCTGCGCCTGCATCTGCGCCCACACCGCCTTGGTGGCATTGACGGCGCCCATCAGGTGCACGTCCAGCACCAGCCTGAAGTCGTCGAGCGACATCTTCGCGAAGCTCTTGTCGCGCAGGATGCCGGCGTTGTTCACCAGGATGTCGATGCGCCCCCACCGGGCCACCGCGGCGTCGGCCATCGCCTGCATGTCGGCGGGCTGCGTCACGTCGCCGAGCTGCACCAGCGCCTCGCCGCCGCGCCGCCGGATCTCGTCGGCCACCGCCTGGGCCGCGGCACCGTCGTCGCGCCCCGCGAGGTCGTTGACGACCACCCGCGCGCCATGGCGTGCCAGCTCCAGCGCATGGGTGCGCCCGAGCCCGCCGCCGGCGCCGGTCACGATGGCCACCTTGTCTTGCAAACGCTTCTTCATGGGTCCCTTCGGGGTTGGTTGCGGGTGAATCGGATCGACGTGGCGTCGCTGCCCTTCAGCGCCAGCATCGTGCGCACCTCGGCCGGCGTCGCGACGTCGAGCGACAGCTCTTCGAGAATCCGGCGGATCTTGCGCACCTGCTCGGCGCACGAGCGCGCCAACCGGCCGCGCTCCAGGTACAGGCTGTCTTCGAGGCCGACGCGCACGTTGCCGCCCATCACCGCGGCCATCGTCAGCAACGGCATCTGGTGGCGGCCGGCGCCCAGCACCGAGAAGCGGTAGTGCTTGCGGCCGAACAGCCGGTCGGCCGTCGCGCGCATCGTGAACAGGTTCTCCGGGTCGGCCCCCACGCCGCCGAGGATGCCGAAGATGCATTGGATGAACAGCGGCCCGTCGACCAGCCCTTCGTCGACGAAGTGCGCCAGCGTGTAGAGGTGGCCGACGTCGTAGCACTCGAACTCGAAGCGCGTGCCGGCGTCCTGCCCCAGCACCTTCAGGATGTGCTTGATGTCGGCGAAGGTGTTGCGGAAGATCAGGTCCTCCATGCCCTCGACGTGCGGCTTCTCCCAGTCGTGGCGCCACTCGCTGTATTTGCGCGCCATCGGGTGGATCGAGAAGTTCATCGAGCCCATGTTCAGCGAGCACATCTCCGGCCGGGCCTGCAACGGGTAGGCCAGGCGCTCCTGCAGCGTCATGCGCGTGCTGCCGCCGGTGGTGATGTTGATCACCGCATCGGTCGCGGCGCGGATGCGCGGCACGAACTGGTCGAACACCGCCGGGTCCGGCGTCGGCCGGCCATCGCGCGGGTCGCGCGCATGCAGGTGCAGGATGGCCGCGCCGGCCTCGGCCGCCTCGATCGCCTGCTCGGCGATCTGGTCCGGCGTCAGTGGCAGGTGCGGCGACATCGTCGGCGTGTGCACCGAGCCGGTCACGGCGCAGCTGATGATGACCTTGTCTGGGGGGATTGCCACGGGATCTCCTGGGGTGGGTTGAGTCAGACCGCGAGCCACTGCTGCTGCATCTCGCGGTCGGCCAGCAGTTGCGCCGGGCTGCCTTCGAAGACGATGTGGCCGTGGCCCATCACGCACACGCGGGTCGAGACCTTCAGCGCGATCGCGAGCTTCTGCTCCACCAGCACGACCGAGACGCCCTGCCGCCGCATGTCCTGGATGCACTCGGCGACCTGCGCGACGATCTTCGGCGCCAGGCCTTCGGTCGGCTCGTCGATCAGGATCGCGAGCGGATTGCCGAGCAGCGAGCGGCAGATCGTCAGCATCTGCTGCTCGCCACCCGACAGGCTGCCGGCCTTGGTGCCGCGGCGTTCCTTCAGGCGCGGGAACCAGTCGAACATCTGCGAGATGCTCCAGCGCACCGCGCCGGCCACCGGCGGCTGCTGGCCCATGCGCAGGTTCTCGTCGACGGTGAGGTTGGCGAACACCTCGCGTTCTTCCGGCACGTAGGCCAGCCCCGCGCGGCAGATGGCATGCGGCGGCGCACCGGCCAGCGCGCGGCCGCCGAGTTCGACCCGGCCGGCACTCGGCGGCACCAGGCCCATCATCGCCTTCAGCGTCGTCGAGCGGCCCGAGCCGTTGCGGCCCAGCAGGCTGACCACCTCGCCGCGGCCGACCTGCAGCGTCACGCCGCGCAGCACGTGGCTCTTGCCGTAGTGCGCATGCAGGCCGTCCACGTGCAGCAAGGGTTGGATGGCTTCGCTCACTGGAGGACCTTCGTGCTGCCAGGGCTCTGCTTCAAACGGCGGGGGGTTGACACAGGGTGTCTCATGCGGCGTGCTCCTCGCCCAGGTAGGCTTCGCGCACGCCGTCGTGGCGGCGGATCTCGTCCGGCGTGCCGGTCGCGATGACCTGGCCGTAGACCAGCACGCTGACGCGCTCGCCGAGCGAGAACACCACGTCCATGTCGTGCTCCACCAGCAGCAGCGTGCGGCCGGCCGTCACCTCGCGGATCAGCTCGGCGGTGTACTGCGTCTCCTCGCTCGACATGCCGGCCATCGGCTCGTCGAGCAGCACCACCTGCGGGTTCGAGGCCAGCGTCATCGCGAGCTCGAGCGAGCGCTGCGCCGAGTAGGTCATCTCGCCGCCGAGCGTCGCGGCCTGGTGCTGCAGGCGCACCTGTTCGAGCAGCCGCTCGGTCTCTTCGCGAAGGGCGCCGATGCGCTCGATGCGGCGCCAGGCGTTGTACTGCAGCCGGTGGCGCTGCATCACCGCGATGCGCACGTTCTCGAACACGCTCAGCTTCGGGAAGATGTTGGTGATCTGGAACGAGCGGGCCAGCCCGTGGCGGTTCACGCGCTCGGGCGACCAGCCGCCGATGGACTGTCCGCCGAGCACGATCTCGCCGGCACTCGGCCGCAGGTTGCCGGAGATCAGGTGGAACAGTGTCGACTTGCCGGCGCCGTTCGGTCCGATCAGCGCGTGGCGTTCGCCGGCGCGCAGGTCGAGGTCGACGCCGCGGATGATCTCGGCCGCGCCGAAGGATTTGCGCAGGCCGCGAAGACTGAGGATCGGGATGACGGTGCGGTCGTTCGTCATGTCGCGCTCCCGACGCGGCGCCGTGCGACGACGGCCAGCACCGTGCCGCACGCGAGCAGTCCCGCCGGCAGCATCCACGTCGACAGCGCCGTCGGCGACCAGGGCCGCTCCAGCAGGCGGACCGCCGGCAGCTCCGCGGCCGCTTGCGCCAGCGCGCGGTAGTCCTGCGAGCACAGCCGCTGCAGCATCTCGACGATGAACACGCCGCCCGCCCCCAGCAGCACGGTCGCGCCGGCCGCCAGCAGCGCGACCGATGCCGCCGTCCGCCAGCCGCGCCGCTCGACCAGGCGCGCGCCCGCGGCGACCAACCCGGCCAGGCCCGCTGGCGCGAACATCATCACCAGCACGAACAGCACGCCCTGGTACAGCAGCCACGATTGCGTCGCATCGGATGCCGCGTAGCCGAAGAAGGTCATCAGCGCGGCGCCGAGTGCCGGGCCGAGGAAGCTGCCGACCCCGCCGATGGTGCTGTTCAGCACCACGCCGGCCGACACGCCGGCATCGAACACCGCGTAGTTCGCGGCCTCGTTGCCGAGCGCCTGCAGCGCGCCGGCCACGCCGGAGAACATCGCCGAGATCGCGAAGGCCGACACCCCCAGGCCGTGCACGTCGTAGCCGAGGAAGCGCAGCCGATGCCCGTTCTCGCGCAGCGCCAGCATCAGGCGGCCGGCCGGCGTGCGGCTGTGGAAGTACAGCAGCCCGAGGCACAGCAGCACCCACGCGAGGGTCAGGTAGTAGACCTGCACCGTCGAGCCGAAGCCGAGGCCCCAGGCCGGCGCCCGCATCGTCGACAGGCCGGACTCGCCACCGAACAGGCCCTTCAGCTGCGGCGCCAGCGCGTGCAGCAGCTCGGCGATGGCCAGCGTGATCATCGCGAAGCTGGTGCCGCTGCGCTGCGTCGCGAACCAGCCGGCGACGATGCCGACGGCCAGGCCGGCCGCGGCGCCGACCAGCGGCATCAGCGGCGTCGGCAGCAACCCGGTGCCGCCGAGCGCATTCATCGCATGCACCGTCGCGAACGCGCCGATGCCGAAGTAGGCGGCGTGCCCGAACGACAGCATGCCGGCGCGGCCGCTCAGCATGCCGTAGGCGCTGGCGAACAGCGCCGCGATGAGCATCTGGATCGATGCGATCAGCAGCCCGGCCGGCAGCAGCGCCGGCAGGGCCGCCAGCAGCGCGACGCCGGCCGCGACGAGGGAAAGGGTCGTGCGCATCGCGTCAGGCCTTCTCGCCCATCAGCCCGCTCGGCCGGACCAGCAGGATCAGCAGCATCAATGCGAACGGCAGCGTCGCGGCGAGGCTCGACAGCTTCAGCGTCAGCAAGCCGCCGATGCCTTCGGCCCACGCGCCGGCGCCGACGACGGCCAGCAGGTCGGCGAGGCTGCGGTCCACGCCGACCGCCAGCGAGGTGACGATGCCGATCAGCAGCGATGCCAGCATCGCGCCGCCGAGCGAGCCGAGCCCGCCGACGACCACGACGACGAAGGCCATCACGCCCACTTCGAGCGCCATGTTCGGGTTGGTGGTGTAGAAGGCGCCGGCGATCGCACCGGCCAGCCCGGCCAGCGCCGCGCCGACACCGAACACGCCCATGAACACCAGCTGCACGTTGTGGCCCAACGCCTGCGCCATGCGCGGCTTGTGGATCGCCGCCCGCACGACGATGCCGATGCGCGTGCGCGTCAGCAGCAGCCACAGGACGCCGAACATCGCCAGCGCCACCGCCGCCATCAGCACGCGGTAGGCCGGGTACTGCTGGCGGCCGAGCGTGAACGCGGCGACGTCGAGCGCCGGCGGAATGCGGTAGTCCACCGGGTGGTTGCCGAAGAACAGCTTGATCGCCTCGGCGATGATGAACGACAGCCCGAAGGTCAGCAGCAGTTCGTGCGCATGGCCGTAGTGGTGCACGCGCCGCAGGAAACAGCGCTCGACCACCACGCCGACCGCGCCCGACAACAGCGTGGCCGCCACCACCGCCGGGCCGAAGCCGACGAGGCCCTGCAGCGTGTACGCGAAATACGCGCCGAGCATGTAGAACGAGGCGTGGGCGAAGTTCAGCACGCCCATCATCCCGAACACCAGCGTCAGCCCGGCCGAGACCATGAACAGCAGCAGGCCGTAGACCGTGCCGTTCAACAATGAAAAGACGAGGGTGTCCACCGCGGATCCCATCGCCTCAGCCGGGGCGCTGCATCTTGCAGGCGGCCTGCGCCGGCACCGCGGCCTGCTCGGCAGTGAAGACCTTCACCGGCTTGAAGCCCAGCTCTGTGTCGTCGGCCTTGTACTTCGCGTCCTTCGCCACCACCGACACCACCAGCGGCAGCAGCACCTGGTGGTCGGCGGCGCGCATGCTGGCCTCGCCCATCGGCGTCTTCAGCCGCGTGGTCTCGAGCGCGCGAGCGAGCGCGTTGACGTCGAGCGCGTCGTTCACCGGCTTCGTGCGCTTCAGCGCGTCGGCCACCATCTCCAGCCCGAACACCGTCTGCGGCTCGGTCGCGACCGGCCAGTGGCCGCTCTTCGCCTTGTAGTCGGCCATGAAGCGGTCGCCGTCCGCGCCGGCGGCCTCGGCGTTGAAGGCCTGCACGACGAAGTGGCCGACCGCCTGCTCGCCGGCATTCGCGATGTTGCCCACCTGGTCGAGGTACACCGTGCCGAAGCGCACCTTGAGCCCGGCCGCCTTCGACGCCTTCATCATCAGCAGCAGGTCGTTCGACCAGTTGCCGGTGATCACCGTGTCGGCGCCCGACGCGCCGATCTTCGCGACGTAGGGCGCGAAGTCCTGGATCTTGTTGACGTCGTGCAGCGTCTTCTCGACGACCTGGTACCCGCCGGCACCAGCGTTGTCGACGATGGCGCGCTCCATGTCCTGGCCCCACGAGTAGTTCTGGTTGATCGCATAGACCTTGGTGCCCAGCGCCTGCCCCTGCTTCATCGCCTGCACCAGCGCCTTGGTGCGCACCTGCGCGTTGCCGGCGTAGCGGAAGTGGTGGAAGTTGCACTTCTCGCCGGTCAACTCCAGCGCCTCGGCGCCGACGTTGATGTAGACGATCTCCTTGCCCGGGTTGCGCAGGTTGTGCTTGCGCACGTCTTCGGTGATCTGGCCGCCGATCGCCGACGAGCCGCCCTGCACGACGATCTGCACGCCGTCGGCGGCCGCGGCCTTCAGCTTGTCGGACGCGCCGGCCGGGCCGCCCTGGTTGTCGTACTCCAGCAGCTGCACCGGCTGGCCGTTCCAGCCGCCGGCCGCATTCAGCTTGTCGACCGCGTAGCGCACAGCGGCGCGGTAGGCCTGGCCGGTGGAGGCCTGCGGGCCGGACAGCGTCTCCAGCACGCCGATCTTGACCGGGGCGGCCTGCGCGGCGCCGGCCAGCAGCGCGAACATCGGAATAGCGAATCGAACAACGGTCATCTCTTGTCTCCTCGGGTTCTTTTGTCGACGGGAATTCGGGGTCTAGAGGTACTCGACGTTGCCGTCGATGCTGATGGCCTGACCGGTCAGGTTGCGGGCGGCCGGCGAACACAGGAACAGTGCGAGCGCGGCGACGTCGTCGGCGCTCACCATGCGGCGCAGCGAGATCTTGTTCAGGTACTGCTGGCGCATCTCGTCGACGCCGATGCCGACCGCGGCCGCCCGCGCCGCGATCACGCCGCTCATGCGCTCGCCCTCGACGGTGCCGGGCAGGATCGCGTTGACGCGGATGTCGTGCGGGCCGAGCTCGATCGCCAGCGACTTGGTCAGGCCGACGATGGCCCATTTGCTCGCGGCATACGGCGTGCGGTAGGGGTAGCCCAGGCGGCCCGCCACCGAGCCCATCGAGATCAGGCACGGCCCGGCCGACGAACGCTTCAGCATCGGCACCGCGCGCCGCGCGAAGTAGTACTGGCTGTTCAGGTTGACCGCCAGGGTTCGCTCCCAGCCGGCGCCGTCGATGTCTTCGACCGGTCCGGTCGGGCCGGCGATGCCGGCGTTGTTGACCAGCACGTCGAGCCCGCCGAACGCGCCCCGCACGTCGTCGAACACCAGGTCCACGTCGGCCGGCACCGACGCATCGGCCATGCTGCCGGTGACGCCCGGCAGCTCGGTCGACAGGCGGTCCAGCGCGCTGCGGTCGATGTCGCAGACATGCACCCGCGCCCCCGCCTCGTGGAAGGCCCGCGCGATGGCGGCACCGATGCCGTTGGCGCCGGCCGTCACCAGGACGCGCAGGTTCGGCGCGGGTCGAAGCGAATCGAGAAGGGGCATGCAGGTCCTCTGTGCGCTCTGTGCGCTCCGTGCGTGAATGGCGGCAGTCTCCCGGCGATGCGGCCCGCGGCCTATGTGCGGCGCGCACACCCGGCGGCCGGATTCAGTGTCTTTCGCGGCCCCCGGCCGCCCCGCTTCGGCGCACGCCCCTCTGGTAGCCTGTGGGCACACAGACGCCGACCACCGCGCACATGCAGTACCCAGGAGACAAGCCATGAGGAGCGTTGCCCCGCCCTTCGTTGACGGCGCCGGCCAGCGGGTCGCGGAGCTGATCCACCTGCTCCACCAGGGCGCGCCGGCCGACGATTTCGCACGCCGCCTGGCCGAGGTCGAGGCGCTGCCGGACGACATCGCGGCCAAGTCCATGCTGGCCGAGACGGTGCGCATGGCAATGGCGATCCGCAACCGGCTCGAACTGCAGCAGCAGCGCGAGCGCGGCATGCTGGCGGTGATCGATTCGGCGCAGGCCCTGTCGAGCCGGCTCGACCTGCAGAGCCTGCTGGCCGCGCTGGTGCAACGGGCGCGCAACCTGCTGGGCTCCGACATCGCGTGGCTGTCGATCTACGACACCGACCGCGGCGAGTTCCACGTGCTGGCCGCCGACGGCGCGATGCAGCAGGCCACCTCCGGCATGGTGGCGCGGCACGACCGCGGCGTGGCCAGCGTCGTGATGTCGACGCGCCTGCCCTTCATGACGCCCGACTACCTGCACGATGCGCGCTTCGAGCACGACGCCGCACTCGACGCCGCGTTCCAGGACGAAGGCATCGCCGCGCTGGTGGGCGTGCCGCTGGTCTGGGACGGCGAGGTGACCGGGCTGTTGTTCGTCGCCGACCGCTACCACCGGCTGCACACCGCGCAGAGCATCGCGATCCTGTGCACGCTGGCCACGCACGGCGCGGTGGCGCTGAAGAATGCCCGCGATTTCGAGCGCGCCAACGCGGCGCTGCGCGATGCGGACCAGGCCCGCGCCGAGCTGGAGCGGCATGTGCGCAGCATCCAGGCCGCGACCGACGCGCACGAGCAGCTGACCTCGCTGCTGGCGCGCGGCGCGTCGCTGTCGACGCTGTGCGAATCGGTCGCGCGCCTGCTGGGCGGCAGCGTGCTGGTGCTGGACGAGGCCTCGCAGGCGGTCAGCGCGGCCGCGGCGCCGGGGTATGCGGGCCCCGGCGCTTCAGGCCACGCGCCGCACGGCCCGCGCAGCGCCGAGGTGGCGCGCGCGCTGCGCCAGAGCCGCGAGACCGGGCGCTCGGTGCTGGCCTGGCAGCAGGACGACGAATCCTGCCGCGTGATGCCGGTGATCGGCGGCGACGACCTCCTCGGCGCTGCGCTGCTGTTCCACGGCGGCACGCTGGAAGAGATCGCGATCCGCACCTTCGAGCGCAGCGCCAGCGTGATCGGCGTGGTGCTGTTGTCGCGCCAGCGCCTCGAGGCGTCGAAGAGCCATGACGCGTCGGACCTGCTGCGCTCGCTGGTGTGGCCGCGCCAGGGCGAGCTGAGCGAGCTGATGGGCCGTGCCGACCACCACGGCGTGGACCTGTCGCGCCCGCTGGCGCTGATGCTGGTGGAGGTGGACGGCCCGAGCGCCGCGTATGCCGCGCGGCGCTTCAGGACGACGCGGCCGCTGGCCAATGCGCTGGTCGACGACCTCGACGGCACGCTGGTGATCCTGTGCGGCGCCACCGGCGCGCTCGACGCGCGGCAAGCCGTCTCGGCGTGGGCGCGCGGCGAGCTTCGCGCCGCGCACCGCGGCGTGCTGTCGCGCCCGATCGGCGGGCCGGCCGAGATCCCGGCGCTGTACGCGACGCTGGGCCGCGCGCTGCCGGTGCTGCGGCGCATCGGCGTGCAGGGCCAGATCGTCAACCAGAACGAACTGGCGCTGTACTCGACACTGTTCGAGACCCACGACCAGTCCAGCCTCGACAGCTTCCTGCAGGCCACCATCGGCCCGCTGATCTCGCTGGACCGCAAGCGCAACGCCGAACTGGCGCCGACCCTGCTGTGCTACTTCGACCACAACCAGAACGCGAAGACCACCGCGCAGCGGCTGGGCATCCACGTCAACACGGTGCGGCAGCGCCTGGCCACCATCGAGACGCTGCTCGGGCACTGGGGCCAGGCCTCGCGCGCACTGGAGATCCACATCGCGCTGCGGCTGTGGCACCTGAGCGCGCCCTCGGCCTGAGGGCGCCCCCGCCCGTCATTGCACGCTGATCTGCTTCGCGGCCGGCGAGGCGTCGAACACCAGCGTCGCCGGCCACTGCGGCCAGGCCGTGCCCAGCGCGGTGTTGTTCGGATCGCCGTTGCGCGCGAAAGCGCCGATGCTGCGCATCATCGCGTCCGACAGCGCCAGCCGGCCCGGCGCGTTGGCGGTGGTGTTCGTGAAGTTGGCATACAGCGACGGCCCGAAGTTGCCGAACGCGAACGGCAGGTCGAACGCATGCGCGGCACCGTAGATCTCGTTGAACGGGGCCGGCATCTCGTCCCAGTCGAAGCGGTAGTACCAGATCGGGTTCTGCTGCGACTGCAGCGCGGCCAGCACGTTGTCGCGGCTGTTCAGGAAGAAGATCCTGTTCAACTGGTCGGCGCGCGCGGTGAAGCCGGTGACCGGCGCATCCACCGGCAGGTACGACGGCGGGATCCATTGCGCAAGCGTCGTCGTCGCCGGGCCGTTCGGCTGGTAGTTGAACGCGATCGAGAACACGGTGGCGTCGTCGAGCAGGCGCCCGCTTCCGGTGCCGCCGGCCAGCGGCAGCAGCGTCGGGAACAGCTTGCCTTCGTCGCGCGTGTTGCCGGCGAGCACCGGCACCTTCAGGTACTGGCCGGCCTGGATCGCCGCGATCGGGCTGGCCGGCAGCACGTTGCCGTCGGCGATCGGCCCGGAGCCCGAGGCGCCCACCGGTGCGAGCTTGCCGGTCACCGTGTCGATGATGGCGGCGGCGCTCTTGCCCCGCAGGTAGGTCGCGACCTGCTCCGGCGTGCGCGACGCGACGTAGCCGTAGGCCGCCGTGAGGTCGGCGGCGAGGCCGTCGGCCAGCACCAGGTTCGCGACCAGGAATTCGGCCTGGTTGCGGAAGTCCGTCGGCGACGCCAGCGTCGCGACGCTGCCGGCCGGCAGCTCGCTGGCCCGCGAGATGCCGCCGCTGATCGGCAGCACGCGGTGCACCAGCGCCGGATTCGCCTGCACGACGAGCGGCGAGGTCATCAGCGCATAGACGTTGACCGCGCCCGCCGACTGGCCCATCAGCGTGACGTTGCCCGGGTTGCCGCCGAAGGCCGCGACGTTGCGGTTGACGAACTTCAGCGCCTGCACGATGTCGAGCAGCGCGAAGTTGCCGGAGTCGTCGAGCGCGTCGCCGGTCTTCAGTTGCGCCAGGTTGATGAAGCCGAACAGGCCGAGGCGGTAGTTCACCGTGACGACCACCGCGTTGGCGGTGCGGGCCAGCGCCGCGCCGTCGTAGACCGGGTCGGCGGTGTAGCCGGTGACGTTGCTGCCGCCGTGCACGAACACGATCACCGGCAGGTTCGTCGCACCGGAGGTCGGGCGCCAGATGTTCAGGTAGAGGCAGTCTTCGGACCCGACCGGCTGGCCGAGGGTGGTGCCGATGGTCGCGTCGTACCTGTTGTTCGAGCCCGGGCCGTAGAGGCGGCCGAACGACGCGCAGGCGTTGCCGAACTGCTGCGTGGCCTTCGGCGAGGTCCAGGCGTCGAGATCGGCCGGCGCCTTCCAGCGCAGTTCGCCGACCGGCGGCTTCGCATACGGAATGCCCTTCCACGCGTAGGTGCCGCTGGTGGCCGAATGGTCGGTGCCGATCACGTCGCCGAGCGATGTGCTGCGCTGCGTCGGCGATGCCGCTTCGCGGTTGGCGCAGGTGAACGAGGCGGCCATGTTGACGTCTCCGGTGCCGTTGTAGCGCGGCCACGCAGGGTAGTCGCACAGCGGCCGGGTGCGGCCGGGCACGCCGGCGGTGTCGGCCACCACCGGGGCGCTCGGAGCGGTGCCGTCCTCGGCCCAGTGCTCGAGCGCGGTCAATGAATCCCACGCGGCATTGAAGGCCGTGCTGACCGCATGGCCGAGCCCGGGGATCTCGTAGTAGCGCACGAAGGTGTCGACCGCCGACGGGCCCATGCGGGCCTGCAGGCGCTGGTAGTACTCCTCGGTGGCGCGGGTGCTGACCAGGATGTCGGCCACGCCATGCGCCAGCAGCAGCTTGCCGCCCTTGGCCGCGAACGCATCGAGGTCGACGCGGGTGTCGAGCAGCGTGCTCAGCTGGCTGACGCGGCCGGCCCACGGGCCGGGGTTCTCCGGGTCGAACGACAACGAGTCGTAGCCGGCGTCGCGTGTCACCGAGTACTTGATCCACTGGTCGAGCAAGGTGCCGATGTACGGCGAGTTGCGCGGCATCGGCGTGGCCGGCGCCGCGGTGCCGAGCGCCAGGAAGGTGACCGTCGGCTGCAGCGGCGACGGGTTGGTGGCGATGCCGAGGTCGGCGCCCCAGACGTTGGAGCCGGGGTAGTGCGTCTCGCCGCTGGCCAGCGCGAAGTTGAAGTGCGAATCGGTGTTCATCACCTTCAGTGCGCTGATCTGCGCGTCGGACAGGCAGCTGTCGCCGGCCTCTGCGCCATCGGGGCAGCGCAGCGGGTTGCCGTTCACGCTGGCGGTTGCCGGATCGAACACCGCGTTGCAGCGCTGCTGGTTGCTGATGAGGCCGTCGACCACGCCGTCGAGGCCGTCGCAGGCCTGCATCGCCGCGGCGTAGACCAGCGCGCGCTTCGCGGGGTTCGGATACGCGCCGGGCCTGGAGAGTGCGCGGCTGACGCGCTGGCCGTGCAGCAGCGCGGCGGCGTCGTTCCACGCCGGGTACAGCGAGATCGCGCCGTCCCAGTCGGCGGGCCAGCGGGTGATGGCGGCCAGCGCCTCGCGTCCGCCGGTGGACCCGCCGGCGAAGTAGGCCTTGCTGATCGACGCGACCGCATAGCGCGCCTTGATCAGGAAGGTGGCGGCGTCGCGCGTCTTCTTGATCGCGTCGCCGCCGAAGTTGTCCGCCGCTTCGTCGTTGAGCGCGAACGAGCCGTCCTGCGAGCCGAATGCATTGGCCTGGTGCCCGGAGTCGCTGGCAAAGGTGGCATAGCCGCGGCCCAGCGGGTTGGGCTGGTCGGTCGGGCCGACCGGCACATTGCCTGTCACCGCGGGGATGCTGCCGTCGAAGCCGCCGCCGCCGAACATCACCGCCTTGTGGTTCCAGGTGGTGGGCAGCGCGAGGTTGAAGCGGATGTCCGGCGCGGTGGGGTCGACCGGCGAGATCTTCGCGACGACGAGGCAATGCTCGGGAATCGCCTTCGGCGCGGTGCCGCTGGGAGCGACGACGGTGGCCGAGACGACGTTGGCGCCGGCGGTCGGCAGGCCGATCGCGCTGGCGGGAATGGCGGTGCCTTCGAGCTGCGCGCAGGCGAGCGGGGTGGACGTCGGTGGCGGGGGCGGCGCGTCGCCACCACCGCCGCTGTCGCCACCGCCGCATCCCGCCAGCAGCAGCGACAGGACGAACAGCGGCAGAAGTCGATGGCCGGACCGGGGCTGTCTCATGGGTGTCTCCTGTTTCTTGTCGCTCCAGTCTTGGCGGGCCTGCCCGGGGACTCAATGGCGGAAAGGCACATCCGGGAGGCCC
>Ga0065165_1001706_pt1 | contig 22057 bp, 22 predicted proteins | sample AraplaMF_Cvi_mMF_FD_63813 | JGI IMG/M metagenome (GOLD analysis project Ga0065165, IMG submission 63813) | Arabidopsis root microbial communities from the University of North Carolina, USA - plate scrape MF_Cvi_mMF (version 2) (version 3) | ecosystem: Host-associated > Plants > Roots >... | reverse complement strand
GTGTCCTACGCGCGACGGTTGCTAATGGAGCTTCGCAATGTCGGACAACGTCCGCAACGGGTCGAACGCGGACAGGAGCCCATCTCTTTCTAGAGCCCTACCAAGCCCCCAGTTCCCGCAACTGCCGGGCCAGATCGGCCGGCATCTCAGCCGCTTCGGCTTCCGTCAGGTCCGGCGGAACATCCTCGTGCCTCAGATAGCGCCAGCCCTGGAACGGCCGGCGGGGCGTGGGCGCGACGCGGACGATGGTGGGATCGACGGTCACCTCGCAGCGCGAGGCCTGGCCCTCGCCGACCGTATCGATCTTCAGGATAGTCTGGCGGCAGAGGATCTGGCCCTTCATCACCCGGTACAGCGAGCCGCCGTCCAGAACCTCGTCGATGCGCTTGGGCGTCATGCGGGTGTGCATGATCCACGGCCGGTCGGCCTCGGCGTGCCAGGCGACCAGTTCCTCGATGTTGTCGCAGCCGACGACCAGCTTGATGATATGCAGGGGCATGGCGGCTACTTAGTGGACCGGCTCCAGCTTCGCCAGCACCACGCCCTCGCTGACCTGGCCGCCGGCCGTGGCCGACAGCTCGGCGACCACGCCGTCGAACGGCGCGGCCAGGGCGTGCTCCATCTTCATGGCCTCCAGGGTCAGCAGGGTCTGGCCCTTGACCACCGCCTGGCCGGCCTCGACCGCCACCGAGACGATCTTGCCCGGCATCGGCGACAGGATCGCCCCGTCCGAGGCCGCCGCATGGGCGCCGCCGCCTTGGTAGGTGAAGTCGAATTCGCGGACGTCGCCCCCCTCGAACACGTACAGCGGATCGCCGCCGTAGGTGGTGGGCAGCACGTCGACGTCGTCCAGCGGCCGGCCATCCTCGACCGTGATGTCCCACGACCAGTCGTCGCCAGCTCCTCCCGCGAGCGCCACCCGCAGCGGTACGGCCTTGCCGTCCATCGCCAGCGGCAGGGTCATCGCCGCGCGCGGCGCGTTCATCCGGAAGCCCAGCAGCCGCGACGGGGCGCTGGCCCAGGGGTCGGCCCGGGGCTGGTCGGCCTCCATGAACGCCTCCAGCCGCTGACCGATCGCCGCCAGGGTCGGGGCGTCGGAGAATTCGCGCTCGGTCAGGGCCTCGAGACGCGCCTCGATGAAGCCGGTGTCCACCGCCCCGCCGACAAAGTCCGGATCGCTGGCGCAACGGGCCAGGAAGGCGGCGTTGGTCTTGACCGGATACACCTCGACCAGGCGGCAGGCCTCGGCCAGGCGGGCGGCGGCGTCCTCGCGGTCGACGCCGTGGGCGATCAGCTTGGCGATCATCGGGTCGTAGAACGGCGTGACCTCGCCGCCCTCCTCCACCGCGCTGTCGACCCGCACGTCGCCCTCGGGCAGGCGGAAGTGGGTCAGGGGGCCGGTCGAGGGCAGGAAGCCGACAGCCGGGTTCTCGGCGTAGAGGCGCGCCTCCATGGCCCAACCGTCCAGCGTGATCTCGTCCTGCTCCAGCGGCAGGGGCTCGCCCGAGGCCACCAGCAGCTGCCATTCGACCAGGTCCTGGCCGGTGACCATCTCGGTGACCGGGTGCTCGACCTGCAGGCGGGTGTTCATCTCCATGAACCAGATGCGGTCGGCGCGCAGGCCCTCGCTGGCGTCGGCGATGAACTCCACCGTGCCGGCCCCGACATAGCCCACCGCCTGGGCCGCCTTGACCGCCGCCCCGCAGACGGCGGCGCGGGTGGCCTCGTCCATGCCGGGGGCCGGGGCCTCCTCGATGACCTTCTGGTGGCGGCGCTGCAGCGAGCAGTCGCGTTCGAACAGGTGGACGACATTGCCGTGGCTGTCGCCGAACACCTGCACCTCGATGTGGCGCGGGCGGGTGACGTACTTTTCCAACAGCACCCGGTTGTCGCCGAAGCTGGCGCGGGCCTCGCGCTGGCACGAGGCCAGCAGGGCGGCGAAGTCCTCGGCCCTGTCGACCTTGCGCATGCCCTTGCCGCCGCCGCCGGCCACGGCCTTGATCAGCACCGGAAAGCCGATCTTGACCGCCTCCGCCGCCAGGCGCTCGACGGTCTGGTCTTCGCCCAGATAGCCGGGGGTGGTCGGCACGCCCGCCGCGATCATCACCGTCTTGGCCGCGTCCTTCAGGCCCATGGCGCGGATCGCCGAGGGCGGCGGGCCGATCCAGACCAGGCCGGCGTCGATCACCGCCTGGGCGAAGTCGGCGTTCTCGGACAGGAAACCGTACCCCGGATGGATCGCCTCGGCGCCGGTCTGGCGGGCGGCGGCCAGGATCTTCTCCGGGACCAGGTAGCTCTCGCGGGCCGGGGCCGGGCCGATCAGGATGGCGACGTCGGCCTCCATCACGAACGGCGCGTGGGCGTCCGCCTCGGAATAGACCGCGATCGTCCGTACGCCCAGCTCGCGGGCGGTGCGGATGATCCGACGGGCGATTTCGCCGCGATTGGCGATGAGGACGGACGAGATCAAGACGAAATTCCTAGATGGACCCTAGATCTGGGCCAGGGCGAAAACCAGCAGGACGCTGAGCAGGAAGACGAACGAGACCATGGTCGACCACCAGACGAACAGGGTCTTGACGATCGCGCCGAAGATGCTGGAGCCGTAGGCCCCGCGCAGGGTCTGGAACAGGTTGATCGGCGTCCAGACCACCAGCAGCAGGAACCACCACTTGCGGACGGGATCGGGCAGCACCAGGCCCAGCGCATTGGTCAGGAACGCGAACGACAGCAGGTTGGTCGCCACGATCAGGTGGTCGTAGACGAAGAACTGCCGCTTGTTCAGATAGACCAGGGTCAGGCTCAGGCCCAGCATCGGCAGCAGCAGCACCGCCAGCCTGTGGCCCCAGCCGAACATCACGACCATGTAGTATTCGGGATTCTCGAAGGCCTTGGCCAGGCCGGCCTTGAACCAGTGCACCTTGTCGCCGTGGGCGGCGTCGCCGGGCTTGGCGTCGTGCGCCTCGGGCGTCTTGACGTTCACGCCGCCGACCGTCGTCGTGTCGCCAGCCTCTTCGGCCAGGGCGCTCGCCTCCTCCCCGATCCTGGTCGGATCCAGCGACGCCCCGCGAATGCGCTCGGCGGCCTTCCGGCGCATGGTTTCGTCGGCCTTGAGGATTTCCTGGGCGGCCAGCGGATTGTTCTGCAGATGGTCAGCCTTGGCGAGCGCCTCGGCATAGCGGGTCTGGGCTTTGGCGACGTCTTTCTGATAGCGGATCGGCGCCTTGGCGGCGGCGGCCTGATAGCGCTCCTGGACCTTGGCGCGATCCTCGTCGGGATCCTTCAGGGCCTCGTCGCGGTCGGCGGCGGCCTCGGCCAGGGTCGAGTCGCGATCCTCGGCCGCTTCCTTCAGGCGGGCGTCGCGGTCCGTGGCGGCCTCGGCGCGCATCCGGGCGGCCTCGGCGGCCCGGCCTTGCGGCGTGGCCAGGGCCTCGGCGCGCTTGTGCGCCTGCTCCTCGGCGTGGTGCTGGGCCGAATGGATGGCGTGCTCGGCCGCGAAGATGAACAGCAGCAGGGCCACCAGGAAGGTGCGGAACGGCGGCACGTGCCGCACGATCCGGCCTTCCATGTAGTCCTTGGCCAGCCCGCCGGGCTTGAAGAACAGGGCGGGCAGGGTCAGGGCCAGGCGGCCGTCGAGGTGGAACATCCCCTCGATCGCCTCCCAGATCAGGTGGCCGATCGAGCGCTTGTGGTTGTCGGCGTTCTGGCCGCAGGCGTGGCAGTACGGGCCTTCGAGCGCGGTCCCGCAGTTGGCGCACGGCTTTCCAACGCCCTCGGAGGCGTGCTTCCCGCGCCGCTTGAAGAACGCGGTGACGGAGTCCGCCGCCGCCGCTTCCATTTCGCCCGTCATATGGCCCCCTGCTCGACTCTAGATGGTCCAGCCGGGTTTACGGCGTTCGAGGAACGCGCGCACGCCTTCTTGGCCTTCGTCCGACACGCGGCGGCGCGCGATGCGTCTTGCCGTCTCATCGAGCAGGCCGCGGTCGATCTTCTGGCCGACGAAGTCGTTGACCAGGGCCTTGGCGTCGCCGATCGCGCCGGGGGCGCAGGCGGCGACCTCCTCGATCAGGGCGTCCTGGGCGGCGACCAGGCCGGCCGCGTCGTCGAACACCTCGTCGACCAGGCCGTAGCTCCAGGCCTGGTCGGCGTCGAACACCCGGCCGGTGGCGAACAGCAGCTTGGCGGTGCGGGGACCCAAGGCGGCGATGACGTAGGGGCTGATGGTGGCGGGGGTCAGGCCCAGCTTGACCTCGGAAAAGGCGAACTTGGCGTCGGCCGTGGCCAGGGCGTGGTCGCAGGCGGCGACCAGGCCGGCCCCGCCGCCGAAGGCCGGCCCTTCGACCAGGGCCACGGTCAGGGCCGGGATGTCGTGCAGGGCCTTGAGCATCTGGGCCAGGCCCAGGGCGTCGTCGCGATTGTCGTCCTCGCTCCAGTCGGCGGCCGCCTTCATCCATTCCAGGTCGGCCCCGGCGCTGAACGCCCCGCCCACCCCGCGCAGAAAGACGATCCGCACGCCCTCGGCCCCATGCAGGGTCTCGAAGGCCTGGTGCAGGGCCGCGATCGTCGCCGCGTCGAAGGCGTTCTTCCGGGCCGGTCGGTTGATCCATACCGTCACCGCGCCGCCGGGCGTGGAATCCAGATGGACCAGCGGCGTCATGGCGTCGGTGTCGGGAACCTCGACGAGGGGATCGGCGATGGGATTGGTCATGGCTTGCCCTTTTCGGCTTACATCCGGAAGACGCCGAACGTGGTCTCGGGGATCGGGGCGTTCAGGCTGGCGCTGATCGCCAGGCCCAGCACGTCGCGGGTCTGGGCCGGGTCGATGACGCCGTCGTCCCACAGGCGGGCGGTGGCGTGGTAGGGATCGCCCTCGGCCTCGTAGCGGGCGCGGATCGGGGCCTTGAAGGCCTCCTCGTCCTCGGCCGCCCAGGTCTCGCCCTTGGCCTCCAGGCCGTCGCGCTTGATGGTCGACAGAACGCTGGCCGCCTGCTCGCCGCCCATCACGCTGATGCGGCTGTTGGGCCAGGTGAACAGGAAGCGGGGGCTGTAGGCCCGGCCGCACATGCCGTAGTTGCCGGCCCCGAAGCTGCCGCCGATCAGCACGGTGAACTTGGGGACCTCGGCGCTGGCGACCGCCGTGACCAGCTTGGCGCCGTCCTTGGCGATGCCGCCGGCCTCGTACTTGCCGCCGACCATGAAGCCCGAGATGTTCTGCAGGAACACCAGCGGGATCTTGCGCTTGCAGGCCAGCTCGATGAAGTGCGCGCCCTTCAGGGCGCTCTCGCTGAACAGCACGCCGTTGTTGGCCAGGATGGCCACCGGCTGGCCCCAGATGCGGGCGAAGCCGCAGACCAGGGTCGCGCCGTACAGCGCCTTGAACTCGTCGAACTCGCTGCCGTCGACGATGCGGGCGATCACCTCGCGCACGTCGTAGGGCGCGCGCACGTCGGTCGGGACGATGCCGTACAGCTCCTGCGGATCGTGGACCGGCGGCCTGGCGTCGCGGATCTCGGTCTCGACCCGCTTGGTGGTGTTGAGGTTGGCGACGATCGCGCGGACGATCTCCAGCGCGTGCTCGTCGTCGTTGGCCACGTGGTCGACCACGCCCGAACGGCGGCCATGGGTGTCGGCCCCGCCCAGTTCCTCGGCCGAGATGACCTCGCCGGTGGCGGCCTTCACCAGCGGCGGGCCGGCCAGGAAGATGGTGCCCTGGTCGCGGACGATCACCGTCTCGTCGCTCATGGCCGGGACATAGGCCCCTCCGGCGGTGCACGAGCCCATAACGCAGGCGATCTGGGCGATGCCCGCCGCGCTCATCCGCGCCTGGTTGAAGAAGATGCGACCGAAGTGGTCGCGGTCGGGGAAGACCTCGGCCTGGTGCGGCAGGTTGGCCCCGCCGCTGTCGACCAGATAGACGCACGGCAGGCGGTTCTGCTGGGCGATCTCCTGGGCCCGCAGGTGCTTCTTCACCGTCATCGGGAAATAGGCGCCGCCCTTCACCGTGGCGTCGTTGGCGACGATCATCACCTCGCGGCCCGACACCCGGCCGATGCCGGTGATCACGCCGGCGCCCGGCGCCTCGCCATTATAGAGGTCGCAGGCGGCCAGTTGGCCGATCTCCAGAAACGGCGAGCCGGGGTCCAGCAGGCGCTCGACCCGCTGGCGGGGCAGCAGCTTGCCGCGGGCCGCGTGGCGCGTCCGGGCGCTCTCGGGACCGCCGAGGGCCGCCTGCGCGACCCTTTCGCGCAGGGTTTCCACGAGGGCCCGGTTGTGCGCGGCGTTTTTGGCGAAGGTCTCGCCGTTTTTGTCGATACCCGTGTTCATCTTCGGCATTAGCGAGGCATAGCCTTTTCCGTTTCCGACCGAAAGTCGCAGTTTTTGACCTTCGATGGCCAAGGTCCACGGTTCAAGTTAGCGTTCCATCGTGGTCACTCTGCCCGACTTCATGGCCGATACGGCCCTCGCCCGGCTCTTCGCGCAAGAACACCGCGAAGGCGACGCCGCCTGGTTCTCCCTGCCGGGCGGCGCGACACTCTACGCGCCCGGCGAGGCGGCGGACTATCTCTACTTCCTGCGCACCGGCCGGCTGGGGGCTTTCCGGCGAGAGGAAGGCCAGGAGCCTCAGTTCCTTGGGGTGATCCGCCCCGGCGAGCCGGCCGGCGAGATGGCGATGATCGCCGGCTCGCCCCATTCGGCCAACCTGGTGGCCCTGCGCGATTCGGAAGTCCTGGCCCTGCCCCGCACCGCCTTCTTCGAAGCCGTCGAGCGCGACCCGGACGTGATGATCGAGCTGTCGCGGCTGATGATCCGTCGAGCGCGCAACGCCGGGGCCCACGCCTCGATCGGCGACCCGTCGGTCTTCGGCTTCATCGCGGTCGAGCCCGGCAAGGCGATCCGGCCGATCGTCGAGCGCATCGCCCACGCCATCGCGACCCTGGGCTATTCGGTCACCGTCGAGGGCGCGGCGTCGCTGCTGGCCCCGACCGAATGGTTCAGCACCGTCGAGCGCCAGCACGACTTCGTGCTGTACGTCGCCGAGGCCGAGGAAACCGCGTGGAAGCACGTGGTCGGCCGGCAGGTGGACCGGTTGTTCCGGGTCGGCCTGGGCGACCACAAGCCGCCGGCGGTCATCCCATCCTACGCCTCGGGTCCGCTGCAGGACCAGCGCCTGGTCGACCTGATCCTGCTGCAGCCGGCCAAGGTCACCCACCCCAAGGGCTCGGGCGAGTGGCTGAACGCCACCCAGGCCGCGCGGCTGTTCCATCTGCGCGAGAACGGCATGGCCGACGTCCAGCGCCTGGCGCGGGTGCTGACCGGCCAGTCGGTGGGGCTGGTGCTGTCGGGCGGCGGGGCGCGGGCCTACGCCCATGTCGGGGCCATCCAGGCCCTGCGCGAGCGCGGCGTGCCGATCGACTTCGTCGGCGGCGCCTCGATGGGGGCCGTGGTCGCCGCCGGCCTGGCCATGGGCTGGGACGATGGCGAGATGGAGACCCGCATCCGCAAGGCCTTCGTCGAGACCAGTCCCCTGGACGACATCGCCTTCCCCCTGGTGGCCATGACCCAGGGGCTGAAGGTCAAGGCGCGGCTGGACGAGCATTTCGACGACATCGAGATCGCCGACCTGTGGCTGCCGTTCTTCTGCGTGTCGTCGAACCTGACCTCGGGCGCCTATCACCTGCACCGCCAGGGCGTGCTGAAGGAGGCCCTGCGGGCTTCGATCTCGCTGCCGGGCGTGCTGCCGCCAGTGACCGACGGCAATTCGGTGCTGGTCGACGGGGCGGTGATGAAGAACTTCCCGGCCGACGTTATGCGGGCCTTCCAGTTGGGGCCGATCGTCGGAGTGGACGTCACGCGCGGCCGCAGCATCACCGCCGACGACGTGGACCGCCCGGCCTCACTCTGGCGCTGGCTGTGGTCGGGCGAATGGCGCAAGGGTCCGCCGATCGTCGCCCTGCTGATGCGGGCCGCCACGGTCTCGACCGGCCGCGACCTGGCCGCCAGCCGCGAGGCCTCGGACGTGCTGATCACCCCCAAGCTCAACGAGATCGACATCCGCGACTGGAAGGCCTTCGAGCCCGCGGTCGCGGCCGGCCGCGCCGCCGCGGCCCTGGCATTGGACAGCCTGGGCAAGCCGGTGACCGAGCTGCGCCGCCGACCCAGCCTGGCCGACCTGGCGCGGCTCAACGGCGACGCGCGACGATGAACATCCGCGGGAACGGCAGCAGGGTGACGCCGTCCTCGCGGCGCGGATAGTCGACCGCCAGGCGCGCCCGCCAGGTCGCGAGGAAGGTTTCGCGCTCCCCCTCGTCCAGCACCTCCAGATAGGGCCGCAAGGTCGTGCCGGCCGTCCAGTCGACGATCGGATCGGCCCCTTCCAGCGCGTGGAGATAGGTCGTCGTCCAAAGATCCAGGCCGCCGTCGATCAAGGGGGCCGCCAGCGGCGCCAGCCAGTCGTAATACTGGCGCGGGTCGATGGCGGGACGTACCCGGTCGACCTTGGCGATGCGCTCGGCCCAGGGGCCGTTCGCCGCCGTCTCGGCCAGGCTGCGCCGCCAGCCGTCGTCGGTGACCACCGGGATCTGGCAGGCGAACACTCCGCCGGGCGCCAGGCTCGCCATCAACCGGGGAAACAGCGTCTCGTGGCCGCCCACCCACTGCAGGGCGGCGTTGGAAAAGATCAGGTCGGGCGGCGCGTCCGGCGCGAAGGCGTCGATGTCGCCCTCCACCCAGTCGACCTCGGTCGAAAGCGCCCTGCCCCGCGCCAGCATCTCGGGGCTGGAGTCCAGGCCGTGCACGCGGGCGTTCGGGTGGCGGGCCGCCAGCAGGGCCGCGTGCTCGCCGGTCCCGCAGCCCAGGTCCCAGATCTCGCGCGGCTGCAGGTCGCGTGGAATCTGCAGCATCAGGTCCAGGGCCGGCCGATCGCGATAGGCCTTGTAGCGCTGGTAGACGTCGGGGTCCCAGACCGGCATCAGGCTCTCCACGCAAGAACTGCGACAATCGGTCCGCTCATTTGCGCCGATCCGTTGCTTTTGTCGCATGGGACTGGAGCTCGACCAGGCCTATCTTGAGGTCAAGGCGCTGCTCCAATGCGCCATGGGATGGAAACCGACGTGAAACGCCCCGCCGCCACCGCTGTCGCCCTCGCCGCCAGGCCTTCGAGCGTGAACATGTATCGCCTCGGCGCTCTGGGCCTCAATTTCGGTCTCTGGACCCTCATCGTCGTGATCGTGCGGGCCCTCTAGCCTGATCCGACGATGCGGCCCCGGGTCGCGCTTGCCCCCCTTGCGCGACCCGGGAGTGCCACCGCTCAGTCCGCAAGATTGATCCACGGCCAAGGCCAAGCTAACCATCGCCGCTCAACCTCTGGGGATGGCGATGAAGAAGTATTTCAAAACTCTGGCGATCGCGCTGGGCCTGGCGACGGTCGCGGTGACTCCCGCCGCCGCCTACACGGAATGCACGGCCAAGATCGCCAGCGCCTTCTATTCCCAGGAAGGCTATGTCTGGATCAATCTGGCGATCAATGGCGCGACCGGCGGGGCCATCGTCGTCGACAAGGCCGACCTCAATCGCGAAGCCTATCTCTCGATCCTCCTGACCGCCCGTGCGCAGGACAAGTCTGTGATCTTCCGTTTAGCCAAGGACAATGGCGCCTGCACAGCAACCAACTACGATCTGACCGGAATCTGGATTCCTTAGCGCCCGCGACGTCCGGTCGCGACATTGCCCCTTTGCAGGACGGCCGATCGGCGCCCATATTCGTCCTGTGTTGTTCAACAACTGAAAGGAGGTGACCAGTGTCTCATTGTCTCCAACCGCGGTCGCAAGTCGTGACCTGGGGCCTGAAGATCGAGGTCTCCAACTGAAGGCGTTGAACGCCTAAGGTTCGAAGTCACGCTGCGGACGCGGCTACGACGATGGAGGGCCGTCCCGAGCGATCGGGGCGGCCCTTTCATTTTGATGCTCCCCCTGCGGGGGAGCTGTCGGCGAAGCCGACTGAGGGGCGGCGCCCCCTCCGGCCCTTCGGGCCACCTCCCCCAGAGGGGGAGGATCTAGGCTCCGATGAGCTCCCGCCCGATCAGGAAGCGCCGGATTTCGTTGGTGCCCGCGCCGATGTCGTAGAGCTTGGCGTCGCGCATCAGCCGCTCGACCGGCCACTCCTTGGTGTAGCCCGCGCCGCCCAGGGCCTGGATGGCCTCCAGCGACACCCGCACCGCGTTTTCCGAGGCCATCAGGATGGCGCCCGCCGCGTCGAACCGCGTGGTCTTGCCCGCGTCGCAGGCGCGGGCCACGGCGTAGACATAGGCCCGGGCCGAGTTCAGGGCCACGTACATGTCGGCGATCTTGCCCTGCATCAACTGGAACGAACCGATCGCCTGGCCGAACTGCTTGCGCTCGCGGACATAGGGCAGCACCACGTCCAGGCACGCCTGCATGATGCCCAGCGGCCCCGCCGACAGCACGGCGCGCTCGTAGTCCAGGCCGCTCATCAGCACCCCGACCCCGCCGCCCACCGGACCCAGGACGTTCTCCTCGGGCACTTCGCAGTCCTCGAACACCAGCTCGGCGGTGTCGCTCCCACGCATGCCGAACTTGTCCAGCTTCTTGGCTACGCTGAAGCCCTTCATGCCCTTCTCGATCAGGAAGGCGGTGATCCGCCGCTCATCGGTCTTGGCGTAGACCACCAGGGTGTCGGCGTGCGGGGCGTTGGTGATCCAGAACTTCGTGCCGTTCAGCACGTAGCGGTCGCCGACGGCTTCCGCCTTCAGTTTCATCGAGACGACGTCCGAGCCCGATCCGGCCTCGCTCATGGCCAGCGACCCGACGTGCTCGCCGCTGATCAGCTTGGGCAGATAGCGCTGCTTCTGCTCGGGACTGGCCCAGCGGCGGATCTGGTTGACGCAGAGATTGGAGTGGGCGCCGTAGCTGAGGCCGACCGAAGCCGAGGCGCGGCTCACCTCCTCCATGGCGATCACGTGCTCGAGATAGCCCAGGCCCAGGCCGCCGAACTCCTCCTCGACAGTGATGCCGTGCAGGCCGAGGTCGCCCATCGGTACCCACAGCTCGCGCGGGAAGGTGTTGGTCTCGTCGATCCTGGCGGCGATCGGCGCGATGCGGTCGGCCGCGAAGCGGGCGGTGGTGTCACGGATCGCGTCGGCCGTCTCGCCCAGCGCGAAATCCATCGAGGGTGCGGTTTGGTTCGTCATGACCCTCTGCATAGCACAAACGCCCGCGGATCAAGCAGACCCGCGGGCGTTCATGCTCACGATCGCTCGGATGGAGACCTAGTCTTCGTCCTGCGAGTCCGGATCGCCCAGCCGGCGCATCAGCAGGTAGGCCGAGGTGGCGAAGCAGATCATGCCGATCACGCTGGCGCCCCAGCCGAACATCCTGATCGGCGACAGGCCCTCGTCGGCCGCGACGCTGAGGTTCCACAGGATGCCGCCGCCGAACAGCGCAAGGCCCAGCAGGCCCAGGCTGACCAGCAGGCTGATCCCACCGAAGGCGTGCGGCTGCACATGGGCGAAGGCCACGTCCTGCGGCTCCAGCTCGATCGGACCGCTGGTCGAGAAGCCGCCCAGATTGAACAGCGAGCCGTTGGTCGGCTCCGGCGCGGTCCCGAACAGGCTCGGCTCGGCCGCGGCGGCGGTCTCGGGGGCCGGCGGCGGAACGACGGCCGGCTCGGTGACCGGCTCTTCCGGCGTCAGCTGGAACGGCGCGGCGGGCGGCTCGGCGGCCGCGACGGGTTCGGGCGTCGGATAGACGAACGGCGGCGGCGCGGCGGCGGCGGCCCGGGCGGGCGGTTCCGGCAGGACCAGGTCCTGGACCGGCGCGGCGAGCGGCGTCGGCGCGGCGGTTTCGTCGGGCAGGATCGCTTCCAGGCGCGCGCCGACGGCGGCGGCGGCCTGTTCGCTGGCGCTGGGTCCGGCGCCGGGCAGCGCCGGCGCGGACGAGCCGTCCTCGCGCAGGGCTACGGCCTTGTCGCCGCTCAGCGCGGTGGTGATCGCGGCCGGGGCCTGGCTGGGCACCAGCTTGCCGGCGTCGTAGTCGATCTTGGGCCGCAGCACCGAGCTGGGCGCGGCCACCCATTCGCCGTCCGGCGGGGTCAGGAACAGCGCCTTCTCGGCCGAGCGGCGGCGAACCAAGGCGTCGATGACGATGCGTTCGCCCTCGAAGTCGGCCTTGCGCCACATCTCCATCTCGCAGGCCGCCTGCAGCAGCGAGCCCTCGTTCAGGCGGCGCAGCACGGCCGAGCGGACGAAGTTCTCGGTGCCGATGTTGAAGGCGAAGCAGACCAGAGCGTCGAACTGGTTCTGGTTCAGCGGCGTGTAGACGTTCTCGTTGACCGCGTGGGCCACGGTGATCAGGTCGTAGAGCAGCAGGGCCTCGGCGTCCTGTTCCGAGACAGAGGCTCCGCCGCGCGCGGTCAGGGTGTGGCCATAGCCCAGCGTCCAGCGCCCGTCGGGCAGCTGCGCGGCTTTCATCCGGTAACCTTCGAACCTCTTGATGAGATCGACGGCGGCGCGGGAGACCTGATAGCGCGGTTTCATCGCCAAGAATGACCCAGTTTGAGACAGACGCGGATGCGTTCAGGCTATGAAGCGCAAGATGGGCGCCGTTCGTGGCGTCCGCAGCGGTCTTCCCACGCTTTTGTTCGCGGGCGCCGGCCGACCGTCGCCCCGGTCCTAGCGCAGCAACAGCGCCGCGATCGTCAGCACGGCGAAGAAGCCCATGAAGTCCGTCAGGAACGTCACGAAGATCGACGAGGAGACGGCGGGGTCGCGGCCCATCTTCTCCAGCGCCAGCGGCGCCAGGATGCCGCCGAGCGCCGCCGTGACGATGTTGGCCACCAGCGCCAGGCCGACCGTGATGGCCAGCTTGGCGTTGTGGTAGAAGACGAACGTCGCCATGCCCATCACCACGGCCAGGACCAGGCCGTTCATCGCCCCCACCGACAACTCGCGAACGATGATCCGGCGGGCGTTGGCGGCGTTCAGCTCCTTGCTGGCCAGGGCGCGCACGGCCACGGCCAGGGTCTGGGTGCCGGCGTTGCCGCCCAGAGACGAGACGATCGGCATCAGCACGGCCAGGGCCACCAGCTTGGCGATCTGGTCCTGGAAGATGGCGATGGCGCTGACGGCGATGGTCTCGGTGACCAGGTTCAGCAGCAGCCAGGGCAGGCGCGAGCGGACGATGTCGTTGACCGTCGCGTCGCGGCCGGTGTCGCTGACGCCGGCCAGGGCCAGGATGTCCTCCTGGGCCTCTTCGCGGATGACGCCGACGATGTCGTCGACGGTGATCTGGCCCACCAGCCGGCCACCGGTCTCGACGACCGGGGCGCTGATCAGGTGGTACTTGTCGAAGATGTAGGCGACCTCTTCCTGGTCCATGTCGACGGCGATCTCGGTCACCGGCTCCATGATCTCGGCCAGGGGCGTCTCGCGCTTGTTGGTCAGCAGCTGGCTGATCGGCAGGGCGCCGACCGGCGTGAAGCTGGGGTCGACCACATAGACGTCGAAGAACAGCTCCGGCAGGCGGTCGCCGGCCTCGCGGACGTGGTCGATGGTCTGGCCCACGGTCCAGAACTGCGGCGCGGCCAGGAACTCGCGCTGCATCAGGCGGCCGGCCGTCTCGTCCTCGTAGGCCAGGGTCGTCTCGATCGCCGCGCGGTCGCCCTCGTCCATGGCGGCCAGCACCTGGGCGCGCTTGCCCTCGTCCAGGTCGTCGATGACGTCGGCGGCGTCGTCGGAGTCCAGCTCTTCCAGCGCCTTGGCCAGGGTGGCCGAGGGCGTGGCCTCCAGCACCTCTTCGCGCAGGTTGTCGTCCAGCTCGGCGATGATCTCGCCCAGCCATTCAGGATCCAGGACCGGGATGACCTCTTCGCGATAGCCGGCCGACAGGAAGCCCATCAGGTCGGCGACGTCGGCCGGATCCAGGGCGTGGACCAGCTCGCGCAACCGCGCGGTGTCGCCGCGATCGGCCGCGTCGATGACCATCTCGACATATTCGGGATTGAGCGCGTAGTCGTCGCCCAGCGCGAGGTCTTCCAGATCCTCAGGCGTCTCGGGTTCGGGGATGACCAGGCTGTGGCGCGGATCGTCCGTCAGGTCGGTTGTTTCCCGGGACATTGGGACCTCCTGAACTCTGAGACGTGCGTCCTGCGCGTGACCTGAATGCTGCGAAGGGCCAAGCCCTTCCCCGGAAATGGTTAGAGCGCCCCTGACGAGTCGGAAACCGATTTCGCCGGAAGCGCTCTATCCGTTGTCTCACCTGGTGCGGTCGAGAAGACTCGAACTTCCACGGGTTGCCCCACAGCGACCTCAACGCTGCGCGTCTACCAATTCCGCCACGACCGCTCGTGGTGAGGCGCGGCAGGTAGCAAACTGAGTTTGATTTGGAAAGAGCGGAGTTCGCGGATCACGAACAAAGCCGCGCTCATTCATAGGGCTTGCCGGGACGCAGAAGCTGCTCCTTCTCGTCCAGGCCGGTACGCAGCACCAGCCCGCGACGCGTGAAGCGGCCCGTGACATGCAGGGTCGCCGGCGGATTGCTGGGCAGGATGTAGGTAAAGGCGATCGTGTCGCCCTTGATCGTGGCGGGAACCTTGGCGGCCTCGGGACACTCGCCCTCGCAGATCCGCACCACGGCGTAGGGCCTAGGGCCGTCGAACACCTCGACCCGGGCGCCGACGACATCGCCGGTCTCCTCTATCGAGGTGATATTGTCGTAGACGCCTGAATGACCGCGTGGCTTCGCGGCCGCCGTGGTGAGGCCGAGGATCAGAACCCCGGCCAGAACTGTCGTCATGCGTTGCATGGATCACCCGTGGAATGCCGTGATCCTGATTGGCGCTTTCGCGCGCCAGCGCAAGCCTGTCCTCAGGACCCGCCGGCCATGTAATCGTAGACGTCGGCGGCGCGGGTCACCTGGATGGCGATGCGGTCGTCGCTGATCTGGATCTCGCCGCGGGCGATGGGGTGGTTGTTGGCCAGGATCCAGACCTCGTCGTTGGTCTTGGCGTCCAGCGGGATCACCGCGCCGCGGCCCATGCGCAGGAGCTGCTGCATCGGCAGGATCGACCGTCCCAGCAGAACGGAGATCTCGACATTGACGGCGTTGACCTGGCTCACGAAGTAAGTCCCTGGATTTCACACGCGGCCATCCTTGGCCGCGTGTCACCCAATGCAAGACTAAGGCCGTATGCTTGATCGCCCGTTAAACCTTGAAAATAAGGACCTTCCGCTGCTGGCGGCGCCCGGCGGCGCGCCGGCGGGGTGGGCGGTTTCGACCGGGTGCGTGCCCTACCCGGCAGCCGTTGCCGCCATGGAGGCTCGCGCCGCCGCCATCGCCGACGGGACGGCGGGCGAGTTGGTCTGGCTGCTGGAGCATCCGCCGCTCTACACGGCCGGCGTGTCGGCCAAGCCCGCCGACCTGATCGTCCCCGACCGCTTCCCGGTGTTCGAGAGCGGCCGCGGCGGCCAGTTCACCTATCACGGCCCCGGCCAGCGGGTGGCCTATGTGATGCTGGACCTGACCAAACGCGGCCGCGACGTGCGGGCCTTTGTCGCGGCGCTGGAAGCCTGGATCATTCAGGCCCTGGCCGCCTTCAACGTGACCGGCGAGATGCGCGAGGGCCGGGTCGGGGTCTGGGTCGAGCGCAAGGGTCCCGGCTGGTCGCGCGAGGACAAGATCGCCGCCATCGGCGTCAAGCTGCGCCGCTGGGTCAGCTTCCACGGCATCAGCCTGAACGTCGAGCCCGACCTCGAGCATTTCGGCGGCATCGTGCCGTGCGGCCAGACCGAACACGGCGTCACCAGCCTGGTCGACCTGGGCCTGCCGGTGACGATGGACGAGGCCGACGAGGCGCTACGGGCGGCGTTCCAGCGGGTGTTCGGCCCGGTCGAGGCCGAGGCGCCGCCGGTCTAGAACCGACCTAGACGGCGGGCGCCGGCTTCAGCGGGTTGGGTCCGTGCCGGTTGGCGCCCTGTTCGCCCGGCATGACGCCCAGCTCGACGATCGCCCAGACCAGGACCCCGGCGAACAGGAAGTCCAGGAAGTGCTTGGGCGTGGGCCAGACCGCGACCAGCGACATCAGCACCAGCGCCGCCCACCAGCCCGACCGTCCGCGGTCGTGCAGGCGCTTGGACAGCACGCAGGCGCCGCAGAACACCAGGGTCGGATAGACCAGCCAGCCGGTCAGCCAATGCAGGGCGTCGGGCAGGCTGGCGTCGTAGAGGATGGCGACGCCCAGCAGCACGCCGGCGACGATCAGGAACGGGCCGCGCGCCGTCCGGCCCGAGGCCGACAGGAAAAGGTCCCACCACTCCGCGCGTTCGTTCATTCAGCCAGGCCCCAAAGGTCGCGGCATGAACCTAAGCCGCGTCGCGACCGGACGAAAGAGGCGCCTAGGCGAACACCTTCTCAAGCTCTGGATCGACGTCGCCGCCGATCCCCTTGGGCGACGGCCCGAAACGGTTGCGCCCCTGCGTCCCATCCAGGATGCCCAAGTTGATCAAGGCCCAGAACCCCCCGACGATCGGAATGAACTCGATCAGCAGCCACCAGCCGCTTTGATTGCGGTCATGGCAACGCTTCACGCCAAGGGCCAAGCCCGGCCAGATGAGCGCCAGGCTCACGGCCAGCTGCAAAAGCGTGGATTCGTCCGACTCGCTGGTGACATCGACGCCCATCGCCGCCGCGACGATGTAGGCCACGACCACGATGACGCCCAGCAACAGGCTGAGGAGCCAGTAGTCGCGGCGTCGAATGCGGCCCTTAAACGAAAAGAGTTTCTGCGCCAGCGTCATCGAATCGCTCCCCAAGCTCAACCCAGGGGGACATGACCACGCCTAGGCGAACTCGACCAGCACCTCATCGGCCGCCACCGGATCGCCGCCCTTGGCGTTGACGGCCTTGACCACGCCGTCGCGCTCGGCGCGGATGATGTTCTGCATCTTCATGGCCTCGAGCACGCAGACGACCTCGCCCTCGCGGACCTGCTGGCCCGGCGCGACGTCCATGCTGACCACCAGGCCGGGCATCGGCGACAGCACCAGCCTGGAGGTGTCGGCCGCCTGCTTCTCGGGCAGCTTGTCGTGCAGCTCGGCCGATCGCGGGGTCAGGACCAGCACCTTGGCCTTGGCCGCGCGGTGGCGGATCGTGAAGCCCTCGGCGGCGGGCGTCACCTGGACGGTGAAGGGCTTGCCCCCAAGCACGCCCCTGAACACCGGCTTTCCCGGCCGCCAGTCGACGGTCTCCAGCTCGAGGGTCCGGCCCTCGTCCAGTAGTTCGACGGCCAGGCGCGTTCCCTCGCCCGACAGCCTGACCCGGCGCTTGGCGGGACCGACGGCGACGACCCATTCGGTGCGGACCGGATGGCTGAGCCCCGCCTGGGTCGAGCGCGCCCGGGCGGCGTAGACCCGCTGCATGGCCGCGCCGACGGCGGTCAGCACGTCGACCTGCTCGGCCGTCGGCTCCGCGCCTTTGAACCCGCCCTCGAACTCGTCCTTGATGTAGTTGGTCGAGATCTTGCCCGAACGGAACCGCGCCTGGTCCATCACCGCGGCCAGGAACGGGATGTTGTGGGCGGGGCCCTCGATGTGGAAGTCCTCCAGCGCCCGGCCCATGCCGTCGATCGCCGCCAGGCGGGTCGGCGCCCAGGTGCACAGCTTGGAGATCATCGGGTCGTAGTACATCGAGATCTCGTCGCCCTCGCGGACCCCGGCGTCGTTGCGGACCTTGTAGTCGCCGTGGTCGCCCTCGGCCGGCGGGGCGTAGCGGACGAGACGGCCGATCGACGGCAGGAACTTGCGGTACGGATCCTCGGCGTAGATCCGGCTCTCGACCGCCCAGCCGTTGATCGAAAGGTCCGACTGTTCGAAGGCCAGTTTCTCGCCCCACGCCGAGCGGATCATCTGCTCGACCAGGTCCAGGCCGGTGATCAGCTCGGTGACCGGGTGCTCGACCTGCAGGCGGGTGTTCATCTCCAGGAAGTAGAAGCTCTTGTCCTGGCCGGCCACGAACTCGACCGTGCCGGCGCTGTCGTAGTTCACCGCCTTGGCCAGGGCCACGGCCTGGGCGCCCATGGCGGCGCGGGCGGCCTCGTCGAGCAACGGGCTGGGCGCCTCCTCGATGACCTTCTGGTTGCGCCGCTGGATCGAGCATTCGCGCTCGAACAGGTGGACGACGTTGCCGTGCTTGTCGCCCAGCACCTGGATCTCGATGTGGCGCGGGCTTTCGATGAACTTCTCGATGAAGATCCTGTCGTCGCCGAACGCGCCCGCCGCCTCGGAGCGGACAGCGGGGAAGCCCTCCTCCACGTCCTGGCGGGTCCAGGCCACGCGGATGCCCTTGCCGCCGCCGCCGGCGCTGGCCTTGATCATGACCGGATAGCCGATCTCCTCGGCGATCCGCACGGCGTGGGCGGTGTCGTCGATCTCGCCGATATGGCCCGGCACGCAGGAGACGCCGGCCTTCTGGGCGAACTTCTTGCTCTCGATCTTGTCGCCCATGGCCGAGATGGCGCCGGGGTTGGGACCGATGAACACGATCCCCGCGTCGGCGCAGGCTTGCGCGAACTCGGCCTTCTCGGACAGGAAGCCGAAGCCCGGGTGCACCGCCTGCGCGCCCGTCGCCTTGCAGGCGGCGATGATCTTGTCGGCGACGAGATACGACTGGTTGGCCGGCGCGGGACCGATGTGCACCGCCTCGTCGGCCATCTCGACGGCCAGGCTGTCGGCGTCGGCGTCGGAATAGACCACCACGGTCGCGATGCCCAGGCGGCGGCAGGTCTTGATCACCCGGACCGCGATTTCGCCCCGGTTGGCGATCAGCAGCTTCTTGAACATCCGGCCGTTCCCTACGCTTTTGTCGTTGTCTCTTTCGACAGGCACTAGCAGGCCGCCGGAGGTTTGCAACGGCGCCGCGGCGTGACCTTGTCCATGACAACGGTTTCCGAGGGGAACCGCAATGCTGCGCGAGGACCGGCGCGCAAGGTTCCTGCCCCGATGTTCGCGAGCAGCAGCGCTGAAGCAGGACGACCGGGGACATGCTCATGGGCCTGCCCCCGGCCAGGTCCGCCAGGTTTCAGTCCTGGAATTCCCGGGCGAACATCGCCAGGTACTCGTCGTGCTTGCCCTCCGGCGCGACCAGCCGGCAGATCGCGGCGCTGAAGGTCGCCGGCGCCGAGCCCGGGGCGGTCACCAGCCTGCCGTCGGTCACGGCCTTGGGGCTGTCGACATAGCCGTCGGCTCCGGCGTAGCCGGGCGCGGTCTTGGCCAGCCAGTCGCGGTCGTTGGAGGTGTGGGCCCGGCCGGCCAGCAGCCCGGCCCGCGCCGCGGCCACCGTGCCGGCGCAGATCGCCCCGACCACCTTGCCGTCGGCCAGCACCTGGCGCAGCAGGCTGAACAGCGCCTCGTCCTTGTATTCCGTCCAGGCGTCCGAGCCGATCAGCAGGAAGACGTCGGCGTCCGCCAGCACCGGATCGGAAAACTTGTAGTCGGCGGCGGCCAGCACGCCGCCGATCGAGGTCTGCGGCTCGCCGTCCGGCGTGGCGATCTCGATCTGCACGCCGTAGTACTCGCGCAGGGCGGGCAGCACCTGCCCGGCCTCCCAGTCGGCCCAGCCCGGTTGCAGGAAAGCGACGGCGACGGTCATGGCGAGATCCTTTCAACTGTTCCGGACGAACCTGGCGGCCAGCCTTATGCGCCGTCGCGCCGGTCCTTGTCAGCAGGCCTTCGCCCTCTACCGCAACGTCCGGCGAGCGCCCATATTGCCGGCCATGACCGACACAGCCCCCCTCTCCGCCCCCCCGTCTTCCAGCGGTTTCGACCTGACCCCGCCGACCGAGCCGGAACGCCAGCGCCTGGAGGCCGACCTGACGGCCGAGGAGGCCCGCGTCCTGCTGCACCACGGCACCGAGGCCCCGTTCTGCGGCGGCCTGCTGGGCGAGAAGAGCCCCGGCGTCTATTGCTGCCGCGAATGCGGCCTGCCGCTGTTCGAATACCGGACCAAGTTCGAGAGCGGCACCGGCTGGCCCAGCTTCTACGCCCCGTTCGACGCGGCCCACGTCAAGGAGGTGCGCGACACCTCCTATGGCATGGTCCGCATCGAGACCCGCTGCGCCCGCTGCGACAGCCACCAGGGCCACGTCTTCCCGGACGGCCCGGCCCCGACCCGGCTGCGCTATTGCATCAATTCGGTGTCGCTGCAGTTCGTGAAGGCCGGCGATCCCCTGCCCGACCCGCTGCGTCGCGGCGACAAGATCGCCGGTTAGCTTCGCCCTGGAACTGTCATCCCGGACAAGCGCGTAGCGCGCCGATCCGGGACCGACGCGTGAACGCAGGCGCTTCCGGCGGTCCCGGATCTTCGCTTCGCTACGTCCGGGATGACGAACCTTAGGGGCGCCGCAATAGGCCGCCCCTATCGCGCCACTACGTTCCCGCCCTCGGTGACCATCGGGTTCGTGTAGGTCAGGTAGCCGCGCTCGACCATGCGCCGCATGGCCTCGTAGACCTCGGCCAGCTCCTCGTAGGCGGCGCGCAGGGCGGCCAGCCGCGCCGTCTGCTCGGCCGTGATCGCCGTCCCGTGCTCGGTCATGGCCACGGCCTCGGCCACCCAGCGGGACCGGGCCATGGCGGCGGCCACGGCCAGGCGCTGGAACTTGCCGGCGTCGCTCTTGCCGAGCACCTGGGCGATCACGGCGGTGTTGGAGGCGAAGGCGGTGTAGTCGATCTGCTCCAACTGGCCGCGCAGGCGGCGCTGGGTCTGGGGATCGGTGTCCTGGGGCTCGAAATGGTCGTGCGAGCGGCGAAAGCTGGAGGTCACGGTCGAGGACATGACGGTCTTCCCTGGGCCCCGCCTGGCCGGCGGGTCGTGGGCCGGCGGGCTGTGGAAAACTGTGCGCCAACAGCCTTAACGGCCGATTGAGAAGCGTCAGCACGTCAGCCGGACGCCTCCCCGAGCTGCGACAGCCAATAGTCCCGATGCGCCATGGGGTCGTAGCCGCGCAGCATCCACGACGGCAGCTTCCAGTCCGGATCGTCGTCGCCGAACCACTTGCCGGCGGCGCGCAGGACCTCGATGAAGTTCCAATGCACGTGAGGCGGACTGCCGCGACGGCGTCGAAACTCGGCGCGACGCGTTTCCAGCAGCGCCACGACGCGTTTCTTCAGCGCCCGCTCGCGCTCGATCTCGGCCTGCCGGGCGTCGCGGACCGCCTTGGCGGCGGCGCGGCGTTCGGCCGCCGTGGGCTCCGGCGGCGGCGGGGCGGGACCGCCCAGGCGATGAGGCCGGAGGCTGGGCGGATTGCGGCGTGGGTTCTGGGTCATGGCGCCCTCCTGATCAAACAACGCGCACGGTTTCGCCCCCACGGGCCGGACGGCGCGCGGAGCGAGATGGAGAGGCGCGGGGCGCCGGGCTGCGCCCGGAGCGATGGAAGATGCGATACCGTTTCGACGAGACCTGGACGCCCCGCGCGACCGTTATCCGCAAGGCCGGGGCGCGCGGGCCTTTTCCGCCCTTCACCCCACCCGGTGTGTTCCCCGCCGGATCTGTGCACCGCTTGATTTCAGAGGCGGGAGTGAGCCAAGCCAGGACCGGAGCGAACCCCACGACGGGCGGCGATCCTCCGACGGACCGCCGATGGGCGAGCTTACGTCCCTCGCCCTCTGTTTAAGCCCCGTCGGCCACGCTCACGCGCCTCCGAAGGACCCCGCTCGATCGCACCCGCCGCACGCATCGGGCCGGATCCAAGCGCCCTCTCCCCGCGACGGGATGACTGCGAGTATGCGGGGGATTTGAACGCCGAGGACAAGGCGCGCTGCTTTTTAGGCAGGACGTTGAGGTTGTTGGCTTTTTCGCCGGCGCGACGGGGATGGACGCCGCTCGATCCCCGGCGTCCGTTCGCAGCGAATGGGCTTACGCCAAGCGGACGTTCTGAATTCCCGAGGAGGGTGGCGAGCGGACCTTGGATGAAGCGTCGGCGTTGACGCCTCGGAACACCCTCGTATGGTCTCGCTATGAGCCTGCGCCCAGAACGCCGCCCACGAAGTGATTA
>Ga0065165_1001704_pt1 | contig 22070 bp, 16 predicted proteins | sample AraplaMF_Cvi_mMF_FD_63813 | JGI IMG/M metagenome (GOLD analysis project Ga0065165, IMG submission 63813) | Arabidopsis root microbial communities from the University of North Carolina, USA - plate scrape MF_Cvi_mMF (version 2) (version 3) | ecosystem: Host-associated > Plants > Roots >... | reverse complement strand
GAAGCGGTAGCCGACGCCGTAGAGCGTCTCGATCATCTCGAACTCGTTGTCGACCACCTTGAACTTCTTGCGCAGCCGCTTGATGTGGCTGTCGATGGTGCGGTCGTCGACATAGACCTGGTCGTCATAGGCGGCGTCCATCAGCGCGTTGCGGCTCTTCACCACGCCGGGCCGGGTCGCGAGCGCCTGGAGGATCAGGAATTCGGTGACGGTCAGCGTCACCGGCTCGTTCTTCCAGGTGCAGGTATGGCGTTCCGGGTCCATGCGCAGCAGGCCGCGGTCGAGCGCCTTGGCGTCGTTCTCCTTCGGCGCGACGGTCGGGTCCTTTGGCGCCGAGCGCCGCAGCACGGCCTTGACGCGTTCGACCAGGAGGCGCTGCGAGAACGGTTTGCGGATGAAATCGTCGGCGCCCATCTTGAGGCCGAACAGCTCGTCGATTTCTTCGTCCTTGGAGGTCAGGAAGATCACCGGCAGGTCGGACTTCTGCCGCAGACGACGCAGCGTCTCCATGCCGTCCATGCGCGGCATCTTGATGTCTAGGATGGCAAGGTCGGGCTGGGTGGTGCGGAAACCGTCCAGCGCGGAGGCGCCGTCGGTGTAGGTCATGATGCGGTAGCCCTCGGCTTCCAGCGCGATCGAGACGGATGTGAGAATGTTGCGGTCGTCGTCGACCAAAGCGATTGTGGGCATGAGCCTCTGCTTTCTGCTTTCCGTTTGGGTCGTGGCTTAAACGGCGAGCAATCCAGTGATGCGCCGCATAGATGGGTGCCGAATTTGGCCTTCGAACCTTGTCACCGAGCAATGCAAGCTGGGCTGAAGTGTGACCAAGTTCCACGAAACACGGCAGATTCGCCGCATGTCGACCCATAACCAGGCCCCCGTTTACCCGAAATAAGACCCCCCTTGCAACCTCCTGAGCCGAGAAAGCCCATGCAACCGACCCCCGATTTCGCCCCCGGAAAGCTCGCCAAGTCGCTGCTGCGGAGGTCGCGACAGGGGGCTCTCGCAACATTGATGGCGGGCTCTGGCGATCCCTATTGTTCCCTGGTCAATCTGGCCAGCCACCCCGATGGCTCGCCGATCCTGCTGATTTCAGGGCTGGCCGTGCACACCAAGAATATCGTGGCGGATAGCCGGGTGTCCCTGATGCTGGACGAGCGCGCGGCCGGCGATCCCCTGGAAGGCGCCCGGATCATGCTGTCCGGCCGGGCAGAGCAGGCAGGTAGCGAGCAGGAGCTGCTCCAGCGGCGGTATCTCAATGCCCATCCGTCGGCAGAAGCCTTTGTCTCATTTAAGGATTTCTCCTTCTTCCGGATCCGGCCCACGGGAACCCATCTGGTCGCCGGCTTCGGCCGCATCGTTGATCTCAAGCCCGAGCAGTTCCTGACCGACCTTGCCGGCGCCGAGGATTTGCTGGCGGCCGAGGAAGGCGCCGTGGAGCACATGAATGCCGACCACCGCGACGCCATGGGCCTCTATGCAACAAAGCTCCTCGGCGCGCCCGCCGGCGACTGGCGCTGCACCGGCTGCGATCCTGAAGGCCTCGACATGCAGGACGGCCAGACCGCGCTGCGGCTCGACTTCCCGGAGCGTGTCACGAGCGGCACCGCGCTGCGCAAGATGCTGGTCCGCCTCGCTGGCGAGGCCCGCGCGAAGGCAGACTAAGGCGTGATGGGGCCAGGTTCTGATGCCGCGATGAGAGAGGTGTGCTCCCTCCCCCGCTTGCGGGGGAGGGCCGGGGAGAGGGTATCTCCGCCATCGAGAAACTCCCAAGGGGAGAGAGCCCTCACCCGGCGCGTCGCGCCGACCTCTCCCGCAGGCGGGAGAGGTGCACCGAACCCGCGGCTGCCTGATTCAACCTCATGCCATTCCGCTTTAGCGGCGCAACAATTTGAACGCCGCTCCGCATCGCTGCGACCCAAGACGTAATGGTTCGAGGTCGCAGCGAGAGGGTTCATGACACGCCGTCGTTTGACGCTGGTTGCGGGTTTGGCGCTTGCGATCGCTGGATCGCTTGCAGCGCCGGCCCTTGCCCAGAAAGGCCTCGCCGCCGAAAGCGCGCGGATCAACGCGCTCATGAGCGCCGGCAAATATTCGGAAGCGCTTCCGCTCGCGCAGGCGATGGTCGCCAGTCTGGAGAAGGACAACGGCCGCGAACTCGCCGCCGCGCTCAACAATCTCGGCCAGGTCTATGCCGGACAGGGCCGTGACGATCTCGCCGAGCGGCTCTACAAGCGCGCCATCGCGCTGATGGAAAAAGCGCTCGGTCTCGAAACGCCACTGATTTCGGCCGAGCTGACCAATCTCGCCGCGCTCTATCAGCGGCAGGGCCGCTTCACTGAAGCCGAGCCGCTGTTCAAGCGTGCGCTGGCCGTGAGCGAAAAGGGCCTGTCGCGCGAGCATCCTGATGTCGGCCGCGCCCTGAACAATCTCGCCACGCTCTACGTCAAGCAGGAACGGCAGGCCGAGGCGGGGCCGCTGTTCCAGCGCGCGCTTGCGATCTATCAGAAGGCCGGGGGTCCCGAGCATCCCGCGGTCGCGACGGTGTTGAACAACATCGGCCAGGTCGATCGCGACCTCAACCGCGATGCCGATGCGGAGGCGCCGATCAAGCGCTCGCTCGCGATCCGCGAAAAGGTGCTGGGGCCGGATCATCCCGATGTCGCGCGCTCGCTGAGCAATCTCGCCGGGCTCTACGAGCACCAGCAGCGTTATGCCGATGCCGAGCCGCTCTACCGCCGTGCTCTCGCGATCCGCGAGCGTGCGCTCGGGCTGGATCATCCTGACGTCGTGATCTCGACCAGCAATCTCGCCTATTTCCTCTTCGTCTCGGGCCGTACCGCCGATGCGCTGCCGCTGGCGGAGCGGACGCTGCACAGCGATCGCGCGCAGCTGCGTGTGGTGCTGCCGGTTCTGTTCTCCGCGCGGCAGCAGCAGCTGCTGTCCGACGACAGGGCGCTCGACGAGGCGCTGGCCGCGATCCAGCGCGGTACGCAATCCTCGGCCGCATCAGCCGTGAACAAGCTCGCGGTGCGGCTTGCCGCCGGCAGCGACCGGCTCGCCGAGCTCGTGCGCAAGGACCAGGATCTCGGCTCTGAAGCAGAGGCGCTCGACAAGGCGATCGTCTCGGCGGTGTCGAAGCAGGCCGCGCAACGCGACATGGCGGCCGAGCAGCGCAGCCGCGCGCGGATCGCGGCGATCGGAAGCGAGCGCGCCGGCTTGCAGAAGACGCTCTCGATCGAGTTTCCCGACTATGCCTCGCTCTCCAACCCGTTGCCGCTCGCGGTGAAGGACATCCAGCCGCTGCTGTCGGCTGATGAAGCCATGACGATCTATTCCGTCGTCGACAAGCGAAGCTATGTCATCGCCATCACGCGTGACGGCGCCGACTGGAAGGAGATCCCGCTCGGCGCGGACGCGCTGACGCAGAAGGTGGCTGCGTTCCGCAAAGGGCTCGACGTCGGCAAGGCGCGCGATGCCTCCGGCAAGTCAGGCTTGTTCGATCTCGCGCTCGCCAACGAGCTCTATGTCGCGCTGCTTGGCCCGGTCGAGGCGCTGACCAAGGACAAGCGCAGCCTCTTGGTGGTGCCGTCTGCGGCGCTGACCGCATTGCCGTTTCATCTGCTCGTCACGGAGGCGCCGCAAGCTGCGATCCCGGACAAGCTCGAAGGCTATCGCAGCGCCGCCTGGCTGCTGCGGCGTCAGGCCGTCTCGGTGCTGCCGTCGGTGATCAGCCTGAAATCGCTGCGCGCTTTTGCGCGCAGGGATCAAGGCGTCAAGCCGATGACAGGCTTTGGCGATCCCGTGTTCAATCCTGCAGCCGAGGGGCCGGCCGAACGTCGCGCCGCGGGCGGCAAGGTTGCCGCGCGCAGCATCGCGACATCGGCCTATACCGACTTCTGGCGCGGCGCCGGCGTCGATCGCGCGCAGCTTGCGAAGGCGCTGCCGCAACTGCCTGACACCGCGGACGAGTTGAACGCGGTGGCCAAGGATGTTGGCGCCGGCGAGATCGATATTCATCTCGGCCGCGATGCCAGCGAAACGACGCTCAAGCGTGCAGCGCTTGCTCAATACAGCATCATCTACTTTGCCACCCACGGCCTCGTCGCGGGCGACGTCAAGGGACTGGGCGAGCCGTCGCTCGCCCTCTCCATTCCCGATCAGCCCTCCGAGCTCGACGATGGCTTGTTGACCGCAAGCGAAGTCGCTCAGCTCAAGCTCAATGCGGATTGGGTTGTACTCTCGGCCTGCAACACCATCGCCGGGGACAAGCCTGGTGCGGAGGCGCTGTCGGGCCTGGCGCGCTCGTTCTTCTATGCCGGAGCACGCGCGCTGCTGGTTTCGCATTGGGCAGTGGATTCCGAAGCTGCCACCCGCTTGACCACGTCGACTTTCGCTCTGCTCAAAAACGAACCAAAAATCGGCCGTGCCGAAGCATTGCGCCGCGCCATGTTAACCTACGTTGACGATACCTCGTCGCCGCGGAACGCCTATCCTGCGATGTGGGGGCCGTTCGCACTGATCGGCGAGGGTGAGGTACGATAGAACGCGTCAGAAGCTTTGTGCGTCGCAACAACCCCCGACAACGTCGAAACTCGCATTTGGTTGCGCGATCATTTGTGATTTTTTGGTGCACCTGCTCAGAGCTGACATGCGCGACGTTTGGCGCGGTCCTTGAATAAACCAAATCCTGCGGGATCGGCTTGGCAACGTCAGCGTTCACCGATATTAGGTCGTCCAACCGAGGCCGGACGGCCTGTAATTCACGGTGACCGCGATGGCGCCAAGGTCAGGTCGTGCTGAGTATCGCGGGTTCTAGGAGGATTTTTCGTGCAAGAGACGGGCGTGCGCAACGGTGCCTTCGGCGCCGACAAATTCGGTTTAAAGAATCTCAAGCGAGTTCACTGGAACCTGGGTGCGCCGCAACTTTATCAGTACTCGCTCGCAGCAGGCGAAGCGGTGCTGTCCGCGGACGGCGCGCTCTGCGCCGACACCGGCGAGTTCACGGGCCGCAGCCCGAAGGACAAGTTCACGGTGCGTGACGCCACCACCGACAAGAAGATGTGGTGGGCCGGCAACCAGTCGATCACCGCCGAGCAGTTCGAGACGCTCTATCAGGACTTCCTCAAGCACGCCGAAGGCAAGACCCTGTTCGCGCAGGACCTCTATGGAGGCGCCGATCCGGCCTACCGGATCAAGACGCGCGTCTTCACCGAGCTCGCCTGGCACTCGCTGTTCATCCGCACGCTGCTGATCCGCCCTGAGGCGATCGAGCTGCCGACCTTCGCGCCCGAGCTCACCATCATCGACATGCCGAGCTTCCGCGCCGATCCGAAGCGCCATGGCTGCAAGTCGGAGAACGTCGTCGCGATCGACTTCGCCCGCAAGATCGTGCTGATCGGCGGCTCCTATTATGCCGGCGAGATGAAGAAGTCGGTCTTCACCACGCTGAACTACTATCTGCCCGAGCGCGGCGTCATGCCGATGCACTGCTCGGCCAATGTCGGCGCCAAGGGCGACACCGCGATCTTCTTTGGGCTGTCGGGCACCGGCAAGACCACGCTGTCGGCCGATCCGAACCGCACGCTGATCGGCGACGACGAGCACGGCTGGGGCCCGAACGGCGTGTTCAATTTCGAAGGCGGCTGCTATGCCAAGTGCATCAAGCTGTCGAAGGAAGCCGAGCCCGAGATCTTCGCGGCCTCGACCCGCTTCGGCGCGGTGCTCGAGAACTGCGTGCTCGACGAGGATACCCGCGTCGTGGATTTCGACGACGGCTCCAAGACCGAGAACACGCGTTCGGCTTATCCGCTCGACTTCATCCCGAATGCTTCGCGCACCGGCCGCGCGCCGCAGCCGAAGAACGTGGTGATGCTGGCCGCCGACGCCTTCGGCGTGATGCCGCCGATCGCAAAGCTGTCGCCGGCGCAGGCGATGTATCACTTCCTCTCCGGCTACACCGCCAAGGTCGCCGGCACCGAGCGCGGCCTCGGCAACGAGCCGCAGCCGGAATTCTCGACCTGCTTCGGCTCGCCCTTCCTACCGCTCGACCCCAGCGTTTACGGCAACATGCTGCGTGACCTCATCGCCCAGCACAATGTCGACTGCTGGCTGGTCAACACCGGCTGGACCGGCGGCAAGTATGGCGTCGGCTCGCGCATGCCGATCAAGGTGACCCGCGCGCTGCTCACCGCTGCGCTCGACGGCTCGCTTCGCAACGTCGAATTCCGCACCGACAAATATTTCGGCTTCGCGGTCCCGACCGCGCTGCCGGGCGTGCCGAGCGAAATCCTCAATCCGGTCAACACCTGGAAGGACAAGGACGAGTTCGACAAGACCGCCCGCGCGCTGGTCGGCATGTTCCAGAAGAACTTCGCCAAGTTCGAAGCCCAGGTCGACGCCGAAGTCCGCGCCGCCGCGCCGGACGTGAAGCTCGCGGCGGAGTAATTTACGCTCAGTCTTCAATGTAAAAGGGCGGCCGCAGGGCCGCCCTTTTTGTTTCTCGCGAGCTCTCTCCACTCGTCATTGCGAGCGCAGCGAAGCAATCCAGAATCCCTCCGCGGAGACAGTCTGGATTGCTTCGTCGCTTCGCTCCTCGCAGTGACGAGCTTGTGGAAGCACCTACGCCTTGAAATACGCAATCTGCGTGCTGGTCGCGAGCAGCCTTCCGTTCGGCGACCACAGCTCGGCGTTCTGGTCGCCGTAGCTCTTGTGCATGATCTTGGAATCCGCCGTCGCCAGCACGCGCGTGATGTCTTCGCGCGCGAGCTCTTCACTGTCGGTGTGGAAATAGGTCGTCAGCGAGACCGTGCCGAACGGCACCAGCTCGCGCCGCGCGTGGAAGATGCGGCCGAAGAAGGCGTCCGACATCGACATCAGCGACAGCATGTCGAGCTTGCGCGGCGTGCGGTCGCTGATCCAGATTTTTGAATAGGTGCTGGCGAGCTCCGTCTGCGGCGGGCCGAGCCGCATCTCGCCTTCGACGAAGCGGAATTCATACTGGTTGGCCCAGGAGGCCTGGATCTTCGGAAACGGCAGCGTCGCCTCGAACGCCTTTGCATCGGGATATTGCGCCACCCTGTGTTCCCAGGACGGCCGCCGCTCGGCGAACACGGCGGTGGCGAGCGTCGCGACTTCGCCGCCGCCCTGGCTGAGCTCGACGCTCCAGTGCTGGCTGGAGCGGTTGGCCTTCACCAGCCGCACGTCGAGGTCGAACGGACCCTTGGCGATCGGCGCACAGTAATTGACGGTGAGCGCCAAGGGATCACCAGCGCGCTGCGGATGATCGATCAGTGCGCGCAGAATGGTCGCAGCGGTGGCGCCACCGAATGGACCGACAAAGGCCCAGTAGTCGTCGCTGGTGTGCCCCTGCCAGCTGCTGTCACCCGCGGTGATGCGGGTAGCGTCGTCGAAGGGGTGCGGGAGCTTGGCGTGCATTGGTGATCCTCGATGCCGACCCCATCGTCATTGCGAGCGCAGCGAAGCAATCCAGACCATTTCCGAGGAGGCAGTCTTGATTGGCTCGTCGCTGCGCTCCTCGCAATGACGAGCGGTGCGCTGACGATCATCATATGACAGTCGGCACTGTTTTGTTCAATGACGTCGCAGATCATGGAAATCCACGTCGCGGAAAATCAGCCGGCGGCGTCGCGCAGGTTCGGCAGCAACGGCGTGGTCGGATTGACCGGCACGTTCCAGATCTCCTCGGCATATTCGCGGATGGTGCGGTCCGAGGAGAACCACGCCATGCGCGCGACGTTGAGGATGGAAGCGCGCGTCCAGGCCGGCGTGACCTGCCAGCGCGCATCGACCGCGCGCTGCGCCTCGTAATAGGAATCGAAATCGGCGCTGACCATGTAATGGTCGAGATAGCGCAGCGCGTGCGCGATCGATTCGAAGCGGCCGGGATCGCCGGGCGAGAACTCGCCGCCGCCGATCGCATTGATGGCGCGCTGGAGCCTTGGCGAATTGCGGATGACGTCGGAGGCGTCCAGGCCCTGCTTGCGGCGGATCATGACGTCGCCGGCCTCCATGCCGAAGATCGCGATGTTATCGTTGCCGACATGGTCGCGGATCTCGATATTGGCGCCGTCGAGCGTGCCGATGGTGATGGCGCCGTTCAGCGCCAGCTTCATGTTGCCGGTGCCGGAGGCCTCCATGCCGGCGGTCGAGATCTGCTCGGACAGATCGGCCGCGGGAATGATCACCTCGGCGAGACTGACATTGTAGTCCGGCAGGAACACCACCTTCAGCTTGCCGCCGATCGCGGGATCGTTGTTGACGACTTCGGCGACGTCGTTGATCAGCTTGATGATCAGCTTTGCGTATTTGTAGCTCGCCGCCGCCTTGCCGGCGAAGATCTTGACCCGCGGCACCCAATTGCCGTTGGGATCGTCCTTGATCGCCTGGTAGAGCGCGACCGTCTCGATGACGTTGAGCAGCTGGCGCTTGTATTCGTGGATGCGCTTGATCTGCACGTCGAACAGCGCATTCGGGTCGACCTTGATGCCGAGCCGCTCGCCGATCAGACGCGCCAGCGCGGTCTTGTTGTGCAGCTTGACGCTGCGGTACTTCTTCTGGAATTCGACGTCGCTGGCGCGCGCCTCGACCAGCGAGAGCTGGGTCGGATCGTCGAGCACGGCATCGCCGCAGACCTCGCGCAACAAATCGGTCAGCTTCGGGTTCGCCAGCATCAGCCAGCGGCGGAAGGTGATGCCGTTGGTCTTGTTGGTGATGCGGCCGGGATAGAGATGGTTGAGATCGTGGAACACGGTCTCGCGCATCAGATCCGAATGCATCGCCGAGACGCCGTTGATGCGGTGCGAGCCGACGAAGGCGAGCTGGCCCATGCGGACGCGGCGGCCGCTCTTCTCGTCGATCAGCGAGACCGAGGCGCGGAAGTCGATGTCGCCGGGCGCGCGCGCTTCGGCGAGCGCGAGATGCTGCACGTTGATGCGGTAGATGATCTCGAGATGCCGCGGCAACAGCCGTTCGAACAGCTCGACCGGCCAGGTCTCCAGCGCCTCCGGCAGCAGCGTGTGGTTGGTGTAGGAGAGGGTGGCGACCGTGATCTTCCAGGCCTCGTCCCAGCGGAAATTGTGGAGGTCGACGAGGATGCGCATCAGCTCGGTGACGGCAAGGCTCGGATGGGTGTCGTTGAGCTGCACCGCGACCTTCGACGACAGGCTGCGCAGCTGGCCATCGGAGGCGAGATGCCGCTTGATGAGGTCCTGAAGCGAGGCCGAGACGAAGAAATATTCCTGGCGCAGCCGCAGCTCGCGGCCCGCCGGGCTCTCGTCGTTCGGATAGAGGAATTTGCAGATCGCTTCCGCGCGCGACTGCTCGGCGCTGGCGCTGACATAGTCGCCCTTGTTGAAGGCATCCAGCTTGAGCGGATCGGGCGAGCGCGCCGACCACAGCCGCAGTGCATTGACGTGCTGGCCGCGCCAGCCGACGATCGGCGTGTCATAGGCGATCGCCTGCACGGTCTCGCCGGGGTGCCAGATCGCGCGGTCGCGGCCCTTGTCGTCGACATGCTCGACGCCGCCGCCGAAATTGATGTCGTAGATCACCTCGGGCCGCTGCAATTCCCAGGGATTGCCGAAGCCGAGCCATTCGTCCGGATATTCCTGCTGCCAGCCCTGGTTGATGATCTGGCGGAACAGGCCGTAATCGTAGCGGATGCCGTAGCCGATCGCGGGGATCGACAGCGTCGCCATGCTCTCCATGAAGCAGGCGGCGAGACGTCCGAGGCCGCCATTGCCGAGCGCCGCATCCGGCTCGCATTTACGCAGTTCGGGAAGTGAAACCCCGAGGTCGCCGAGCGCGACCTCGAAGATCTTCAGCAGCCCCATATTGTTGAGCGCATCGGTGAAGAGGCGGCCGATCAAAAATTCGAGCGAGAGATAATAGACGCGCTTGCGCCCCGCGTCGTAGCTGTGCTTCTCGGCCGTGAGCCAACGGTGCACGATGCGATCGCGCAGCGCCAGCGCTGCGGCCTGGTACCAGTCGTGCCTGGTCGCCATGCCCGCATCCTTGCCGATGGCAAGGCGCAGCTTCGCCAGGATCACGCCCTTGATCTCGGCGAGCGCGAGTTCGTCGATCGGCTGGTTGGGGGCGGGAAAACTTGGCTGGAACGATTGATCTTGCAAGGCCATCACTTCCTGGTCGCGAGAACAGCACTGAATCTACGCGTCTTGTAACTCTAAGCGTCTTGCCCCAGCACCGGAACCATCGCGGGCGCCGCCGTGCACTGCGCTGGCGTAAAATTATGCAAGGAATGGGCCGACTTTGGAACCCGGACGAGCACGGAGGAACGCGGATTTTCTGTTAGAATGGCAGCCAATTCGGCCATCAGTGTGGAGGAGACACACATGGGAAAGTTGGCACGGTTGCTGATCGAAATCGCCGCGGCCGCCCTGCTGGTGGTCTGCGTCACCGCCTCCAGCGCCGCGTTTGCCGTCGGCAAAACCGGCCGCAGCGCCGATGGCCTGAGCTGCGGCTTCACCGTCCCGCAGAATGCATCGCCCGCCGCCCGATGCGCCGCCATCAAGCGCCAATGCGGCGGCAAGTTCTACGCAAATGCGTGCGGGGACAGGCTGGTGGCGAATTGAGGCGGCGCCGGGCAGGTCGCGAATTCAGGCTGCCTTCGCCTGCACGTTCTCGCAAAACTCGGCGAGACGATCCGCAAGCCGCAGCGTTGCGGAGCTCGCGTTGGGCGCGGCCCTCAGCGCCACCTCGGTGCGATTGATCGGCGCAAAGCCGTCCTTGGCCGTCAGCACGCGATGGTCGGACTGGATCGACATCTCCGACAGGATGCTGAGGCCCATGCCGGCGGCGACCGCGGCCTGGATGCCGGCGAGGCTCGACGACATATAGGACATGTGCCAGGCACGGCCGGCGCTCTCGAGCGCATGGATCGCGCCGGCGCGGTAGATGCAGCCGAGCGGAAAGCCGATCAGCGGCACCGACGGCGCGTTGACGTCGACAGGATGGCTCTTGCTGGTGACCCAGTGCACCTCCTCGGGCCATACGGCGATCGCATTCTTCCCGCCGGCCTCGCGCTTGAAGAGCGCGAGATCGAGTTCGCCGCGATCGAGATCGCGGGCCAGATTCTTGCTCTGGTCGGCGCGTACATCGAGCCGCAGGTTCGGATGCGAGCGCGAGAACGCGCCGAGCAGCTTTGCCAGCCGATAGGCGGCAAAATCCTCGGGGATGCCGAGCCGGATCGCGCCTTCGCCTTCGTCGCGCATCACGTCGCGGGCTTCTTCCGCCAGCGACAGCAGCCGCCGCGCATAGGACAACAGCCGCTCGCCGGCCTCGGTCGGACGCACGTCCTTGCCGTCGCGATGCAGCAGCACCTGGCCGACGTCTTCCTCCAGCCGCTTGATCTGCTGGCTCACGGTCGATTGCGTGCGGTGGACCCGCTCGCCGGCGCGGGTGAAGCCACCGGCCTCGACCACCGAGACGAAGCTGCGCAGCAGCTCGAGATCGAGCATCTCGGCCTCCATTCGAAAAACCACTGATCGGCAGTTAATCATTTAATTTCCAAATGGCAAGCCGGCTCCCTAGATCGGGAGCTCAGGAGAATGCCCTCATGTCGCTCGCCAGCTCGTTTCCCGCCCCCCGCAGCCGCTTCAACACGCTGCCGCTCGCCATCGGGCTGTTCTGCCTGCTCTGGAGCTATGCCTTCGTCGCCGGCAAGATCGGCGTCACCCATTGCCCGCCGCTGATCCTGCTCGCCGCGCGCTTCTCGCTCGCCGGCATTTTGATCCTGGGGGCCACGATGGTCCGCGGCGACTGGTCGCTGTCATGGCGCGATGCCGCGATCTTCGCGGTGCTCGGCATCGCCAACAACGCGCTCTATCTCGGGCTCGGCTACACCGGCCTGCAATCCGTCTCCGCCGGCCTTGGCGGCCTGATCGTCTCGGCCAACCCGGTCTTCACCGCCGCGCTTGCCGCGCTGCTGCTCGGCGAAGGCATGACCTGGCGCAAGGCGAGCGGCCTGCTGCTCGGCATCATCGGCGTGATGATGATCGTCTGGCATCGCCTGTCGGTCGGCACCGATAGCCTGCACGGCATTCTCTTCACGCTGGCCTCGCTCGCCTCCATCGTCGCCGGCACCATCCTGTTCAAGTTGATGGCGCCCAAGGGGTCCTTGTGGATCGGCAACGGCGTGCAGAATCTCGCCGCCGGCATCGTGCTGACGCCAGTCGCGTTCACGTTCGCCGACATTCAAGCCATCGATGTCACGCCGAGCCTGATCGGCGCCTTCGCCTTCCTCGTGCTCGGCGGCTCGATCCTCGCCTACTGGCTCTGGTTTCATCTCCTGAAAGTGTGTGGCGCCACCGCCGCCAGCGCCTATCATTTCCTGATGCCGCCGCTCGGCATGCTGTTCGCCTTCATCGTGCTCGGCGAGCATGTCGAGGCCCGCGATCTGCTCGGTATCATTCCGGTGGCGCTCGGCATCCATCTGGTGACGCGCCCCGCGAAAGCCGTCTCGTAACAGGAGTTCATCATGCCCATCTCCATCACCCTGATCGGCGGGCCCACTGCGCTGATCGAGATCGACGGTTTTCGCCTGCTGACCGACCCGACCTTCGATGCGCCCGGCGCCTACCAGTTGCCGCATGTGACGCTGGAAAAGACCATCGGCCCCGCGATGAAGGCCGATGCGATCGGTCCGGTCGATGCCGTGCTGCTCAGCCACGACCAGCATTCCGACAATCTCGATAATTCCGGCCGCGACTATCTGCTCAAGGCCAGGCGCGCGCTGACGACCGAGGCCGGCGCAAGGCGCCTCGGCGGGCATGTCGAGGGTCTCGCGCCCTGGGCGACCGCGCATCTGAAGGACCGCGACGGCAATTCCCTGACGATCACCGCGACGCCCGCGCGTCACGGCCCGGCCGGCATCGAGCCGCTGTCGGGCGACGTCATCGGCTTCGTGGTGTCATCGAGCCGCAAGGACACCAGCACGGTCTATATCAGCGGCGACACCACCTGGTTCGACGGTGTTGCCGAGGTCGCGCGCCGCTTCAAATGCGGCGTGGTGCTGCCCTTCGCGGGCGCGGCGCAGACGCGCGGCCCGTTCCATCTCACCATGGACACCAACGACACCATCGAGACCGCGCGCGCCTTTCCCGATGCGACGATCGTGCCTGTCCATACGGAGGGTTGGGCGCATTTCCGCCAGAACAGCGAGGATTTGCGCAAGACGTTTGATGTACTGGGTTTCGGCACGCGGCTGCGTCTGCTGGAGCCGGGCGTGCCGACGGTGATCGAGGCGCCGTAGCTCGCCACGCCCGTCATTGCGAGGAGCCCTTGCGACCAAGCAATCCAGGCCGTCTCTGCGGTGGGATTGCTTCGCTGCGCTCGCAATGACGGCGTGTGCGGCTAGTCCTTCCTGAACACGATCGACGCCATCCATCCCGTCATCAGCGCCATCGCCGCGGTGACAAGGCCATAGATCAGCCCGTTCTGTCGCGCCGTCGTTGCCACGAACTGCTCGAAGCCGACCTTGACGATCTCGAACGCGGTCTCGGTCTTGGTCACCAGCGCGCCGTTCGCGAACAGCTTGATCTCCACCTCATACGTCCCGATCGGCACCTCCGCCGGCAGCGGAATGCCGGTGCGGAACAGTGTCGGCGTCAGGAACGTCACGGCGCTGGCGTCCTCGCGATAGAGGCCGCGCTGGGTGCGCAAGCGAATGAACGCAGACCGGAAGGCGTCGTTCGGCACCACGTCGGCATAGTCGCCGCTGACACGCTGGGTCAGCAGCACGTTGTTCAGCCCGATCTGCTGCCGCCGCGCGGTCTCGGGCGAGGTGATGACGTCGAAGGCGCGGTTGGCGAACAGCGCCAGATAGCTCGGCACTTCCAGGAACTGGCGGGAGTCGGTATTGATCCAGATTCCGAATTTGCGCTCCTTGCGCCGCGTCACCATGTCGGCGCGCGGGCCCATCACGGTCACCACGAGATCGTAAGCGGTGCGGTCGGCGGGCGTCGTGGCGTCCTTCTCGACCGAACCGAACAGCACCAGCTCCTCGCCGGAATAGTTCGGCGTCACCGTGACGCGGTGGTTGGAGACCGACACGATCAGCCGCTCGGCCCGCGCGGCACCGCCGAGCAGCAGGACGAGCAGGGTTGCGAGCAGCGCGCGCATCATCCGCTCACTCCCAGCTCGCGGATGGTGAAGAGGTCCGCAGGTTCGATCACCAGCTCGATCGCAAAGCGGACGCCGACCGAGAGGATCAACAACCCCAGCAGCAGCCGCAGCTGCTCGCCCCGGATCCTCTGGCCTGCACGTGCCCCGAACTGTGCGCCGGTGACGCCGCCGACCATCAGGATCAGCGCCAGAACGGCATCGACGAGATGATTGGTCACCGCATGCAGCATGGTCGCGAACAGCATGGTGACCAGGGTGAGGACCATCGAGGTCCCGATCACCGTCGAGGTCGGCACCCGCAGCAGATAGATCATGATCGGCACCAGAATAAAGCCGCCGCCGATGCCCATGATGGCGCCGATGAAGCCGATCACGATGCCGACGATCACCACGGGGATGACCGAGAGATAGATCTTCGAGCGCTTGAACCGCATCTTCAACGGCAGGCCGTGGATCCAGTTGTGCGTGCGCCGCGGCGGCACCGCGCCGCGCCGGGTTCGCATCAGCGCGCGCAGGCCCTCGGAGAACATCAGGCTGCCGACCGTGGTGAGCAGCACCACATAAGACAGCGCGATCATGAGATCGAGCTGGCCGAGGGCGCGGAGCTGCGTGAATGTCCACACGCCGAGCGCGGTGCCGGTCACGCCGCCGCACAGCAATACGCTCGCCAGCGCCGGATCGATCGCGCGCCGTCGCCAATAGGTGAGCGCGCCGGAGAAGGAGGAGGCCGCGATGTGGCTCGCAACAGAAGCGACCGCGACCGCCGGCGTGATGCCGATGAAGATCAAGAGCGGCGTCATCAGAAAACCGCCGCCGATCCCGAACATGCCGGAGACGAAGCCGACCGCCGCGCCCATCGCCAGCACCAGGAAGACGTTGACCGGAAGATCGGCGATCGGGAGGTAAAGCTGCATTGAACCACGCACCGGCGGGACGGATCGATTGCCGCGTCTCTCAATAGCGGAATTCGCTGCGGGGAGGGATCAGGAATTTTGGGCGTGGTGAATACACATCTCCGCTGTCATGCCCCGGCTTGACCGGGGCATCCAGTACGCCGCGCCCGTTTGTTGTGAGAGCGAGCTCCCTGACGCCGGCCTCTGGGATACTGGGTCGCCCGGTCAAAGCCGGGCGACGACATGAGCAAGAGGAGAGACCGTACTAAGCCGCTTAACGCACCGCCGAAGCCGACTTCTTGCTCGCAACCGGCTTCGGAGCCGGCTTGGCATTCGCCTGCGGCGCGCTGTCCCAGCCGCCGTTCGGGGCGGGAACGTTGACGGCGTCGTCGGGCTGCGGCTCGGCGCTGAAGGTCTGGATCGCAAGCTTGGCGGCGGCGAGCGATTGCGGGTCGAGGCGCTTCGCCACATCGTCACGCTTGCCGGACGCATCCGCATCGCCCTGTGCGGCGGCGAGGCTGAACCATTTGTAGGATTCGGCGAGGTTCTGCTCGACGCCGATGCCGCGGGCATAGAGGATGCCGAGGTTGAACTGGCTGTCGGCGACGCCGCGATCGGCGGCCTTGCGGAACCACTGCGCCGCGCTCTTGTAGTTGGCGCCGCGTCCGCCGCCGTCGGCATCGAGCACCGCGAGATTGTGCATCGCCTTGGCGTTGCCGCGCTCGGCCGCCTGGGTGTAGTAGCGGCGGGCGATGTCGGCGTCCTTCTTCACGCCGAGGCCCTTCTCGTAGAGCGTGCCAAGGCGGAAGGTTGCGGGCACCACGCCGGCCTGGGCCGCGCGGTCGTACCACTTCGCAGCTTCGTCGTAGTTTGCAGCGACGCCCTTGCCCTCGGCAAAGCGCACGCCGATCTCGTAGGCCGCGGTCGGATCGCCCTTCATCGCGGCGGTGCGCAGGCCCGGGCCGCCGATGCCGTCGGGCAGCTTCTCGCTGGGCGGCACCTGCACCTGGCTGAGCCGCGCGCGGCTCGCGCCCGACAGCGCGCCGGTGACGTCGCTGGATGCGGGCGGCGGCGCGGCGGCCGGAGCCGGCGGGATTTCAACCGAGGCCGAACTGCCGGCGTTCGCGGGCAGGGCCGGCGCGGCATTGTTCTGCGACTGCTTGCCGATCGGTGTCGGCGAGGTCATCGACGGCGTGATCTGCTCAGGCGCGGCAGGCCTGGTCTCCACCGGCGGCGGCGCCTGCGGTGCGGGCGCGGGCGCGGAATCCTCCATCGCCTGCGGCGACGGCGGCGGGCTGCCGCCATCGAGCAGGTTCATCGCCATCTTGAAGGTGCCGAGCACGATCACGACCACGCTCGCGCCAACCAGCAGCGAGCGGATCTTCGAGGTGATGGTCGAGCCGCCTTCCTGGCTTGCGCTTTTGCCCTTGTCCTTGTCCTTGGCCTTGGTGCGCGCGGCGATTGCGGCCTTGACGCCGCGGGCGGGTTTTTCCGGCGGCTGCGCGGCGGCGGCCTGCGCGGCGCGGCGCGCGGCGGCGATGAAGCTCGACGACGACACCGGCTCCTTCGGCGCGGCGGGGATTTCGCTGATCGCGCTTTCGGACGCGGCGATGCGCTCCGACGGCGTGGCGGCACGGCCGTTCGGGCGCGTGCCGGGCTCGAGCGGATGATCCGGCGGCAGTTCGGGCGCGATCGCGGCGCGCGCGGGCACCGTGTGCGGCTCCAGGATCTCGCTGATCGCACGCGGCGGCACCGGTTGCGCCATCGACATCGGCATCGGCGGCGGCGCGGCAGGCGCTGCGGCATGGAATTCGCGCGGCGCGGCGGCAAAGGCGGACTGCGCCGGCTGCTGGGCGGCGGCCGGGTTCGGCAGTTCGGGCTTCGGATCGTATTTCGGCTGCTGCTGGGCCTGCGGCCGTGGCTCGCGCGTGACAGGCGCGAACTCCATCGGCATGGGCATCGGCTGCGGCGAAGGAGCCGGCGGTGCGGTACGCACCGCGCGCAAATCGCCCTCGATCATCGAGAGGCGATCGACGACATGGCCGAGCGCGCTGTGGACGGCGTCGAGCGAGTCCTGGGTGCTGCGGTTGGTCTCGGCCTGGTTGAAGCGGATGTCGGAGAGCTCGCGCTTGACCAGATCGACCATGCCGGAATCGGCGGGCGGTGCCGAGCTGCGGCTCTCGGCGAGGGCCGAATAGGTCGCCTGCTGCCGCTCCAGGTGCCTGAGGATGTCGTGCAGCCCATCCTCGACGCGGCTCAAATTGCCGTTGCGCGGATCGGAGGCAGCCTCGATCCGCTCCAAGAGATACGAGACGCGCTGTTCGAGATGGGCAAAGGTCGAAGCGGAATCGTTGCCGACCTGCATGCGGTCGAAACGGTCCGACAGCGCGCGGATCGCAGCTTCCAGATGCTCGCTGCTCTCGGCAGGCGCCGGCCGCTCGCGCGTTTCCAGCGCAGCGGTGAGCGCGGCGATGCGCTGCTCGAGCACCGCAAAACTGTCTCCGGGGCCTGACGAGCGCGTGACCTGATCGACCTTGGACGACAGCAGCTGCACGTCTTCGGACAGCCGCGCCAGCGCTTCGTTGGAGGCGACGTTGGAAACGATGCCGCGCAGCGCCGAGATCGCGCCTTCGAGCTGGCGCACCGTCGAGGGATCGTCATTGGCGCGCAGGATCAGGTCGAGCTTGGCGCCGAGATTGCGGATCGCCTCGTCGTAGCCGGTGAGCTGCTCGGCCGGCGTCAGCGTGCGCAGCACCTGCTTGATGTCCGACAGCGCGCGCTCGATGCCTGACAGCACCTGGCCGTCGGTGCCGCTGGAGCGGGTCTCGTCGATGCGACGGTGCAGCGAGCGGATCTCGTTCTCGATCGATTCGATCGCGCGCCGCGGCATCGCCTCGGTGATGGCGTTGCGGATCTCGGCGAGCTCGGCGCGGAAGCCGTTGATCGCTTGCTCGGTATTGTCGGGACGCTGGAGCGATTCGATCTGGCTCGTGATCTTGAGCAGATGGCGCTCGAGCGACGAGAAATCTGGCCCTGCTTGCGGTGGCAGCGGGGCATAAGCGGGCGCGGGCGGCGCCACCGGAGCGGTGGGAGGCGTGTAGGGAGCGGCGTAGGGCGCGATCGACGGCGCGGCGCGCGGCGGCACCTGACGCGGCGCAAAGCCGTCGAGCTCGCTCTGGCGCGCCGTGATCTCGGCGACGGCAACGTCGAACGAGGCGGGGCTCAGGGGTGGCGCGTTGCGATAGACCTGGGCTGCCGCGCGCTCGACCATATCGGCCTGACGCTGGCGCGTTTCAACGGGGGAGGGCGCAGGCGCCGGCCGCGGGGCCTGAGGCTGTTGCGGCTGCTGCGGGCGGGAGATTTGCGACAGGCGCGCATCGAGCCGAGAGATGGCGTCGTTGAGCTGGCGGGCAACGCCCTGCTCGCGCGAGGCGTCACGGGAGGAATCCTGGCGCGGTGCCGGCTTCGAAATCCGTTCGATCTGCTGGGTGATCGCGTCGAGCCGCTGATGGATGTCGGCGACTTCGCGGCTCTCCTGGCTCGGCATGGGCGCTGAGCGCGGATCGGGACGCTGCTCCTGACGTTGATCTTGACGCTGATCCTGGCGCTGGTCGTAGGGTCCGCGAAAGTTCGGCGGGGCAGTCTCGCCGAGCGTGGAATTCAGCCAATCGTTGAGTGACATGCCGGCTCGGCGCGCAGCAGCCTCGGCCCGCTCCCGGACGGAGGGATCGATGCCGTCAACACTCCACGATACGCGCGAATTCATGACTCTGTCCGGTTCCGACTCCGGCGCCCCACCCGGCGCCTCCAGTCTCCCCACGCGTGCCGGTTGCAAGACAATCGGATTCAGCGCGGGTCGTCTGCCTCGAAAACCGACTTTTTCCTGTTACGGTAAATAACGGGTTAAGGAATGGGTTGCCGCTGTCTTAAAGTTGGGCGGTGCCCCGCCGCGGCCCCTTCGGGGATGCGATCTCGCCCTGCCAGGAACTCTCGGCGCGCTGGCAGCTTGGAACTTCAGTAACGAGGGTGTTCAGGATGACCGGTCTGACCGAAGAAGATATTCGCAAACGTGCCTATGAGATCTGGAAAGGTGCCGGCGAGCCCAGCGGGAAAATGGATACCTTCTGGTATCAGGCTGAAAAGGAGCTTCTGGCCGAGCGGTCAGAGCAAGGCGAGGTGCCGCCCGGGATGACCGACAATTTGCCGGTCTAGCCGCGTCCACCTCTGCCGCTCAGGGACCTCAGCGGCCTAAAATGGCAGGCGCAGCGGTCCGCTGTGACCGCCTGGTGCAATGCGTGGCTGTCGCAAGCGCGGCGTCCGCGGTCAATTGGTGCCGAGGGCGCCGCCAGGGGCCCGATAGGGCGCGCGTTCCTATTGACGTTCCCGGTGCAAAATACGGCTACTGCGTCTCTACGGTGATGCGATAGGTCTGGTGGCAGGAGACGCAGTTGCGCATGGTATCGGCGAGCGTCTTGCTGATTGTCGCCGCCGGTGCATGGGCCTGGGCCTGATCGGCAACCGCATCGAATCCGTTTCGCACCGAAAGAAACATCGCCTTCCACGCATCGCTTTCCTTGGCCGCCAACGAGGGCGGCCGCGCCAGCGTGACATTGGCCTTTCGGCCGCGCGCGGCAGCTTCGCGCGCGACCAGATTCAAATCGCCGGTTCCGAGCCCTTCTTCGATCTCCGTGATTGAACTGAGAAGCAGCCGCATTTGATCAAGAACGAAGGCTGTTTCAGCTTCCGTCCGGAACGTCTGCTCGCGCTGATCGACCAGGTCACCCGCGCGACCGGAAGAAGCGAGGGCGCCGAGGAGCAGGCATGGAACGGCAAATGCCAAAGCCACGGAATGGCGCATGGTGTCGTCTCCGGATGGTGAAGCAGGCGGTCGCTGGATTGCTTTGCGCGGCCTATTTGCGCTCGATCAAAAGGCCGTGGCAGTCCGCGTCCGTGACATTTTCGGCTGCATGCGAAGTCGTGATCGGACCGGTGCGGGCCTCGCCGGCCTTGGCCTTGAACTCGCGTGTCGTGCCGTCGGGGTTATGGACTTTCACCGTACAGTCATCGAGCGCGTAAGTGACAAAGGCCAGCGGGTGGGAATGCTGCCTGTCGGTCACGCCCTTCTTCCAAGTGGCTGAAATCACACGGAAGTTCTGATCTTCAAAGATGACCTTGTAGACGGTTGGGTCGGCCTCATAGGAGGGTGGCGCGCTTTGCGCTGCCGCCGCACCAACCGAGACAATGAACGCGCTCAAGCCAAGCAATACATGTCGTGCCACGATCAACTCCAATATAAATTCAAAAATGCAAAGCGTCTCGCAAAGGCGGGTCGCTCGACAAGCCTACTCGCATGTGTCCTGCCGTGGTCGGAAAACATTGCGCACATCGGAACTCGCGGATAGCGTTTGACCGGTCGTGGCAGCCTGGGGGCATGCTGTGGAAAGAGACGAACTCGAGCGCCTCGTCGGCGGCCGGTTGCGGCATGGCTTCGAGGACATCTTGAACCATGCGTTGCTGCCGCAGGCTCGGCGAGCCTATCTGCACAGCTTTCTCAACGTCTACGAGGGCGATCCCTTTCTGGTCCGCCTTCTTTTGCAGGCCGGGCGCTTCCTGGTCTTTCACTGCGCCATGGTTCTGGAATCCTCGCACGACCTCGCGCGACGCGAGACCTGGTTCACGGTCGCGGCGTTGAAGCAACAGTTGGCGATGTTCGGTTATGCCAGCGCGAGACAGGTGGACCATCTGCTGGCGCGCCTCCAGGAGGTCGGCTTCATCGAACAGCGCCGCGCGCCAAGCGACGGGCGCGTGCGGCTGCTCGCTACGACAGAGAAGCTTCGTTCCCATCACACGGATTGGCTGGCTGCGCATTATGTGCCGCTTGCGACGCTCTATCCCGCGCATGATTATACTCCCGTGCTGACGCGCGATCGCGCTTTCCATGTGCTCCATTGCAGTGCTTGCCTGCCGTTTACACCCATCAGCGCGCGGATGATGGTTACGCTGCCCGACACGATGCTGTTCTTCATGCACGCCGCCGGGCCACTGATCCAGAATGCGGTTCTGAAGGCGGCGATGGATGCCGGCGATCTGACCGCGGTGGTGCCGTATCTCGACGCTGCCGATCGCTTCGGCGTTTCGCGCACGCATGTCCGCAACATGATGGAGACGGCGCAATCGGCGGGGCTGGTCCAAATCGTCGGCCGCGGCGGGCGCGGCATCGTGATCCTGCCGCGCTTCTGGTCGAGCTTCGACCGCGGGCTTGCCGTGGGCATGTATCTGCATGACGCCGTCAACTGCGTGGTCATGGCGCAGTGGACGAAGCAGAAAGCCGGGATAGTGGCATACCAAGCAATGGCTGTAGACTGAGGCGCTTCTTCGGAAAGCCGGCTATATTTCTTCAAGTAATCCGTGCTCCGCGTCGCCAAGCCAGGCGGACAGCCGACTCATGAGTAGCTGCCCGAGCGGGCTCAGCCCTTCCCCTCGCGCTTGCCGTCCTCCAGCGGCACGACCGTGCCCATCCCGTTGTCCTTGCCGCTCATCGCCGACAGCGCCGCGAGGGCCTCCTCGCAGAAGTCGGCCACCATCTGCTCGTGGCGGGCGCCAAGGCGGAGCAGGAGCAGATTGCCGAGGTCGAGCCGGCCCTCCGCCGTTCCCTCCGGAAAGCGCTTCTTCAGGATGCGCTCGTAGTTCTCGTGGCGGTCGCGATGATGCTCCAGCCGGGCCATCAGGTCGGTCCGCAGCGGCTCCATGTCGATGCTGTCGAGGGCATGCAGGCGGACCAGCAGATCGTCCTTGGTCGAGGCCGGCGTGCTTGGCCGCGCGGCCCAGTGCCGCAGCGCTGTTCGGCCCTCGGGAGTCAGCGTATAAACCAGCTTGTTCGGCTTGCCTGATTGTACGACCTCGCGGCCCTGGATGTAGCCGCGGTCGCGCAGCTTGGAGAGCTCGCGGTAGATTTGCTGGTGGTCGGCCTTCCAGAAGAAGCCGATCGAGGAATCGAACGTCTTGGCGAGCTCG
>Ga0065165_1001702_pt1 | contig 22116 bp, 21 predicted proteins | sample AraplaMF_Cvi_mMF_FD_63813 | JGI IMG/M metagenome (GOLD analysis project Ga0065165, IMG submission 63813) | Arabidopsis root microbial communities from the University of North Carolina, USA - plate scrape MF_Cvi_mMF (version 2) (version 3) | ecosystem: Host-associated > Plants > Roots >... | reverse complement strand
AACGGCCTGCTCGGCATGGGCCCGGCGCCCGCGCCCGGCGAGGAAGACGAAGACCTGATCAACGCCGGCAAGCAGCCGGTCACGCTGCTGACCGGCGGCGCCTACTTCCACCATGGCGACTCCTTCGCGATGATGCGCGGCGGCCACCTCGACATCTGCGTGCTGGGCGCCTTCCAGGTATCGGAAAAAGGCGACCTGGCCAACTGGCATACCGGGGCGCCGGACGCCATTCCGGCAGTCGGCGGCGCGATGGATCTCGCGATCGGCGCCAAGCAGGTGTTCGTCATGATGGACCACCAGACCAAGACAGGCGAAAGCAAGATCGTGCGCGAATGCAGCTATCCGCTGACCGGCGTCGCCTGCGTCAACCGCATTTATACCGACCTGGCCGTGCTCGACGTCACCCCGCATGGCCTGGCCGTGCGCGAAATGGCGCCCGGCCTGACTTTCGATGAGCTGCAGGCCGTCACCGGTGCGCCGCTCATTCCGCCAACCGCAGGAGGACCAGCATGAACGACGCTTTTATCTGTGACGCCATCCGTACCCCGATCGGCCGCTACGGCGGGGCACTGAAGGACGTGCGCGCCGACGACCTCGGCGCCATCCCGCTGCGCGAACTGGTGCGCCGTAACCCGGGCGTGGACTGGGCACAGGTGGACGATGTCGTCTACGGCTGCGCCAACCAGGCCGGCGAGGACAACCGCAACGTCGCACGCATGTCGGCCCTGCTGGCCGGCCTGCCGCCCGAGGTGCCCGGCACCACCGTGAACCGCCTGTGCGGTTCCGGCATGGACGCGGTCGGCATCGCCGCGCGGGCGATCCGCGCCGGCGAAACCCGGCTGATGCTGGCCGGCGGCGTCGAGTCGATGACGCGCGCGCCCTTCGTGATGGGCAAGGCCGACAGCGCCTTTTCGCGCAACGCGCAGATCTACGACACCACCATCGGCTGGCGCTTCCCGAACAAGCTTATGAAGCAGCTGTACGGCACCGATGCGATGCCGGAGACGGCCGAGAACGTGGCCGTCGATTACAAGGTGTCGCGCGAGGACCAGGACCGCTTCGCGCTGGCCAGCCAGCAGAAGGTGGCGCGCGCCCAGCGCGAAGGCCTGTTCGACGACGAGATCGTGCCGGTGACGATTCCCCAGAAAAAAGGGGAGCCCATCGTCTTCAGCCGCGACGAGCATCCGCGCGAGACCAGCCTGGAAGCGCTGACCAAACTGAAGGGCGTGGTGCATGCCGAAGGCAGCGTCACCGCCGGTAACGCCTCGGGCGTGAACGACGGCGCCTGCGCATTGCTGCTGGCGAATGCCGAGGCGGCGCAGGCGTATGGCCTGACGCCGCGCGCGCGCATCGTCGGCATGGCCACCGCCGGCGTGGCGCCGCGCGTGATGGGCATCGGCCCGGCGCCGGCCACGCAGAAGCTGCTGCGCCAGCTGGACATGCGCATCGACCAGATCGACATCATCGAGCTGAACGAAGCCTTTGCCTCGCAGGCGCTGGCGGTGCTGCGCGAACTGGGCGTGCGCGACGACGACCCGCGCGTCAATCCCTACGGCGGCGCGATCGCCCTCGGCCATCCGCTCGGCATGAGCGGCGCGCGCCTGGTGACCAGCGCGACCTACCAGCTGCACCGCACCGGTGGCCGCTACGCGCTGTGCACCATGTGCATCGGGGTGGGGCAGGGCATCGCGATGGTGATCGAGCGGGTCTGAGCCGCACCGGTGAAACAAGAAGAGAAGCAGGAGACAAGCATGGACGAGCAACACAAGACAGACAGGAGGCAGCGATGATCGGCAACATGATCGGCGTGCTGTTCGACGGGATTGCCTACGGCAGCCTGTTGTTCCTGATTAGCGTCGGCCTTTCGGTGACGATGGGCATGATGAACTTCATTAACCTGGCCCATGGCGCCTTTGCGATGGTCGGCGGCTACGTCTGCGTGACGCTGCTGAGTAAAATGGGCCTGCCTTTCCTGGCCACGCTGCCGCTGGCCTTCATCGCCGCCGCGCTGGTCGGGCTGGTGCTGGAACGGACCCTGTACCGGCGCCTGTACAAGGCCAGCCACCTCGACCAGGTGCTGTTCTCGATCGGCCTGACCTTCATGGCGGTGGCCGGCGCCACCTGGCTGTTCGGCCCGACCCAGCAGCCGGTCAACCTGCCGGACTGGCTGCGCGGCCAGGTGCATGTGCTGGGCCTGGACCTGGGCACCTACCGCCTGTTCCTGATCGGCGTCGTGGTCCTGGTGACCACCGCGCTGGTGCTGCTGATCGAACGCACCCGCTTCGGCGCCCAGATCCGCGCCTCGGTCGACAACCAGGCCGCCGCCGCCGGCCTGGGCATCAACGTCAGCCGCGTGTTCAGCCTGACCTTCGCCCTCGGCTCCGGCCTGGCCGGCCTCGGCGGCGGCCTGGGCATCGACGTGCTGGGCCTGGACCCGAGCTTCCCGGTCAAGTACATGGTGTACTTCCTGCTGGTGGTCGCCGTCGGCGGCGCCGGTTCCATCAAGGGGCCGCTGATCGCCGCCCTGATCCTCGGCGTGTTCGACGTCGCCGGCAAGTACTACGTGCCGGAAGTAGGCGCCTTCGTGATCTACACGCTGATGGTGGTCCTGCTGATCCTGTTCCCCTTCGGCCTGGTGCGGAGGAAGGTATGAGCGCACGCATCGATTCCGCCGGCAAGCCGGCCGCCCAACCCGACCAGCTGCCGACCGCCGCCATGAGCAAAGCAATCCGTCTCCCTAACGATCGCTGGAAGCTGCTCGAGATCGCGTTCTGGCTGCTGCCGGTCGCGTCCTGGTTCCTCTTCCCCAACCACCTGGTCCTGATCAGCCAGATCATGATCGTCGGCCTGTTCGCGCTCTCGCTCGACCTGGTGCTCGGCTACGCCGGCATCGTCTCTCTGGGCCATGCGGCCTTCTTCGGCCTCGGCGCCTATACCGCCGGCCTGCTGTCGGTGCACGGCTGGGGCGAACCGCTGTCCGGCCTGCTGCTCGCGGCGCTGGTGGCCGGCGTGGCCGGCCTGGTCGTCAGCTTCCTGGTGGTGCGCGGGCAGGACCTGGCGCGCCTGATGGTCACGCTCGGCATCGGCCTGATGCTGTTCGAGGCGGCCAACAAGGCGGCTTTCATTACCGGCGGCGTCGACGGCCTGTCCGGCATGGCCACCGCGCCGCTGTTCGGCGCTTTCGAGTTCGACCTCTACGGCAAGACCGCGTTCTGGTACAGCCTGGGCGTGCTGTTCCTGCTCTTCGTGCTGCTGCGCCGCGTCGTCAACTCGCCCTTCGGCCTGTCGCTGCGCGGCATTCGCGAAGGCGGGCGGCGCATGCCGGCGATCGGCGCCAACGTCGACCGCCGCCTGAAGGTCGCGTTCACGGCCGGCGCCGCGCTGGCCGGTGTAGCAGGGGCGATGCTGGCCCAGACCACGCAATTCGTCGGCCTCGATTCGCTCGGCTTCCCGCGCTCGGCGGAACTCTTGATCATGCTGGTGCTGGGCGGGACCGGGCGCCTGTACGGCGCACTGGTCGGCGCCGCCGTGTTCATGGTCGCGCAGGACACCATCTCCGGCCTGGACCCGGCCTACTGGCAGTTCTACATCGGCCTGCTGCTGGTGCTGATCGTGCTGTTCGCACGCGGCGGCATCCTCGGTGGACTCGAGAAGCTGGTACACGCCGTCAAGCCGGACGCACGCAAGGAGGAAGCATGAGCGGCAGCATGAAGGACCGGACCCTGCGCACCGAAGCGCTGTCCAAGCAGTGGGGCCTGTTCAAGGCGAATACCGACGTCTCGCTGACGTTCGAGCCGGGCGCGCGCCATGCGCTGATCGGGCCGAACGGCGCCGGCAAGACCACCTTCATCAACCTGCTGACCGGCAGCTTCCAGCCGAGCAGCGGCAAGGTGTGGCTGGGCGAGCGGGACATCACTGCATTGCCGCAGCACGAGCGTGTCAAGCTCGGCATGACCCGCACCTTCCAGATCAACACCCTGTTTGCCGGCATGACCGTGCTCGAGTCGGTGGTGCTGGCGATCTGCGAACGGCGCGGCCTGCAGAAGGTATGGTGGAAGACCGTCGAGAAGCACGCCGACGTGGTCGAGGAGGCGATGGCGCTGCTGGCCACGCTCAAGCTGACCAGGGAAGCCAACAGCATCACCCGCAGCATGGCCTACGGCAAGCAGCGCCTCGTCGAGATCGCGCTGGCGCTGGCGACGAAGCCGGCGATCCTGCTGCTGGACGAACCGGCGGCCGGCATTCCGCAGGCCGAGAGCCGCGAACTGTTCGAGGTGATCGCCCAGTTGCCGCGCGACGTGACCATCCTGTTCATCGAGCACGACATGGGCCTGGTGTTCCGCTTTGCCGAGCGCATCACGGTGCTGGTGGGCGGCAAGGTGCTGACCGAGGGCACGCCGGCGGAGATCGCGGCGGACCCGCGTGTGAAGGAAGTCTATCTGGGGGAGGCGGAACATGCCTGATTTGCTCGCATTCGACAGGGTCAGCGCCGGCTACGGCGAATCGATCGTGCTGGAAGACGTCTCGTTCTCGATGCAGGAGGGCGACAGCCTGGCCCTGCTGGGCCGCAACGGCGTCGGCAAGACCAGCCTCCTGGTGACCCTGATGGGTTTCACCTGCCTGCACCGCGGCGCCATCCAGTGGGACGGCAAGGACCTGGCCAGGGTCGCGACCCACCGCCGCGCGCGCGCCGGCCTGGGCTGGGTGCCGCAGGAGCGCCACATGTTCCCCTCGCTGAGCGTGGAGGAGCACCTGACCGTGGTCGCGCATGGTCGGCCGGGCGCGGGACGCTGGAACCTGGAGCGCATCTACGAGATCTTCCCGCGCCTGTACGAGCGCCGCGCCAACATGGGCAACCAGCTGTCCGGCGGCGAACAGCAGATGGTGGCGATCGCGCGGGCCCTGATGACGAACCCGCGCATCCTGCTTCTGGACGAGCCGATGGAAGGCCTGGCCCCGATCATCGTGCAGGAACTGGTGCGCGTGATCCGGCGCCTGATTGCCGACGAAGGCATGTCGGTGATCGTGGTCGAGCAGCACGCGCGCCTGGCGCTGTCGCTCACCTCGCGCGCCATCGTGCTCGACCGCGGACGTATCGTGCATGACTCGGACAGCGCCAGCCTGCTGGCCGACGGCGACAAGCTGGACCGCCTGGTGGCGGTGGCCTGAACAAACCAACCATAACGAAGGAGACAGACAAGTGCTGAAACAACTGAAACAACTGAGCCAACACCGCCGCAACATCGTGCTGGGCGCCGCCATGCTGGCCGCCGGCCTTGCTTCAGGCAGCGCCGGCGCGGCCGAGCCGCTGAAGGTCGGCTTGATCGTGCCGATGTCGGGGCCCTTCGCCTCGACCGGACGCCAGGTCGAGGCCGCCGTCAAGTTGTTCATGCAGCAGAACGGCGCCACCGTGGCGGGACGCGAGGTCCAGATCATCCTGAAGGACGACGGCGGAGTCTCGCCCGACGTCACCAAGCGCCTGGCCCAGGAACTGGTCGCGCGCGACAAGGTGCAGGTGCTGGCCGGCTTCGGCCTGACCCCGCTGGCGTTCGCGGCGGCGCCGATCGCGACCCAGGCCAAGGTGCCGATGATCGTGATGAACGCCGCGACCTCGGTCATCCCGCAGCGCTCGCCCTACATCGTGCGCACCGGCTTCACGCTGGCCCAGGTGACCGCGCCGATGGCACAGTGGGCGGCGAAGAACGGGATCAAGTCGGTGGTGACCTTCGTGTCCGACTACGGCCCCGGCATCGACGCCGAAAAGGTGTTCGTGAAGGACTTCGGCAAGGCGGGCGGCAAGGTCGTCGCCTCGCTGCGGGCGCCGCTGCGGAATCCGGACTACGCACCCTTCCTGGCGCGGGTGAAGGACGCCAAGCCGGACGCCGTCTTCGTGTTCGTGCCGTCGGGGGAGGGCGCCGCCGTGCTGAAGCAGTTCACCGACCGCGGCCTGGCCGCCGCCGGCATCCGCCTGATCGCCACCGGCGACGTGCTCGACGACGACCTGATGCCCTCGATCGGCAAGGCCGCGCTGGGCGTGGTCAGTAGCCATCACTATTCGGCCGCGCATCCGTCGCCGGAAAACAAGGCCTTCGTTGCGGCCTTCACCAAGGCGAACAAGGACATGCGTCCGAACTTCCACGCGGTCGGCGCCTACGACGGCATGCAGCTGCTGTATGCGGCCCTGAAGAAAACCGGCGGCAACAGCGACGGAACGAAGCTGCTGGAAGCGATGAAGGGCATGTCCTGGACCAGCGTGCGCGGCCCGGTCACGATCGACCCGGCCACCCGCGACATCGTCCAGACCGTGTACATCCGCAAGGCCGAGCAGGCGGACGGCGGCGTCTACAACGTCGAGTTCGACAAGGTCGAGAAGTTCAAGGACCCGGGCGTCGACTGATCGGGTCAGTGCCCGTCAGGGCCGGGCCAGGGGCGCCCGGCTTTGCTCGTTGTTCTCGTTGACCAGCTTGGCCAGCAGGCCCATGAACTGGGCCTGTTCGTCGGCGCTGAGCGGCGCGAGCAGGCGCTGGCGCAGGCGCTGCGCGCCGGGCACCAGTGACGCCAGCAGGCGCGTGCCCTCGGCCGTGATGCTCAAGGCGCGCTGGCGCCGGTTGTGCGGAATCACTTTGCGCTCCAACAGGCCTTTCTCTTCCAGGCGCGCACAGACCGTGGCGCCGGTCGAGGTGTCGATCGCCGCCAGCCCGGCCAGCGACACCTGGTCGATGCCCGGATGTTCGGCCAGCCGGCTCAGGATCGCGTACTGCACCGGCGTCAGCTCGGTCCCCATTTCATCGTAGAAGATCGAGACCGAAATCTGCTGGGCGCGCCGCAACAGGTGGCCCGGGTGTTCGTAGAGATCGAGCATCGAGCCCTGGCTGTGGCGTGCGGTATCGGTCGGCATGGCTGTTCTTGGCACTTGGTGCGGCGCACCATCGAAATAATCGGATCCGTAGTTTACTTCGTCGCGCAAACGCGTGATACTTTTTAAAACATTCAGTGCACTGAATATTAAACCACAAGGAGACAAACATGTTCCCGAAGAACGCCTGGTACGTGGCCTGCACCCCGGATGAAATCGACGGCAAGCCGCTGGGCCGCCAGGTCTGCGGCGAAAAGATCGTGTTCTACCGCGGCAAGGAAGGCAAGGTTGCCGCGGTCGAGGATTTCTGCCCGCACCGCGGGGCGCCGCTGTCGCTCGGCTTTGTCCGCGACGGCAACCTGGTGTGCGGCTACCACGGCCTGGAAATGGGCTGCGAGGGCAGGGCGATCAGCATGCCGGGCCAGCGCGTGCGCGGTTTTCCCTGCATCCGCAGCTACGCCGTCGAGGAGCGCTACGGCTTCATCTGGGTCTGGCCAGGCGAGAAGGAGAAAGCCGATCCGGCCACCATCCATCACCTGGTGTGGGCCGAGAATCCCGAATGGGCCTATGGCGGCGGCCTGTACCACATCAACTGCGACTACCGCCTGATGGTCGATAACCTGATGGACCTGACCCACGAAACCTATGTGCACGCGTCCAGCATCGGCCAGAAGGAAATCGACGAAGCGCCGGTGAACACCAAGGTGGAAGGCGAGGAGGTCGTCACCAGCCGCTTCATGGAGAACATCATGCCGCCGCCCTTCTGGCAGGCGGCGCTGCGCGGCAACGGCCTGGCCGACGACGTGCCGGTCGACCGCTGGCAGATCTGCCGTTTCAATGCGCCCAGCCACGTCATGATCGAGGTCGGCGTGGCGCATGCGGGCAAGGGCGGCTACCACGCCGATCCGGCGCACAAGGCATCCAGCATCGTGGTCGATTTCATCACCCCGGAAACCGAGACCTCGCACTGGTATTTCTGGGGCATGGCGCGCAACTTCAAGCCGCAGGACGAGGCACTGACCCGTACCATCCGCGAAGGCCAGGGCAAGATCTTCAGCGAAGACCGCGAGATGCTCGAACTGCAGCAGCAGAACATCCTGCGCCACCCCGAGCGCAAGCTGCTGATGCTGAATATCGATGCCGGCGGCGTGCAGTCGCGCCGCATCATCGACCAGTGGCTGGCGCGCGAGCAGGCCGGGCAGGAGGCGGCATGAGCACCATCGACGTCCGGGTGGCCGTCAAAACCTGCGAGGCGGACGGCATCTTCAGCTACGAGCTGGTGGCGCTGGACGGCGCGCCCTTGCCGCCGTTCGAGGCCGGCGCGCATATCGACGTGCACCTGCCGGGCAGCCTGGTGCGCCAGTATTCGCTGTGCAACCCGCCCGGCGAGACCCACCGCTACCAGATCGGCGTGCTGCGCGACCCGGCCTCGCGCGGCGGCTCGCAGGCCATGCACGACCACATCGAGACCGGTTCGGTGCTGTGCATCAGCGCGCCGAAGAACCACTTCCCGCTGGTGGACGCGCAACGCACGCTGCTGTTTGCCGGCGGCATCGGCATCACGCCGATCCTGGCCATGGCCGAAGCCCTGGCAGCGAAAGGCGCCGCCTTCGAGCTGCACTACAGCGCGCGCGCGCCCGAACGGGCGGCGTTCAGGGAGCGCCTCGGCGCCTCCGGTTTTGCCGGCCAGGTCCATTTTCACTACGACAGCGGCGACGCCGCCCAGAAGCTGGACCTGGCAAGGCTGCTTGCCGTACCCGATCCGGGCACGCACTTGTACGTTTGCGGCCCGCAGGGCTTCATCGAGCACGTGCTGGGCAGCGCCAGGGCGCTCGGCTGGCCGGCGGCGCAGCTGCACGTCGAGTACTTCAGCGCGGCGGCGGTGGACACCGCCGGCGACCGCGCCTTCGACGTGAAGCTGGCTTCGAGCGGCAGGATCGTGACGGTCCCGGTGGGCACCACGGTGCTCAAGGCACTGGCCGCGGAAGGCGTCGAGATTGCGTATTCCTGCGAAGAGGGCGTGTGCGGCACCTGCCTGACGCGTGTGCTGGAGGGTGTGCCCGAGCACCGCGACCTCTACCTGACCGAGGAGGAGCAGGCCGCGAACGACCAGTTCATGCCTTGCTGTTCGCGGGCGAAGACGGCGCTGCTGGTGCTGGATTTATAAGTTCGCAGGGTGGGCACCCCGTGCCCACCAAGCCAGCAAATCAGAGGCTGTTAATGAAACCTGCCACGGCCGCGGCAAATGCCTCCGGCTGCTCCACCGCACTCAGATGCGACGCCTCCTTCAGCACCGTCAGCGATGCATCGGGAATCCCGTCGGCCAGGGTCTGGGCCATGGCCACCGGCGTGCCCTGGTCCAGCTCACCCGCGATCACCAGCGCCGGCGCGGCGATCTGGCCAAGGCGCGCGGTGGTGTCGACCTTGCCCACCGCATCGCAGCAGCCGATGTAGCCGATGGTGTCGGTACTCACCAGGCGGCGGCGGAAGCGCGCCACGGTGGCCGCCTTGTGTGCGCGGAAGCCTTCGTGGAAGTAGCGCCCCATGACGGCGTCGGCGATGGCTTCGATGCCATCGGCCTGCACGGTGTCGATGCGCTGCTGCCAGACGGCGCGCGCCGCGTCCGGATAGCCGCTGGTGGTGTTGGCCAGTACCAGCGCGCGCACCAGCGACGGATGGCGCAAGGCCAGCTCCTGGCCCACCATGCCGCCCATCGACAGCCCGACCCAGACCACGGGGCCGGTATCGAGTTCGCGCAGCAGGCGCGCGGCGTCGTCCGCCAGCTCGGCCATCGAGTACGGGCCCGGCGGGGCGTCCGAGCTGCCGTGGCCGCGGTGGTCGTAGACGATCACGCGGTGATCGCGCGCCAGCTGGTTTGCCAGGCCGTCCCACATGCTCAGGTCGCAGCCCAGCGCGTGGCTCAGCACCACGGTGTGGCGCGGCGCCTTGCGGCTGCGCGCTTCGCGCACGCCGTAGTGCAGGGCGGGACTGCTGGCCGTACGGCCTTCGCGGCCGTTGCCGGCATGCGCCGCGGCAGCCGGTGCGGCTGCTTCGAGCACATAGCCGATCTGGTCCGCCACCTCGCGCAGGATCGCCAGCGCATGCGTGAAGCCGGTATTCGCGGCCGGCACGCCGGCGTAGATTGCCGACTGCATCAGGATTTCCTTGATCTCGTCGGGCGTCAGGCGACTGCCTTCCTGGCCGAGCAGCGCCGCGCGCAGGTGGAGGTCGAATTCTTCCCAGCGCCCCAGCGCCACCGTGATCGAAAGGAGGATCGCGCGCCGGGTCTTGTGGTCCAGTCCCGGGCGGCCCCAGATCTCGTTCCAGGCGAAGCGGGTGATCAGGTTCTGGAAGTCGGCATTGAAACTGGTGGCATTGTTCAGGGAACGGTCGACCCAGGCGTCGCCTAGGACGTCGCGGCGGTTCTGCAGGCCGCGTTCGAAATCGTGGTCAAGCGGATCGAAACTCATCAGGGTGCTCGGTCATGGAAAGGGTGGATGGCGTCCAGCTGGCCGATGCCCGGGCGCAGCCGGTCCAGCTGGGCTTGCGCCAGGCGGCGCGCCGGTTCGGTGGCCGCGGCCGGATCGAACAGCGCCGCGATGCGGCCAGGATCGACCTGGGCCGCCAGCTGCGGATCCGCGCCGATGGCTTCGCGCAGCAGCTGCTCGAGATCCTGGTCGCCGCTGGCGCGCTTGCTCAGGTCTTCCAGCAGCGCGTGGGCCTTGGGACGCCCGATGGCGCCGGCCAGGTAGCTCGACGCCGCTTCGGCGAACACCAGGCCGTGCAGCGCATGGATGTTGGCCAGCATGCGCTCCTGGTCGACGTTCAGGCCGGCGAAGGCTTCGTTCAAGGCGCGCAGGGCGCCGTGGGTGGACAGGAACAGCTGGGGCCATTCGGCCAGTTCGGCCTGCCAGTTGCCGAGGCCGCGTTCGTGCTGCTGGTCCATGCAGGCCAGCAGGGCCGCCGCGTGCTGCGGTGTGCGGCGTGCGGCAGCCAGCGCGATCATGGTGGACACCGGATTTCGCTTGTGCGGCATGGCCGACGAGCCGCCGCGGCCATGACCGGACGGCTCGGCCAGCTCGGCGATCTCGCCCTGGGCCATCAGCCCGAGGTCGGTGGCGATCTTGCCCAGGCTGCCGCCCAGGACCGCCACCTCGAGTCCCAGGCGCACCCATTCGTCGCGCTGGGTATGCCAGGCCGCTTCCGGCGCCTGCAGGCGCAATGCGGCGGCCATGCGCGCGGCCACCGCCGGGCCATGTTCGCCCATCACCGCCAGCGTGCCTACCGCGCCGCCCAGCTGGAGCTGGAGCGCGCGCCCCGCCTGCGCGCGGATCTGTGCGCGGGCGCGCACCAGCGGCGCCAGCCAGCCGGCGGCCTTGAAGCCGAAGCTCGTGACCTGGGCCGGCTGCATCAGCGTGCGTGCCAGCACCGGCGTCGCCAGATGGTCCTGCGCCAGGCGCAGCAGGTGTCCGCACAGCTCACCCAGGCCCTCGTCGAGCAGGCGCAAGGCTTCGCGCGTGACCAGCACCAGCGCGGTGTCGATCACGTCCTGGCTGGTGCTGCCCCAGTGTACGTGGCGCGCCGCTTCCTCGTCGTACAGCGCCACCGTCTTTTGGAGTTCCTTCACCAGCGGGATGGCGAGGCTGCCGGCGCGCTGGCCGGCGCGGATCAGGGCCGGAATATCGTACAGCTGCGCCTTGCAGACGCCGGCGATGGCCGTCGCCGCGCCCGTGGGAACCAGCCCCTCGGCCGCCTGCGCGCTCGCCAGCGCGGCCTCGAAGGCCAGCATGCCCTGGACCACCGCCGCGTCGTCGAAGGCGGCGATCATCTCCGGCGTGGTCAGGAAACTGTCAAAAATCGATACGCTCACGATGTCCTCCCGGGGCCATCATACATAATCGAAGAAGGCGGTTTCCCGTTCGCCCTGCATGCGGATGTTCCAGTGGTACTGGCCGTCGCCGCTCTGGCGCGCCAACAGCGTGGCGCGGCGCGCTGCCGGCACCTGGTTCAGGATGGCCGATTGCGCAAGGCCGGCGGCGTCCTCGAGGAAGACCGCCGTGAATTGGTGCTTGACCAGGCCGCGCGCGAACACGGTAATGTACGCTAGCGGCTCGCCGGCGGCGCCGGCTTCCGGCCCGGGCGCGGGGATGCGCATGCTGAACTCGCCGTCCGCACCGCTCGGCGCACGCCGGAAGCCGGGAATCAGCTGCTCGGCTTCTTCCGCGGCGCCGGCCGGGATCCAGGCTTCGATCTGGGCGTCGTTGATCGGATTGCCGTCGCCGTCGTAGATGACGCCGCTCAGCAGCAGGGTCGGGCCGCTGGTCTTCAGGGCGCCCGGCATGCAGGCGTCGGCGGCCCACTGCCAGGCTTCGTGCGAGAACGGGCCGACGGTCTGGGAGGTCGTAATCTTGCTCATGCTTGTTCTCCTTACAGGCCCATCGGGGTGGCGTCGCGTCCGCGCAGGACGATGTCGAATTCGTAGCCCAGCATCTCGGTGCCGACCGTGTGCTCGAGGCTGAAGCGCGAGACCAGGCGCTGGCGCGCGGCTTCGTCCGGCACGCTCTGGAAGATCGGGTCGTAGTCGAACAGCGGATCGCTGGGGAAGTACATCTGGGTCACGAGCCGCTGCGCATACACGTTCCCGAACAGCGAGAAGTGGATGTGGGCCGGGCGCCAGGCCTTGTCGTGGTTGCCCCAGGGGTAGGGGCCGGGTTTGATGGTGACGAAGCGGTAGCGGCCATCGTCGTCGGTCAGCATCTTGCCGAGGCCATAGAAGTTCGGATCGAGCGGGGCCGCGTGCTGGTCCTTGCTGTGCCAGTAGCGGCCGGCGGAATTGGCCTGCCAGACCTCGACCAGGGAATTGCGCACCGGCTTGCCATCCTCGTCGACGACGCGGCCGGTCACCACGATCTTCTCGCCCAGCGGCTCGCTGTCGCCATGCGCGGTCAGGTCGGTGTCGTGCGGCAGAAGGATATGCGGCCCGGCGACGATATTCTTCGTCACCGGCAGCGGCGCTTCGATGCGCAGCATGGGCTGCAGCGGGCCGCGCTTGACGGTGGACTTGTAGGCGGGGTAGACGAGTTCCGGGTAGACGCCCGGCTCGATGGCATCGAATTTCACAGCGTGTCTCCTTTGGTGAAGGTGTTTTGTACGGAAGATGGTAGGGAAGGCCTGCCATCCGGACAAGCCGTGAAAGTGCTGCGACGTTCGCAATGCGCGCAATTTGTGCGATACTCGCCCAAAACAGGGGCCTACTTGCGATGAGCGACAAAAACGATGCGCCTTTGGACCGCGATCTGGTCGGCGGACTCGAAAAAGGCCTGAAAGTGATCGAAGCCTTCGACCAGGAGCGCTCGCGCCTCTCGATCGCCGAGGTGGCCGAGGCCACCGGTCTGACGCGGGCCGCGGCGCGGCGCTACCTGATCACGCTGACTCACCTCGGCTATATGCGCCACGAGAACAAGCTGTTCTCGCTGACCCCGGCGGTGCTGCGCCTCGGCCAGTCCTACCTGCATTCGGCGCGCCTGCCGCGCATCGCCCAGCCGCCGCTCTACCACCTGGCGTATTCGCTGGGCGAGGCGGCGTCGGTCGGGGTGCTGGACCACGACCAGCTGGTGTGCGTGGCGGCGGTCAGCGCGGGGCGGCTGGTCTCGGCGACGCTGCAGCCGGGCACCCGCGTGCCGGCCTATTGCACGGCGAACGGGCGCATGCTGCTGGCCTCCCTGCCGCAGCCCGAGATCGAGCGCTTCCTGGCGCAGGCCGAGCCGGAGCAGATCACCCGGCACACGATCGTCGACAAGGAGCGCCTCGCGCTCGAGATCGCGCGCGCACGGGCGCAAGGCTATGCGCTGGTCGACCAGGAGCTGGAGCTGGGCTTGCGCACGATCGCCGTCCCGCTGCGGAATTTTCGCGGCGACGTGGTGGCAGCGATGAACGTGAGCGTGCACGCGGGCCGGCTGCCGCCCGAGCAGATGGTGGAGCGCTGCCTGCCGGCGATGATCAAGACCCAGGTCGAACTGGGCGCGATGCTTTAGCGCGCTCTCAGGCCTCGGCCTGCGTACGCTGGCGGTACTCCTTCGGCGTCATGCCCACCAGCTTCTTGAACAGCCGGCTGAAGTAGGCCGGATCCTGGAAGCCCAGTTCGTAGGCGATGTTCGCCACGCCTGCCGGCACGTAGGTCAGCTTGCGGCAGGCCTCGAGGATCAGCCGCTCCTGCGTCATCTCAAAGGCCGACTTGCCGGCGATTTTCAGGCACAGCCGGTTCAGGCGCACCGGCGCGATGCGCAGCAGGTCGGCGTATTGGCCGACCCGCCACTGCTCCATGTAATGGCGTTCGACTTCGACCCGGAAACGGCTGAACAGCTCGAAGTCCTGGCGTCCGGAGGTTTCGGCGATCCGCCGCTCGGCCTGCGCCCGCGCCAGCATCAGCAGGATGCAGCGCGCCAGCCAGTCGAGCATCAGGGTATGGCCCTGGCGCGGCGCGCCGGCTTCGAGCAGCATGTTCTGCAGCAGCGCCTCGATGCGCGCGCGCGTGTCCGGCGCCAGCCCGATCGCGAGCGGCTCCACGAACAATGAGGTGAACAGCTTGCCGTCCTGGCCGGCCGCCGCGAACAGCATGTTCTGGTCGATCGTCAACACGTAGCCGTAGGTCTCCTCTGAAAACGCGAAACCGTGGGCCAGCGAAGGATGGACGGTGAGCGCGACCGGGCCGTCGAGCTCGACCTGCTGGTCGCCGAGGGTGGCGCGCACCCGGCCGCCGAGTAAAAAAAGTACCTGGAACAGGCCGGCATGGGTATGGATGCCGATGTGCCAGTCGTAGCCGCGGCTGCGCGTTTCGATCAGCTCGATATGCACGTTTTCGGCGTCGGTGCCTCGTGTCAGCTCGCCGTAGAGGGCGAACTGGGGGATGGTCGGGGGCAGGGGGCGGGCAGGCGGCATGGAAAAATAGTACAAGTTTTTTCCGGTTTCATCCATTCATATCCGCATGGCGCCGCACTAGGATGATGTCAACCAAAACACAAACGGAGACAGCATCATGCGTACCCAAGTCGCCATCGTCGGCGCCGGGCCGGCCGGCCTTCTGCTTTCCCACCTGCTGCACCTGAACGGTATCGAGTCGGTCGTGATCGAGTCGCGCAGCCGCGCCGAGATCGAATCGACCATCCGCGCCGGCGTGCTGGAGCAGGGCAGCATGGACATCCTGACCGAAGCCGGCGTCGGCGAGCGGATGCGCCGGGAAGGGGCGCTGCATCACGGGATCGAGCTGGCCTTCGGCGGCCGGCGCCACCGCATCGACCTGAGCGGACTGACCGGCAAGGCCATCACCGTCTACCCGCAGCACGAAGTCATCATCGACCTGGTCGCAGCCCGCATCGCCGCCGGCGGCGCGCTGCTGTTCGAGACCAGCCAGGCCGCGATCGACGGCATCGAGGGCACGCGACCGACGGTGAGCTTCGTGCACGAGGGCCGGGCGCAGCGCATCGAGGCCGACTTCGTGATCGGCTGCGACGGTTTCCACGGCGTCTCGCGCCCGATGATCCCGGCGGACCTGCGCCAGGACTTCCAGCGCGTGTATCCCTTCGGCTGGTTCGGCATCCTGGTCGAGTCGGCGCCGTCGTCGGAAGAGCTGATCTACGCGCGCCACGAGCGCGGCTTCGCCCTGGTCAGCACCCGTTCGCCCACGGTCCAGCGCCTCTATTTTCAATGCGATCCGCACGACCACGTCGACAACTGGTCGGACGACCGCATCTGGTCCGAGCTGCACGCGCGCCTGGAAAACGACGACGGCTGGAAGCTCAAGGAAGGCCGGATCTTCCAGAAGAACATCATCGGCATGCGCAGCTTCGTCTGCGCCCAAATGCGCGCGGGCCGCCTGTTCCTGGCGGGCGATGCCGCGCATATCGTGCCGCCGACCGGCGCCAAGGGAATGAACCTGGCCATCTCGGACGTCAAGCTGCTGTCGCGCGCTCTCGAGGCCTTCTACCGCAAAGGCAGCGAGGAAGGCCTGGAAAGCTACTCGCGCGATGCCCTCAAGCGCATCTGGCGCGCGGAGTTCTTCTCGTGGTGGATGACCCGGCTGCTGCACACCTTCGAGGACGCCACGCCCTTCGAACGCGAGGTGCAGCTGGCGGAGCTGGAAAACATCGCCGCCTCGACCGCCCTCAGCACGGCGCTGGCCGAGAATTACGTCGGCGCGTTCTGATCCGGTTCTTCGCCGGCCAGGAAGATCTTCTGCAGGAGGCCGAGGAGCTGTTCGCGCTCCGTGGCGCTGAGCATCGCGGTAGCGTCGTGTTCCAGTTCGCTGGCCGTCGCCTCGGCCCTGGCGCACAGGCGCGTTCCCGCAGCGGTCAAGGCCAGGGTCTGCGAGCGCTTGTCCAGTGGATTGCGCTGGCGTACGACGAGGCCGCGCGCCTCCAGCCGGTCGAGCAGGGTCGCGAGGTTGGGCGGCGAGATGCTGATCGCCTGCGACAGGCGCTTCTGGGTGATGTTGGGGTTCGCATGCAGGAGGCTCAGGACTGAGAAGTCGGCCGTGCGCAGATCGTACTGCGCCATGCGCTCCGCAAACAGCGGCATGATGCTCAGGTAGGCGCGCTTGCAGTTGTAGCCGATCAGGCTCAGGAGCAGCTCCTGCCTGAGCGGCTGCTCGGCCGCCTCCTGTACGGCCGCGGCGAGGGCGGCCTGTTTTCTTGTCGTGGTCATGAGCGTCCGGATCGAATCGTGAAGTATGCGCAGCGCTTGCCGCGCCTGACATATCGTTATAAAGTATAACCATTATTCGTGATATCGACATCTTGCGCGGGCAGGCTGCCGCACGGGATCGAGGAGACACAGCATGCAGCAGACACCCGCCCGGGCCGGACAGGCCCTCGACGTCCAGGACTTCCTCAACCGCCACCGCTTCTCCGCCTACCAGTGGGGGATCTTCGCGATCTGCTTCCTGATCGTGCTGCTGGACGGTTTCGACACCGCCGCGATCGGCTTCATCGCGCCATCCCTGCTGAAGGAGTGGGGCCTGAACAAGGCGGCGCTGGCGCCGGTGCTCAGCGCCGCGCTGTTCGGCCTGGCGGCGGGCGGCCTGGTAGCCGGTCCCTGCGCCGACCGCTTCGGCCGCAGGGCGGTGCTGGTGGCGGCGGTGGCGCTGTTCGGCGCCGCCTGCGCCGGCTCGGCATTCTCGGGCGACCTGGTGCAGCTCACCGTGCTGCGCTTCGTCACCGGCCTGGGCCTCGGCGCGGCGATGCCGAACGCCGTCACCCTGATGAGCGAGTACTGCCCGGACCAGCGCCGCGCGACCCTCACCAACGCCATGTTCTGCGGCTTTCCGCTGGGCGCGGCGCTGGGCGGCTTCCTGGCCGCGTGGATGATCCCGCAGTGGGGCTGGCGCAGCGTGCTGCTGCTCGGCGGCGCGGTGCCGGTGCTGCTGGCGACGGTGATGCTGGTGCGCCTGCCGGAGTCGGTGCGCTACATGGTGGCGAACCGGGTGCCGGCCGCGCGCATCCGCGCCGTCCTGCAGCGCATCTCGCGCAGCGCCGCGGAGGCGCCGGCCTTCTGCATGGCCGAGAAGGCCGGCACCGAAGTCGCGGGCAGCGGCCTGCGCGTGATCCTGTCGCGCCGCTTCGTCGTCGGCACGGTGATGATCTGGCTGGCCTATTTCATGGGGCTGGTGATCTTCTACTCCCTCATCAACTGGATGCCGATCCTGTTCAAGGAGGCCGGACTGGACGCCCGCACCGCCACGCTGGCAGCCTCGCTGTTCCCGCTCGGCGGCGTCGGCGCGATTTTCCTGGGCTGGCTGATGGACCGCTTCAGCCCGAACCGCATCATTGCGCTGTGCTTCAGCCTGAGCGCGGTGAGCATCTATGCGATCGGCCTGTCCGCGGGCAGCGTCGGTCTCCTGATGACGGTCGTCTTCATTGCCGGCACGCTGATGAACACGGCGCAGTCCTCGCTGCCGGCGCTGGCCGCCGCCTTTTATCCGACCCAGGGCAGGGCCACCGGGGTCGCCTGGATGATGGGCGTGGGCCGTTTCGGCGGCGTGGCCGGTTCCTTCCTGGTGGCCGAGCTGGCGCGGCGCCAGGTGGGCTTCGAAGGCATCTTCGCCGTGATCGCGGTGGCCGGCGTGCTGGCCACGCTGGCGCTGCTGGTCAAGCACTGGGGTGAGCCGGATGCGCCCCAGGCCGGGCCGGAAGGCGCCACCGCAAGTGCCGGACACTGAGCGGATGGCGACTGCAAGGCCGCAAGCGGGCCCCGCCGGCCGCTTCTTCCTCGGCCTCAGCCTGGTCCTGATCGCCTTCAATCTGCGGCCGCTGTTTTCCAGTGCATCGGCCCTGCTGCCTGAAATCAAGGCCGGGCTCCAGCTTTCGCCGTTTGCCGCGGGTCTGCTGACGACCCTGCCGGTGGTCTGCCTCGGCCTGTTTTCGCCCCTGGCCCCGCGTCTGGCCCAGCGCATCGGCGTCGAGACGACCATGCTCGGCGTACTGCTCCTGCTGGCGCTGGGAACGGCCCTGCGCGGGCTGGCGCCAGCGGCCGCCCTGTTCCTGGGGACCGCCTTGGCCGGCGCCTGTATCGCCGTCGGTAACGTGCTGCTGCCCGGCCTGGTGAAGCGCGATTTTCCCAAACAGGGCGCGCTGATGACCGGGCTGTACACGATGGCGCTGTGCGCCGGCGCCGCCAGCGCCGCCGGCCTGACGCTGCCGATCGAGAAGGCGCTGGGCGGCTCGGTGCACCGCGCGCTCGCGGCCTGGGCGCTGCCGGCCGCCATCGTCGCCCTGGTCTGGCTCCCGCAGGTCGTGCGCGGCGCCCGGCGGCCGGCACAGGGCAGGCCGAAGGTACAGGGGCTATGGCGCGACCGGCTCGCCTGGAACGTCACGCTGTTCATGGGCTTCCAGTCGGCGCTGGCCTACAGCGTGTTCGGCTGGCTGGTGCCGATCCTGCGCGAGCGCGGGCTGGACGCCGTGCTCGCCGGCAGCGTCGTCTCGATGTCGGTCATGATCCAGGCGATGGCTTGCCTGGCCGTGCCGCACCTCGCCGTGCGCGGGCGGGACCAGCGCGCCATCAACGCCGGCCTGTGCCTGCTGGCCGTCGCCGCCCTTATCGGACTGTTGTTCGCGCCCCTGTCCACGGTCTGGCTATGGGCTGCCCTGCAGGGTGTCGGCCAGGGCGGCCTGATCGCGGCGGCCATGACCGTCATCGTCCTGCGCTCGCCGGATTCCCACGTCGCCGCGCAGCTGTCCAGCATGGCCCAATGCGTGGGCTACCTGCTGGCGGCCATCGGCCCGCTGGTGGTCGGCTTGATCCGCGACCGTAGCGGCGGCTTCGCCTGGTGCGCGCTCCTGTTTGCGGTGCTCGGATCGATCGCGGCTTACAACGGCTGGCGCGCCGGCCGGGCGATTCACGTGAACGCATCGACTGCCGCCGGCGTGCCTGCCTAGCGCCGCAGGACCGGCGCACCGCACACCAGCCGTAGGCTAGCGCTGCGCCAGTACGGCCGCCCTGCGAACCGGGGCGCGGCTGAGGTGCATGAAGCGCGCGGCACAGTGTTCAGATTCGCGGCCATGGCCAGGATGGCGCAGTCGTCGGCATTGCGTGGGACAGCTTGCTTTCATAGCAACACGTCCGTACACTTGGCAGAACCTCATCTGCCAGCAAATTCGACTCGAGCTCATGACGCCCGGTGTAACCCAGAATGCCTATCGGCCAGTCGCGCAAGGGTCCGCTACGGGCGGGTCCGCACGCACGGACTGCGCCGGGCCACCCCTGGCCTTGCCGCGTGACCCGGACAGCCTGCACTTCGAAGCCATCATGCGACTGCTCGACCGCCATGGGTGGCACGCTGCGGTCCTGAGCCACGTGCTGCCCAACCTTATGCGCCATCTGCCAGCGAACGAGGGTGCGAGGCGCGCCTGGTTGCGTGCACTGGGAGAGCACTGGCCGCAACTGGCACGGGACATGTCGACTGACTTGCCAAACGGCGCGGCCAAGCATGCGGCGGACGACTGTGGGCCGGCTGGCCTGGCCTGGAACCTGGGCGTTCTTTTCGGCAGCTTGCAGTGCTGGCGCCTGGCGGCCACCTGTTTCGCCTTGTGGCAGGCGGCGGGAGGCAGGCACCATGGCGCCCTGCACAACCTTGCGGTCAGCCACTGGCAGCTGGCGGAACACGAGGTCGCACAGCGTTTCATGCAAGATGCATGCGCCGCGGCGCCCGGCAACGACGCCTACCGGCGCCAGCTGGCGACGATGCGCGCATGGCGCCACACCTGCCGCGCGCTCCTGGGCGGCGACCGTATGCTCGCCTATCCCGTCTCGACAGGCACCGCAGCCGGCCGCCTGCATGCCACCTTGCTGGGCCCCCACCATGCCGGGGCCTTGCTGCGCCAGCAGGACGACCAGGAGCTGGTACGGCTTGCGCGCCTGGAGCCGCTGCGCACCGTGGCGCAAGCACGCGCCTGGATCTGCGCGGAACTGGACGTGCCGGGCAAGATCACGCTGGCGCTCATGCACGGAGACGATGGGTTGGCCGGCGTGGCGGCCCTGCACTGCGATGGCGACGCCGCTAGCTTCTATGTCTGGATCGGGCGCGAGCACCAGGGCGGCGGCGGCCGCACGGCGCTGCGCTTGCTGAAGCGGCTGGCGCTCAAGCACGGCATTCGACACCTCTACAGTCCTGTGCTGGAGGAGAATCGCCGCTCTGCCTCGCTGCTGCTGCGGGCCGGATACCGGCCGCTGGCCGGTGTGGTGGAAGACAAGCCCATGGGGGCGCCGTATTATGCGCTGACGCTAACGGCAACCGGCTCCTTCGATGAGGACGCGCATTTCAAGCGCCTGTCGGCCCTGCTGGCGACGACGGGCGGGCACGCGGTAAGGCGCGCGGTGTGGCCGGGGATGACGTCCGCGGTCACCGACAAGCAGGAGGCTTCGGAACCATGATCGTCGTACGCCATGCCCAGATGGCAGCGCTGGCCAGTGCCGGACGGCGCCAGTTCGTGTCGGTCGCCTGCGCCTATCTGCGGCGCCAGTTCCACGACAGGCTGTGGAGCCTGCCTGATGGGGAACTGCAGCGCCATGTCGGCGCCGCGCTGGCCCGGGCCGGCCAGTTCGGGCTGAAAAGCGAGCGTGACTGCTATCGTTACCTGAACCTGTGCATATTCCACGGCTGGGACTTCACCGCCGAGGCCGGTAACGCCTGGATGCGCGACATGTTGGCCGACGCCGCAGCCGGTCCGCCAGGCGCGCGGCTGCACCGGCTGGTTAGCCACTGCATCCGCCGCAGCGCCATCGAAACCGCCAATCAGGCACTGGAACACGCCTGGGCCGCTCCGCCCGGCGGGGGCAGCGCCGAGGCAAAGGAGCATAAGATGGATAACGCCTTCGAACTGGACACCCTGCTGGCCATCTGGGCATCGGACGATACACAGGCGATCGAGAATGGAATCGCGGCCGATGCGTAAGCCCGGCGACCCTGCCGTCGGCGCGCGCGACGATGCCGCCGCGGAAATGCTGGCGGCCGATCAGGCGGCAAGCGCCCAGCGCAGTAGCGATGCGGGAGGCACCGTGCAGCGCTGCCCGCTGCGGCAGGTCCATGCCATCGAAGTCCGCGTGGTGGGAGAGGACGACGCGCCGCTTGCGGACATCGCCGTGCAGTTGCTGCGGGATCCGTCCTCGGCCCTGCGCGGCAAGACCGATACAGGCGGCCTGTTGCGCTTTGACGGCCTGGAAGCCGGGCAGTACCAGCTCGGGCTCTACGAACTGGACACGGAAGCCTGGGCTGTGCTCGAAACCGTGCCCCTGGATGAACCGGCCCGAACCGGCACTGCGGACGCGGCCTGGGGCCCGCCGGTGGATGCCGTGCGAGCCGAGTGCACCCACGCGGTGGTGCAGGGTGAGTGCGCGGCCAAAATCGCCTACCGCTACGGCCTGTCCGTCGACACCTTGTGGACCTGGCCGGCCAATGCCGACCTGGCGTCGAGGCGCGACAGCGCATACGTGCTGGGCCCGGGCGATTCGCTTGCGATACCGCCGCTGCGCAGCCGCCTGGCCGTGTGCGCGACTGACATGCGTTGCACATTGCGCCGCAAGGGTGTCCCGGAAAAGCTGGATATTCAGTTTCGCGCCGGCGGCCTGCCCAGGGCGGACGTCGCCTGGACCCTTGCATTGCGAACCGGGAGCGGCCAGGTGCTGGCGCACCAGTCTGGCCGCACCACTGCCGATGGCAGGGTGCAGGCATGGGTGCCTCCCGACACTGCCGAGGCGGTGATCCGGATCAC
>Ga0065165_1001697_pt1 | contig 22177 bp, 17 predicted proteins | sample AraplaMF_Cvi_mMF_FD_63813 | JGI IMG/M metagenome (GOLD analysis project Ga0065165, IMG submission 63813) | Arabidopsis root microbial communities from the University of North Carolina, USA - plate scrape MF_Cvi_mMF (version 2) (version 3) | ecosystem: Host-associated > Plants > Roots >... | reverse complement strand
CAGGCGCATTTCCAGCGGGTAGGCGACGAAGGTCTCGTAGATGGCCTGGTGGATGCGGGCGCATTCGTTGGCGACGGTGGTCAGGAGGTCGCCCGCGCCCTGGGCCTCAAGCTCGCCGACGTCGGCGAACTCCAGCCGGGCCTTGAGCCGGCCGGCCAGCCGTTCGGGGGCCGCGCGGCCGGTGGCCTCGACGTGGCGAGCCAGCTCGCTGAGGTGCTTTTCGATCTGGCTGGTGGCGAAGCGGATCGAGCGCGGGAAGTCCTCGTCGAAGACCATGAACTCCAGGATGTGCCGCGGCTCGATCTCGGCGGTGTAAACCCGCAGGTACGGCTCAAGCGCGCAGCCCATCCGCAGCAGGCTGACCAGGGCCAGGTGATCGTTGACCTTGGGGCTGTCCTCGGCGAAGCAGGCCTCCAGCAGGCCGGCGATCAGCTGGGCGCGCTCCAGGTACATGCCGACCATCATGAACCGCCAGCTCTCGCCGTGGCTCATGGTCGTATCGGCCGCGCCTTTGAACAGGTGCACGTCGGCGATGATGTCGTGCAGGAAGGTCACCGAGTTGTCGGCGAACTCGCGGCCGGCGTTGCGGTCGATGACCTTCAGGTACAGCAGGTTCAGCCGCTCCCAGGTCTCGGTCGTGATCTGGTCGCGGACCTGGCGGGCGTTCTCCCGGGCTCGCGACAGCGAGGCGACCACCGAATTGGGGTCCGAGCGGTCCAGCACCAGGCCCTTGGCCGCCTCGAAGGCGCCGGCGGTCAGGTCGGTCTCGCCGACCGCCGACAGGGCGATGCGCACGGCCTCGGCGCCGGTGTCGGTCTGGTCGAGCGTGGCGTTGAGCATCACGGTCGACAGGCGCGACAGGTGCTCGGCCCGCTCGATATAGCGACCCAGCCAGTAGAGGCTGTCGGCGACCCGGGCGAGCATCATTGGCCGGCTCCTTTCTCGACGTGGCCATTTCCGTTGTGGCCGTTGCCGTTATGGCCGTTCTCCTCGGCCAGCACCCAGGTGTCCTTCGACCCGCCGCCCTGACTGGAATTGACCACTAGCGAGCCGCGCTTCAGCGCCACCCGGGTCAGGGCGCCGGGGGTGACCACCGTCTTCTCGCCCGACAGGATGAACGGCCGCAGGTCGACGTGGCGCGGTTCGATGCGGCCGTCCACCAGGCAGGGCGCGGTCGACAGCTGGATGGTCGGCTGGGCGATGTAGTTGGCCGGGTCGGCCTTCAGGGCGTCGGCGAACTCCGAGCGCTCCCGGGCCGAGGCGTGAGGTCCCACCAGCATGCCGTAACCCCCCGAGGCGCCCACCGCCTTGACCACCAGCTTGTCGAGATTGTCCAGCACATGGCCCAGCTGGGCCGGCTCGCGGCACAGGAAGGTCTCGATGTTGGGCAGGATGGCGTCCTCGCCCAGATAGTAGCGGATGATGTCGGGCACGAAGGCGTAGACGGCCTTGTCGTCGGCCACGCCGGTGCCCGGCGCGTTGCAGATCACCACGTTGCCGGCTCGGTAGGCGTTGAACAGGCCCGCCGCGCCCAGCGACGAATCGCGCCGGAAGGTGAGAGGGTCGATGAAGTCGTCGTCGACCCGGCGATAGATCACGTCCACCCGGCGCAGGCCCGTGGTGGTGCGCATGTAGACCATGTTGTCATGGACCACGAGGTCGCGGCCCTCGACCAGCGGCACGCCCATCAGCCGCGCCAGATAGGCGTGCTCGTAATAGGCGGAGTTGTAGACGCCGGGGGTCAGCACCACGACCTGCGGGTTGGGCCGCCAGTCGGCGCTCATGCTCTTCAGCGTGGCCAGCAGCAGGTCGGGATAGCGTTCGACCGGCCGCACGCCGGCCTCGCGATAGGCCCCGGGGAAGGTCCGCTTGGAGGCGTCGCGGTTGGCCAGCATGTAGGACACGCCGGACGGCACGCGCAGATTGTCCTCCAGCACGGCGAATTCGCCGTCCTGGCCGCGAATCAGGTCGCTGCCGCAGACGTTGGCGTAGGCCTTGTGCGGCACGTAGAGGTTCTGCATCTCCCGACGGTACGAGGGCGCGCCCAGCACCAGCTCGCGCGGCACGACCCCGTCCATCAGGATCTGCTGCTCGCCGTAGATGTCGGCCAGGAACATGTTCAGCGCCTGCAGGCGCTGGGTCAAACCGGCCTCGATCTTGGCCCATTCCGCCGCCGGCAGGATGCGCGGAAAGAGATCGGTCGGGATGATCCGCTCGGTGGCGCTGTCCGCCCCGTAGACGGTGAAGGTGATGCCCTGCAGCAGGAACGAGCGCTCCAGCATCCGCTGCCGGTCGGCCAGTTCGCCCGCGCCCAGGGTGGAGATCCGGCTTTGCAGCGCCGCGTAGTGGGCCCGCACGTCGCCGCCCTGGGCGATCATCTCGTCATAGGCCGCGCCAGGCAGATAGGCCGCCCCGGTCATCGGCAAGGTGGGGGTATCGTCGATGTCCTTGATTTTCGCCACCACGCCTGTGTCCACTTTGTCCGCCCTTGCGCGCCGCATTGAGGCGGCGCGTCCCGATCCAGCCTAGAACGCACGAAGTTCGCAAGCGGCGCTTTTCGCCTCTTGAGCATTCGATGCCTGGGACTGCCCAACATTTGGGCGCCGTTCTGGTGATCCGGGAAGCCATCAGTTGTACCGGTTCGGAAATTTCACCGCGTGACAGGGGGCGGGGGGGCGACTACAGGGGTTCGGGGGTGCTCCGCGCGGGAAATGGAAGGCTTGGTGCGTAAGAGATTTGCCCTTGGCATGACCGCGGCGGCCCTGATGGCCGCGGGGCATGCCAATGCGGCCGAGCCCGCCGCCACCATCACCGGCGTCGAGGACCGTGCGCTGCGCGAGGCGATCCAGCGCGCCATGACCGAGGCCAAGCAACCGGCCCGCAGCCGTTCCGAAGCCCGCCGCCGGGCTCGCGACGCCGGCGACGAGGCTGTCGCCGTGCTGCGCTCGGAAGGCTACTACGCCTATGTCGTCGAGCCGGACGTCTCCGAAGCCGATCCGCCCCGCGCGATTCTCAAGATCACCCCTGGACCGGTCTTCGTGATCGCCGATCCCCAGTTGGCCTGGAGCGGAACCCCGCCAGACGAAGGCGTCGCCCAGCGGGCGCAGAGCGTCATCCGGCTGACGCTGGGCGCGCCGGGCCGCGCCGCTGACGTGCTGGCGGCCGAGGGGCGCGTGGTCTCCCAGGTGCAGCAACTGGGCTATGCCGACGCCACGGCCGAACCGCGCGAGGTCGTCGTCGACCACGCCGACCACACGCTGCGTCCGACCTTCCATATCGCGGCCGGCGACCTGACCCATGTCGATGGGATCCAGGTCCTGACCCAGGGGCGGTCGAACCCCGCCTGGGTGCAGCATCTGGCGCCCTGGAAGTCGGGCGACATTTACGAGCCCGACGACATCGCCGAACTGGAGCGCCGGCTGCGCGACACCGGGGTCTACGACACGGTCTCGGTCTCGCTGGCTCCCAAGGAGAAGGCGCTGCCCGACGGGCTGCGCCCGGTGATCGTCACCTTGGCCGATCGCAAGGCCAAGACGATCGAGCTGGGCGCCAGCTATTCGAGCACCGACGGGCCGGGCGTCGACGCCAAGTGGATCCGCTACAATCGGCTTCACCGGGCCGACACCACCACCCTGACGGCGCGGCTGGCCAAGCTGGACAGTCGCCTGGAGGCCGAACTGGCCCTGCCGCACTGGCGACGCAGCCAGCAGACCCTGAAGCTGAACACCGCTGTCTTCCGCGACAACACCGACGCCTATGTCGAGACCGGCGGCCATATCGGCGCGGACCTGACCCGGCGGCTGCGGCCGACCGTCTACCGCACCTACGGCGTCTCGCTGGACCTCTCGCAGATCGATTCGCCGACCACGACCAACGGCGTGACCACCGACATCCGGCAGAACTTCGCCACCTTCACCCTGCTGGGGGCCCAGGCCTGGGACCGCTCCGACAGCGTGCTGGATCCGACCAAGGGGTGGCGGCTGGACGCGCGGGCCGAACCCACGGCCATCACCGGCGACCTGACCATGGCCTTCCTGAAGGTCCAGGCCCAAAGCACGGCCTATCTGCCGTTCGGCCAGGGGGCGCGCACCGTGCTGGCCGGGCGGATCAAGGCGGGGCAGATTCTGGGCGGCACCATGCCTGAGGTGCCGGCCTCCAAGCGCTTCTACGCCGGCGGCGGCGGTTCGGTGCGTGGCTTTTCCTACCAAGCCATCGGCCCGCGCATCGACAACACCACCACGCCGCAGGGCGGCCTGTCGCTGCTGGAAAGCTCGCTCGAGCTGCGCCACAAGTTCACCGACACTTGGGGGGCGGTGGCTTTCGTCGACGCTGGCGCGGTCGGGGTCGACAAGTGGCCCAACGGCGACGATTTCGGAGTCGGCGTGGGCGTCGGCGTCCGCTACGACCTGGGCTTCGGGCCGATCCGCGCCGACATCGCCATGCCGGTCAGCCGGCGGAAAGGCGATCCGGCGTTCCAGGTCTATATCAGCATCGGGCAGGCCTTTTGACCGACGCCCAAAAACCACCTGGCGCGCCGCCGCCCGAGGACATTCCCGAAGTCGTCGCCGAGACGGCGACCAAGGTCGCGCGCAAGATCGGCTGGCCGGGCCTGGTCATCATCGTTTCGGTCAGCCTCGTGGTGCTGGTCGCCGTCCTGCTGGGCGGCGTGCGCTTCGGGGCGATCACCCCGCAAGGCCGCGCCTTCTTGGAGGCGCGCACCAGCGGGCTGAAGTTGGGCCGGATTGGCCGCCTGAAGATCGAGGGGCTGACGGGCGACATCTGGAGCGCGTTCGGCGTCCGGCACCTGACGATCAGCGACGAAAAGGGCGTCTGGCTCGACGCCGCCGACCTTTATGTCGACTGGCGTCCGGCCGAGCTGTTCTACCGCCGCTTCCACGCCGACGAGATCACCGCCCGTCAGGTCGTTATCTTGCGGCGCCCGACACTGACCCCCAAGGGCAAGTCCAGCGCCGCGCCGCTGTCGGTGGACCTCGACCGTGTCGCCCTGCGCCTGATCACCCGACCCGAATTCAGCCGTCAGGCGGGCGATTTCGACCTGAGCGGCGACTACGAATCCGAGCGGCAGGGCGGCCAGAAGGGCAATCTGCGGGCGTCCAGTCGCCTGCACGTCGGCGATCACCTGAAGCTGGTCTTCGACCTGGGGCGCGACAAGACGCTGCTGCTGGACGCCGAGGCCCAGGAAGCCAACGGCGGGGCTCTGGCCGGGGCGATGGGACTGTCGCCCGACCGGCCCTTCGACCTGAACGCCAAGGCCCATGGCACGATGAGCCAGGGCGCCTTCACGGTCCTTGCGCGGTCCGGGGACGCCACGCCGCTGAAGGCCGGCGGGGCCTGGACGCCCCAGGGCGGGTCGGCGACGGGCCACATCGACCTGGCCGCCTCGACCCTGACCGATCGCGAGGAGAAGATGTTCGGGGCCGACGCCCGCTTCTCGATCGTCGGGCGCAAGGCCGGGGCGTTCAGCGACCTGGACCTGAAGATCGACAGCCAGAACCTGAGCCTGGTTGCTCACGGCCCCGCCGACCTGGGCAATCGGGTCACCGCCCCGGCCGGTCTGACCTTCACCGCCAAGGTCGGCAACCTGTCCCGCGTGACGCCGCTGCCGACCATGGGCGCCGGCATCGCGGACGGGGTTCTGCATCTGACCGGCGACGGTCTACAGATCGACGGCCGGGTCGACGTGCGCGACCTCTCTTTGCTCGGCTATCGCCTGGCGCGGGCCCGAGGACCGGCCAGCGTCGGCTGGAAGCGCGGCGAGCTGAGCCTCAAGGCCGCGGCCACGACCGAAGGCGGTGGCGGACAGGGGCTCCTGGCCGTGCTGGGCCGGTCGCCCTCGGCCCAGTTCGAGGGGGCGCGACTGAAGGACGGCCGGTTCCTGATCCGCTCGGCCAAGGTCCAGGCCCCGAACCTGACCGTAGTGGCGCAGGGCGAGCGGGGCATCTTGGGCGGTCTGTCGTTCAAGGGCGAGGCCAAGGTCGGGTCCCTGGCGCCGGTCCGTCCGGGCATGAAGGGCCAGGCGACCGCCAGATGGTCGGCCAATCAGGGCGTGGACAAGCCCTGGCTGCTGACCGTCGACGCGCGCGGCGGTAATTTCGCCACCGGCCTGCCCGAGCTGGACCGGCTGCTGGGCAAGAGCCCGCGGCTGAACGCCCGCGCGTCCTGGGCCAACGATCGGCTGTCGGTGGCTGACGCCAAGTTGGACGGGACCGCCGCCTCGGTGCGCGCCTCCGGCGTGCTGGGTCCCGGAACGGCGCTGAGTTTCAAGCTGGACTGGACCGCCTCGGGACCGTTCGTCGCCGGGCCGATCGAGGTCGCCGGCAAGGCCAGGGGCACGGGCGCGGTGACCGGAACCCTGGCGGCGCCCAAGGCCGACCTGATCGCCGACTTCGACTCCGTCGACGTGCCGCGCCTGCCGCTGAAGGACGCCCACGTGGTGCTGTCGTTCGCCAAGCGCGCCGACGGCGGCGACGGCGTGGCGTCGATCGAGGCCGGCAGCCAGTACGGCCCGGCCAAGGGGCGCACGGCTTTCAATTTCGCGCCGGGCGGGCTGGAGCTGACAGACTTGGACGTCGACGCCGGCGGCGCCAAGGCCAAGGGCGCGGTGTCGCTGCGCAGCGGCCGTCCGGCCACGGCCGATCTCGTGGTGGCGATCGGACCCGGCGCCTTCCTGACCCAGGGGCGGGTCGCCGGCACGGCCCGGATCACCGACGGCGCGACCGGTCCCTCGGCCCAGCTCGACCTGGCCGCCGACGACATCGTCGGCGGGGCCTGGAAGGTCCGGCACGCCGCGGTCAAGGCCGCCGGCCCGATGGCGCGCCTGCCCCTGACCGTCGATGCGCGGGGCGAGGCCCCGTCTGGCCGCTGGAAGCTGAACGGCTCAGGCGTGCTGACCCAGTCGGGCCCGGAATACCTGCTGGCCCTCGACGCCGCCGGGGCCATGGCGCGCACCGAGATCAAGACCCGCGAGGCCGCCCAGATCCGGTTCGGCGGCCCGCGCACCAACGCCCGCCTGCGGCTCGCGGTCGGCGACGGCGCGGCCGACCTAGACGCCGACGTCGGCGGCGACCTGGCCACGCTTCGCGCCCAGCTGACCGGGGTCAGCCTCACCGCGATCAATCCGGACATGGCCGGCAAGGTCGACGCCCATGTGACGCTGAGCGGTTCGGGCCCGACCCTGACCGGCGAGTTCGACGCTAACCTGATCGGGGCCCGCGAGCGCGGCCCGCGCACCGACCGTGCGCTGAACGCCGAGATCCGCGGCGTGCTGCGCGACAACACCATGACCATCAACGCCACCAGCACCACCAGCCAGGGTCTGCAGGCCAGGGCCGAGGTGATCCTGCCGACCGAGGCCTCGGCCAAGCCGTTCCATCTGGCGATCAACCGTCAGCGCGCCGTTCGCGGCCAGTTCACGGCCCAGGGCGAGATCAAGCCGCTGTGGGACCTGCTGGGCAGCTCCGAACGCAGCGTGTCGGGCAAGGTCGACGCCGAGGGCGAACTGGCCGGCACCCTGGCCGACCCCCGCCTGACCGGCCGAGCCAGCCTGGAGAGCGGCCGGGTCGACGACGGCCAGACGGGCCTCAGCCTGCGCGACGTCATCGTGCGCGTGGCCCTGGCCGACAACGCCATCGATGTCAGCCAGGTCTCGGCCGGCGACGGCCAGGGCGGGACGATGGCCGGTTCGGGTCGGATCAGCCTGGCGCGCGGCGGCCTGGGCAGCTTCAGGCTGGACCTGAAGGGCTTCCGCGTCATCGACAACGAGCTGGCCTCGGCCACGGCCAGCGGCCAGACCACGATCAACCGCGGCGCCGACGGCAAGGTCAAGATGGTCGGCGCCCTGGTCATCGACCGCGCCGACGTCTCGGCCCAGACCAAGACCCCGGCCGGCGTGGTGTCGATGGATGTCATCGAACGCAATCGTCCGGACGAGTTGGATCAGGGCGTCGAGGCCCGCAAGGTCGTCCCGGGCAGCGGCATGCTGCTGGACGTCACCCTGACCGCGCCCCGGCGGATCTTCGTGCGCGGCCGGGGCCTGGATGTCGAGCTGTCGCTGAACGCCCATGTCGGCGGCTCGACCAACAGCCCCGTGCTTGACGGCGAGGCGCGAATGGTGCGCGGCGAGTACGACTTCGCCGGCAAGCGTTTCGAGTTCGACCAGAACGGCACGGTTCGCCTGGCCACCCAACTGGACCGCATCCGGCTGGACCTGACCGCCACCCGCGAAGACCCGGCCCTGACCGCCGTGGTCAGGGTGCAGGGCACCGCCGCCAAGCCGGAGATCACTCTGACCTCCAAGCCCGAACTGCCACAGGACGAGGTGCTGTCGCAGGTGCTGTTTGGCTCGTCGGCCGCCAACCTGACCCCAATCGAGGCCGCGCAACTGGCCTCGGCCCTGGCGGCCCTGGCCGGCGGCGGCGGCTTCGACGTGATCGGCAACCTGCGCAGCTTGGCCGGCCTGGACCGCCTGTCGTTCGCTGAGAGCGCCACGGGTATGACGGTGTCCGGCGGCAAGTACGTGACCGACGACGTCTATGTCGAGATCATCGGCGGCGGACGGGAAGGGACCTCGGCCCAGGTCGAGTGGCGGGTCCGCAGGGCCTTGTCGCTGGTGTCCAAGATCGGCAGCCAGGGCGACGCCCAGCTTTCGGTCCGCTGGAGAAAGGACTACAACTAGACCGCTCGCCGCGTTCCCCGGTCCGAAGGCGCGGGGAACGCGGCGAGCGCATGCAGTGACCGATCCGAATTCCAAACCCAGGCTTGACCTGGGATCGGACCTTGTTCGGAGCAAGGCTGTTGCGCGGGCGACCGGTTTCCGGCTTTGAGGAAGCACGAATTGTCCGCGGCCCTTGGTTTAGTTTGAACTGAGGGAGACAGTGGATTCATGCGACTCAACGACGAGGATCGCGCCGTTCTGCGACATCTGGCCGATCAAGGCCCCCTGATCATCGATCGGGCGGTCGCCTGGTGCGCCATCAACTCGGGAAGCCGGCACCTGGCCGGCCTCGAGCGCCAACGGCAAGTTTTGCTCGATGCTTTCGGGAACCTGCCGGCCGCGCCGACCGACATTCCGCTGGGCGCCTCGCCCGAGGTCGGGGCCGACGGGCGGATCGGCGAGCAGGCGCACCCGGCGGCCATCGCCGTGGTCGTGCGACCCGAGGCGCCGGTCCAGGTCGTGCTGACCGGCCACTACGACACCGTCTATCCCGAGACCTCCGGCTTTCAGGCCGTCGCCACGCGGCCGGACGGCGCTCTGCATGGGCCGGGGATCGCCGACATGAAGGGCGGGATTTCGGTGATGCTGGCGGCGCTGGAGGCTTTCGAGCGCCATCCGCTGGCCCACCGGGTCGGCTATCGCGTGCTGCTGTCGCCGGACGAGGAGATCGGCTCGGTCGCTTCGGCTCCGATCCTGGCCCAGTTCGCGCATCTGGGGCATGTGGGCTTGACCTACGAGCCGGCCCTGGCCGACGGAGCCCTGGCCAGCGCCCGCAAAGGCTCGGGCAATTTCCATATCGTGGTCCACGGCAAGGCCGCTCACGCCGGGCGCGACTTCACCGCCGGCCGCAACGCGGTGATGGAGGCCGCCCGGATCGCCCAGGCCCTGCACACCCTGAACGGGCTGCGCGAGGGCGTGACCTGCAACGTCGCCAAGATCGACGGCGGCTCGCCGCTGAACATGGTGCCCGACGTGGCCGTGGTCCGCTTCAACCTCCGCTTCCCCGCCGCCGACGACGCGGCGTGGTTCGAGAGCGAGGTCGACAAGATCGTCGCCTCGACCGGGGAGGGGCTGCACGCCCACCTGCACGGCCGCATCACCCGCGGCGCCAAGCCGTTCAACACCGCCCAGCAGCGATTGTTCGGCGCGATCAAGGAAGCCGGCGCCCTGCTGGGCCAGGATATCGCCTGGAAGCCGTCCGGCGGGGTCTGCGAAGGCAACAACCTGTTCGCCTCGGGCCTGCCCAATGTCGACACCCTGGGGGTGCGCGGCGGCGACATCCACAGCGAGGCCGAGCACGCCTGGCCCGACAGCTTCGTCGAGCGCGCCCAGCTGTCGGCCCTGATTCTGATGAAACTGGCCAGCGGCGAGATCGACGGTCCCGCCTTGCGCGCCGCCATGACCGACCTCGCGGAGACTTTTTGAGCATGCTTGTCGTCCGCCCCGCGACGCCCGTCGATTTCGACAGCCTGATGGAGTTGGCCGTGCTGTCGGGCCGCGGCTTCACCAGCCTGCCGGAGGACGAGCACACCCTACGCGCCCGCCTGGACCTGTCGCAGGCCAGCTTCCATTCGGAAGTGGCCGCGCCGGAGGCCTGGTACACCCTGATGCTCGAAGACCTGGAGGCCGGCGACGTGATCGGCGTTGCCGGGGTCAAGGCGGGGGTGGGTCTAAAGCGGCCGCATTTCTCGTTCCGCGTCGTGACCCTGGCGCAATCTTCTCCCACCCTGGATAAGCGTTTCGACCACCGCGCCCTGGTGCTGGTCAACGAATGCGCCGGCTGGTCGGAGGTCGGGTCGCTGTTCCTCAAGCCCGAACGCCGTAAGGGCGGGGCGGGGCGGCTGCTGGCCCAGTCGCGCTACATGCTGATCGGTCTGGAGCCCCAGCGTTTCGCCGAGATGGTGCTGGCCGAGCTGCGCGGCTGGTTCGACGAGGACGGCGGCTGTCCGTTCTGGGACCACGTGGCCAGCAAATTCTTCCGGCTGGAGTTCGACGAGGCCGACATGATGAGCGCCTCAACCGACGGCCAGTTCATCCTGGACCTGGCGCCGCGCCATCCGATCTATGTCGAGCTGCTGCCCCAGGCCGCCTCCGACACCATCGGCCGGGTGCACCGCGAGGGCGAGGCGGCGCGGGCCATGCTGGAGACCGAGGGGTTCCGCTTCTCGGGCCTGATCGACATCTTCGACGCCGGCCCGACCGTGGCCGCGCGGCGTGACGACATCAAGACGGTGCGCGAGGGCCGGCGGCTGCGCGTCCGGCTGGGCGAGGACGCCTATGGCGAGGAAGCCCTGATCTGCTCGGGCGCGGTGGCCCGCTTCCGGGCGGTGCGCGCGCCGGTGCTGATCGACGGCGAGAGCGCGATCATCGGCCGGGACGCCGCGGCGGCCCTGGGCGTCAAGGACGGCGAAATGGTGCGGGTGAAGGCATGAGCGGCGGCGTGTTCATCGAGGGCGTCTGGCGGGCGGGCGCGAGTTCCGAGGCGACCTCGGTCGATCCGACCACCGGTGAGGTGATCTGGCGCCAAGCGACCGCTGGGCCGGCCGATGTGGCGGCGGCGGTCGTGGCCGCCCGCAAGGCCTTCCTGGCGTGGGCCGATCGGTCGCGCGAAGAGCGGATCGCTGTCCTGCGCCGTTACAAGGACGTGCTGGCGGCCCGTACGGCGACCTTCGCCGAGGCCCTGAGCCGCGAGACCGGCAAGGCGCTGTGGGAGACCAAGGCCGAGCTGGGCTCGATGGCCGGCAAGGTCGAGGCCTCGATCAAGGCCTATGACGAGCGCACCGGCGAGCACGCCAATGACATGGCCTTCGGTCGGGCGGTGCTGCGTCATCGTCCGCATGGGGTGATGGCGGTGCTGGGTCCGTTCAACTTCCCGGGCCACCTGCCCAACGGCCACATCGTGCCGGCCCTGCTGGCCGGCGACACCGTGGTGTTCAAGCCGTCGGAAGAGACACCCCTGGCGGGTCAATTATTGGTCGAAGCCCTTGAAGAGGCGGGCGTTCCGCCCGGCGTCGTCAACCTGGTGCAGGGCGGCCGCGAGGTTGGCCAGGCGCTGATCGACCAGGAGATCGACGGCCTGCTGTTCACCGGCTCGGCCGCGGCCGGCGCCTTCTTCCGCCGTCACTTCGCCGATCGGCCGGACGTGATCTTGGCCCTGGAGCTGGGCGGCAACAACCCGCTGGTGGTCTGGGACGCCGGTGACGCCGAAGCCGTGGCGGCCCTGGTCGTGCAGTCGGCCTTCATCACCACCGGCCAGCGCTGCTCGTGCGCCCGGCGGCTGATCGTCTCGGACGACGCGGCGGGGCGAGCGGTGATCGACGCGGTGGCGGCGCTGTCCGAGCGGCTGGTGATCGGTCCGTGGAACGGCCGCGAGGAGCCGTTCATGGGTCCACTGATCTCCGACCGCGCAGCCGCCATGGCCCTGGCCGGCGCCAAGGCCATGCCCGGCAAGGCCGTACGCGCCATGACCGCCGTCGATGGCCTGAGCCGGGCCTTCGTCTCGCCGGGCCTGGTCGAGGTGACCGGCGAAACCGTGCCGGACGAGGAGCTGTTCGCGCCGCTGCTGCAAGTGCGCCGGGTCGGGTCGTTCGAGGAAGCGATCACCGCCGCCAACGCCACGCGCTACGGCCTGTCCGCGGGTCTTGTCTCCAATGAAACGGCGCGTTGGGATCATTTCTTGAAGCGGATCCGGGCCGGGGTCGTCAACTGGAACCGGCCGACCACCGGCGCGGCCGGAACCATGCCGTTCGGCGGCCTGGGCAGCTCGGGCAACCACCGGCCCAGCGCCTATTACGCGGCCGACTACTGCGCCTATCCCGTGGCCAGTTTCGAGGCGCAGGGCGTGGCCGATACCCTGGGCGATATCAAGGGCCTGCGCGAATGACCTCGCGCGCGGTCGAGGCCAATTGCGACGGGCTGGTCGGCCCGACCCACTCCTATGTCGGCCTGTCGCCGGGCAATATCGCCAGCCAGACCAACGCCGGCGAGGTTTCCAATCCCCGCGCCGCGGTGTTGGAGGGCCTGACCAAGATGCGCAAGCTGGCCGATTGGGGCGTGCCGCAGTTCGTGCTGCCGCCGCACGAGCGGCCGGATTTGGCGCTGCTGCGGTCGATCGGCTTTTCGGGCTCCGACGCCCAGGCGCTGGAAACGGCCTGGAAGGCCGCGCCGGCCCTGGCGGCCGCCGCCTGCTCGGCCTCGCCGATGTGGGCGGCCAACGCCGCCACGGTCACGCCCAGCGCCGACACGGCCGATGGCCGCGTGCACTTCACCCCGGCCAATCTGCTGACTAACCTGCACCGCAGCCTCGAAGGCGAGCAGACCACCCGCGGCCTCCGCCGGCTGTTCCCGGACGAGACCCGGTTCGCCGTGCACGATCCGTTGCCGTCCCAACCGCACTTTGCCGACGAAGGGGCGGCCAACCACGTGCGGCTGTGCGCCGATCACGGCGCGGCCGGGGTCAACCTGTTCGTCTGGGGTCGCGAGGCCTGGGAGCGCTGGGACGGCCGCTATCCGGCCCGCCAGACCCGCGAGGCTTTCGAGGCGATCGAACGCCGCCACGGCGCGGCGCGCGGCGTCTTCGCCCGCCAGGGCCGGGCGGCGATCGACGGCGGAGCGTTCCACAACGACGTGGTCTGCGTCGGCACGCGCGAATGCCTCCTGTTCCACGAACGCGCCTTCGAGGATCGCGCGGCCATGGAGGCGCAGGTCCGCCGCGCCGCCGAGGGCCTGTTCGAGCCGGTTTTCGTCGAGATCAGCGAGGCCGACCTGCCGATGGACGACCTGGTGAAGAGCTATCTGTTCAACTCCCAGCTCCTGGTTCTGCCCGGCGAGGACCGCCTCGTGCTGCTGGCGCCGGGCGAGACCCGGGACAACCCACGCGCTCATGCGGCCGCCCAGGCGCTGGCCAGCTCGAACGGCCCGATCGGCCGGGTGGAATATGTCGATGTCCGCCAGAGCATGCGAAACGGCGGCGGTCCGGCCTGCCTGCGGCTGCGGGTCGTCCTGACCGAGGCCGAGCTGGCGGCCACGAACCCCGGCCAGCGCTTCGGCGCCGCCTTGCATGATCGCTTGAACGCCTGGGCCGGGCGCCGCTATCGCGACCGTCTGGCCCCCGCCGACCTGGCCGACCCGGCGCTGATCGTCGAGTGTCGCGAGGCGCTGGACGAGCTGACCGCGATCCTCGACCTTGGCGGCGGCTTCTACCCGTTCCAGCGAACCGCCTGATCATGAGCAGCTTCATCGTTCGTCCCGCGACGCCCGACGACGCCGCCGCCGTCCTGGCGCTGCACCGCAAGGTCGCCGCCCAGCCCGGCGGTTTGGCCCGCCAGCCGGAAGAGGTGACGGCCGACTATGTGGCCCACGCCCTGGCGGCTTCGGCGAGCGGCGGCGTGAACCTGGTCGCGGTCGCCGCCGACGGGACGCTCTGCGGTGAGCTGCATGTCGAGCGAATGCAGATTGCGATCTTCGCCCACGTGCTGACCGACCTGACCGTGGCGGTCGATCCGGACTGGCAGGGCAGGGGCGTCGGCTCCGCCCTGTTCCATGCCCTGATCGACACGGCCAGGACCATGACGCCGCCGGTAGGCCGGATCGAGCTGTGGACCGGCGCGGCCAATCTCGGCGCCCAGCGACTCTACGAGCGGCTGGGTTTCCGGATCGAAGGGCGGATGACCGGCCGGGGCCGTCTGCCCGACGGCACGGTCGACGACGACATCGTCATGGGTCTGCTGCTCGACTAACCGCGCAGCGCCGCCAGGGCCTGGGGAAAGCGTCGCGACAGCGGCGCCTCGACCGCGCCGAGTTCGACCGCATAGTCGCCCGAGCCCTCGGGGCGCAGGCCGGTCACTCGGGTCGGATTGACCAGCCAGGAACGATGGGTGCGCAGGAAGCCGTGCTCGGCCATGCCGGCCTCCAGAGCGCCGAGCGACGAGCGCATCAGCGGCCGCCGGCCGTCGGCCAGCAGGAACTCGGCGTAGTTGCCGGCCGAGCGCACGGCCAGGATCTCGGACACGGGGACGCGGAGCAGCCGAGCGCCGTCGCGGATGTCGAAGCTGGCGACGGCCGTCGTCGCCGTCTGGGCGTGGGCGGCGGCCTCGCGGGCGCTGCGCCTTAGCGACAGGTAGTAGATGATCGAGGCCAATCCGTAGGCCAACAGGTCCTTGCGGAACTCGTAGGGGAACTCCGTCGACAGCGGGCCGAACCGGTACGGACCGTCCATCACGGCCAGATAGGCCAGCTTGCGCAGAGCGACGAAGGCTGAGACGTGCAGCACCGAATAGAGCACGACCGCCACGAGGTGGACGGGCGCCGCCCGCCACCAGCGCGGCGAGACGCGCGTGGTCCACACCGCCACCGCCGCGGGGATCGCGAAGATCACCATCGTCACCAGGGCGCTGCTGGCTTCCCAGATCGTCGGCGCCAGCGTGCCGAGGCGCGGCGCGTCGTGGCGGACGGTCAGGACGTTGACCACGGCGACGCACGAGATCAGGCCCGCGCCCAGCAGCCAGGCGCGCCAGAGGCCCTGGCGCTCTTCGCCGCTGATCCCGAAAAGCGCGCCGCTGGTCCCCGGGTATTTTCCGCTCGTCCCTGCCGGCGGCCGCTGGTCCCCGGGCCCTTGGCCGCCCGCGGCGGTCCGGGTCACGACGTTCGCATCGTTTTTCACGCCGGACGCCCTGTCATGCCTTTGACCGCTTCAATCCCTGACCGCCGCTACGACCTCGATTGGATTCGGGTCGGCGCGTTCTTCCTGCTGATTCTGTATCACGTCGGCATGTTCTACGTGCCCTGGGAGTGGCACGTGAAGTCGCCGCATCCGGTCGAGGAGCTGGAACTGGCGATGTTTCTGACCAATCCCTGGCGCCTGACGCTGCTGTTCCTGGTTTCGGGCGCGGCGACCCGGTTCATGGCCGATAAGGTCACGGTCGGGAAACTGACCGGGGCGCGGATCGCCCGTCTGCTGCCGCCGTTGCTGTTCGCGATGTTGGTGATCGTGCCGCCGCAGTCCTACTACCAGATCGTAGAATACGCCGCAGCGCACGGGACGCCGGTGACCGCTTGGTCCTATGGCGACTTCTGGCTCAAATACGTCACAGGCTCCGGCCACTGGTGCTCGCCGGACGGCTGTCTGATCACGCCGACCTGGAACCACATGTGGTTCGTGGCCTACCTGCTGGTCTACACCCTGGTGCTGGCGGGGCTGCTGCTGATCTGGCGGCGGCTGGGCGATCATCTGCAGTCCGCCGCCGAGGCGGTGCTGCGGGGACCGGGCCTGATCCTGTGGCCGATCCTGTTCCTGGGTCTGCTGCGCGCCACCCTCTATCCGCGCTTCGGCGAGACCCACGCCCTGGTCGGCGACCACTACGTGCACGCCGTGTCGTTCTCGGCCTTCCTGCTGGGGTTCGGCCTGGCCAAGTCGGAGGTGTTGCGCCAGCGCCTGATCTCAGCCCGCTGGCCGGCCCTGGGTCTGGCGATCGCCGGCTACCTGGGCTGGGCCACCTATGCCTACGTCTATCGCGGCGATACGCCGATCCCGCCGGAGTGGATGCGCCTGGTCATGCGCTTCGTCCACCCCACCGACGCCTGGTGCTCGATCGCCGCCATCCTCGGCTTCGGGGCCAGGCATCTGAACCGAGGCGGACCGGTCCTGCGCTACCTGACTCTGGGCGTGTTCCCGTTCTATCTGGTCCACCAGACCCTGATCGTGGTGATGGCCCACCATCTCGCCAAGCTGGGCCTGCCCCAGCCGCTGGAGGCGCTGATCCTGATCGTCCTGACCTTCGCCGGCTGCTTCGCGACCTACGAGGTGGTGCGGCGCGTCCCTGGGGTGCGGATCCTGTTCGGCTTGAAAGGCGATCAGCCGCCCGCCGAGGCCAGCCGCCCGCCGGTCTTCGCATAGGCCTGAGTGCCGATGGTGATCACCCGGTCGGCGCCGGTGATCTCGGCGATGCCGAGGTCGCTGGCGCCGGCCAGGCGGTCGTACAGCGGCCCAAAGTCGCGCAGGGTCACCTCCTGCAGGGTCTGGATCGAGGGGATGACGAAATAGACCTGCTGGAAGTCGTCGATCCGGTAGGGTGTGCGCATCACCCGCTCCAGGTCGAAGCCGATGCGGTTGGGGGAGGGGGCGTCGAGCGCGAAGATCGACTCGGCGTGCGAGGAGACGATGCCGGCCCCGTAGATCCGCAGACCTTCCGGGGTCTCCATCAGGCCGAACTCGACCGTGTACCAGTAGAGCCGGGCCAGGTTGGCCAGCCGCCCCAGCTCCAGGGCCCGCTGGCCGCCGCGGCCGTAGGCCTGCATGTAGTCGGCGAACGTCGGGTCGGTCAGCATCGGCACGTGGCCGAAGACGTCGTGGAAGACGTCCGGTTCCTGCAGGTAGTCCAGCTCGTGCGGCTTGCGGATGAACTGGCCGGCCGGAAAACGGCGGTTGGCCAGGTGGTCGAAGAACACGTCGTCGGGCACCAGGCCCGGCACGGCCACCACGCTCCAGCCGGTCAGGCGCTGGAGTTCCTCGTTGATCCGCTTGAAGTCAGGAATGCCCGAGCGGTGCAGATCCAGGGCGTCGAGCCCGCGCAGGAAGGCGTCGCAGGCCCGGCCTGGCAGCAGGGCGGTCTGCCGCTCGTAGAGGGTCATCCAGACGTCGTGTTCGGCTTGGGCGTAGCTTTCCCAGCCCTGGTCGATCGTCCAATCGGCGGCCGCGCCGGGCGGCGGGCCGCTGCTAAAACCGTCTGCGCTCATGAAACGACGTTACGCCCGGTTCGCAGCAAATTCCGTTCGGATTTTGCGTGAGAACCGGGGTCGTTCGCAGAGAGCTTGCGCCTAGTGCGAGATCCGGGGGCGAAGCTTGTAGGCACCGTGATCGAAGCTCTCGAAGATCACCGCCGTCTGCGGGTGCCCCACCGGCTCGCCGCTCTCGTCGGCCAGCAGGTTCTGCTCGGAGACGTAGGCGACATAGGTGTTGTCGTCGTTCTCGGCCAGCAGGTGGTAGAACGGCTGGTCCTTGGTCGGCCGGATGTCCTCGGGAATGGAGTTCCACCATTCCTCGGTGTTGGCGAAAACGGGGTCGACGTCGAACACCACGCCCCGGAAGGGGAAGATCCGGTGCTTGACCACCTGGCCGATCGCGAATTTGGCGAGTCTCGAATTCATGTCGACCAGCCTACACGAGTCTCCTGACTAGAACCTGAACGTAGACTTCCGTCATCGGATAACAAGGCAAGGCCTTCCGGCGCGGGAATCTCGCCGCTATGCTCGCTTCCGAAGTGAGGCGGTTCGATATGAATCGCCTGCGAGACAAGGTGGAACGACCATGTCGGAGGCGCCGCGAGCGCCCGGCGCGCCTCAGCCCGCGGGCTCTGGCCGGCGCCGGCCATCGGGCGAGCAGTCGTGCTATGCGGCGCTCGACCTGGGTACGAACAACTGTCGCTTGCTGGTGGCGACCCCTTCGCCGCGGGGCTTTCGCGTCGTCGAGGCCTATTCCCGGATCGTGCGGCTGGGCGAGGGTCTCTCCCAGACGGGCCAGCTTTCGGACGAAGCCATGGACCGCTCCATGGCGGCCTTGAAGGTCTGCGCCGAGAAGATCCGCCGTCGCAAGGTGGTGCGGGTGAAGGCCGTGGCCACCCAGGCCTGCCGGGGTGCGGCCAATGGTCCCGATTTCGTGCGCCGCGTGGCCGAGGAGACCGGCCTGCGGCTGCAGATCATCACCCCGAAGGAAGAGGCTCAGCTGTCGGTGGCCGGCTGCATGAGCCTGTTCGACCGCGCGGCGGAGGCCGCCCTGGTGGTCGACGTCGGCGGCGGCTCGACCGAGCTGTCGTGGGTGGATCTCAAGGGCGGCGGACTGGACAGCAAGCCGCGCCAGTTCGCGGCCTGGAAGCTGCCGATCAAGGCCTGGCTGTCGATCCCGATCGGCGTGGTCACCCTGGCCGAACGCTTTCCCGAGGGCGAGCGGGCGGAGGAGGGGTGGTTCCGGGCCATGGTCGACGCGGTCAAGGCACGGATCGAGGCCTTCCCGCACGCCGAGCCGATGCGGCGATTGTTCGAGAACGGCCGGGCCCACATGGTCGGCACGTCGGGCGCGATTACCAGTCTGGCCGGCCTGCATCTGGGCCTGTCGCGCTATGATCGCAACATCGTCGATGGCCTGTGGATGCAGCGGCACGAGTGCGAGGCGGCCGCCGACCGGCTGTTGACCCTGACCGCCCGGGAGCGGGCCCTGGAGCCTTGCATCGGCGCCGATCGGGCCGACCTGGTGCTGGCCGGGGCGGCGATCCTGCAGGCCGTCCAGGAGCTTTGGCCGTGTTCGCGCGTGCGCGTCGCCGATCGGGGGCTTAGAGAGGGTCTCCTGATGTCCTTGATGTCCGATCAGCAGAAGAAGCCGCGCCGGCGTCGGCGAGGCGGCTCTGGTCGGTCGTCTCGCCCCGCAACGGTGAACGCATGAACGACGAACCTCCCCGCAAGCGCATGGTCAAGCCGCCGGCCGGCGGCAATGAGAGCGGCCGCGCCAAGCCGGCTCGACTGAAGACCGCGTTCGGCCGCACGCCCTCACAGCAGGCCTGGCTGGAACGCCAGATCAACGACCCGTTCTCGGCCAAGGCCCGCGCCCTGGGCTACCGCAGTCGCGCGGCCTTCAAGATCAGCGAGATCGACGACAAGCACCGGTTCTTTAGGAAGGGCGCGAGGGTCATCGACCTGGGCTGCGCGCCGGGCGGCTGGCTGCAGATCGCCACCGAACGCGGCGTGACCGACATTGTCGGGGTCGACTTGCTGCCGGTCGACCCCGTCGCGCCGGCTCACATCCTAGAGATGGACTTCACCGACCCTGCCTGTCCGCCGAAGATGCTGGAACTGCTGGGCGGCGCGCCGGATCTGGTGATGTCGGACATGGCCCCCAACACCGTCGGTCACCGCGAGACCGATCACCTGCGGATCGTCGGCCTAATCGAGATCGGCGCCGACTTCGCCATCGAAGTGCTCAAGCCGGGCGGCGCCTTCGTGGCCAAGGCCTTCCAGGGCGGCGAGACGGCGGCGGTGATCGCCCAGCTGAAGAAGCATTTCGACAAGGTCGTCCACTTCAAGCCCAAGGCCAGCCGCAGCGACAGCTCCGAGGTCTTCCTAGTGGCGACGGGGTTCAAGGGGCGGTAGTGGGCATGGAAAAGCGCATCACTTGATGCTATCTTTCGTGCGATCGGAGTAAGCCATGCGCACGACCCTGGCCTTGGATGACGCTCTTCTGGAACGCGCCGGCGACCTGACCGGCATCACGGAAAAATCGGCGTTGGTCCGCGAAGCCCTGAAGGCGTTGATCGAGCGGGAAAGCGCGCGTCGGTTGGCCTTGCTCGGCGGAAGTCAGCCTGACCTCGCCGTCGCGTCGCGCCGTCGTCCCGAACCGGCGTGATCCTCGCCGACACCTCCGTTTGGGTGGCGCACCTTCGTGCCCGCGACGAGCGCCTCGTCGATCTGCTTCAGCAAGGCCAGATTCTGGTCCATCCGTTCGTGGTGGGCGAATTGGCGCTTGGCAATCTTCGTGAGCGGCGCGTCATGCTCGATGCTTTGGCTCAGATGCCGGCCGCTGTCCTGGCGCGGGACGAGGAGGTCCTGTTCCTCATCGAGGGGCGTCGGCTCTACGGTTTGGGCGTGGGTTATATCGACGCCCATCTGCTGGCCAGCGCCATGCTGACGGCGGGAGCCAGGCTTTGGACCCTTGACCAGCGCCTGGACATGGTCGCGGTCAAGCTAGGCGTCGCGTCCAGGTGATTTGGCGATCGATCGTCGCTCGCGACTTCCCTTGGCCAATTCATCCCTATTTATGCCGCCAAGCGGGTCGACACGGACGAGCTCCATAGGTATACGCGGCTCGCAAAATGGAGACTCCAATGGAGATTCGCGAAGGGCTCACCTTCGACGACGTTTTGCTCGAACCCGGTCCGTCAGACGTCATGCCCACCCAGGTGACGACCGAGACCAAGTTCACGCGTGAAATCAGTCTGAACATCCCGCTCGTGTCCGCCGCCATGGACACGGTCACTGAAAGCCGCCTCGCCATCGCCATGGCTCAGGCCGGCGGCATGGGCATCCTGCACCGCAACCTGACGGTGGAGGAGCAGGCCGACCACGTGCGCGAAGTGAAGCGTTACGAAAGCGGCATGGTCATCAATCCGCTGACCATCAATCCCGAAACCACCCTGGCCGAGATCCGTGAGATCAAGGCTCGCCGCAAGATCTCGGGCTTCCCGGTGGTGGAGGCCAAGAGCGGCAAGCTGGTCGGCATCCTGACCAACCGCGACATGCGCTTCGAGGGCGACGACAAGGTCCCGGCCTCGGCGCTGATGACCCGTGACAACCTGATCACGGTCTCGGAAGGCATTGATCACCGCGAGGCGCGCGAACTGCTGCGCAAGCACAAGATCGAACGCCTGATCGTCGTCGACGACGCCTATCGCGCCGTCGGCCTGATCACAGTCAAGGACATCGAGAAGGCCCAGGCCCACCCCCTGGCCGCCAAGGACGACAAGGGCCGGCTTCTGGTCGGCGCGGCCTCGACAGTCGGTGATGCTGGTTTCGAGCGGTCGATGGGCCTGGTCGACGCGGGCGTCGACGTCGTCGTCATCGACACCGCCCACGGTCACTCCAGCCAGGTCGCCCAGGCGGTCTCGCGCCTCAAGCGCGAAGCCAACCGCGTGCAGATCGTGGCCGGCAACATCGCCACCTACGACGCCGCCCGCGCCTTGATCGACGCAGGCGCCGACGCGGTGAAGGTGGGGATCGGTCCGGGCAGCATCTGCACCACGCGCATCGTCGCCGGCGTGGGCGTGCCGCAGCTGACCGCGATCGCCGAGGCCGTCCGCGCGGCCCGCGAGAGCGGCACGCCGGTCATCGCCGACGGCGGCATCAAATACTCGGGCGACCTGGCCAAGGCCATCGCGGCCGGGGCCTCGACCGCCATGATGGGCTCGATGTTCGCCGGCACCGAGGAGGCGCCCGGCGAGGTGTTCCTATACCAGGGGCGCTCATACAAGAGCTATCGCGGCATGGGTTCTGTGGGCGCCATGGCCCGCGGTTCGGCTGATCGCTACTTCCAGAAAGACATCACCGACAGCTTCAAGCTGGTGCCGGAAGGCATTGAAGGGCAAACGCCTTTCAAGGGGCCGATCGCTCCGGTGCTGCACCAACTGGTCGGCGGCCTGCGGGCGGCCATGGGCTATGTCGGTGCGCCGGACATCCTGGAATTTCAGAAGCGAGCCCGCTTCGTGCGGATCACCGGCGCCGGCCTGCGTGAGAGCCACGTCCACGACGTGATGATCACCCGGGAAGCGCCGAACTATCCGAGCGCGGTCTAGACCGGTGCGGATGGCCCTCGAACTTCAGATGCTAGGCTTGGCCGTCGTGATCGGCCTGGTCCACCTGCTCTGGGCGGCCGCGGCCGCCCAGCCGCAGCGCGGCCTGAAGTGG
>Ga0065165_1001696_pt1 | contig 22184 bp, 25 predicted proteins | sample AraplaMF_Cvi_mMF_FD_63813 | JGI IMG/M metagenome (GOLD analysis project Ga0065165, IMG submission 63813) | Arabidopsis root microbial communities from the University of North Carolina, USA - plate scrape MF_Cvi_mMF (version 2) (version 3) | ecosystem: Host-associated > Plants > Roots >... | reverse complement strand
ACCCGCGCAGCGGGGGAGGTGGCGCGATGCGAATACGCAGCGTGACGGAGGGGGCGTCCCTCTGACGGCGGGCAGTGCGGAACGCGACCCTCGAAACCCTCGAAACCCCTTCGTGGCCTGGGAACCAAGCTCCAGCTAGACGGTTACAAGCATGTTTAGCGAGGAGTTCCGTCATGCACATCCCGAACGGCCGGTCCCCCGGGAGGCGGGCTCACGCCGGCCGCGAGTCGTTCGAGATGGACGTCAAGGCCGACACCGCCAGCACGGCCGGCGCGCAACTGGTCTTGGGCCTGGCCCTGGCCGGCGGCGCGATCCTGGCCTCGACCCTGCTGGGCCGCCGCCACGAGCGGATGATCGACGACGAGGAATATGCGGTCGGCTACGCCGAGATGCACGAGCCGGTCGCCCATCAGCCCAAGGCCCTGACCAGCCTGATCCTGCCGCCGCTGTTCATCGCCATGACCCTGTCGGGCCTGCGCATCTGGAACGCGCCGTCCAGCCCCACCCGCACCCGGGCTCTCACCCTCTGGAGCCTGGTCCAGGGCTTCAACGCCCTCTGGCTGGCCCTCGGCGCCAAGCGCGTCGGGGGTCAGCTTGCGGCCGCGACCGCGTCCCTGGCCGCCTCGGGCGCCTATGCGCTGCAGGCCCGCAAGCTGGTGAGCCCGGCCTCGGGCTTCAACAGCCCCTACCTGGGCTGGCTGGGCTTCGCCAACGCCCTGACCGAGGAGCTGTGGAAGCGCCCGCGCCGGGTGACCGTCCACTGAAATAACACCGGTTCCCAGTCGTTCAGGGGCCGTTCAGGCGGCCACGCCTTAGCTTCCCTCAAAGCCGCGCTTAGGGGGGAGCTTTCACATGAATCGTCGTCTCTGGATCCTGGGGGCCGCTGTCGCGACCGCCGCCCTGGCCGGTTGCGCCACCATGAGCCAGGAGGCCTGCCTGCAGGGCGACTGGGCCGGCGTCGGCTTCAAGGACGGCCAGGCGGGGCGGCCGCAGAGCCGCCTGGACGAGCACGCCAAGGCCTGCGCCAAGGCCGGGGTGATCCCCGAGGCCGCGCCCTATTTCGCGGCCCGAGACCAGGGGCTGAAGCTCTATTGCACCCAGGACCGCGGCTTCGACGAGGCGCGCAACGGCAATTCCTATGCCGGAGTCTGCCCGCAGGGGGCCGAGCGCGGCTTCCTGGTCGGCTATGCCGACGGCCAGCTGGTCCACGACGCCGTCTCGCGCCTCAACCAGGCGGAATCGGACCGCGACAGCGCCGACCACCGCGCCGAGAAGCGCGACCGCCAGGCGCAGGGCGTCGAGGACGAGCTGAGGAATCCCAAGCTCAATGACGAGCAGAAGCACGAGCTGCGCGATCGCCTGAACCGTCTGCGGGCCGAGCGCCGCCAGGCGGTGGAGGACGGCCGCCGCGCCGACTGGGCCGCCCGCGACGCCGCGCAGGAAGTGGCCGAGCTGCGGCATCGGTTCGGGGCGCGGTATGGGGGATGGTGAGCGCGGCCGGCCGCCCCCTCAGCGCGCCACTCCCCCCGCTGCGCGGGTGAGGAGGATGTCGCGCTGACCTTCTCCTCCCCCGTGAAACGGGGGAGGTGGCGGGCGAAGCCCGACGGAGGGGGCGTCCGTCACCGTATCCCCACCACCCGGTCCAGACTCCACCGCCCCCCGCCCCTCGCCGCCAGGAACAGCAGGATCGCCGCCCACGACAGGTGGGTGCTCCAGGCGTCGGGATAGACGAACACCTCGATCACCAGGGTCATGCCGAGGAAGGCCAGGGCCGAGAGCCGGGTGAACAGGCCCAGCACCAGCAGGATCGAGAACAGGTGCTCGCTGTAGGTCGCCAGGTGGGCGGCCACGTCCGGCGGGATCAGCGGCAGGGCGTAGTCGTCGGCGAACAGCGAATAGGTCCCGTCGGTGATGTGCAGGATCCCGTCGACCTTGGTGCGGCCGGACAGGAAGAACACCGAGGCGACGCCCAGGCGGGCGACCAGGGCCAGCATGTCGTCGGGCAGGGCGCGATGGGCCAGGGCGGCCAGGGCGTCGAACGGGCGCTTCAGGGGCAGGGTGGTCATGCGGGATCTCCAGGGGCGAGGCCGCTGAACACGCCGTCGGCGATCAGGGCGGCGAACAGGGCGGCAAGGTCGGCGGCGGGGTCGGCCTCGGCGGCGGCGGTGATCGCCTGGCCAAGGCTGGCGCCGTCGCGGGCTATGGCGTCCAGGAAGGCGAAGCCGGCGAGGTCGAGCTGGCGGCTGCGCACCGTGTCCTCGGGACGGACGACCAGCACGCCTTGCGGGTCGTCGACCAGCGTCATCTCGCCCGGCTCGGGCGCGCGGGCCGCCAGCCACAGGCCGGGCAGGCCGCGGTCGAACCAGGCGAAGGCCAGGCTGGGGTGCAGGCGCGGCCGGGCGGCGGCCAGGACGTCCGGCGCCAGGGCGAAGGCCTCGGCGGCCAGAGGCTCGGCCTCCGGCGCGAACAGGGCGGTGGTCCACATCCGGTCGAGCCGGGCCATGGCCGGCAGGTAGGGCAGGTCGTCGGCCGGCGGAAAGCGCGCCAGCCAGTCCGCGAACCCCTCGCCATAGGCCAGCAACGCCGCGCCGGCCGGCGGATTGTCGCGGGCGAACAGGGCGGCGGCGGCCCGGAACCAGTCGTCGCCGACCAGGCTGGCCACGGTCGGGAAATTGGCCGCTAGGGCGTCGATGCAGCCCTTGGCGATGGTGTTGCGATAGACCGACAGGCCGGCGGGTTCGGCCTCGCCGTCCGGCAGCCAGGCGGCGAGGGGGGCGGCGGTGCGTTCGGCCAGGGCGGCGACGAAGGCGTCCTGGAACTGGCTCAAGGCGCTTTGCATCGTCATTCTCCCGACGCGGCCGGGAGCGGCTGGGGACGGGCGCCTGCGCCTGTCCCCGTCAGCATGCCGTGCGCGCGGTCCCGCTCGGCCATCAGCACGGCGAACGCGGGGACGTCGTCGTCGCGCTCGATCAGGGTCGGGCGGGGGCCGATACGGTCGACCAGGCGGCGGTACAGGACCCAGACGGGCTCGGCGACCGGCGCGCCGTGGGTGTCGATCAGCAGGGCCGAGCCGCCTTCATCCGGGCCGTGGCCGGCCAGGTGGATCTCGCCGACCGCCTCGGCGGGCAGGGCGTCCAGATAGGCCTCGGCCGCGTAGCCCAGGTTGCTGGCGCTGACGAACACGTTGTTGACGTCGACCAGCAGGCCGCAGCCGGTGCGGCGGGTCAGGTCGATCAGGAAATCGGTCTCGTCGAGGTCGTGGCCGGCCAGCGGCAGGTACAGCGACGGGTTCTCGACCAGGATCGTCCGTCCCAGGACGTCCTGGGTGCGGCCGATGTTGCCGGCGATGCGGTCAAGGGCGGCGCGGGTGCGGGGAAAGGGCAGCAGGTCGGGCTGGTGGACGCCGCGCCAGGCGCTCCAGGCCAGGTGCTCGGAGACCACGAACGGCGCGAACCGGTCGGCCAGGGCCTTCAGGGCGGCCAGGTGGCCGGGATCCGGATCGGCGTCGGCCGCCAGGGACAGGCCCACCCCGTGCAGCGACAGCGGACGCCGCTCGCGGATCGCCTCCAGCGCGCGCAGGCGCGGCCCGCCGGCGGCCATGTAGTTCTCGGGATGGACCTCGAACCACAGGCCGTCGGCGTCGCTGACGAGCGCTTCGGCGTAGTGCTGGGGCTTGAGGCCGAGGCCGGCGGTGGGGGGCATCTTTTCAATCCAAACCTGTCATCCCGGACAAGCGAAGCGCAGATCCGGGACCGCCGGAAACGCATGCGCTCTGGGTCGGTCCCGGATCTTCGCGCTGCACGCTACGTCCGGGATGACAACGTTTTTTTGGAGCGGCTTTGCTTACGCCTTCGGCGTCAGCGAGCCCGTGCCGTTCGGGGTCTTGATGCTGGTGCAGGTGCCCTTGGCGACCTTCTTCCAGGCGTCGCCCTGATAGTCGACCTTGGAGGTGCCCGCGCAGCTGGTGCCGGCCCCGGCCTTGCAGTCGTTCTGGCCGGCCTTGGCCACGCCGTAGCACTTTTCCATCTCGGCCTTGGCCGGCTTCATGTCGTCGCGGGCCATGGCCGCGCCGGCGCTCAGGGCGAACACGGCGGCGAGGGCGAGGGCGGGGGTCTTGTGCATGAGGACGTTTCCTTCGTCTGGGTCCGGCCGCGCCCGGCGCCGTTCGTCGGCCCGTCCTGCGCGGTCAAGGGGGAGTTACGGACGGGGGCGGCGGAAGGTTACACCGGTATCCGAACAAAAACGCGGCGCGCCGAAAATCGCCGGACCGGTTCCCGCCTCCCCCGCTTCCCGCCTTGAGCGACGCGGTGTAACCATCGGCCGATCTCGCGCGAACAAGGGGGAGGCGTGACGGAAACCGAAGCCGCCCTGAAGGCGCTGATGCTGCTGGGCCTGGACGGCGACGCCCCGGCCTATCGGCTGCTGCTGTCCCAGCTGGGCGGCCGGCTCCGCGTCTATTTCGAGCGCCGCATGCGCGACGCTCCCGGCGATGTGGAGGATCTGGTGCAGGAGACCCTGATGGCGGTGCATACGCGGCGCGCGACCTATGATCGCGCCCAGCCGTTCACCCCCTGGGCCTTCGCCCTGGCGCGCTACAAGCTGATCGACCACTGGCGCCGCCGCAAGGTGCGGGCGGCCGTGCCGATCGACGACTATGTCGAGGTCCTAGCCGCCTACGCCCCCGAGCCTGGGTCGGCCATGGACCTGGATCGGGCGCTGGAGACCCTGCCCGAGCGCCAGCGCAGGCTGGTGCGCGACGTCAAGATCGAGGGCCTGAGCCTGGCCCAGGCCGGCGAACGGGCCGGCGTCTCGGAAGGCGCGGCCAAGGTCGCCCTGCACCGGGCGCTGAAGAGCCTGGGAGAAAGGATGCGCGGTCGTGCGGACGGATGATCTGATCGATCAACTGGCGGCCGACCCGCGCGCCGTTCCGGCCGGGACGGTGCCGCGCCGCTTCGCCGGCGTGGCCGTGGTCGGGGCCCTGGCGGCCCTGGTCCTGGTGCTGGCCTGGCTGGGAACGCGGCAGGACCTGGCCCAGGCGATGACCGGCCGAATGTTCTGGATGAAGGCCGCCTACACCGCCCTGCTCGGCGTGGCGGGCTTCTGGGCCCTGGAGCGCCTGGCCCGGCCCGAGGGCGTCGCGAGGAAGGCGCTGCTGTTCGGAGCCCTGGTGCTGGCGTTGTTCGTCGGCCTGGGCTTCGGCCAATGGCTGGCCGCCGATCCGGAGCACCGGCGGCTGATGATGATGGGCGGATCCTGGAAGGTCTGCGCCCGCAACATCCTGGCCCTGGCCCTGCCGGGGCTGGCGGCGACGCTGGCGGTGCTGCGCGGCATGGCCCCGACCCGCCCGGCCCTGACCGGCTTCGCGGCCGGCGCCTTCGCCGGCGGGGTGGCGGCCACGGTCTACGGCCTGCACTGCGGCGAGAGCACCATGGTGTTCGTGGGGACCTGGTACACCCTGGGGGTGCTGGGGACCGGGGCGCTGGGCGCGCTGGTGGGGAAGTGGGCGCTGCGGTGGTGAGCGCTTCCCAATCCCAATACAAAAAGCCTGTCATCCCGGACGAAGCGCGGAGCGCGAAGATCCGGGACCGGGCCGAAGCGCTGAGCTCTGGCGTCGGTCCCGGCTCTCCGCTTCGCTGCGGCCGGGATGACAGGCTTTTGAAAGCTCTGGGCGGACCCTAGTCCTTCGCCCGTTCCTGGTACGAGCCGTCCTCGGTCAGGATGATCACCTTGGTGCCGGCCGCGATGTACGGCGGGACCATGGTGCGCACGCCGTTGCTGAGCACGGCGGGCTTGTACGAGGACGAGGCGGTCTGGCCCTTCACCGACGGCTCGGTGTCGACGATCTCCAGCACCACGGTGCGCGGCAGCTCCAGGGCGATCGGCACCTCGTTGTGCGTCGACAGCTGGACGGTCATGCCTTCCTGCAGGTAGGCGCCCAGGTCGCCGACCACCTCTTCGCTCGCCACCAGCTGGTCGTAGCTTTCCGGGTTCATGAAGTGGTAGCCCTCGCCGTCCTGGTACAGGAAGGTGTGGTTGCGCTGGTCGACGAAGGCGCGCTCGACCTGCTCGGTCGTGCGGTAGCGTTCCGACACCTTCACCCCGTCCGAGATGCGGCGCATGTTCAGCTGGGTGACCGGCGTGCCCTTGCCGGGGTGGATGTTTTCGGCGTTGAGGACCACGTAGAGCTTGCCGTCCATATCGACGACGGAACCCTTCCTCAGCGAGCTGGCGGCGACTTTAGTCACTTAGTTCGTCCTTGATCCCGCGGCGGCCGGGGCCGCGCGAATTTGCGTTGGATATCGCCCTCCTATAGCGATCCTCGCCAAGTTCGCCAGCCCGACCAGAGCGTTTCCCGTGCCGACAGCCTCATCCTCGCCCTGGTGGCGACCCGAAAACCACGCCGACCGGCGGCCGTTCCTGCTGGTCCGCAACCGGATCAAGGCCGCGTTCCGGTCCTGGTTCGAGGCTCGCGGCTTCCTGGAGGTCGAGACCGCGGCCCTGCAGGTCTCGCCTGGCAACGAGGCGCACCTGCACGCCTTCGAGACCGCCGCCCTGACGCTTTCCGGGGAAAGCGCGCCGCTCTATCTGCACACCTCGCCGGAGTTCTCGTGCAAGAAGCTGCTGGCGGCGGGCGAGCGGCGGATCTTCGATTTCGGCAAGGTCTGGCGCAACCGCGAGCGCGGGGCGCTGCACCATCCGGAGTTCACCATGCTGGAATGGTACCGGGTCGGCGAGCCCTACCAGGCCCTGATGGACGACTGCGCGGCCCTGCTGGCCCTGGCGGCGGAAACGGCGGGAACCCCCCAGTTCCGCTTCCGCGGCCACGTCTGCGATCCGTTCGCCGCGCCCGAGCGGGTGACGGTGGCGCGGGCCTTCGCGCGGCACGCTGGCGTCGACCTGCTGGCCTCGATCGGGGCCGGCGGCGAGACCGACCGCGACGCCCTGGCGGCCTCGGCCCGGGCGGCCGGGATCCGCGTCGCCGACGACGACACGTGGGCCGACGTGTTCAGCCGGGTGATCGTCGAGCAGGTCGAACCGAACCTGGGCGTCGGCCGGGCGACGATCCTCTGCGAATACCCGACCGCCGAGGCGGCCCTGGCCCGGCCCAAGCCCGGCGACCCGCGCGTGGCCGAGCGGTTCGAGCTCTATGCCTGCGGCGTCGAGCTGGCCAACGCCTTCGGCGAGCTGACCGACGCCGGCGAGCAGCGCCGCCGCTTCGAGGCCGAGATGGACGAGAAGGCCCGGGTCTATGGCGAACGCTATCCGCTGGACGAGGACTTCCTGGCGGCGTTGGAGATCATGCCGCAGGCCTCCGGCTCGGCCCTGGGCTTCGACCGCCTGGTGATGCTGGCGGCCGGCGCGTCGCGGGTGGACCAGGTGCTGTGGACGCCGGTGGCGGGGTAGGGGGCGCCGCGCCGGGCCTACGGCAGCGGGACCAGCATCACCGGCCGTGACATCTCGAACCGCTTCCCGGTCGCCGTCAGCCGGCCGTCCGCCGCGACGCGGAACACAGCGATGTCGTTGCTGCGCTGGTGCGCCACGAACAGGCGCTTCCGCGCCTCGTCCAGCAGGAAGAACCGGGGCCAGTCGCCCCCCGTCGCGATCGTCTGCAAGGGGGTCAGCAGGCCGTCCGCGCCGATGCGGAAACTGGCGATCGAGTTGTGGCCGCGGTTGGACATGTAGAGCACGTCGCCGGCGGCGTTGATCGTCAGATGCGCCGCCTGGCTCTTGCCGGCGAAATCGGCCGGCAGGGTGCTGACGGTCTGCAGGGCGGTCAGGGTTCCGTCCGGCGCGCGCGCGAAGGCGACGACGGTGTTGGCGTATTCGGTGACCACATAGGCGAAGCGGCCCTTGGGATGGAAAGCCATGTGGCGCGGTCCCGACCCCTTGGGCAGGGTGGCGGCGACGGTCGGGGCGCCGACCGTCCCGGACCTGGCGTCGTAGGGATAGGCGCGGATCTCGTCGTGCCCCAGGTCGCTGACATAGAGGCGGTCGCCCTCCGGCGACCACTGGACCCAGTGGGCGTGGCCGGCCTCGAACGCCGTCTTCGGCTCGCCGGCCGCGTGCAGCACCTGGGGGCCGGGCTGGATCGCGCCGGTGGCCGGGTCGAGGCGGAAGACCGCCACCACGTCGCCGAAATAGTTGGCCACGGCCAGGCGGCTCTTGTCGGGGCTGAGGGCCAGGTAACAGGGCGCGCCGGCTTCGGACGGCTGGACGGCCAGGGGCTTCAGCGTCCGGCCGTCCGGCGACAGTCGGTAGGCGCCCACCCGCCCGGCGCTCTCGATCTCGTCGGTGACGTAGAGCCGACCGGTCTTGGGGTCGTGCAGCGCGAACGAGGCGTTCTCGACGTCGGCGAAGGTCCGCACGGCGGTGAAACGGTCGGTCGCCGCGTCGAACTTCAGCAGCGACATGCCTTTGTGGCCATCGGCGCTGTAGGTCCCGACCAGATATCGCGTCTCGGCCAGGGCCGCGCCCCCGCCCAACATCACCGCCGCCGCGAAGACCAGGGTGGAGATCAGTTTCATGGTCGGGCGCTCCGTTTGGAAACGCTTATCCAGCGATTCTGCGGTGATCGGTCAGGTCGCGTTCGGCGGGTGTCGCGGGTGGACCAGGCGCTGTGGACGCCGGTGCCGGAGACGCGCTAGCGTCGCGGCCGGGCAGGGGGATCAGCATGGACAGACGCAGGGTGCTAGGCTTTGGCGCGGTGCTGGCGGCGATGGGCGGCAAGGCGCGCGCCCGGCCGAAGGACTGGCCGCCCACGCCCAAGTGGCGACCCTCGTTCGCCCAGCCTCTGGCCGCCGTGATCGACCGGATGCGCTACTATACCGATCAGGCGCGCGACTTCGCGGTGTTCCGGAATGGAACCTGCGCGCTGCTGGAGGCCGGTCTTTCGGACGCCGAGGCGAAGACCGCCGCCAACGCGATCCTGGGCGAAGTCTTCCACGCGCACCCCGACATGAATCCGCTGCGGATGGACGACGGCAACGTCATGGTTCGATTCAGCCAACCGGCGCTCAACATCGTGGTGCTGACGACCGTCGCGCGCGCGCACTGGGCCGAGATCGAGGCGCGCCACAAGGACGGCCTGGTCCGGGGCGAGGTCATGCTTTCACCTCAGGGACAGAACGTCTTCGACGATCGGGGGAAGATGGGGCTGTTCGGCCGGGCCCTGATGTTCATGGACGCCCAGGCGCCCGAGATCGTCCGGATCGAGCGTCGATCAGCCTAATCGCTGTTGCGGGCCTTGATCATCCAGCACGCCGCTGTGAATCGCGCCACGCCGTCGGACACGAAGGGCTCGAACCCCCGTCGCACGGCCGCGATCACCACGTGGCGGCGGTCCGGCTCCAGGCTGGGCAGCACCAGGCTGACCGGCCCCATGCGGGTGGCGTAGATCTCCAGGTCCTGCGCCGGGACCACGCAGGCGAGGTCCAGCGGCGCGAGGTCCACGTCCCGCCAGCCGGCCGCCGACAGGATCCCGGCCACCCGGTCCGGGTCGGCGAAGGCGAACTGGCCGGGGGCGTTGGGGTCGCGCGGCGGCGCTTCGGGCAGCAGCGGGGCGGCGGCGCGTTCGGCGGCGGTCATGAAGGGGTTCGCCGCCATGCCGCGCCAGGCGATCATCGCCAGCCGGGCGTCGTCCAGCGCGGCGCGGCGCAGGTTGGCGAAGGCGGCGACCGGGTCGTCGAAGAACATCACCCCGAACCGCGAGATCACCGCGTCGAAGCGGGCGGGCTGGAAGGCGTGCAACTGAGCGTCGGCGACCACGAAGTCGGTGTTGTCGGCGCCCATCTCGACCGCCCGCCGCCGCGCCAGTTCGACCAATGGGACCGACAGGTCCAGGCCGGTGCAGCGTCCTTGCCCACCCAGGCTCCGCGCCACGGCGAAGGTGGTCGCGCCGGCCCCGCAGCCGACGTCGAGCACGTCCCGCGCGCCCTGGACCGCCTCGACCAGCGGCTGCTCGAACGGCGCGAGCAGGCGGTCGAGCATGGCGTTCTGCTCGACCCAGTTCTGGCCGGCCTGGTTGTTCCAGAGCTCGGCCTGGGCCTGGTTGGCTTGCGGCTGCGTCACGCGATCCTCCTTGCCTTCGATGTCGGGCTTGGAGGAAGCTACGACTTCAAGTTCACTTGAGGTCAATGGTGAAACTGCTCGACATCGCCCAGGTCGCCGCCGCCACCGGCATGGCGGCCTCGCGGCTGCGCTTCTACGAGGAGAAGGGGCTGATCGCCTCGGTCGGCCGGCGGGGGCTGAAGCGCCTGTTCGAGCCCGACGTGATCGAGCGCCTGTCGCTGATCGCCCTGGCCCAGACGGCCGGTTTCTCGCTGGACGAGATCGCCGGCATGGTCGACGAGGCGGGCCGGCCGCGCCTGGACCGCGCCCAGCTGGCGGCCAGGGCCGACGACCTGGACCGGACGATCCGCCGCCTGGGGGCGCTGCGCGACGGCCTGCGCCACGCCGCCGCCTGCCCCGCGCCCAGCCACATGGAGTGCCCGACGTTCCGGCGGCTGCTGAAGGGCGCGGTCGAGACCCGGCGGCGGACGTTTGTCGAGGACCTCGGCTGAGGCGCCGCATTGCCCCGGACGGCCTAATCGGCCATATCCCGCGCCTCATGACCGCCGCCCGCACCCTTCGCAGCGCCGCCGCCCTGGCCCAGGCCGGCCTGATCGCCCCCGAGCGCCTGCCGGCGCTGGAGGCGGTGGCCGCGCGCTATGCGGTGGCGATCACCCCGGCCATGGCCGAGCTGATCGACCCGGCCAACGAGAGCGACCCGATCGCCCGCCAGTTCCTGCCCGACGCGGCCGAGTTGCTGGAAAACCCGGGCGAGGTCGCCGACCCGATCGGCGACGCGGTCCACAGCCCGGTCGAGGGGATCGTCCACCGCTATCCCGACCGCGTGCTGCTCAAGCCCACCCACACCTGCGCGGTCTATTGCCGGTTCTGCTTCCGCCGCGAGGTGGTGGGGCCGGACGGCGCGGCCAACCTGTCGCCCGACAAGCTGGACGCCGCCTTCGCCTACATCGCGGCCCATCCGGAGATCTGGGAGGTGATCGTCACCGGCGGCGACCCGCTGGTGCTGTCGCCGCGCCGGCTGCGCGACCTTTCCCAGCGGCTGGCGGCCATCGACCACGTCAAGGTCGTGCGCTTCCACACCCGCGTACCGGTGGTCGACCCGGCGGCGATCGACGACGCCATGGTCCAGGCGCTGAAGGCCAGCGGCAAGACGGTCTATGTCGCCCTGCACGCCAACCACGTCCGCGAGCTGACGCCGGCGGCGCGGGCCGCCGTCGCCCGGATCGTCGACGCCGGGATCCCGATGCTGAGCCAGACCGTGCTGCTGAAGGGCGTCAACGACGATCCGGAAACCCTGGGCGCCCTGATGCGCGGCTTCGTCGAGAACCGGATCCGGCCCTACTATCTGCACCACGGCGACCACGCGCCGGGCACCGCCCACCTGCGGACCACGGTGGCGGAAGGCCGCGCCCTGATGCGCGCCATCCGTGGCCGGTTCTCGGGGCTCTGCCAGCCGACCTACGTGCTCGACATCCCCGACGGCCACGGCAAGGTCCCGATCGGCCCGGACTACCTGGCCGTCGACGGCGAGGTCGAGGACCCGAACGGCGGGGCGCACGTGTATCCGCCGTTTCGCGCCGACAATTAGATCAACCTCGCCGCGCTTGCGCTGAAGTTGCAGGAAGCGTTGCTTTTCGTTTACCACGCTCTAGCTTAGCCGTTCGGGGACGGGCCGGCGCGGGGGGATGAACGCCCGCGGGCGTTGTCCTTCGTCAGGCTCGCGGTGGTGAAGGCGTCGGGGGAACTATGAGAACGATCGTGGGCGGCGCGGGCGACGAGGTGCTGACCGGAACCGACCTGGCTGCGGCCGTCGCGCTGTTGGCGTTGCCGGGCATCGGCTTCGAGGAGATGAACGCGCAGTGGTCGCCGGACGGCACGAAGATCTTCTTCCAGACCGGCGCCATCGGCCTGATCCCCCAAGACCAAAACTACAACACCGACGTCTATATCCTCGACGTCGCCACGAGGGTCCTCGGCCTCGCCACGGCCGGCGCGGGCTTCAACGCCGATCAGAGGAGTTTCAGTCCCTCAATCTCTCATGACGGCAAGCGGCTGCTGTTCCTCGCCGCGGACAGCAGCGGCTCGTCGGCGGGACCGCTCTATGTCCGGGACCTGACCACGGGCGTCGTGAGCGCCATCGACCTGGGCGCCCGTCTCGACGTCGACATGGCCCGGTTCTCGCCCGACGGGACCAAGATCGTGTTCACCGACTCGGACGCTCCGCGCCACGAGAGGGTCAAGATCAAGGATCTGGTCACTGGCGCGGTCACGCTGGTGGCCGACGAGAGCCTGACTCCTTCGTTCTCGCCGAACAGCACGAAGGTCGTTTTCGCCAGCTGGACCGACTTCGGCGCCGGCTACAACGGCTACGCCCAGATCTATGTTAAGGATCTGGGCACGGGTGTCGTCACCCAGGTTTCGACCAGCGCGGCGGGGGTCACGGGCGACAGGGAGGCCCGCAATCCCGTCTTCTCGCCCGACGGCACGAAGCTGCTGTTCGAAAGCGACTCCAGCAACCTGGTCGCGGGCGACACCAACGGGCGCTCGGACATCTTCTTGAAGGACCTGGTCACGGGCGCCGTCACACGCGTCTCGACCAGCGCGACGGGCGCCCAGGGCAACGGCTACTTCACCACGGACGCGAGGTTTTCGTCGGATGGCGCGAAGGTGCTGTTCAACACCAATTCCACCAACCTGGTCGCCGACGGCCTTGGCGGCGGCTTCTTCCTGAAAGACCTTGCGACCGGGGGAGTCGCCAGGGCGACGGGCTGGTCGATGAACGGCGTCTCGGAGGGCGCGGCCTTCTGGGCCATCTTTTCGCCAGACAATACGCACCTGGCCTTCATGGCCAGCTCGCCGACCGGGGTCGACACGATCTACCTGAAGGACCTGAACAGCGGCAACGACCTGATCACCGGCGGCGGCGGTCATGACAAGATCACGGGGCTGTCGGGCGACGACGAACTGCGCGGTGAGGATGGCAACGACCTTATTCTGGGAGACGACAACGTCTTTGGCACGCCGGACGGCAACGACAGGCTTTATGGCGGCGACGGCAATGACGTCCTGATCGGCGGCCGGGGGAACGACGTCCTGGATGGCGGCGTCGGAGACGACATCCTGCTGACCGGCATGGCGGCGGGGGCGATGAACGCCGGCGTGGCGGCGACAGGCCCCTACGCCAATGTGGACGGCGGCAACGACCGGCTGGACGGCGGGGCCGGCCAGGACCGGGGCATCCTCCTCTACAATGATCGCACCGCGCCGGTTGTCTTCAACAACAGCGACACCGCGGCGGTGAACACGATCTGGGTCGGCGGCGTGGCCAGTGGGTCCGTGACCAATGTCGAGCGCATCACCTTCCATGGCGGCCAGGGCGCCGACATCATCACCCTCGGCGCCGGCGACGACCTCATCTGGGGCCTGGGCGGCGCGGACCTCCTGGATGGCGGGGCCGGGATGGACACCGCCGCCTATGGCGACAAGACCCAATCGGTGTTGGTCGCCCTGAACAGCTTGGGCGACGCGACCGTTTATGTCGGCGGCGTGGCCGAGGACACGCTGCGCAACATCGAGGGCGTGTCCGGCGGCCTGGGCGCCGACACGCTGATCGGCGACGGCCTGGCCAATCTGCTGGGCGGAGACAGTGGCGACGATCGCCTGACCGGAGGCGGCGGCGCCGATCTGATCGACGGCGGCGCGGGCCGCGACACCGCCGTCTACAGCGACAAGGCCCAGGCGGTGGTGGTGACCCTGAACGGCGCGACCGACGCCGCCGTCACGGTGGGCGGGGCCGCCGAGGACACCTTGCGCAATGTCGAGAACGTGATCGGCGGACAGGCGGGCGACATCCTGACCGGCGACGGCGCGGACAACGTCCTCGACGGCGGGGCCGGGGCCGCAAGCGACGTGCTGCACGGCGCCGCCGGCATGGACACCTTGATCGGCGGGGCCGGCGACGACCTGCTGGACGGCGGCGCGGATGTCGACACCGCCTCCTACGCCGCGGCGACCGACGGCGTGACCGTGACCCTGGGCCTTTCGGGCGCCCAGGACACCGGCCAGGGCGTGGACACCCTGGTCTCGATCGAGGTGGTCGAGGGATCGGCCTGGAACGACGTCCTGACGGGCGACAGCACGGAGAACGGCCTGATCGGCGGCGCGGGCCAGGACTGGTTGCAGAGCCTGAACGGCGCGGACGTGCTGTCGGGGGGCGACGGCCACGACAGCGTCTGGGGCGGGGCGGGCGACGACGTCCTGGACGGCGGGATGGGCGACGACACGATCGACGGGGGAGCCGGCGACGACACGGCCTCGTATCTGACGGCGCTGTCCGGCGTGGTCGTCGATCTGCGGATCGTCGAGGACCAGAACACCCGGGGCGCGGGAACCGACACTCTGATCTCGATCGAGAACCTGGTCGGGTCGGCCTTCGGCGATGTCCTGACCGGAACCCTGGACGCCAACCGCATCGACGGCGGCGGCGGCGACGACGTCATCGCTGGGCGAGGCGGCGACGTGTACTCGCCCGACGGGCTGGGCGACGTGCTCACCGGCGGCGCCGGCGCCGACACCTTCGTCTTCACCTATCGCAATGGGCCCTCGGACCGGATCACCGACTTCGTGCAGGCCAGCGCTGCGGGGCCGGGCGCCGCGCACGACATGATCGACCTGTCGGCCATCGACTCCAACACCAAGGTGGAGGGCCGCCAGGCCTTCCACCTGAACGGCCAGACCGGCCACGCCGGCGATATCCAGATTTCTTATGACGCGGCGGGGGCGACCTGGATTCTCGCTTACATCGACGACGGCCCGGGCGCCGATATCGCCATCACGCTGGACGGCTATCACGTGGGCCTGACCGCCGCCGACTTCATCTTCTGAATGAAAAAAGGCCTCCCGGCTTTCCGGGAGGCCTTCCTCGTCTCGCCTGGTCTCGGCGAAGATCGCCGGCCCTACTCCGCCGCCGCCTTTTTCGCCGCGGCGCCGAACTTGGCGTTCAGTTCGCCGGACACGTAGCGCTTGGCCATAGTCGCGGTCGACAGCGGCTTGATCTTGTCGGCGTGGCCGGCCGAGCCGAACTGCACGAAGCGATCCTGGCAGACCTGGCGCATGGCCTCCTTGGCCGGCTTGAGATAGGCGCGGGGGTCGAACTCGTGCGGCTTCTCGGTCAGGATCTTGCGGATCGCGCCGGTGATGGCCAGGCGGTTGTCGGTGTCGACATTGACCTTGCGCACGCCGTGCTTGATGCCGCGCTGGATCTCCTCGACCGGCACGCCCCAGGTCTGCGGGATGGCGCCGCCGTACTGGTTGATGATGTCCTGCAGCTCCTGCGGCACGGACGAAGAGCCGTGCATCACCAGGTGGGTGTTGGGCAGGCGCTGGTGGATCTCCTCGATCACGTGCATGGCCAGGACGTCGCCGTCCGGCTTGCGCGTGAACTTGTAGGCCCCGTGGCTGGTGCCCATGGCGATGGCCAGGGCGTCGACGCCGGTGCGCTCGACGAACTCGACCGCCTGGTCCGGGTCGGTCAGAAGCTCGTCGTGGCTGAGCACGCCCTCGAAGCCGTGGCCGTCCTCGGCCTCGCCCATGCCGCTCTCCAGCGAGCCCAGCACGCCCAGCTCGCCCTCGACCGACACGCCGCAGGCGTGGGCCATCTCGACCACCTTGCGGGTGACCTCGACATTGTACTCGTAGGTGGCGGGGGTCTTGGCGTCCTCCATCAGCGAGCCATCCATCATCACCGAGGTGAAGCCGTACTGGATCGCCGTGGCGCAGGTGGCCGGGCCGTTGCCGTGGTCCTGGTGCATGCACACCGGGATGTTGGGATAGATCTCGGCCAGGGCGTCGATCATCCGGGCCAGCATGATGTCGTTGGCGTAGTTCCGCGCCCCGCGCGAGGCCTGGATGATGACCGGGGAGTTGACGGCTTCCGCCGCCTCCATGATCGCCAGGCCCTGTTCCATGTTGTTGATGTTGAAGGCCGGCAGCGCATAGTCATGCTCCGCCGCATGATCCAGCAACTGTCTTAGCGTGATCCTCGCCACGTGATTGTTCTCCTGCAAGCGTGAAGTGTCGGGGTGGTTTCTTGTTTTTGGGGCTTTGACGCTTTTGCGTTCTTTGCCCGGTCGATCACGTCGGGTTTCCTCCGGTCCCAACGGTGGAAGCTTATCCCGGGTTTCCTCGGCCCCGGTGGTCGAATGATGTTTTGCCGGATTGGCTCCGGTCTCCCATGCCGGTTTCCCCGGCCTTCGCCGGGGAGCCCGTTTCTAGACCTCGAGGGCCGCGACGCCCGGAAGCGTCTTGCCCTCCATCCATTCCAGGAACGCGCCGCCGGCGGTCGAGACGAACGTGAAGTCCGCCGAGACACCGGCGTGGTTCAGGGCCGCCACGGTATCACCTCCACCGGCGACCGCGACGATCTTACCCGCTTTCGCGAGTTTGGCGGCGTGTTTTGCCGCCGAAACGGTCGCTTCGTCGAACGGCGGCACCTCGAAAACGCCCAAAGGGCCGTTCCAGATCAGCGTCTGGCTCGAATCCATGGCTTCGATCAGCCGCTGGGCGCTCTTGGGGCCGGCGTCCAGGATCAGGTCGTCGGCCTGGACTTCGGACAGTTCGCGGGTCTCGGCGTCGACGCCCGGCGCGACCTTCTTGGCCACCACCACGTCGATCGGCAGCAGCAGCTGGCAGCCGCTCTTTTCCGCCGTGGCGATGATCTGGCGGGCGGTGTCGGCCAGGTCCTTCTCGCAGAGGCTGCCGCCGACGTCGTGGCCCTGGGCGAACAGGAAGGTGTTGGCCATGCCGCCGCCGATCGCCAGCCGGTCCAGCTTGGCCACCAGGTTGTTGAGCAGGTCCAGCTTGGTCGAGACCTTGGAGCCGCCGACGATGCCCAGCACCGGCTTCTTCGGGTTGCCCAGGGCGGCGTCCAGGGCGTCCAGCTCGCGCTGCATGGCCAGGCCCGGATAGGCCGGCAGCAGCCGGGCCAGGCCCTCGGTTGAGGCGTGGGCGCGGTGGGCGGCGCTGAAGGCGTCGTCGACATAGAGGTCGCCGTTTTCGGCCAGCTGGGCGGCGAAGGCGGGGTCGTTCTTCTCCTCGCCGGCGTGGAAGCGGACATTCTCCAGCAGGGCCACGCCGCCGTTCTCCAGGCCGTCGACCACCGCCTTGGCCGCTGGACCGACGCTGTCGCTGGCGAAGGCCACTTCCTGTTCCAGGAGCTTGCCCAGCGGCTCGGCCACGAAGGCCAGGCTCATCTCGGGCACGACCTTGCCCTTGGGGCGGTCGAAGTGGGCCAGCAGGACGACCTTGGCGCCCTTGGTCGACAGGTAGCGGATGGTCGGCAGGGCCGCGCGCAGCCGGGTGTCGTCGGTGATCGCCCCGCCGTCGACGGGCACGTTGAAGTCCACCCGGACCAGGGCGCGCTTGCCGGCGAGATCGGCGGTGTCGAGGGTGCGGAAGGGCATGCGGATAGGTCCTTGAGCCGGGCTGCTTGGATGGTCGTCTAGGTGCCCATCACGTACCAAGAGGCGCCCGAATGGGGACCCTCGGGTGCGCTGACTTCGACGATTTCAGTGAAATGGACGCGGGCGTCCTTGGATTTCTGGTCGGCCGCGACCTGGAACACGGGCTCGCGGCGCAAGGCGTCAAGCGCGGCGAGTTCGGCCTCGTCCGAAGACGAGGCCTCAACCCAACGCGTTGCGTAGAAGCCGACTGGAGTGTCGCTGTCGAGCAGAACGCCCGGAAAGTTCTCGCCTTCGATGAAGCACTTGAACCAGGGCATTCGGGGCGCTCGCGACCTCCTGTTCGTTTCGGCTTTAGAGGAACTTCGCCATTTCCAGAGCCGTGTCGCTCATGCGGGTCGCGAAGCCCCATTCGTTGTCGTACCAGCTGAGCACGCGGACCAGCTTGCCCTCGATGACCTGGGTCTGGGGCAGGGCGGCCGTCGAGCTGGCGGCGATGTGGTTCAGGTCGGAGGAGACCAGCGGGTCGGTGGTGGTGAACAGCACGCCGTTCATCTCGCCGTCGGCGGCGGCCTTCAGGGCGGTGTTGACCTCGTCGACCGTGGTGTCGCGCGACGGCACGACCTTCAGGTCGATGACCGAGACGTTCGGGGTCGGCACGCGGATTGAGCTGCCGTCCAGCTTGCCCTTCAGGGCCGGCAGCACCAGGCCCAGGGCCTTGGCGGCGCCGGTGGAGGTCGGGATCATGCTCAGGGCCGCGGCGCGGGCGCGGTAGAGGTCCTTGTGCATGGTGTCCAGCGTCGGCTGGTCGCCGGTGTAGCTGTGGATCGTGGTCATGTAGCCGCGCTCGATGCCGACCAGGTCGTGCAGCACCTTGGCCACCGGGGCCAGGGCGTTGGTGGTGCACGAGCCGTTGGAGACGACGATGTCGTCGGCGGTCAGGGTCTCGTGGTTGACCTTGTAGACGATGGTCTTGTCGGCGCCGTCGGCCGGGGCCGAGACCAGCACGCGCTTGGCGCCGGCCTTCAGGTGCAGGGCGGCCTTGTCGCGGGCGGTGAAGATGCCGGTGCACTCGAAGGCGATGTCGACGCCCAGGTCCTTGTGCGGCAGCTCTTCCGGATTGCGGATGGCCGTGACCTTGATCTTGCCCAGGCCGACGTCGATCCAGTCCTCGCCCGAGGTGACGACGCCCGGGAACCGGCCGTGGACGCTGTCGTAGCGCAGCAGGTGGGCGTTGGTCTCGACGGGCCCGAGGTCGTTGATGGCGACGACCTCGATGTCGCGGCGCGCGTGCTCGGCGATGGAACGCAGGACGAGACGTCCGATCCGGCCGAAGCCGTTGATGGCGACGCGAAGAGCCATGAGGTCTTTCTCCTAACGAGCGTCCGGCCGAGGCAGCCGGCGTTACCTTGATTTTGCAGCGCGTTTTGCGGTGCGGGGCGGGGAAGTCAACCCCAAGAAACCTGTGCGAGCGCTCACATTGGATGACCTATTGTTATCCGCGCGGTTTCGTCGCCCAATTGTCGCCATGGCAGGTGGCGAAGCAGGCCGCAGTCTATATGTTGCGCTGCATGACCGTTGGACGATGCCGATGACCCCGGGCGAAGGGAACGCCCTCGAACTGGCCGCGCGACGCCTGGAGCGCGCCGTCAGCCAGCTGGAGCAGAAGATCACGGCCGAGCGCACCGCGCGCCTGGCCGCGTTTTCGGCCGCCGCCGCCGCGGCGTCGTCGGGGCCTGCGTCCGACGACCCGGGCCTGTTCGACGCCGACGCCCAGGCCCTGGCGGAGTCCAAGGCCGCGCGCCTGGCCCTCGACCTCGAGGCCGCCCGGGCTCGCGAGAAAGCGCTGGAGGAGGCCGGCGAGCAGGCCTCCGAGGCCCTGGGCCGCGCCATCGCCGAGATCCGCGCCGCCCTGGGAGACGAGAGCCTGATCACCGAAGGCGTCCATGACGACGACGAGGACGGCGGGGACGAGGGCGCTGACGCCGGCGACCTGTTCGGCGGCCTCGACGACGACGACGGCGTCACGGAAAGGGAGGCCTGAGCCATGGCCCAACTGACCATCCAGGTGAACGGCCGGCCCTACACCGTCGGCTGCGAGGACGGGCAGGAGGCCCACCTCTTGGAGATCGCCCGCCTGTTCGACCGTCAGGTCCGCCAGGTCAGCCAGGACGTCGGCCAGTTGGGCGAGACGCGGCTGTTCCTGATGGGGGCCCTGCTGCTGGCCGACGAGCTGTCGGACCTGAAGCTGCGCCTGGCCCACGCCCAGTCGGAACTGGCCCGCCTGCAGACCGAACAGACCCGCGTCGAGATCCGCGCCATAAAGGCCCTGGACGCCGCCTCCGAGAAGATCGAGGCGCTGGTCCAGGGGTAGAGTTGAATCCCTCTCTCTAAGAGAGAGGGAGGGGCCCGCCGCCGAAGGCGGTGGGAGGGTGAGAGGTTACACCCTGTCCGAACGGAGCACGGTCAGGATGTCGTCGCCGACTCCACCGAGATCGGCCAGGACCCGATCGTTGGGAAACCTTAGGACCATGTATCCGAACAGCTCCAGCGTCTGGGTGCGGCGCTCGTCATAGTCCTCACGCCCCTCATGGGCGGCGCCATCCAGCTCGACGATCAGCTTGCCCGCCTCGCAGACGAAGTCGGCGAAGTAGCGGTCTATCGAGACCTGCCGCAGGAACTTGAAGCCGCCCAGCTGGCGATTGCGCACCAATTTCCAGAGCGCCTTCTCGGCCAGGGTCTGGTTCTGGCGAAGGCGGCGAGCGTTGGCGGTCGCATCCATGGCGTCAGCTTGAGCGCGCCCTTCGGGACGGGGCAACCGAAGGAATCGAGATTTTCCGGCCAGCGGTGAAACCTCTCACCCTCCCACCGCTTCGCGGCGGGCCCCTCCCTCTCTCCAAGAGAGAGGGGTCGTGGTCGCTACGTCCGCTCATCGGCTCTCGCCATCTCCCCCAGCGCCTCTCCGATCACCGCCAGCCCGCGCTCCGCCGCCTCCGGTTCGGCCAGGCTGAAGTTCAGGCGGATGGTGGGACTCGCCCCGCCCTCGGCCAGGAAGTGGCTGCCAGGGGTGAACAGCACGCCGCGCTCGACGCAGCGCTTCAGCAACGCCTCGACGTCGACCCCGTCGGCCAGGGTCAGCCAGAAGAACAGCCCGCCCGGCGGCAGCGCCCAGGACGCCTTGTTGCCCAGATGCCGGGTCAGGGCGTCGGCGAACGCGTCGCGCTTCGTGCGATAGAGGGCCGCGACCTGGTCCATCCGCGCGGCGCGGCCAGGGTCGTTCAGATATTGCAGCACCATCCACTGGCTGAGCCGGTTGGTGTGCAGGTCGGCCGCCTGCTTCAGCTGGACCAGCAGCGGGAACAGGTCCGGCGAGGCCGTCAGGTAGCCCAGGCGCAGGCCGGGGGCGACGGTCTTGGAGAACGAGCCCTGGTAGATCCACGAGCCGCTCGTCAGGCCGGCGCAGACCGGCCGGCGCTCGCAGGGCTCGTAGACCAGGTCGCGATAGGGATCGTCCTCGAACAGGATCACCTCGTGGGCCTGGCAGGCCGCCGCCATCGCCGCGCGCTCGTCGGCGGTCCAGCAATGGCCGCTGGGGTTCTGGAAGGTCGGGATGACATAAGCCATTGAAGGCGGGGCCATCGACGGCGGCGCGTCGGCCCAGCCGGCCCCAGGGGCGCCCCGGTCGATGATCTCGAACCGCGCGCCGTAGAAGCGGAACACCTGCAGGGCGGCCAGGTAGGCCGGCGACTCCACGGCCAGGGTCGTGCCGGCGTCGACCACCAGCTTGGCGGCCAGGTCGATGCCCTGCTGCGAGCCCGACAGCACCATCACCCGGTCGGGCGCGGTGTCCAGGCCCAGGGCGGCCAGGTCCTCGGCGATGCGGGCGCGCAGGGCCGGCTCGCCTTCGGTGGGGCCGTATTGCAAGAGATCGCGCGGCGGCGGGGGCAGGTCCAGGCCGGCGAAGGTCTCGGGCGAGGGCAGGCCGCCGGCGAACGAGATCATGCCCGGGCGCTGCGACACGTTCAGCATCTCGCGGACCGGCGAGGGCTTGATGTCCGAACTGCGCATCGACAGCCGCGCCATGGCTCACCTCTCAACAGTGTCAATGATCTTGACCTATCGACACGATGAACGCGTCCGACCTATTGTGTCAATATGGTTGACCTGGATGATCCTGCCCCGTCGGACGATCTGCACGCCGCGATCGAGCAATTCTATTTCGCCTATCGCGGCTTTACCGATCGGCCCGACCGCATTCTGGAGCGGCGGGGCCTGGGTCGCGTGCACCACCGCATCCTCTATTTCATCGGCCGCCGGCCCGACGTTTCGGTGCGCGGCCTGCTGGACCTGCTGGCCGTCAGCAAGCAGGCCCTGAACGCGCCGCTGCGCCAGCTGATGGAGATGGGCCTGGTCCGCGCCGAGGCCTCGCCGGACGATCGCCGAGTCAAGCGGCTGGGCCTGACGCCCGCCGGCCGCCGGCTGGAAGCCGAACTGACCGAAGCCCAGACCCGCCACCTGCGCGCGGCCTTCGACCGGGCGGGGGCCGAGGCCCAGCGGGGATGGAGCGCGGTGATGGGGGAGATGGTGAAGGGGTGAGGCTCACCCGCTTGCCCTCACCTGACCGCTGCGCGGTCTGTCCGCCCCCATAGGGGGCGGAGC
>Ga0065165_1001695_pt1 | contig 22204 bp, 23 predicted proteins | sample AraplaMF_Cvi_mMF_FD_63813 | JGI IMG/M metagenome (GOLD analysis project Ga0065165, IMG submission 63813) | Arabidopsis root microbial communities from the University of North Carolina, USA - plate scrape MF_Cvi_mMF (version 2) (version 3) | ecosystem: Host-associated > Plants > Roots >... | reverse complement strand
GCTTCGGCCAGCTTGCGCTGCAGGTCGGCGATCTCGTTGTCCTTCAGCGCCAGCAGCTTGGTGTTCTTCTGGTTGATGTCTTCCAGGTCTTTCAGGCGCGACTTCAGCTCGTTGCCCTGCTGTTCCAGGGTGGCCAGCGCCTCCTTGCTGCGCAGCAGGTCTTCGCGCAGGCCGGCCGCGGCCTTGGCGTCCTTGCCGTCGCCCTTGGCGCTGCCGCCGGCGGCGCCCTGCGCGCCGTCCTTCGCGGGCACCAGGGAGAGACGGTCGGACGGTTCGCCCTTGCCGGCGGTCGGCGCGGTGGAAGCGGCCGGGCGCGTGCCGGCATCGGCCACGCTGGTGGCGGTGCGCGCGGCGCCCGAGCTCCAGTCGCCGTTCTGGCGGCGCACTTCGGCGGCGGCCGCGGCCACCGCCATGGCCTGCGCGTCCTGCGCGGAAGGCACGCGCAGCACGGCGCCGGTCTTCAGCGCATTGATGTTGTCGCGGTAGAACGCATCCGGGTTGGCCTGCTTGAGGGCCAGCAGCATCTGGTTGATGTCCACGCCCTGCGGCGCGGTGTCCTTGGCGATGGACGACAGCGTCTGGCCGCGCTCGACCGGACCGTATTCGCCGTTCTTCAGCGCCGGCGCGGCGGCCGGCGCCGGCTTGGCGGGCGCGGGCTTGGCGGCAGCCTGCTGCTCGTCGGCGGCGGGTGCCGGCGCGGCATGGCGCGCGGGCTTGCTGGAGGACGAAGCGACGGCGGGCGCGCGGGTGGCGGGCGCGGCGCCGGGGCTGCTCGGCGGGTCGAGCAGGATGGCGAATTCGCGCACGCTCTTGCCGGTGGCGCTGCTCACTTCGACCAGCAGGTCGAGGTAGGGATCGTTCACCGGCGCGGCGCTGGTGATGCGGATCACCTTGCGGCCGTTGCCGCCGTCGATCACCGCGAACTGCAGCGGGATGTTCGGCGCGCCGCTGATGCCGGCCTTGGCGAATTCCTCGCCGGAGGCGAGCTTGGCGGACAGGTTCTGCAGCTCGGAAGGATGTTCCGGGTTCAGCGGAATCTCGGCCAGCAAGGGCTGGCCCAAGGCCGACTTGACCTGGATCTGGCCCAGTTCGAGCGCGGCGGCCTGGGTGCTGCCTAAGGCCAGCGCCAGCAGCACCGACAGTCTCAACGAACGATTCATCGCGTGTTCCCCCGAACTGCCCCGTGACGTTTCTTATATAAGGATCGCCGCACTTGGGCGGCGATTCCGTCGACAAGACGACACTTTAAGTTAGAAAAAGGCCCACAAACAATAGTTGCGGCCGATATTTACAACGCATTGCTGCGAGAGGTTCTCGCAGCGGTCCCGCTTATTGGGTCTTGCTCAATGGCCCGGGCCGGGAGCGGCCTTGGTGCTTTTCAGTGCTTCCAGCTGCTGGCGCAGCTCCGCGATGGCGCGGTCCTGCTGCTCCATCCTGCGGTCGGCCTGCTCGCTCTGGGCCTCCTGCGAGGCGACGTCGTGCTGCAGGCGCTGCACTTCGGCGTTCTTGCTGGCGACGCGGTGCTCGGCCTCGGCCTTCGGTGCGGGAGCGGGGGCCGCGGTCCCCGCCTGCTGACCGGCCCAGGCCGGCATCGCCAGGCATGCGGCGCAGAGCGCCAGGCTGGTCAGGCGGGTTTGCATCAGAGATGTTCCTCGATCAGCAGTTCGGCGATCTGCACCGCGTTCAGCGCCGCGCCCTTGCGGATGTTGTCCGAGACGATCCACAGGTCCAGGCCGCGCTCGTGAGAAATATCTTCGCGGATACGGCCGACGAAGACCGGATCCTTGCCCGCGACGTCGCCCACCGGGGTGGGATAGCCGCCGGCCTTGCGCTCGTCCTGCACCACCACGCCCTCGGCTTTTTCCAGCAGCGCGCGGGCCTGTTCGGCGGTGATCTTGTCGCGGGTCTCGATGTGCACGGCCTCGGAATGCCCGTAGAACACCGGCACGCGCACCGCGGTGGGATTCACCTGGATGGTGTCGTCTTCCAGGATCTTGCGGGTCTCCCAGACCATTTTCATTTCTTCCTTGGTGTAGCCGTTGGCCTGGAAGTCGTCGATGTGCGGGATCACGTTGAAGGCGATCTGCTTGGGAAACTTCGACTTTTCCACGTCCTGGAAATTGAGCAGCGCCGCGGTCTGCCGGCCCAGTTCCTCCATGCCCGAGCGGCCCGCGCCGGACACCGACTGGTAGGTGGCCACGTTGATGCGGGTGATGCCGGCCTGGCGGTGGATCGGCGCCAGCGCCACCAGCATGCCCATGGTCGAGCAGTTCGGATTGGCGATGATGCCGCGCTTGGTGTACTGCGCGATGGCGTGCGGATTCACTTCGCTCACCACCAGCGGGATGTCGTCCTGGTAGCGGAACTCCGAGGTGTTGTCGATCACCACCGCTCCGGCCGCCGCCGCGCGGGGCGCGTGCTCGCGGCTGACCGAACCGCCGGCGGAGAAGAAGGCGATGTCCACGCCGGCGAAGTCGTAGTCCGCAAGATTGCGCACGGTGACCGATTTGCCGGCGAAGTCCACTTTGCCGCCCGCCGAACGCTCGCTGGCCAGCGGGACCAGCTCGCCGACCGGGAATTTGCGCTCCGCCAGGATAGCCAGCAGGGCTTCGCCCACGGCGCCCGTCGCGCCGACCATCGCCACCTTGTAGCTGCTCTTCTTGCTCATGTTCCAGGTTTCAGTAGAGGGACTCGGAGATCCGTCCGAACGGGGCCGACATCCGCATCAACGGAAATCTAGCCGGGGTTGAGGGCAAAACAATACGCGATCTGCCTGGGCGTGAATGGCATCACGCTTTGAAACAGCCGCTTTTTAGGACCAACGTTTCATCACTTCAGGATTGAGCGGCGCCGGCGGACGTCCGGCGCGCGGTCCGTGGCCCAGCGCGGCCAGCACATTATCGGCGGCCAGGGCGGCCATGGCGCGGCGCGTATCCGCGCTGGCGCTGGCGATATGCGGGCTGAGCAGGACATTCTCGAGACGCAGCAGGTCCGCATGCAGCGCCGGCTCGCCCTCGAACACGTCCAGCCCCGCGGCCGCCAGCCGCCCCTCGCGCAGCGCGGCGGCCAGCGCCGCGTCGTCCACGATGCCGCCGCGGGCCACGTTCACCAGCACCGCGGTGGGTTTCATCAGCGCGAGTTCCGCCGCGCCGACGGCGTGGTGGCTTTCGCGCGAATACGGCAGCACCAGGATCAGGTGATCGGCGCGGCGCAGCAGTTCGGCCTTGTCGACCGGGCTGGCGCGGCATTCGCGCTCCACCGGCTCGGGCAGGCGCGAGCGGTTGTGATAGAGCACATGCATGTCGAAGCCGGCCGCGCGGCGCGCGATGGCCTGGCCGATGCGGCCCATGCCCAGGATGCCCAGCGTCTTGCCGTGCACGTCGACGCCCAGCCAGTCGTCGAAGCGCATGCCGCCCTGCCACTGCCCCGCGCGCAGCCAGCGTTCGGCGGCGCCGACGCGACGCGCGGCGCCCAGCATCAGCGCCCAGGCGTAGTCGGCCACGGTCTCGTTGAGCACGTCGGGGGTGTTGCAGGCGAGGATGCCGGCGCGGGTCAGCGCCGGCACGTCGAGGTTGTTGTAGCCCACCGCCAGATTGGCGATCACGCGCAGGCGCTGGTTGCCTTCCACCACCGCCGCGCCCACCGGGTCGGCCAGGCCGATGATGGCCCCATCGACGCCGGACAGGTGCTCGCGCAGCGCTTCCGGCGCATGCCGGCGCTCGATCGCCTCGGCCTGCACGTCGACGTATTCGGACAGCCGCGCCAGCACTTCCGGAAACAAGGGGCGCGACACCCACACTTTCTGTCTTGCGCTCATGTACTCACATCAGTCTTGCCGCGCCGGCGGTGCACGCAAAGCGCGCTCACGCCAGGCGCGGACTCACCTCGCCCACGTCGCCGCACTGGGCGCGATGGCGCAAGGCGTGGTCCATCAGCACCAGGGCCATCATGGCCTCGGCGATCGGCGTGGCGCGGATGCCCACGCAGGGATCGTGGCGGCCCTTGGTGACCACCTCGACCGGTTCGCCGGCCAGGTTCACGCTGTGGCCGGGAATCAGAATGCTCGACGTCGGTTTCAGCGCGATCGAAGCGGTCACCGCCTGCCCCGTGCTGATGCCGCCGAGGATGCCGCCGGCATGGTTCGAGGCGAAACCGGCGGGGCTCATTTCGTCGCGATGCTCGCTGCCGCGCTGGGCCACCGCGGCGAAGCCGTCGCCGATCTCCACGCCCTTCACCGCATTGATCGACATCATGGCGGCGGCGAGGTCGCCGTCGAGCTTGCCGTAGATCGGCTCGCCCCAGCCCGGCGGCACGCCCTCGGCCACCACGTTGACGCGCGCGCCGACGGAGTCGCCGGACTTGCGCAGCGCGTCCATGGTCTTCTCAAGTTCGGGCACCTGCGCCGCGTGCGGCCAGAAGAACGGGTTCTGCTCCACCGCGTCCCAGTCGAAACCCTGCGGCGCGATGCCGCCCAGCTGCGCGAGATAGCCGCGCACGCGCACGCCGTAGCGCTCGGCCAGCCATTTCTTGGCGATCACCGCGGCGGCCACGCGCATGGTGGTCTCGCGCGCCGAAGAGCGCCCGCCGCCGCGCGGATCGCGGATGCCGTACTTCTGCCAGTAGCTGTAGTCGGCGTGGCCGGGGCGGAAGGTGCTGACGATGTCGCCGTAGTCCTTGCTGCGCTGGTCGGTATTGCGGATCAGCAGCGCGATCGGCGTGCCGGTGGTGCGGCCTTCGTAGACGCCGGAGAGGATCTCCACCTCGTCCGCTTCGCGCCGCTGCGAGGTGTGGCGGCTCTTGCCGGTAGCGCGGCGGTCGAGGTCGGCGCGGAATTCGCTCTCTTCGATCGGCAGCCCCGGCGGGCAGCCGTCGATCACGCAGCCGATGGCCGGGCCATGGCTCTCGCCGAACGTGGTGACGGTGAAGATCTTGCCGAAGGAATTGCTGGACACGGGGCTTTTCCTGGGGGCTAACCGGCCAAGCTTAGCGTGTACGGGCCGCCGGGTCTGCGCCGGTGCGCCATTCGCGCGCCAGCAGGGCGAACACCAGGTCGTCCGCCCACTCGCCGCGCAGCCAGTAGCTTTCGCGGAAATGCGCTTCCTGGCGCATGCCCAGCGAGCACAGCAGCGCCACGCTGGCGGTGTTGCGCGGATCGACCGAAGCGGTGGCGCGGTTGGCGCCGCGGGCGAAGGCCCAGTCCAGCGCGGCGCGCAGCGCTTCGGCGGCATAGCCCCTGCCCTGATGGGGCGGTGCGATGGTGATGCCGAGTTCCACGCCGCCTTTCTCATCTGCGGCCAGGCCCAGGCCGAGGTCGCCGATCAGCTCGCCGCTGTCGCGCAGGCGGATGGCGCGCTGCCACCAGTGACCCGGCGCGGGTTCGGCGGCCAACGCCTCGATCCATTCCGCCGCCTCATCCAGCGAGGCGGGCTGCCAGCCCTGGTAGCGCGCCACCTCGGGATCGCCGCGATAGGCATACAGCGCCGCGGCGTCGCCAGAGGCCAAGGCATCCAGGCGCAGGCGCGGCGTCAGCAGGTCCACGGCTCAGCCGTGGCGGGCGCGCGCCGCGGCGCGGATGGCGTCGGCGTGCTCGACCAGGTCGCGGCGCTCCAGCGCGAACACGCCCATGGCGCCGACCTTGAACTCGATCCACACGAACGGGACTTCCGGCAGCAGCTCCACCAGCGCGTGCTCGCTCTCGCCCACTTCGACGATCAGCAGGCCGTCCTCGCTCAGGTATCCGGCCGCTTCGTCCAGCATGCGCAGGCACAGGTCCAGGCCGTCTTCGCCGGAGGTCAGGCCGAGCTTGGGCTCGTGGCTGTACTCGCCCGGCAGCGCGGCGTATTCGGCTTCGGTGACATAGGGCGGGTTGGACACGATCAGGTCGTAGACGCGGCCCTTCACGCCGTTGAACAGGTCGGACTTCACCGCCTCGACGCGCCCTTCCACGTGCTGGAACACGATGTTCTCGCGCGCCAGCGACAGCGCGTCGTCGCTGACGTCGACGATGTCGACCCGCCAGTCCGGGTTGTACTCGGCCATGGCGATGCCGATGCAGCCGGAGCCGGTGCACAGGTCGAGCGCGCGCTCGACGTGGCGGTGCTCCAGCCACGGCTGGAAGCCGGATTCGATCAGCTCGGCGATCGGCGAGCGCGGCACCAGGGCGCGGCGGTCGCTCTTGAACTTCAGCCCCGCGAACCAGGTTTCGCCGACCAGGTAGGCCACCGGCAGGCGCTCGTTGATGCGGCGCTCGATCAGCGCCAGCACGCGCTCGCGCTCTTCGCCGGTGAGCTTGCCGGCGCCGTAGGCCGGCGGGATGTCCGGCGGCAGGTGCAGGCTGGCCAGCACCAGGTGGGTGGCCTCGTCGATCGGGTTGTCGTGGCTGTGGCCGAAAGTCAGCCCGGCGGCCGAGAAGCGGCTGGCGCCGTAGCGGATGAAATCGATGATGGAGGCGAGTTCGGCGGTCACGGCGGCCAGGGTCTGCGGCTGGAGGATCGCGAAGTATAGCGGGCCGGGGAACGGGGAACGGGGAACGGGGAACGGGGAACGGGGAACGGGGAACGGGGAACGGGGAACGGGGAACGGGGAACGGGGAACGGGGAACGGCAAGAGCGTCGCAGCCACGGCGTTCATGTCAACCCACCTGTTCCCCATTCCCTGTTCCCCGTTCCCTACCCGATATACTGGCCGGATGACTTTCAAAGTGCTCCTGCAATACCTCCTGCCCCATCGCGCGCTGTCGCGGGTGGTCTATTGGGCCACGCGCTGGACCTTCGTGCCGTGGAAGAACTTCCTGATCGGGCAGATCGTGCGCCGCTATCAGGTGGACATGGCCCAGGCCGCCCAGCCCGATCCGTTCGCCTACCAGCACTTCAATGCCTTCTTCACCCGCAAGCTGCGGCCGGACGCGCGCCGCGCCGACGCCGACCCGCAGGCCCTGCTGAGCCCCGCCGACGGGCGCATCAGCCAGTCCGGCCGCATCGTGGACGGGCGCATCTTCCAGGCCAAGGGCCAGGAATACACCGCCGCCGAACTGCTGGGCGACGAGGCCGCCGCCGCGCCGTACCGCAACGGCCGCTTCGCCACCATCTATCTGTCGCCGCGCGACTACCACCGCGTGCACATGCCGCTGGCCGGCACGCTGAAGGAAACCGTGCACGTGCCGGGGCGCATCTTCAGCGTGGCGCCGTTCGCGGTGGAGGCGATCCCGCGCCTGTTCGCGCGCAACGAGCGCCTGGTCTGCCACTTCGAGAGCGAGCGCGGCCCGTTCGTCGCCGTGATGGTGGGAGCGATCCTGGTGTCGTCCGTGGCCACCGTGTGGGACGGCTTGGTGATTCCGCCGTACGCGCCGGCGATCCGCCGCAAGTCCTTCGCCGGGCAGAACATTTCGCTGGAGCGCTTCGCCGAGATGGCGCGCTTCAACATGGGTTCGACGGTGATCCTGCTGCTGCCCGACGGCATGGCGGAATTCGACCAGCTGCAGCCGCAGCAAGTGGTGCAAGTGGGCCAGCGTCTCGGTCGCTGTACGAACTGACGCACAGATCCGAGTGACGCTTTTCGTCGTTTTGTGACTTTTTTGGCGCAAGGCGAAGCGAGGCGTCGCTATCCTCACCCGTATTCGCCGCAGCGCGCAGCCGCGCTGCATCCCGAATCCGCGACCGGAGGAACCGCATGCGCATCGTCAGCCAGATCATCGCCCTGAGCCGCAGCCGGCAGCTGGGTCGTCAGTTCCGCGAGATCGAGCGCATCGTCGACAGCCTGCCACGCCGCACGCGCGTCCAGCTCGGCACGCTGACTCTCCGCGAGATCGGCCAGGCCTCGCGCAGCGAGTTCCCGCATCTCTATGGCACCTCGCCGGAACAGCGCTATCTGCCCTGGGGCGAGGGCACCGATGTCGGCTATGCGCGCGCGCGGTCGGACAATGCCGAAGTCGCCATCCGCGGTGTGGCGCTGTGGCTGGCGGTGGCCTACCACGAGACCAAGGACTCCCCGCACCTCAAGCTGCAGCTGCAGCACCGCCATCTGCTGAAGGTGCTGCATGGCTTGAAGGAAGCCCACCGCAACGGCACCGAGGCGGCGCCGACCCGCGGCAACAGCCTCGCCGCGGCGTAAGCAACGCTTGCGTAGGTTGGGGTGAGCCGCAGGCGAACCCCAACATCGAGCGCCACGCATCGTTGGGGTTCGCCTGCGGCTCACCCCAACCTACGTCCCATTACGTCCGGCTCAGCGGCACGCGGGCAGTTTGAGCGTCTGCCCCGGCTTGATGTGCTGCTGCCTGATGCCGTTGAGCTGGGCCACTTCCTGCACGTCCGAGCAGCCGAGCTTGCGCACGATGCCGGCCAGGGTGTCGCCGCGCTTCACCGTATAGCTGCGCGACTTCGACGGCGCGGAACGCGAAGGCGTCGGATCCGGCGTCGAGGCCACCACCGGCACCACCGCGGTATGCAGGTCGTTGGCCAGGATCGGCCAGGGGCCATCGGCGCAGCGCGCCGCATAGGACGGCTCGATCAGCTTCGGCACCACCAGCTTGGTGCCCTGCGGCAGCGCCGCCTGCGGATCGACGCGCGGATTGAGATTGCGCAAGGTGCGGAACCAGCCGCTCTCCATGCTGCCGGCCGAACCCAGGCACACCGTGAGCTCGCTCAGCGAGGCCGGCCGCTTCAGCACCACGCTGCCCGGCACGCCGTCCACCTTGGGGAAGCGCAGGTTGTAGCTGTCCGGATGCAGGAACAGCCACGCCGCCGCCAGCACCGCCGGCACGTAGTCGCGAGTCTCCTGCGACAGCTGGTTGTAGATGCGCGGGTCGTAGAAGCTCACCGAAGTGTCGTCGCCGACCAGGCGGCGCATGCGGCCCTCGCCGCCGTTGTAGGCGGCCAGCGTCACTTCCAGGTTGTTGTTGAAGATGCCGAGCTGCTCGTCCAGGTATTCGGCGTTGGCGCGCGCGGCCAGCGCCGGATCGAAGCGCTCGTCGAAGCCGCCGTCGCTGCTGAGGCCGAAGCGCAGGCCGGTGGCGTACATGAACTGCAGCGGGCCCGCCGCGCCGGAGCGCGACACCGCATGCACCTTGCCGCCGGACTCCTTGGCCATGATGCCGAACAGCACCGCCTCAGGCAGGTCGCGGCTCTGGTAGGCCGGCCACATCTGGTAGCGCATGTACTGATAGTTGACGTAGGCGTCCATCAGGTTGGAGCGCCACTGGGTCAGCCACATCTCCAGCGCCGCCTTCACCGGGCCGTTCATGGCGATCAGCTCCGACAGCTTCTGGCCGTGCAGCAGGGTCACGCTGCGCTGCGCCTGCGGCAGGCTGGCGGCGCCGGTCTTGCCGGTGCCGGCGCTGCCCTCGGGCGTCTGCTCGCCGCTGACTTCCACATCGTCGCCGAGCGAGAAGCTGCCGTCCTTCAGGCGCAGCAGGCGGTCGTACACGGCGAAGAAGCGCTGCGGATCGCAGCCGGGGCTGCTGCCGCACTGCGCCGAAGCGCGCTTGAGCTGCTCCAGCGAGGTGGACAGCGTCTGCTGCGAAGCCTGCGCGTCGCCGGCGCGCGCCTGCTGCAGCGCCGTGTCGTAGCCCTTGCTGGCCTGGTCCAGCTGCGCGTACAGCGCGTTCACCTGGGCCGAGGGTGCCGCCGCCTTGGTGCCGCCGCCGCTCGCGCAGGCGCTCAGCGCGGCCAGCGCCGCGAACAGGGGAAGCAGGCGCAGGGAGCGCGCGGAAGCGGTTGACGGCATGGGGAAAGTCGCGTGTCGAAAGCGACGACAATAGCTTGAGAGCGGGGAACGGGGAACAGGGAGCGGGGAACATGCGGGTCGATATGAAGGATGGGGATGGGGCTGCGACGCTCCTGCCGTTCCCCGTTCCCCGTTCCCCGTTCCCCGTCCCCCGTCCCCCGTTCCCCGTTCCCCGTTCCCTGCTCCTACAATCGCCGCGCCCCTACCGGACGGACCCTCATGACTGACATCCTCATCGGCCGCAACGACAGCGCCACCGTCAACCTCGACCCGCATTACGGCAACCGGCACGGCATGATCGCCGGCGCCACCGGCACCGGCAAATCGGTCTCGCTGATGGTGCTGGCCGAAGGCTTCTCGCGCCTGGGCGTGCCCTGCTTCCTGGCCGATGCCAAGGGCGACCTCGCGGGCCTGGCGATGGCCGCCGGCGAGCCGGGCGACAAGCTCAAAGCGCGCCTGGCCAAGCTCGACCTGAAGGACTGGAAGCCGCAGGCCAATCCGGTGATCTTCTGGGACATCTACGGCAAGCTCGGCCACCCCGTGCGCGCCACCATCAGCGAGATGGGCCCCACCCTGCTCGGCCGCATCCTGGAATTGAACGACACCCAGGAAGGCGTGCTCGAAGTCGTTTTCAAAGTGGCCGACGACAACGGCTGGCTGCTGCTGGACCTGGCCGACCTGCGCGCCCTGCTCGGCTTCGCCGCCGAACACGCCAAGGACATCTCCACCCAGTACGGCCTGATCAGCACGCAGAGCATCGCCGCGATCCAGCGCGCGGTGCTGAAGCTGGAACAGGACGGCGCCGACCAGTTCTTCGGCGAGCCGGCGCTGGAGCTGGCCGACCTGATGCGCCAGGACATGAGCGGCCGCGGCGTGATCAACGTGCTGGCGGCCGACCAGTTGATCCTCAAACCCCGCCTGTATTCCACCTTCCTGCTGTGGCTGCTGTCGGAGCTGTTCGAGCAGCTGCCGGAAGTGGGCGACCTGGAGCAGCCGAAGATGGTGTTCTTCTTCGACGAGGCGCACCTGCTGTTCGACGACGCCCCGGCCGCGCTGCTGCAGCGCGTGGAACAGGTGGTGCGGCTGATCCGCTCCAAGGGCGTGGGCGTGTATTTCTGCTCGCAGAATCCGGACGACGTGCCCGGCAATATCCTCGGCCAGCTCGGCAACCGCGTGCAGCACGCGCTGCGCGCGTTCACGCCGCGCGACCAGAAAGCGGTGAAGGCCGCGGCCGAAACCTTCGCGCCGAATCCGAAGCTCGACGTCACCGACGCCATCACCAAGCTCGCCGTCGGCGAGGCCCTGGCCTCCACTCTGCGCGATGGCGGCGTGCCCTCGCCGGTGGAACAGGTGCTGGTGGCCTCGCCCACCGCGCGCATCGGCGCGATCACCGAGGCCGAGCGCGCCACGGTGCGCCAGCGTTCGCCGGTGGGCGCCAAGTACGACACCGCGGTGAACCGCGAATCGGCGGCCGAGATGCTGGCGGCGCGCGCGGGCGAGAAAGTCGCTTCCGCCACCCCGGCCGGCAAGGGCGCGCCCGCCGCGGCCGAAGGCCCCGGCTGGGGCGACGCCGTGCGCGACGTGCTGCTGGGCAACGGCCGCCGCCAGGGCGTGATCGAGGCGATGGCCAAGTCGGCCACGCGCAGCATCGGCTCGCGCCTGGGCACGCAGATCGTGCGCGGCGTGCTGGGCAGCATCTTCGGCGGCAAGCGCTGAGCGCGGCACCATGCCGAAGATCCCCACGGTCGCCGCCGACAAACCCTTTGCCGAACGCCTGCCCGCGGCGTTCGCCTATCCCTTGCGCGGTGCCGCGCTGGCCAGTTGCGCGGCGATGGCGCTGGCGCACCTCGTCGTCGGTCTGCTGCCGGCGCTGCTCGGCGGCATCTGCACCCTGGCGATATGGGCGGCCACATGGCGCTACGCCGCGGACTGCATGCTGCACACCGCCAACGGTTTCGCCGACCCACCGGACGTCAGCCTGGGCGGCAATGAATCCTCCGGCTGGGCGCTGACTGCGATCCACCTGTTCCTGGCCGCGCTGTGCATACTCGCGGCGGTGTTCTTTCCGCGTGCGCTGTGGCCGATCCTGCTGGTATCGGTGCTGATTCTGCCGGCGATCGACATGACGCTGGCATTCGAGGGCAACCTCGCCGACGCGCTCAATCCGCTGCAGATGCTGCGCGTGATCGGCGGCTTCGGCCTGGCCTACCTGATTCCCGTGACGATCAACCTTATCGTGGCGGGGCTGATCGTGCTGGCCGGAGCGGCCACCGGTGTGCTGCCGCGGCTGGTCGCGCAGCCGCTGTATGCGTTCGCCTACACCTATCTGATCGTGCTCGGCTTCCATCTGATGGGCGCGATGATCCACGAGCGCCACGAGCAGTTCGGCATGGCGCCCGAGGCCGAGCGCCTGGTCGCCGCGAGCGGCCAGGACGAGGACAGCCGCCTGCTCGCCGCCGTGCAGCAGCGCGCCGCGGAACAGCCGCGCGCCGCCATCGACATGCTGGTGGGCCGCCTGCAGGACCGCAGCGCGCCGGCCTCGCTGCACCTGGCCTATCGCCAGCTGCTGCGCCAGGAAGGCCTGCGCGAGGCCTTGCTGGTGCACGGGCAGATCTGGACCGCCGCCCTGCTCGCCAACAACGAAGGCAAGCGCGCGCTGGGCCTGGTGCAGGAATGCATGGAGATCGATCCGGCCTTCCTGCCGGACGACCCGGCCACCGCCGGCCCACTGGCCGAACTGGCCGCGCGCATGGGCATGAGCCGGCTCGCGGTGAAGCTGTGCAAAGGCTATCTTTCCAAGTGGCCGCGCACGCCCGAAGCGCCGCGCATCGGCCTGCTCGCCGCGCAGCAGCTCGGCCTGCGGCTGGACCAGCCCGCCGAAGCGCTGGTGCTGCTGCGCAAGCTCGCCGCCGCATTTCCGGACCACCCGGTGCACGCGGAACTGATCGCCCTGGAACGACAACTGCTGGATACCCCTCAAGCCCGATGAGCCGCTGGCGCCCACCTTCCCCCTCCTCGACCGCGATCATCACCCGCGAAGGCTTCGAGAAGCTCAAAGCCGAACTGGACCACCTCTGGCACACGCTGCGGCCGGAAGTGGTGAAGGCGCTCGCGGCCGCCGCGGCCGAAGGCGACCGTTCGGAGAATGCCGAATACACCTATCGCAAGAAGCAGCTCGGCGAGATCGATCGCCGCGTGCGTTACCTGAGCAAGCGGATTCCCGCGCTGAAAGTGGCGGAAGGCGCACCGGCGGATCGCGCCGTGGTGTTCTTCGGCGCACGCATCGAGCTGGAGAACGTGGACAGCGGGGAGACGGTGATCTATCGCATCGTCGGCCCCGACGAGACCGACGCGAAAGCCGGCTGGATCAGCATCGATTCGCCGATGGCGCGGGCCGCGCTGAAGAAGCGCGTGGACGACGAATTCGACGCGGAGCTGCCGGGCGGGCGTACGCGGTTTGCGATCGTGTCGGTGGGGTACTGATACGCCCTACCGAGCCGGCGCGACATACATCGAAGCCGTCATCCCGGCGCAGGCCGGGATCCAGTAACGACACCGCTCGGTCGTCGGCACAACGCTGAAAGCAGCTGTTTGACGTAGCGACCACGACCCAACGTGGTCGCCACTGGATCCCGGCCTGCGCCGGGATGACGATCAAAAGCGAAACGCCGCGCTTCCGCGGTTACTTCGCCCCTTCGCTCATCTGCGCCGCAATCTGCTGCTGGTGCGACTCGAAGAACGCCACGTTGGCCGGATTCACCTTCGACTGGTCGATGGTCTTGGCCAGGTTGGGATCGCTGCGCGCCTGCACCGCCAGCGCCGCGTTCATCAGCGCGAGATTGGCAAGCAGGAATTCCTTGGGCGTGAAGCCGTGCTTCTGCACCAGCGGCGCGAGCTTGCTGTCGCCGCCGACCGCGTAATTGGCCAGATCGTCCAGGTTGCGCACCTTGGCGGGATCCGGCGCCGGCTGCGGGCGGATGTCCTGCGCACGCGCTTCCTTGGTTACCGCCATCAGGCGGCCGAGCACGTCTTCGTTGAGCGTGTAATTCCTGATCGCCAGCTGGTCGGCGGCGGGCAGTTCGGGACCGCTCGCGTTCGCCGGTGACTGGCCGGACTGGCGCTGCGGCGCCGCCTGCGGCTGCGGTGCGGCTTGCGGGCGGGGGCTGGCCTGCGCCGCGGCCGACAGCGGCGACAGCGCGGCGGCGCCCATCATCGAGAGCGCGAACAGCCAGCGCATGGAGGCGCCGCGGCGGCGGGCGTGGTGCTGAGTCATGCGAGATCTCCTGGTGGCATGAACGCCTCACCCTACGGATAAAGGATGAACCTCACCTGCCCAGGCGGGCTGAGCAAGATTGAATTTCCGACGCCGGGAAAGGGGTTCCCGGCTCTCAATGCGCCTGCAATTGCTGCAGCACCTGCTTGTGATCCGCCTCGATCTGCCGCAGCCGCGCATCGCGCGCCGCGTCGCTGACCCAGCGCCCGTGCTGGGCCTGCTGCCGCTGCAAGGTGTATTCCATGTCCGAGAACGGACGCAGCACCAGGCTGTTGGCGGGTACGAAACCGGCGAGATCGGGAATGCGTGCCAGGTTGTCGCGCTCGCGCTCGCCCGCCGTGCCGCCGCCCTTGCCGTAGCCCAGCATGAAATCGGTCAGCTGCTTGCGCAGCTTCGGCTCCATGCCGGCACGCACCACCAGCACGCCGGAGGGAATCAGGCTGGAGCGCCAGATCACCTTCAGCTGCGCGGCCTGGTCGGGGAAATTGCGGCGGAACAGGTCCAGGTCCGGATTGTTGCCGCTGCACACGTCTACTTCGCCGTTGACCACGGCCAGCGCATTGTTCTGGTGGTTGCCCACGCGCACGCGGGCGAAGAAGGTGTCGGAGTTGAGTCCGCGCGGCGCGAACACTTCGGCTTCCGGCGCGACATAGCCGGTCACCGACAAGGGCTCGCCGCGCGCATAGCGCCAGCGGCCGGGATGCGCCAGCAGGCCGCTCAGGTCGTGGATGGGGCCGTCCGCGCGCACCACCAGCAAGGCCACGTTGCCCTTGGCGCCGTCGCTGCGCTCGAACTGCGCGAACACGCTCATCTGCTGGCGCAGCACCGCTTCGATGGCCAGCCGGCCGGACAGGAAGGCGATATCCACGCGTTGCTCGCCGATCGCGCCGGAAAGACCGGCATAGCTGCTCACCGAAACGGTGGTGATCGGATGGCCCAGCCGCTTTTCCAGGTCGGCCAGCAGCGGACGCCACTGCTCGCGCGATTCCGCCGCGCTGCCGATCGGCAGGATGCCGAAGCGGATCGGCTCCGCCGGCACGGCTTCGGCCGCCGCCGCGGCGAGCGGCAGCCAGCAAACCAGTCCGAGCAGCCAGGATCCGATCCAGCGCCAACGCCCCGACGTTCCGGCTGTCATAAGAACCGCCCCCGATTTGCCCCCGGCGTTTATATAGCCGCGAAACCCATGCGCCGGCAATTGCCGCGACAGTTCATGACGGCGGCGAGGCGGCGGCCGGCACCGGCGGCGGATAGCGCCGCCCATGGCGCAGGGGCTGGTAGCACGCGGCGCCGCGGTGAAAAGCCTCGCTGCCGTTGTGCGCATGCCAGCCGGGAATGCCGGACAGCGGCAGCGGGCGCAGTTCGAGCGGATCGCGCAGCAGCGTGCCGTCCGCGATGCCGGCGGCGCAGCGCTGCGCCAGCGCGGCCTCGCCCCGGTCGCCGCAGGCGAACGCCAGGGCCTTGCCCACCAGCAGCTTGCCGTCCGTCAGCGCGTGCTCCAGCAGCGCATGGCCGAACACCTCGGCATGGATCGAACCGTCCAGCCAGGCCTCGCGGCGGCGCCAGAACAGGCCGTGCCAGTCGTGCGCGTCCCACAGCGCCAGCAGCGAAGGATCGCGCACGGCCACCAGCACGCCGGCTTCGTCGAAATGAGTGAGCGCGTATTGCGGCCGCGAGCGCGTGCGCGGCCCCATCTGCGCGATCCCGGCCACCTGCTGCGCATTCAGCGCGCGCTTGATCCCCGGATAGCGCAGCCAGGCCAGCGCATTGAACAGGTCGTGCCAGTTGGCGGCGCGCGTGGCGATGGCGCCCTGCGTGTGGATGCGCTGCTCGTAGTGCAGGCCGTCGTCCAGCACGGCGCGCGTCTGCGCCACGAAGCGCTCGCGCTGCTGCGGCGGCAGCAGCGCATCGAGCCGGGCGACGTCGGGCCAGTCAGGCCCGCACAGCAGGTCGGCGTACTCGCGCCAGGCCGCCAGCGGCGGCCGCTGGAACACGGCCGGATCGACCGAGCCGCGCGCGGGCGCCACGTAGCGCATGGGGAATCAGCCGGCGAGGCGCGCGTGCAGGTCGTGCTCGTCGGCGGCTTCGACCACCACGTCGACGAACTGGCCCGGCTTCAGCGGCTGGCCGGGTTTGGCCGGGTCGAGCGCGATGCGCACCAGGCCGTCGATCTCCGGCGCGTCGGCGGCGGAACGCGCGACCGCGCCGTGCGCGTCGGCTTCGTCCACCAGCACCCGGATGGTGCGGCCGATCTTGCGCTGCAGCTTGGCCGCCGAGATTTCCGCCTGCACCGCCATGAACTGCTCCAGGCGGTCTTCCTTCAATTCCTCGGACACCGCGCCCGGCAGCTCGTTGGCCTTGGCGCCGTCCACCGGCGAATAGGCGAAGGCGCCGACGCGGTCCAGTTCCGCCTCGCGCAGGAAATCCAGCAGCTCTTCGAATTCGGCGTCCGTCTCGCCGGGGAAGCCGACGATAAACGTGCTGCGGATGGTCAGGTCCGGCACCGCCTTGCGCCAGTTGCGCACGCGCTCCAGCGTCTTGTCGATGTTGCCCGGGCGCTTCATCAGCTTGAGGATGCGCGGGCTGGCGTGCTGGAACGGGATGTCCAGGTACGGCAGCAGCTTGCCGTCCGCCATCAGCTGCATCACTTCGTCCACGTGCGGATACGGGTAGACGTAGTGCAGGCGCGTCCACACGCCCAGCTCCGACAGGCCTTCGCACAGCTCGGTCATGCGCGTGCGCCAGCTCCTGTCGCGCCACTGGCGCTCGGCGTACTTCAGGTCCACGCCGTAGGCGCTGGTGTCCTGCGAGATCACCAGCAGTTCCTTCACGCCGCCCTTCACCAGGCGCTCGGCTTCGAGCAGCACTTCGTCGACCGGACGCGAGACCAGGTCGCCGCGCATCGAGGGGATGATGCAGAAGCTGCAGCGGTGGTTGCAGCCTTCCGAGATCTTCAGGTACGCGTAGTGCTTCGGCGTGAGCTTGATACCAGTGTCCGGAATGATATCCAGCAGCGGGTTGCGCTTCGGCGGCAAGGTCGCATGCACCGCGTTCATCACGCTGGCGTAGTCCTGCGGGCCGGTGATCGCCAGCACGTCCGGATAGGCCTCGCGGATCAGCTCCGAGCGCTTGCCCAGGCAGCCGGTGACGATGACCTTGCCGTTCTCGTGCAGCGCCTCGCCGATCGCATCCAGCGACTCCTGCACCGCCGCGTCGATAAAGCCGCAGGTGTTGACCACCACCGCATCGGCCGCGCCGTAGCTGGGCACGATCTCGTAGCCTTCGACCTTGAGCTGGGTAAGGATGCGCTCGGAATCGACCAGGGCCTTGGGGCAGCCGAGGCTGACGAAACCGATCTTCTGGGTGGCCTGGGACATGACCTGGGGACCGTCAAGAGGTTGGCAAACCGGGAATTATAGCCGAACCCGCCTGCCCCGTCCGGACCGGCTCCCCACCGCGCTCAGGACTTCCATTCCTCGGTATAGGCATAGCGCGTGGGCCGCAGCGACATGTACTGCACCACGCGCGGGCGCCGCGCCCGGTTCGGGCTGCTGCCGTGCGGCAGCAGGTGGTGCCAGATCACCATGTCGCCGCGGTGGGCGGCGATCGGCTGCATGGCCAGGGTGCGGCGCGCATGGTCGTTCGGATTCACGCCGGCCGGAACGGTCTTCAGCCACTGCTTCAGCTCGCGATGGAAGCCCGGCACGCAGCTGAAGGCGCCCTGGTCGGGCGCCACGTCGGCGAGATAGAGGATGCCCTGCAGCTCCAGATGGTGCGGTTCGGCCAGCGTGGAATCCCAGTGCAGATGCGGGCCGGGAAACATCCATTCGGGGCGCTCGGGCGGATTGAAGCCGACCTGGTCGACGGTGACCCACAGGTCCTCGCGGCCCCACAGCTGCGCATGCGCCTTGTGGATGCGCGGCGAGCGGCGGTTCGCCACCACCGCCGGATGGTGCAGCAGCGGCACCCAGATCGAGTGGCCGAGCGACGGGCGGTACCAGGACTCGGGATCGTCGCGGTCCATGCCGAGAAAATCGTAGATGGCCGCTTCGGTGGTCCGCGCCGCTTCCGGCGCAATGGCGTTGCGCAGGATGACGTAGCCGTGCTCGTCCCAATGCGCGAGGTCGTCGGCGCTCAAGCCTTCGACGTGGTCGAGAGCGCCGACTTCCGCGCCGACCGCCTCGCCCGCCAGCGCGCGCCGCAGGCGATCGACCGCCGCTTCGTCCAGCTCGCCGCCATGGCGCTCGCCGATCCACGCTTCGAACTGCGCGAAGCTCGGCTTGTGCTGATGCAGGTAACGCAGGGTTTCCAGCACGTTGAGGCGCAGGCCGGCGAGCAGGGTTTTCACGACGTCCTGCGGCAGCGGCGCCACCGAACCCGGCGCGCACTGGCAAGCCCAGTACGTGTGCAACTGCTCGATACCCAGGCCTGCCGCCGTTTCGATCATCGTGCCCCCCGACACTTCACAGATGTTTCCGCTGCGCCGCGGCGCTTCAATAATCGCGAATATCCAGCGTGATGAAGCAGCGCGCGCTGTAGCCCGGCCCGCCCGACGGCCAGGCCAGCTGGGCCAGCAGGCGGTCGCCGCCCGGCCAGGGCTGGTTGTCCAGCAGTGCTTCGGCCAGCACCGCGCCATCGTCGGCGCGGCGATAGAACAGGCGGATCCAGTGCAGCTCACCGCTCAGCGATTCGTTGCGCAGCGCCTCCTGCAAACCCTGCAGCAAGCCATCCGGAGCCGCCACGTCGTCGCGGCTCATCGCCAGCGGGCCGACGAAGATGTCCCAGCTGCGCAGGCCCAGTTCCCAGTTCTGCAGTTGAAGGCGCCGGTCGTCGGTGACGTACCAGCACGAGGCCAGCAGGACGTACAAGGCATTGCGCTCGAACGCCTTCAGCGCATCGCGCATGCCCGCGTCGCCGCGGCCCTGGCCGGCGAAGCTTTCCTCGATATGGCGCTCTTCGCTGATCACCACGTCGACGTCGAGCCGGCCCGGCGCGTCGCCCGCGCCTTCGTGCCAGGTGGCGCGGATGGCCGGGAAATCGCCGTCGGTGACCAGCCATTCCTCGTCCGGTTCGAGTTCCACCTCGTGGCGCTCGAACAGGCGCAGCAGGTCGGTTTGCACGGATTGGCCGTTCATCGAAACATCCTTGGAAATAAGCCGCGATAGCCTCTCATAAATGCAGGGCCGCTCCCATCCGCCTAAACTTGCCGCTTTGCGGCAGCGAGAAAGCGTCATGGGCCAGAACATCAACCTTCCCACCTCCGGCACCCAGTGCATCGGCGCCTATCTGGCCAAGCCCGAAGGCAAGCCCAAGGGCGGCATCGTGGTGATCCAGGAAATCTTCGGCGTCAACGCGCATATCCGCAGCGTCGCCGACCGCCTCGCCGCGGCGGGCTACGTTGCCGTGGCGCCGCATTTCTTCGATTACCTGGAGAGCGGCGTGGAGATGGACTACAACGCCGACACCATGGCGCGCGGCAAGGCGCTGGTGAACGAGCTGGGCATGGATCGCGCCGTCGAGGCCGTGGGCAGCGCGGCCGCATCGATCGCCTCCGCCGGCAACATCGGCACCGTGGGCTTCTGCTGGGGCGGCACGGTGGCGCTGCTGGCGGCGATCCGGCTGGGACTGCCCTCGGTGAGCTACTACGGTGCGCGCAACCTGCCCTATCTCGACCAGCCGCCGCAGGCGCCGGTGATGTTCCACTTCGGCGAACTCGACAGGAGCATCCCGCCGGAGATGGTGGCCAGGCACCGCGAGAAACTGCCGCAGATGGAGATCTACACCTACCCGGCCGACCACGCCTTCAACCGCGATATCGGCGCGCAATACCACGAGCCCAGCGCGACGCTGGCCTGGGACCGCAGCATGGGTTTCTTCGCGCGCGAACTGGCCGGCGCATGAGCGGGCACTTCGCGCTGGACGGCCGTCTCGCCGCCGACACCCGCCACGTCGCCAGCCTGCCGCTGTGCGAGCTGCTGCTGATGAACGATGCACGCTTCGCCTGGCTGGTGCTGGTGCCGCGCAAGGCCGGCATGGTGGAGATCGCGGACCTCACGGACGCCGAGCAGCGCACGCTGTGGAGCGAAGTGAATCAGGCGGCGGCCGCGCTGCGCGCTTGCGCGCCTTGCGACAAGCTCAACCTGGGTGCGCTGGGCAATATCGTGCGGCAGCTGCACGTGCACGTGGTGGCGCGGCGCGAAGGCGACGCGGCCTGGCCGGGGCCGGTGTGGGGCAGCGGTGCGGCGCAGGCGTATGCGCCGGAGGCGCTGGCCCAGCTCATCGCCAACCTGCGAAACGCACTGGCGTAGGTTGGGGTGAGCCGCAGGCGAACCCCAACGTTCGGGCGTGATCTCGTTGGGGTTCGCCTGTGGCTCACCCCAACCTGCGCCAGCGGAAAATAAAAAAGCCCGCGATCGCTCGCGGGCTTTTTGCTGCAACGAAGCGAACTCAGCGCTGCGACGGATCGTAGCCGCCGCCGCTCGCTTCCTTGCCCTTCAGCTCGTCGTTCATCTTGACCGGAGCGTGGTAGTCCTCCAGCGCGCGCGCCTTGGTCTCCACCGGGTTGATCTTCTTCAGCGTGCCGCCGTCGTCGTAGTACACGGCGAAGCCGTAATCCAGCTGCATGCGCGCCATGAACTCCAGATGCGCCTTGCGCACCTTGGACTCGTCGCTGGGAGTGAGCAGCACGGTCTTGGGCAGCTTGCCCTGGTCCTTCAGATAGGCGAAGTGGCTGCCGGTGTCGAGCGCCGAGAGCACCGCGCCGTCGACCACGAACTGGCCACTCTTGTAGGCCTCCACCGTGGCGTCGAACTGGCCCTGCATCTGGGCCGTCTTGATGGCCTCGTCCTTGGTGGCGCCGCGATGGCAACCGGCCAGGACCAGCATGCTGCCCAGCAGGACGGCGGCAGCGCTGCGGCTGAGTAGCGTGGATAGACGAATCATGTGCATCTCCGGCAATTCAATTCAGGTGAAGACAACGAAGCGAGTGTAGCGCCGGCCCCCTGGCCTGCACCGGCGCGGGGCGACGGCCGTTCAGCTGCCGCCCCGCGCGAATTCCTGCGAATCAGGTGCGCGGCAGCGTGACGCCGAGCTGGCCCTGGTATTTGCCGCCGCGGTCGCGGTAGCTGGTCTCGCATTCCTCGTCGGATTCGAGGAACAGCATCTGCGCCACGCCTTCATTGGCATAGATCTTGGCCGGCAGCGGCGTGGTGTTGGAGAACTCCAGCGTGACGTGGCCTTCCCACTCCGGCTCCAGCGGCGTCACGTTGACGATGATGCCGCAGCGCGCGTAGGTGCTCTTGCCCAGGCAGATGGTCAGCACGCTGCGCGGAATGCGGAAGTACTCCACCGTGCGCGCCAGCGCGAACGAGTTCGGCGGGATGATGCACACGTCCGCCTCCACGTCGACGAAGCTGGTCGGGTCGAACGCCTTCGGGTCGACGATGGTGGAGTTGATGTTGGTGAAGATCTTGAATTCGCGCGCGCAGCGCACGTCGTAGCCGTAGCTGGACGTGCCGTAGGAGACCAGCTTGTTGCCGTCGCGGAGCTTGATCTGGCCCGGCTCGTACGGCTCGATCATGCCCTTCTGCTCGGCCATGCGCCGGATCCACTTGTCGGATTTGATGCTCACTCGGACTCCCGTTGCGATCTGCTGGTCCGGCCGTGCGCGAACGCCGGGCCGAAAGCGGAAAAACATAGCGGATCGCCCTGGGTCCCGCCAGTCGCGGCGACGGGCCGGCGGATTTGCCGGCGACCGCTCCGGCGATGCGGGACGCTGCCGCGCACGAGGCCGATCATCGTCAGTCAGCCGCAAGCCAGGAAAGACAAACCACTGATTCGAAGAGATTTTCCGAACAGACCAATCGAAACCCAGGCTGAGCGCCGGCTAAATCCGCCCTGCCCGCATCCGTCAACACGCCCTCCGGCCTCCCGTTCTCCGCAGCACCCGGGCACGCAGTTCCACCATTCCAAAGAGGAGAACGTCCATGCAGCATCGCATCAGCTTCCGCCGTCTCGCGCTCGCCGGCTTCATCGCCGCCGCCTTCGGCGCCGCTGCCCACGCGCAGGAGGCACCGGTCAATCAGGACGTGCAGCGCAACGTCAACCAGCAGCAGCGCATCGAGAACGGCGTCAAGGATGGCCAGCTGACCACCCGCGAAGCCTCGCAGCTGGAACAGGGCCAGGCCCACGTCGACCGCATGGAGCAGCGCGACC
>Ga0065165_1001694_pt1 | contig 22214 bp, 22 predicted proteins | sample AraplaMF_Cvi_mMF_FD_63813 | JGI IMG/M metagenome (GOLD analysis project Ga0065165, IMG submission 63813) | Arabidopsis root microbial communities from the University of North Carolina, USA - plate scrape MF_Cvi_mMF (version 2) (version 3) | ecosystem: Host-associated > Plants > Roots >... | reverse complement strand
GGGCTGGGCATGCTCGGCTGCCTGCGCCGCGCGTTCGACCTGCTGGCGACACACAAGCAGGTGCACCTCACCCTCTCCGCTCCCGTGCTGCAGGACGACGATGGCCCCACCTTCGCGATGATCCAGCGGGCCGACACGCTCGGCACCTTCCAGATCGAGAGCCGCGCGCAGATGTCGATGCTTCCGCGGCTCAAGCCGGTCGACTTCTACGACATCACCATCCAGGTCGCGATCGTCCGTCCGGGCCCGATCCAGGGCAATATGGTGCACCCCTATCTCAAGCGCCGCGAAATCCTGCGCGCGAATCCCGACGCGGATTTCGACTATCCCACTCCCGAGCTCAGGACGGTGCTCTCCAAGACGCTGGGTCTGCCGTTGTTCCAGGAACAGGCGATGCAGGTCGCGATCAAGGGCGCGGGCTTCACGCCGACCGAAGCGGACGCGCTGCGCCGCGCGATGGCGACCTTCAAGGCGAACGGCACGATCGGCGAATTCGAGCCCAAGCTGATCGCGGGGATGCGCGAACGCGGCATCTCCGAGGAATTCGCGCGGCGTATGGTCGAGCAGATCAAGGGCTTCAGCAACTATGGCTTCCCCGAGAGCCATGCCGCGAGCTTCGCCAAGATCGCCTGCGCCTCGTCATGGCTCAAGTGCCGGCACCCGGACATATTCTGCGCGGCCTTGCTCAACGCTCAGCCGATGGGCTTTTACGCCCCCGCCCAGATCATCCGCGACGCGCGCGAGCATGGCGTGGAAGCACACCCCGTGTGCATCAACGACAGCGACTGGGACACGCGGATGCTGGACGCCGGCCCCACGCGCGCACGCCATGCCGGTTTCTGCGGCGAGGCGGCGGACTGGGCGGCGCTGCTGCCGATCCGGCTCGGCATGCACATCGTGCAGGGGCTGGCCGAGGCGGATGCGCAGAGGATTCTGGACGCACGCAAGGCCGGCGGGCCGTTCACCTCGGTCGAGCAGGTCTGGCGGCGCGCGAAGGTGAAGCCGGCGGAGCTCGAACGGTTGGCACGTGCCGATGCCTTCCGGACGCTCGGGCTCGACCGGCGTCAGGCTTTATGGGCTGTGAAGGCGCTGCAAGACGCGCCGCTGCTGCTGATCGCGGAAAGCGACACGCGCGCCGGTGCGGTGCGGCCCGAGGTCGTCGAGCCCGCCGTCGCACTCCTGCCGCTCACCGCGGGGCGCGAGGTGGTCGAGGACTATCGCGCGACCCAGCTGAGCCTGCGCGACCATCCGGTGCGCTTCCTGCGCGATCGGCTGGCGGCGAGGCGGATCGCCCATTGCAGCGACCTCATGCAGATGAAGGACGGTGATCCGGTCGAAGTCGCCGGGCTGATCCTGATGCGTCAACGACCGGGCACCGCCAAGGGCGTGGTGTTCGTGACCCTCGAGGACGAGACCGGCATCGCCAATGCCGTGCTCTGGCCCGACCGGTTCGAAGCCCATCGCCGCATCGTGATGTCGGCGACGATGCTCGCGATCCGCGGGCGGGTGCAGCGCGAGGGACTGGTGATCCATGTCGTCGCCGAACGCATCACCGACCTCACTCCCTGGCTGCGCGAGGTGGGCGACCTCGAACTGCCACGCCTGATTTTGCCCGGTGACGGCGCGACGCATGGCGACGAACTCAACCCGCGCGACCGGCTCGACCCGCCGCCCCGGCCCGGCCCGTGGCCACCACGTCGCAGCCTCAAGGCACCGGACCTGATCCCAGTGCGCTCGCGGGACTTTCACTAGGAGTGACAACGATGTTGAGTCTCTCTTCCGACACGGCACTACCGCCCCGCAGGCGTCGCAACGACGATCAGCTCCTCTATTTCATGCTCAAGCCGCCCCATGCGCGGGCGCTCGAGATCGATCGGCAGCGCCGTGCGCTAGGCCTCGATGGCCGTTATCCGCTGGACCGTTTCCACCTGACGCTCCAGCCCTTCGGCGACATTCGCGCAATCGCCCCGTCCGAGCTGGAACGCATCCTGCAGGCGGCCGCGTCGCTGCTGGTCGAGCCGTTTCCGATCGAGCTGCACCGCCTGCGCGACAACGCACTGATCGGCCGGGACACCCGCGCGCTGCGCGACTTCCGGCGACGCCTCGTCAGGCGCCTGGCTGCGCTCGGCGTGTTCCTGCCAGACTATGATTTCAAGCCGCATGTGTCGCTCGCCTATGGCGCATGGCAGAAGCGGAACATCCCGATCGAGCCGGTCCACTGGCGGGTCGAGGAATTGCTGCTGATCAACAGCATCCACGGGCACGGCCATGAAATGGTGGATCGCTGGTCCTTCGACCGCCAGGGGTCGTTCGGCTTCTAGTCCTTTAGGCCTTCGCGCACCTGCATTTCCCGCACCCGCGCTTCGGAACTATGCACGCGAACGGCGATCTACGTGGTTGACGCTGCAGTGCAGCATAGCCACTTGCGGCCTCATGCATGCTCCCGTCCGCCGCACCGCGCCCGTCGCGCTGATCCATTTCGCGCTCGCCATGGGCGGCTTCGCGATCGGCACGACCGAATTCGCGACGATGAGCCTGTTGCCGTACATGGCGCAGGGCCTGGGGATCGATGCGCCGACCGCGGGTCATGTCATCAGCGCCTATGCGCTCGGCGTCGTCGTCGGTGCACCGTTGCTCGCGGTGGCGGCGGCGAAGCTCTCGCGCCGTACCTTGCTGATCCTGCTCATGGCCGGCTTCGCCTTGTTCAACCTGCTGAGCGCAGCCGCTCCCAACTACCATTGGCTGCTGGTCTTCCGCTTCCTGTCGGGCCTGCCGCACGGCGCCTATTTCGGGATCGCGGCCCTCGTCGCGGCGTCGCTGGTGCCAGCCAACAAACGTTCGCAGGCAGTCGGGCGGATGATGCTGGGGCTCACCGTCGCGACGATCCTCGGCGTGCCGCTCGCCAATTGGCTGGGCCAGGCGGTCGGCTGGCGCTCGGGCTTCATTGTCGTCGGTGCCCTCGCTCTGGTGACCGTCGCGCTGGTCGCCGCGCTCGCGCCGCGCGACGCGCCCCGGCATGACGCGAGCCCGCTCAAGGAACTGGGGGCGCTCGCCAATGGCCAGGTCTGGCTCACGCTCGGCATCGGCGCGATCGGCTTCGGCGGCATGTTCTGCGTCTACACCTATGTCGCCTCGACCCTGCTCGAAGTGACCAAGGCACCCGCGAGCGCGATCCCGCCAGTCCTCGCGATCTTCGGCGTCGGGGCGACGCTCGGCAGCATCGTGGTTCCCAAATTCGCCGACCGGGCGCTGATGCCCACTGCCGCGGCACTGCTGATCGGTAGCGCCATCGCGCTGTCGCTCTATCCGCTTGCCGCCGGCCAGCTGTGGAGCATCTCGCTCAACATCGCCGCGATCGGCTTTCTCGGCGCACTCGGCACGGTGCTGCAGACCCGCCTGATGGATGTCGCGGGCGAGGCGCAGGCGCTCGCCGCGGCGCTCAACCATTCGGCCTTCAACACCGCGAATGCGCTGGGTCCCTTCCTCGGCGGGCTCGCGATCGCGGCGGGCTATGGCTGGACCTCGACCGGCTGGGTCGGCGCGCTGCTGGCGCTGGGCGGGTTGGGGCTATGCCTTTTTGCCATCGCGAGCGATCGGCGCCGAAAGGGCATCCGCGAGGCCATCGCCTAACGGTTGGACCGGTTCAGCCGATCACCACCTCGAGCCCAGCGCGCAGCGAATTGGCGACGGTGCAGCGGGCGCTGGCGCGTTCTAGCAAGGCTGACGGATCCGCGCCGTTCTCCAGCGAGCACACCACACGCATCTCGGCGCGGGTCGCGACCAGCGGCTCGCCCGCCAGATCGAGATCGACATCGACCTGCAGGTCCGCGACGCGCAGGCCCATCTCGTCTGCGGTATACTGAACATCATTAGAGAAGCAGCCGCCCAGCGCGAGCGCCAGCAACTGGGCGCCGTTGAAGCCCAACCCCTGCCCGCCCGCTTTGCCTTCGGGTCGGTCGGCGATCAGCGCGTGGTTGCCCGAATGCCCGACCGACGCGAGCGTGCCCTGCAGCAGGCGGTATTGCGCCGTTACCGTGGCCATGTCCGTCCCTCTCGGTCTCAGCCCCCGACGGTTTGCTCGATCACCCCGAAGATCGGGTGGTGCTTGTCGTCCTCGGCCCAGATGCGCACCGTGTCGCCGGCCTTGAGGAAGGGCGTCTCGGCCTTGCCGCGCAGGATAGTCTCGACCGTGCGGACCTCGGCGAGGCACGAATAGCCGACGCCGCCCTCGGCAATCGGCTTGCCCGGGCCGCCGTCCGCGTCGCGGTTGGAGACCGTGCCCGATCCGATGATCGTGCCCGCGCCGAGGTTCCGCGTTTTCGCGGCGTGCGCGATCAGCGTGCCGAAGTCGAAGGTCATGTCCTCGCCCGCGTCGGCGCGGCCGAAGGGCTGGCCGTTCAAATCGACCATCAGCTTGCGGTCGAGTTTGCCGTCCTTCCACAAGTCGCCGAGCGCATCGGGGGTCACGAATACCGGCGAGAAGGCGCTGGCCGGCTTGGACTGGAAGAAGCCGAAGCCCTTGGCGAGCTCGCCGGGGATGAGGTTGCGCAAGCTGACGTCGTTGGTGAGGCCGACGAGGCGCACCGCGGCCAGCGCTTCCTCGCGGCTCGCGCCGAGCGGCACGTCGCCGGTCACCACCACTACCTCCGCCTCGAGATCGCAGCCCCAGCTCTCGTCGGCGAGCGGGATCGGGTCGCGCGCGCCGAGAAAGCCGTCCGAGCCGCCCTGGTACATCAAGGGATCGCGCCAGAAGCTGTCGGGCAGTTCGGCACCGCGCGCCTGACGCACGAGCGCGACATGGTTCACATAGGCCGAGCCGTCCGCCCATTGATAGGCGCGGGGCAAGGGCGCCGCGGCCAGCCGCTCGTGGAAGCGCTCGCGCGGGATCGCCTCGTGCTCGAGATCGGTCTGGAGATTGCGAAGGGCGCTTTCGACGCGATCCCAATTGTCGAGCGCCGCCTGCAGCGTCGGCGCGATCATGTCCGCGCTCGCATACCAGGCGAGGTCGTTCGACACGACCACGAGCTTGCCGTCACGTCCCTGCTTCAGGCTGGCCAGTTTCATTTGATACTTTCCTCTCTGCCGAATCCCTTAGCGCGGTGTGCGGCATTGTCGAGCAGACCACGAACAGGCTTGACGCGGCAAGTCGGGAAGGCCAATGCGCGCCCCGCCCGGGCCGAACGACCCGCGCAAACATTGTTGGAAAGCCCGGCCGCCGAGTCCTGTCGAAGGGTGGCCTTGGGTCCGCCGGGCGGGCGGAGTCTCGTATCCAATGGCCAATGTCGCAGTGATCGGCGCCCAATGGGGCGATGAGGGCAAGGGCAAGATCGTCGACTGGCTCGCCGAGCGCGCCGATGTCGTCGTGCGCTTTCAGGGCGGGCACAATGCCGGCCACACGCTCGTCGTCGGCGAGAATGTCTACAAGCTCTCGCTGCTCCCCTCGGGTATCGTGCGCGGCACCCCCTCGGTGATCGGTAACGGCGTAGTGCTCGATCCGTGGCACCTCAAGGCCGAGGTCGAGAAGCTCCGCGGCCAGGGTGTGAACGTCACGCCGGAGACGCTCAAGATCGCCGATACCTGTCCGCTGATCCTGCCGCTCCACGGCGAACTCGACGGGCTCCGCGAGGACGCCAGCGGTGCTGGCAAGATCGGCACCACGCGCCGCGGCATCGGCCCGGCCTATGAGGACAAGGTCGGCCGCCGCGCGATCCGCGTGTGCGATCTGGCGCATCTCCACGAATTGGGGCCGCAGCTCGACCGGTTGCTCGCGCACCACGATGCGCTGCGCGCCGGCTTCGGCGTGGGTCCGATCGACCGCGAAGCGCTGATCGCCCAGCTGCGCGAGATCGCGGCATTCGTGCTGCCCTTCGCCCAGCCGGTCTGGCGCATGCTCAACGACGCGCGCGCTCGTGGCCGCCGCATCCTGTTCGAGGGCGCGCAGGGCGTGCTGCTCGACATCGACCACGGCACCTATCCGTTCGTCACCTCGTCCAACACCGTTGCCGGCAGCGCGGCGGCGGGCTCGGGGCTGGGGCCGAACGCGGTCGGCTATGTGCTGGGAATCACCAAGGCCTACACGACCCGCGTCGGATCGGGGCCGTTCCCGGCAGAGCAGGACAATGAGGTCGGCGAGCGGCTCGGCACACGCGGGCACGAGTTCGGTACCGTCACCGGGCGCAAGCGCCGCTGCGGCTGGTTCGATGCGGTGCTGGTGCGCCAGTCGGCTGCAGTCTCGGGGATCTCGGGCATCGCGCTGACCAAGATCGACGTGCTCGACGGCTTCGACGAGGTGCAGATCTGCACCGGTTACAAATTGCGCGGCGAAGTGATCGACTATTACCCGGCCAACGCAGCCGACCAGGCCGCGATCGAGCCGGTCTACGAAACCATGGCTGGCTGGCAGGAATCGACCGCGGGCGCGCGAAGCTGGGCCGACCTGCCGGCGCAGGCGATCAAATATATCCGCCGCATCGAGGAACTGATCCAGTGCCCGGTGGCCCTGGTCTCGACCAGTCCCGAGCGCGAGGACACCATCCTGGTCCGCGATCCCTTCGCGGACTGAGAAGACTGGCCCGGCCGCCCCTGTACGGCCGGGCACCACGGCCTATTTCGGCTGTGCGTCGTCGGTGGTGTTGCTGGGGGTCGTCGTCGTATCCGGCGAAGGCGGGGTCGGCGCCGGGCTGGTCTGCGGGGCCGGGCTGGTGTCCGGCGGCGGCAATGTGGTGTTTGCAGTCGTATTGTTGGTCTGCGCCTGGAAGTCCGGCGAATGCGGGATCGCCGCGATGGCGGCGGTCGAGCCGCATAGGATCAACAGGCTCGCAAGAGTTTTGGTACGCATAAACTGCTCCCTTGAGGTGGCATGATAAGTGCCCCGCCCCAACAACGCGCAGCTTGCGTTTAATTCCCATCAATTCAGGGGGTTCGACGTGGTTAAGGCCCGGCTGACCGCGCGGATCAGGCCGGAACCGCCGGTAATGCCCAGTCGATCGGCTTCTGGCCGAGGCTTTCGAGAAACGCATTCGCCTTCGAAAAGTGCCGGCATCCGAAGAAGCCCGAATGCGCCGAAAGCGGCGAGGGATGCGGAGCCTTCAACACCAGATGCCGGCCACCGCGATCGATCGAATCGACGAAGGCGGCCTTCTTCTGGGCATGGCTGCCCCACAGCATGAACGCCACCGGTTCGGGGCGTTCGTTGATCAGCCGGATCACGGCATCGGTGAAGCGCTCCCAGCCGCGGCCCTGATGCGAGGCGGCCATCCCCATCTGCACCGTCAGCACGGCATTGAGCAGCAACACGCCCTGCTGCGCCCAATGTTCGAGGAAGCCGTGGCGCGACCGGGGAATGCCGAGATCGCTCTCGAGCTCCTTGTAGATATTGACGAGGCTCGGCGGCGTGCGGACGTCGGGCCGGACCGAGAAGCACAGGCCATGCGCCTGTCCGGGGCCGTGATAGGGATCCTGACCGAGGATCACGACGCGGACATCCTCGAGCGGGGTCAGATCGAGCGCGCGGAACCATTCGCCGCCCGCGGGGAAGATGCGCTTGCCCGCCGCCTTCTCGGCGACGAGGAATTCGCGCAGCGCGGCCATGTACGGGCTGTCGAACTCGCTCTGGAGCGGCTTCAGCCAGCTTTGATGGAGTTTGACCTCGCCCATATGTCCTCCCGGCATGTCCCCGCATGTCGGAAGCGGGCGCGCCCTGTCAATCGGCACCGCATGCGCGCCGGTGCGTTGGCGGCAGATGGCCGTCACGCATCCCACGCTCGAACCGATGGAGGCGAAGCTCGTCGAGGCGCTGCCTGATGACAGGGGCTGGCAGTTCGAGCCCAAATGGGACGGCTTCCGCTGCCTCGTGTTCAAGGCCGGCGGTGACCTGTTCCTGCAATCCAAATCGGGCAAACCGCTCGCACGCTATTTCCCCGATGTGGCGGCGGCGATCGCGGCATTGCCGGAGGAACGGCTGACGCTCGACGGCGAGCTGCTGATCCCGGTGGGCAACAAACTCTCCTTCGAGGCGCTGCAGATGCGGCTGCATCCGGCAGAGAGCCGCGTCCGGAAGCTTGTGGCGGAGGCGCCGGCTTTGCTGATGCTGTTCGATTGCCTCGCCTCACCCGACCTGGGCGACATTGCCGGGAGCCCGCTGGCCGAGCGGCGCGAGGCGCTCGAGGCGTTTCACCGCCATGCGCGATCGAAGGTCTTGCGACTCTCGCCCTATACGACCGATCGCGCGGTGGCGCAGCGCTGGCTCGATGCCTCGGGCGGGGCCCTCGACGGCGTGGTAGCGAAGCGGCGCGACGAACCCTACCAGCCGGGCGAACGCGCGATGCTCAAGGTCAAATGCCGCCGTACCGCCGACTGCGTGGTCGGCGGCTTCCGCTATGCCTCGGGCAAGAAACAGGTCGGGTCGCTGCTGCTCGGTCTCTATGACGACGCCGGGCTGCTCCACCATGTCGGCTTCACCTCGGCGATCGCCGACGACGAGCGCCTGGCGCTGACCAAGAAGCTCGAAGCGCTGATCGAAGCCCCCGGCTTCACCGGCGATGCGCCTGGCGGGCCGAGCCGCTGGTCGACCGAACGCAGCGGTGAATGGCAGCCGCTTAAGCCCGAACTCGTGGTCGAGGTGCGCTACGATCAGGTGACGGGCCGCCGCTTCCGCCACGGCACCACGCTGCTGCGCTGGCGTCCCGACAAGGCGCCGCGGCAGTGCAAGTTCGACCAGCTGGAGCGGGAGGCGGGGCCGGCGCTGATCGACCGGGCGCTCGACGTGGAGCACTGAGGCTTGGCGACACGCCCGCCGCTCCCTTAAGGAGCCCCGGCCATGCACATGAACCACGACAGCGCCGCCCCGGCCGCGCCCGAGATCGGCTTCGATCAGTTCCTCGCGGTCGATATCCGCGTCGGGACGATCCTCGAGGCGCATCCCTTTCCGGAGGCGCGCAAACCGTCCTACCGGCTGGTGATCGATTTCGGGCCGGTGATCGGCGTCCGGAAATCCTCGGCGCAGATCACCGAGCAGTACACGCTGGACGAACTGCCCGGGCGGCAGGTGGCGGCGGTGGTCAATTTCCCGCCGCGCCAGATCGGGCCGATGCGCTCGGAAGTGCTGACGCTCGGCTTTCCCGACGAGGCCGGCAAGGTGGTGCTGATCGGCCCGAGCGCGCCCGTGCCGAACGGGGGCAGGCTGTTCTGATAGCGCTCACATGGGGCATTGATCGCGCCGGGACGACGCAATAGCCTCACCTTCGACAAATGCGCGAAAAGCGCATGGTCGGAGGAGGGGAACATGATCCGGACATTGATCGTCGCGGCGGCGCTCGCGCCCGCCATCGCACTCGCGCAAACCGCGCCCGCGCCAACGGCGCCGGCCGCACCGGCGGGCGGCAGCCTGCTCGATAAGATCTCGAACAAGCCCTATGTCGACGACCTGCAACTCTATGGCGCGACACCGAAGATCGTCGACGACCCCGCGGTGCAGTTCAAGAAGGCGCTGCGCGTCGAGGTCCCGGGCGCCGACAGCCAGCCGTGGAAGATCGGGCTCAACTCGCAGGTGGTGAAGCCGGTCAAGGCCGGCGACAAACTGGTGCTCGCCTTCCGCGCGCGCGTGGAGAAGGCCGAGCCCGGCCCCGGCGCGCAGATCGCCGCGGCGCAGCTCCAGCTCTCGCAGGCGCCCTATACGCGGCTGTTCGGCGAGGCGGTGACGGTCGGGCCCGAATGGGGCCTCTACAAGGTCGAGGGCAAGGCCGACCGCGATTATGCCGCGGGCGAGCTGGGCGTCTCGCTCCACCTCGCCACCGGCAAGCAGGTATTGCTGATCGGGCCGGTCTTCGTATTCGACATGGGCCAGCAATAGAGCCGGCCCTTTAGCTCAGGCCGGGTGCGCGGCACGCGCGGCGGCGCGGAAGTCGGGATCCTCGAGCAGGATCTCGACCAGCCGCGGATAGAGCGCGGTATAGTTGCGCTCGGCCTCGGGCACCGCCGCCGCCGCGATGAACGAGGAATTCCATTCGGCGTCGACCCGCAGCCGTTTCTCGAACAACAGGTTCGTGCCGCGGCTGAGGCGGAAGGTCGCGACCAGCGCGCCATGCGCCTTGCCGACATCGGTATTGGCGTGATTCTCCTCGAGCACGCCCGACAGGATCAGCGGCGCCGCAGGATCGAGCTTGGCGCTGAGGCGAAGCTGCTCGGCGAGCGTGTCGCCGAGATAGCGCGCGAAGCTGCCCCCGGCGGGTGGCTTGATCGTGTCGGCGCGCAGCCCGACGGCGCGGTCGCTGCCTGCGGCCTGGCCTGTCGCGGTGAAGCTGCCCACCGCCATCGCCGGTACGTCCGCGGCGCTTGCAGCGCGTACCGCGCGCACCGAGAGTTGCGGCGTGCCGACGGTCGAGGTGCAGGCGGAGGCGAACAGCGCCATCGTGGCGCCAGCGAAAAGCCGGCGGCTCATCCGTTGGGCTTCGCCGCCTCGGGGGCCGGCGCGGGCGCGGCTGCGAAGGCCGCGTCCGACGCGACCTTGTTGAGCGCGTGATCGATCGACTGGCGCGCGATCGCCGCGATCGCGTCCGCCGGCTTCTTGAATTCGGTGGCGTCGGGCGGCGGATCCTTCGCACCGATCTTGGTATAGAGCTTATGCTCGACGCTCGCCTTGATCGGCGTCGCGCTGCTGCCGGCCTGATATTCGGCGGTGACGAGATAATTGTCGACGACCAGGGTACCCGCGAGCCCGAAGGTGAGCCCGGCGGTGAAGCCCTTCCCCGCCGCACCCTTCTCGGTGATGTTGTTGAAGGTGATGGCGAGCGTGGCCCCGCCGGCGACCGGCAGCTCGCTCACCTCCGAGAACAACCCGGAGGCCTTTACCAGCGCAAGGACCTGGGTCTTGAGATATTTGGTCGCCTTGGCGTTGGGCGCGCCGTCGGTCGAGAATTGGAAGAGCAATTGCACCGGGCGCGGCTCGGCGATCTTCACCCGATCCTCGGGCTTGAGCTCGCCCAATTTGTTGTCGACGTAGAATTTGGCAGCCTGCGCCGGCGCGGTGACGGCGCAGACGGCGGCGAACGCCAGCAGCACCAGTGACAGGCGAGCGAACGCCCGCTGCACGAAACGCATGATCATATGTCCCCCCGTTCCGCGCGCGGATGCACGGCACCGGGACGTGATGCGCCCGCGGGGCGGGGTCTGGCAAGCGCCAATCAGGCGGCGCGCGCGGTGACCAGATAGTCGAGGCTGGTGTCTCCGCTCAGCACGAATCCGCGGGCGGGCGAGAAGCCTAGCCCGCGGACGTCGGTGACCTTCATCCCCGCGCCCTCGAGCAGCTCCGTCAGCTCGTCGGGCGTCAGGAACTTGCGCCAGTCGTGCGTGCCCTTGGGGATCGCACCGCTGCCCTCGCCGATCGTGATCATCGCGAGATGCGAGAGCGCGGTACGGTTGGGGGTGGACAGCACCATCAGCCCGCCCGGTGCGAGCGCTTCCGCCAGCCCCGCGATGAACGCCGCGGGATCGGTGACATGCTCGACCACCTCCATCGAGGTGACGAGGTCGAATCGACGGCCGGTCAGGTCTTCGATGCCGCCGGCAATATATTCTATATCGAGCCCAACCGCCGCTGCGTGCGTGCGGGCCGCGCCCACATTCTCGGGCGCCGCGTCGACGCCGGTGGCGCGCGCGCCGAGGCGGGCGAGCGGCTCGGTCAATAGGCCCGCGCCGCACCCGACATCGAGCGCCGACTTGCCCGAAAGCGGCGTAAATCCGCCGGTTCCGGCGTCCTCCCAATGCGCGTCGATCGCCTCACGCAGATAAGCGAGCCGCGCCGGATTGAGCCGGTGGAGCATCGCGGAGGACCCTTTCGGGTCCCACCAGTCCGCCGCCAATTTGCCGAAATGCGCGGCTTCTGCCGGGTCGATCGTCGCGGTTGCCTTTGCCATGACCGCCTCCTATCAGCGCTCCCGGTCTTTCCCAAGCACAACGGCAACCTCCCCATGGCGCGTATCGTGATGAAGTTCGGCGGCACCTCGATGGCCGGAATCGAGCGGATTCGCAGCGTCGCCAAACAGGTGAAGGCCGAATGGGAGGCCGGCAACGAAGTCGCGGTGGTCGTCTCGGCCATGGCCGGCGAGACCGACCGGCTGGTCAATTTCTGCCGCGAGGCGAGCGCGCTCTACGATCCGCGCGAATATGACGTGGTCGTCTCCGCCGGCGAGCAGATCACCAGCGGATTGCTGGCGATCGCGCTGCAGGAAATCGGCGTGCCGGCGCGCAGCTGGCTCGGCTGGCAGCTCCCGATCCGCACCTCGGACGGCCATGGCTCGGCGCGCATCGCCGAGATCGACACGACCGCGCTCAACGCGTCGCTGGCCGATCGCCAGGTCGCGGTGATCCCGGGCTTCCAGGGTCTCGCGACCGGCGAGCGCGTGACCACGCTCGGCCGCGGCGGCTCGGACACCAGCGCCGTGGCGATGGCGGCGGCGATGAAGGCCGACCGCTGCGACATCTATACGGACGTCGACGGCGTCTACACTACCGACCCCCGCATCGTCCCGAGGGCGCGGAAGCTGTCGAAGGTCACGTACGAAGAAATGCTCGAGCTCGCGAGCGTGGGGGCCAAGGTGCTCCAGACGCGCTCGGTCGGGCTCGCGATGAAGGAAAAGGTCCGCGTACGCGTGCTGTCCTCGTTCGAGGAGGGCCGTGACGATAACGGCCATCGCGGCACGCTGATCGTGGGCGAAGAGGAAATCGACGATATGGAACGCCAGCTCATCACCGGCATCGCCCATGACAAGAATGAGGCGAAGATCACCCTGACGGCGGTCCCCGATCGCCCCGGCGCGGTCGCCAGCATCTTCACCCCGCTCGCCGACACCGGCATCAATGTCGACATGATCGTGCAGAATGTCGCGCATTCGACCGGCTCGACCGACGTGACCTTCACCGTGCCCAAGTCCGAGCTCGCCCGCGCGCTCGACACGCTGGGCAAGGCGAAGGAGTCGATCGGCTATGTCGAACTGTTCCACGACACGCGCGTGAGCAAGATCTCGGTGGTCGGCGTGGGCATGCGCAGCCATGCCGGCGTCGCCGCCTCGATGTTCAAGACGCTCGGCGAGCGCGGGATCAACATCCAGGCGATCACCACCTCGGAGATCAAGGTCTCGGTGCTGATCCACGAGGACGAGACCGAGCTGGCGGTGCGCGTGCTGCACACGGCCTACGGGCTGGATGCGGAGGAAGACGCGGCCTGAGGCCGTCGTCCGGCAGCATGACCTGCGCCCCCTCCCGCGCTACGATGCCGCGGGAAGCCGGGGAGTAAGGAATGCACCGGATCGCGATTGTCATTGGCGCAGTGCTACTCGCGGGCGGGGCCACAGCGGCCAGCGCCGCCGTCTGGGTGCGGCGCGGACTGGAAGAGATTGCGCAACAGTCCGTGCCGATGTGCCTGACCCTGCGCCATCGGGAGCAGCTCGCAGCGGGCACCTTCCCGAACTATCAGCAGGACCGGATCGTCGCGGAGATACTCATGTTGCGCGACGCGCCGCTGCCGCGCCGTCCGGGCTGGCAATTCCGCGAGATCGGCATTCACGCGATCTACGTCACTTTCTGGCCGGCCGACAGCCGGCGAACCGTTTTCGTCCAACTCGCAGCGCGGATGCCCGCTTGCCACCACGGCGCGGGGCTTGCCTGAAGCCCCTGCGCACGGCTAGGCCCGCGCGTGATGAACGATATCTCTTCCGTGGGCGCCGAGCGCCTGGCCCGCCGCATGGCGCGTGGCTGCGAATTCCTGGGCACCGAAATCGCGATCCTTGGCGGCGCGATGTCGTGGGTTTCCGAGCGCAACCTCGTCGCCGCGATCTCGAACGCCGGCGGATTCGGCGTGATCGCATGCGGCGCGATGAGCCCCGAGTTGCTCGACAAGGAGATCGCCGGGACCAAGGCGCTGACCAGCAAGCCCTTTGGCGTCAATCTGATCACGATGCACCCGCAGCTCTTCGAGCTGATCGAGGTGTGCAAGAAGCATGATGTCGGCCATGTCGTGCTCGCGGGCGGACTGCCGCCGGCGGGGTCGCTCGACGCGATCAAGGCAAACGGCGCGAAGCTGATCTGCTTCGCGCCCGCGCTGGCGCTGGCCAAAAAGCTGATCCGCTCGGGTGTCGACGCGCTCGTCATCGAGGGCATGGAAGCCGGCGGGCATATCGGCCCGGTCTCGACCAGCGTGCTCGCGCAGGAGATCCTCCCCGCGGTCGGTGCGGACGTCCCGGTGTTCGTGGCGGGCGGGATCGGCCGCGGCGAGTTGATCGCCGGCTATCTCGACATGGGGGCGGCGGGCGTCCAGCTCGGCACGCGCTTTGTCTGCGCGACCGAGAGCATCGCGCATGCCAATTTCAAGAAGGCGTTCATCCGCGCCTCGGCACGCGACGCTGTCGCCAGCGTGCAGATCGACCCGCGGCTTCCCGTCATTCCGGTGCGCGCGCTCAAGAACGCCTCGTCCGAATTGTTCACCGCGAAGCAACGCGAGGTCGCGCAGTCGCTCGACGAGGGCAAGGTCGAGATGATGGAGGCCCAGCTCCAGATCGAGCATTACTGGGCCGGCGCGCTGCGCCGCGCGGTGATCGACGGCGATGTCGAGCATGGCAGCGTGATGGCGGGCCAGTCGGTCGGCATGGTCACGAAGGAAGAGCCGACCGCCGACATCATCGCCTCGCTGATGGCCGAAGCCGCCCATGCACTGGAGAAGCGCGCGGTATAAGCGCGCTCGCGGCCTGAGGTCAGGCGGGTGTTATGCGCCGCCGGGCCACGAGGGCACGGCAATCGCGCACCATGCGTGCGACCAACGGGCTCGGCGGCAGCGCGAGACCGGCCTCGCGTACGCCGCTGAAGCGGATCGATCCGCGCGCGCTCGCCAGCCGATCGACCAGAGGAGGCGCATCGACGATCATGGCGGCCCCATGTTCGCCCCGGTGGACCGGCACGCGCCACTGCCGGGCGTCGACCGTCAGAACGAAATCGGAGCCCTTGGGCGGATCATCGCGCAGCCGGACGACGAAGACGGGAGAGTCCGCACACATCCCGTAGAAACTGTCCTCGCCCGACCGCGCGCGGAAGACGATATTGGCGAATTCCGGTCCCGCGGCATAATGCCATCCCGGCGCTTTCCAGTCTTTCGGGAAACCCGCAGGAAGCTTGTCCGACGGCCCGCATGCCGCGAGCGCGGCAAATATGAGGCCGGCGGGAAGGCTTCGCGCGACAGGCATCCGCGGATGCTGCCCCGCCACAGGCTCGAAAACAATCCGGTCGCACAAAAAGCCCGTGCCCCGAGCGAACGAGGCACGGGCAGGTGGGATCTAGCGCAGGAAGGGGATCAGCGCGCGGTCGCGGATCAGCCGTGAGATCTCGTTGAGGCATTGCAGCACCCAGATCACGCCGATGGTGGCGAAGGCGAGATTGAGCGCGAGGTTGATGGACTCGGTGAGATGCGCGGTCTCGTCCGCCGGCGCGGCGGGTGCGCTGACCACCGCCCATTGGCCCGAGCGATAGACCAGCAGCAGCACGCCCAGCCCCGCGATGGTGGTGACGAGGTTGAGCACCCCGCGCGCCTTGTCCCAGTCGGGACGCAGCCACGCGATCAGGCTCATCACCAGCCGCACCGCGACGATCGCGAAGATCGGCCACCAGAGCTGCATCCACACCGGCCCCGGCGAGACCTGCACGCCATTGGCGCCGGCGAAGGGGAAATGGATCACCCCGCTCCACCACAAGAGGAACACGATCCCCGCCGCGACCTCGAACGGGCCCTCCCAGCGCGACGGCCGTTTCTCGCCGAGATCGGGCAAGGCCTCGGGCTTCCAGCGCAGGATATGCTCGGCGGGGAATCTGGTGCGCTCGAGGATCGCGAACACCACCACCATCGCGCCGATCGTGCTGAATATCGTCGGCCAGAATTCGGCGAGGAACTGCGCGATGCGCTGCACCCCGTCCCGATGGGACACGAACACATCGATGCTCGCGGCGAGACCGAGCGCGGCGAAGATGAGCACCAGCACGATCCGCGTCGCCGCGAAGAAGAAGGGGAAGATCTCGGGGCCGATCAGATATTGCTGTTTGCGATAGCGTCCCGCCACCACCAGCGGATGGCCGAATTCCTTGATCAGTGCGCTCGTCTCGGCCTTGTCGAGCGGGCGGCCGAGGCTTTCCTCGCGTTCCTCGACCCGGTTGGCGAGATCGTCGCGCAGCTCGGCGATGATGTCGTCGGCGTCGCGGGACGGCAGATCGAAACGGATCGCCGCCAGATAGCGTTCGATGAGGTCCATCACTTGTCCCTTTCGGTAAGGCGCAGGATCGACGCGGAGATCGCGTTCCATTCGCCGAGAAGCTGGGCGAGCACCTTCTCGCCCTCGCGGGAAAGCCGGTAGAAGCGCTTGTTGCGCTTCGCTTCTTCACGCCACTCGCTGGTCAGCAGCCCCTGCGCCTCGAGGCGCCGGAGCAAGGGATAGAGCGCGCCTTCGTCGATCGGCAGCCCGGCCTGCTCGAGCGTCTGCCGGAGTGTGTAGCCATAGCGCTCCTCGCGCAGCGCGCCGAGAACCGCGAGCACCAGCGACCCGCGGCGAAGCTCGATCCGAAGCTTTTCGAAAAGGTCTTCCTCGATCGGCATATACCGTGCCCTACATCGTGTACGACGCACACTGTATGTCACATAGTACTGTGCGGCACAAGGTATATTTTCGCGCCGCTCTTGGCGCGGGCGCGCGCAATCTGTTAGCGCTGGCACATGCCCGTTTCGGCCGCCGCTTCCGCCCGCGAAATCCTGACACGCCTGCACGACGTGATGGCCTCGCGCAGTCCGGCCCAGGCCAAGCTCAATGCCGTGGTCGGTATCATCGGCGAGACGCTCGATAGCGAGGTCTGCTCGATCTACCTGCTGCGCGAAGGCGTGCTCGAACTGTTCGCGACGCGGGGTCTGGCGCAGGAAGCGGTGCACGTGACCAGGCTCGCGCTCGGCGAAGGTCTGGTCGGCACGATCGCCGCCAATGTCGAGACGCTCAACCTCGACGAGGCGGCGACGCATCCCGACTTCGCCTATCGCCCCGAGACGGGCGAAGAGGCGTTCCACAGCTTCGCCGGTGTGCCGATCATCCGGCGCGAGCGTGCGGTGGGCGTGCTCGCCGTGCAGCACGCCGCGGCGCGCAAATATGACGAGGTCGAGATCGAGGCGCTGCAGACCGTCGCGATGGTGCTGAGCGAGCTGATCGCCAATGCCGGACTGATCGATGCGGCCGGCGGCGGATCGACCCGCCCGCAATCGACCGCGCCGGTGCGCGTGCCGGGCTTCAAGCTGGTCGACGGCATGGCGCAGGGCGTGGCGGTCTATCACCAGCCGCGCATCACGATCGAACATACCGTCGCCGAGGACACCGAGGCGGAGCGGCACAGGGTCTATGCCGCGTTCGACAAGATGCGCGAGCAGATCGAGCGCATGGCGAGCCAGGCCGAATTCGGCGGCGGCGGCGAGCATGACGAGGTGCTCGAGACCTACAAGATGTTCGCCTATGACGAGGGCTGGAGCCGTCGCATCAACGAAGCGATCGATTCCGGGCTCACCGCCGAGGCGGCGATCGAACGCGTCCAGCAGCGCACGCGCATGCGCATGCGCGAGATCCAGGACCCGCTGCTGCAGGACCGGATGCACGACCTGGAGGACCTCTCCAACCGGTTGCTTCGCATCGTCTCGGGCCAGCTCGGCACCGCGGCGCAGATGGGCTTGCGGCAGGATTCGATCCTGCTCGCGCGCAACCTCGGCCCCGCCGAACTGCTCGAATATGACCGGCGGCGCCTCAAGGGCGTCGTACTCGAGGAAGGTTCGCTCACCGCGCACGTCACCATCGTCGCGCGGGCGATGGGCGTGCCGGTGCTGGGGCGCGTGCGCGACATCCGACGGTTGATCGCCGAGGGCGACATGCTGCTGCTCGACGCGGGTTCGGAGAGCCTGTTCATCCGCCCCTCCTCGGCGATGGAGGAGGCGTTCGCGGCCAAACTGGTCGCGAGCCAGAAGCGCCGCGCTGCCTTCGCCGCCTTGCGCGACGAGCCGCCGGTGACGCGCGACGGGCATCGCATGACCTTGATGGTCAATGCGGGACTGCGCGACGACGTCGCCGCGCTCGACCTGACGGGCGCCGACGGCATCGGGCTGTTCCGGACCGAATTCCAGTTCCTCGTGTCGGCCACCCTGCCGCAGCGCGAGCGCCAGCAGCGGCTCTATCGCGACGTGCTCGAAGCCGCCGGAGACCGGCCGGTGACCTTCCGCACCGTCGATGTCGGCGGTGACAAGGCTCTGCCCTATCTCAACCATGACGACATGGGCGAGGAGGAGAACCCCGCCATGGGCTGGCGCGCGCTGCGGCTCGCGCTCGAGCGTGGCGGGCTGATGAAGGCGCAGGCGCGCGCCTTGCTCGAGGCAGCGGCAGGGCACACGCTCAACGTGATGTTCCCGATGGTCTCCGAGCCGTGGGAGTTCGACGAGGCACGCGAATTGTTCGAGGCGCAGCGCGCCTGGCTCGCCGCGCGCGGGCGGAAATTGCCCAACGAGATCCGCTATGGCGCGATGCTCGAGGTACCGGCTCTGGCTGAGGTGCTCGATCTGCTGCTGCCACGGCTCGACTTCCTGTCGATCGGCACCAACGATCTCACCCAGTTCCTGTTCGCCGCCGATCGCGCGCATCCCAAGCTGGCACTGCGCTACGACTGGCTGAGCCCGTCGATCCTGCGCTTCCTGCGCCGCATCGTGGTCGAGACCGGGGCGAGCGGCGTGCCGCTGGCGGTGTGCGGCGAGATGGGCGGGCGTCCGCTCGAGGCGATGGCGCTGATCGGGATCGGCATCGACCGGCTCTCGATCACCCCCGCAGCGGTGGGTCCGGTCAAGGCGATGATCCGCTCGCTCGACCGCGCCGCACTGCGCGCCGAGATGCAGGCCTGGCTTGCCAATCCCGAAGGATCGCTGCGCGAGCGACTGACCGCCTGGGCCAACGAACATTCGGTCGAACTGGCCTGATCCAAGGGCAGTTTTCCGCCACGCGGCGTTGACTTGGCCTGCCGGCTGATAGACACCGCCCGGCATGGCGGAAGTTTCCAGGGTCGTAACCCTTCCGCCGGAGAAAAGGATGGAAGGCGAGCCCGCCGAGGACGCAAATCTGTTTCCCACCACGGTCGGCGAAAAGCTGCGCGGCGCACGCCTCGCGCAGGGTCTCGACCTGGCGGAGATCGCCCTGCGTACACGCGTACCCCAACGGCATCTCGAGGCGATCGAAGCCTCGAACTATGCCGCTTTGCCCTCGAACACCTATGCGATGGGCTTCGCCAAGGCCTATGCCCGCGCAGTGGGTGCCGACGAGGTCGCGATCGCGCGCGATCTGCGCGCCGAGCTGAACGAGCGGCATGAGACGCGGCCGATCCACACCCCCTATGAGCTCGACGATCCGACGCGCGTGCCGTCGAGCGGGCTCGCCTGGGTTGGCGCGGTGATCGCCGTGCTGGTGCTGGTCGGCGTGGGCCTCTGGTATGGCACCGGCCTGTTCCGCGGCGAGGCGCCGCCGCCCGAATCGCTGATCGTCCCCGAGGCGAATGTCGCCGTTCCCGCCGCCCAGCCCGCCGCCGCGCCGACCCCGGTGGCTGGTGGTCAGGTGACCCTGGTGGCGCGCGACACAGTATGGGTGCGCGTGACCGACGCGACCGGCAACCGGCTGTTCGAGGCCGAGATGAAGCCGGGCGACCGTTTCGACGTGCCGCAGACCGCCAATGGTCCCAAGGCCAAGACCGGGCGGCCGGAAAATCTCCAGATACTGGTCAACGGCTCCGAGGTCGCGCCGCTCGGCAGCGCTGGCGTGCCCGTCGAGGCCGAGGTGAGCGCCGCCGCGCTGCAGGCGCGCGGTACCACGCCAACCCCGGGTGCTACGCCCGCGGCAGCGCCGGGTTCGTCGGCTCCGACTACCGCGCACACGGCGCCCCGCCAGCCCCAGACGCGGCCGGCCGCCCCGGCGCCCACCGCCACCGTGCCGTCTGCGTTCCAGGATACGTCGCCGGCCGCCAACACCACCGCGCCATAGGAGTGGCGGGCCAGTGACACGAAGCGTATTAACCACTCGAGAAATGCTGCACCGGGGGGTGTCGATGCGTAAATTTATGGCAGGCGTGGCGATGATCGCCATGCTCGGAATGGGCGGCGCCGCGCAGGCGCAATCGCAGAACACCGCGATCGAGGGCCGGGTCGACCGGCTCGAGCACGAGATGCGTGCGGTGCAGCGCAAGGTGTTCCCGGGCGGCGCCGGCCAGACGGTCGAGCCGCAGATCACCGCGCCGCAAACTCCCGAGACCGCGCCGGGCGTCCCCGCCTCACCGCCGCTCGCGGACCTGACCGCGCGCGTCGCCGCACTCGAATCGCAGGTCCAGACGCTGACCGGCGACGTCGAGCAGAGTCAGTATCGGATGCGGCAGCTCGAGGACGCGTTCAACGCCTATCGCCGCACGACCGATGCGCGGCTGAAGGCGCTCGAGGATACCGCTTCGACCGTGGGCGCCGCGCCCACAGCAGTCGACGTCGCGCCGGTCGTGCCGCCCAAGGGCAAGCCGACCCCGGCCAAGCCCGCGGGCAAACCCGTCCCCGACAAGACCGTGGCCACCGTGGCGGACCTCCCGGCCGCTCCCGTCGCCGCGGCGGCGCCGGGCGAAATCGAGAAGCCGAGCACCGGCGATCCGGCCGAGGACCAGTATCTCTACGGCTACCGGCTGTGGCAGGCGAAGCGCTACAAGGAAGCGCGCACCGAGCTCGAGGCGGTCGGAACCAAATATCCGAACAGCCGCCGCGCCAGCTATGCCAACAATCTGCTCGGCCGCGCCTATCTCGACGACAATGCACCCGCTGCGGCGGCGCGCGTCTTCTATTCGAACTATAAGGACAATCCCAAGGGCGAGCGTGCGCCCGACAGCCTCTATTTCCTCGCCCAGTCGCTGGTGAAGCTGAAGAAGCCCGCGCCCGAGGTGTGCCGCGTCTATGACGAGATCGACAAGGCCTATGGCGCGACGCTGAGCGCCGAGCTCAAGACGCGGGTCACCGAGGGACGTGCCGCGTCCAAGTGCGACTGATCCGGTGACCGCCGCGCCCGAAGCCGCGGCGGTCGCGCGGTTCCGGGCGGATCTGGAGCGGACGCTGGGGCATTCGCTCGCGCCCGGCGAGAGCATCGCGCTCGCCGTATCGGGCGGGGCGGACAGTATGGCATTGCTCGCACTCGCGCACGCGGCGCTGCCGGGCCGGGTGATCGCGGCGACGGTCGATCACGGCCTCCGGCCCGAGGCAGCCGCGGAAGCAGCGATGGTCGCGCGCTGGTGCGCCAGCGCCGGCGTGCCGCATGTGATCCTGCGCGTCACCATGCCGCTCGGGCCCAGCGCGATCCAGGCCGAGGCGCGCGCGGCGCGCTATGCCTTGCTCCGCGACTGGGCACGCGACGCCGGCGCGACGGCACTGGCCACCGCGCATCATGCCGACGATCAGGCCGAGACCTTCCTGATGCGCGCCAATCGCGGCACCGGGCCGGCGGGCCTTGCCGGGGTCCGCGCGCGGCGCGATCTCGACGGCCTGCTGCTGATCCGTCCTTTGCTCGGCTGGAGCCGGGCCGAGCTGCGCGCGCTGGCCGAGGGTGCGGGCCTGCCCTTCGTCGACGATCCCAGCAACGGCGACGCACGGTTCGAGCGGGTGCGGATGCGTGCTTTGCTCGCCGCCGCCGAAGGGCTGGACCCGCGTCAACTCGCCGCTTCCGCGCTGCATGCGGCCGAGGCCGATGCGGCGCTTTCGAGCTGGACCGACCAGCTCTGGGACGGCCGGAGCCGGGCCGCAAAGGAAGGCGAGCTCAAGCTCGACCTCGCCGATCTGCCGCGCGAGATGCGCCGCCGGCTGCTGCGCCGCGCGATCGGGCATCTACGGGGTATCCACAGCATGGATTCGCCGCCATGGTCCGATTCGGCCAATGTCGAGTCGCTGCTGGAGGCGCTCGAGGCGGGGCATGGGGCCTCGCTCGCCGGGATCATGGTGACGCCGGGCAAGGCCTGGCGCTTCCGGAAAGCCCCGCCGCGCCGATCACACTGATCAACGTTGTTCCATTGCCATTAACCCAGCCACCCCTATCTTGGTACGGTTGAAAGGTACCGGATTTCATGAACGACAACGACAAGCAGCCCGAGAACGGCAATCCCTG
>Ga0065165_1001692_pt1 | contig 22261 bp, 21 predicted proteins | sample AraplaMF_Cvi_mMF_FD_63813 | JGI IMG/M metagenome (GOLD analysis project Ga0065165, IMG submission 63813) | Arabidopsis root microbial communities from the University of North Carolina, USA - plate scrape MF_Cvi_mMF (version 2) (version 3) | ecosystem: Host-associated > Plants > Roots >... | reverse complement strand
GTGGCGCGCCAGCGCGCCAAAGCGCTTCACGTGCGGGCTGAACCAGGGATCCCGGGGCACAAGGCCCGGGATGACGGTGTTGTGGTGGCGGGTGACAAGCTGAACGGCGGTGGAGTAGAGCACACCCATGACCGTCGACATCACCGGCTTCTGCCCCGACCGCTTCTCCGCCGTCCGCGACGCGTTCGCCGCCAACTTCGAGGACGGCGGCGAGCTGGGCGCGCGGTTCGCGCTGGCGATCCATGGCGAGGTGGTCGTCGACCTGATGGGCGGCTTCGCCGACCGCAAGCGCGAGGTGGCGTTCGGTCCCGACACCCTGACGCCGCTGTTCTCGACCACCAAGGCGGTGGCGTCCCTGCTGATCGCCCGGCTGGTCGACCAGGGACGGCTGACCTACGATCAAACCGTCGCCTCGGTCTGGCCGGAGTTCGCGCAAGCCGGCAAGCAGGACGTCACGGTCGGCCAGGTGATGTCGCACCAGGACGGCCTGTCGGGCTTTCCCGACGAGACCGACCCGGCCATCTGGTTCGACTGGGCGGCCACGACCGCCAAGCTGGCGGCCATGGCGCCGCTGTGGCCGATCGGCTCGGCTAGCGGCTATCACCCGGTGACCTTCGGCTTCACGGCCGGCGAGATCTTCCGCCGGGTCGACGGCCGGACCATGGGGACCGCCCTGCGCGAGGACCTGGCGCAGCCGCTGGACCTGGACCTGTGGATCGGCCTGCCCGACAGCGAGCACGCCCGCTGCGCCGAGCTGATGCGGCCGACCGCCCTGCCCAAGTTCGGGGCGATGAACGACGCCGTGAAGGCCGCCTTCATGACCAAGTGGGCGGCGCCGGGGGGACGCGGCACGGCCGACTGGCGGCGGGCCGAGATCCCGTCGGCCAACGGCCACGCCACCGCCCCGGCCCTGGCGCGGCTGATGGGCGCCCTGGCCTCGGGCGGCGAGCTGGACGGCGTCCCGGTGCTGTCGCCGGCCGTGATCGCCCAGGCCAGCGCCGAGCGGATCGCCGGCCAGGACCTGGTCCTGCCCTATGTGATCAGCTGGGGCGCGGGCTTCATGCGCAACACGCCCAACTTCTTCTACGGCCCGACCGCCGAGGCCTTCGGCCACAGCGGCTGGGGCGGCTCGTGCGCCTTCGCCGACCCGTCGCGCGGCGTTTCGGGGGCCTATGTGATGAACAAGCAGGGGACCGAGCTGATCGGCGACCCCCGCGCCGTGCGGCTGGTCCAGGCGGCGTACGGCGCGCTCTAGATCTTTGTTTTGGCGCATTTTCTTCACGCGAACCGGTATCCACTTCGCTCGAAAATGCTCTAGCGAACCTTCGGAGGCGGACATGGGCAAGGTCGGGGCCAAGATCAGGATCGCGGGCGTCGTCGGCCTGGCCGCCCTGGCGTGGGGTTCCGCGGCCCACGCCCAGGATGGGGCGCGCGACTTCTGCGCCGACCGGCCGGGCAAGGGCTCGCCGCCCTGCGTGCTCGACGCCGGGCGCTTCCAGGCCGAGCTGGGCGTGGCCGACGGGGCCTGGAGCCGGGGCGGCGGTGTCTCGACCGACGACCTGGCCTTCGGGGCCGTCGAACTGCGCCTGGGCCTGACCCCGACCGTCGAGGGCCAGATCAGCTGGACGGCCCACGAACGGGTCCGCCAGAAGGACCGGGCCTCGGGCGCGGTCTCGACCGTCGACGGGACCGGCGATGTCACCTTCGCCCTGCGCTGGTCGCTGCGGAATCCGGCGGGCGACGGCGTCTCGGTGGCCCTGCAACCCTTCCTCGTCGCGCCGGTCGGGGCCGAGGGGATCGGCGGCGACGCCTGGCAGGGCGGGGTGATCGTTCCGATCTCGCTGCCGCTGAACGGCGACTGGTCGCTGGCCCTGTCGCCGGAGCTGGACGCGCGTCCGGACGCCGACGGCGCGGGCCGCCACGCGGGCTTCGGCGGGGCGGTCGGGGTCGGGCGTTCGTTCGGGCCGGTGGCCCTGGGCGTCGAGCTGTGGGCCGACCGCGACGAGGATCCGTCCGGCCATGTCACCTCGGCCAGTTTCGACCTGACGGCGGCCTGGACGCCGGCCTCGGTCAAGGACCTGCAGCTGGACGCCTCGGCCTATGTCGGCCTGAACCGCGATACGCCCGACCTCCAGCTGGCGGTGGGCGTGGCCAAGCGGTTCTAGGCCTTCGCGCGGGGCTTTTTCTCGATCATCAGCGCCCCGACGATTCCCGCGACGATCGCCGCCACGGCGCTGATCCCCATCACCCACGGATAGCCCTGGGGTCCCGGCGCGAAATAGATCAGGCCCAGCACCGCCACCGCCAGCAGGCCGGCCACCCGGGCGACGGCGTTGTTGACCCCCGAGGCGACGCCGGCGTGGCTGGCGGACACCGCGCTCATCACCGTGTTGGTCAGGGGCGCGACCGCGACGGTCATGCCCAGGGCCACCACCAGCAGGCCGGGCAGCACGCCGGTCCAGTAGCCCGAGCCGATCCACGGCGCGCCCAACAGGCCGAACCCGATCCCGGCCAGGATCGGGCCGGCCGTCAGCATCGGCCGGGCGCCGAACCGGTCGGCCAGCCGGCCCGCCAGGCCCGACAGGCCGCCCATGATCACCGAGAACGGCAGAAGGGTCGCACCGGCTCCGGCCGCCGAATAGCCGTGGCGGGCGATCAGCTCGAACGGCAGGAAGAACAGGGCGCCGGTCAGGCCGAAATACAGCGCCAGGGTCAGCAGGTTGGCGCCGCTGAAGGTTCGGGAGCGATAGAGCGCCAGCGGCATCATCGGATGCTTCTCGCGGGCCTGGCTGACGATGAAGCCCGCCAGCAGGGCCGCGCCGAGGGCCAGGGCGGTCCAGACCGGCAGGCTGGTCCAGCCGCGGTGGCCGGCGGCGGTCAGGCCCCAGGTCAAAGCCCCCAGGCCGGCGGCGGCCAGGACCGCGCCGCGCCAGTCCAGACGCTCGACCTCCGGGTCACGGCTCTCGCGCACGGCCGCCAGGGCCAGCCAGACGGTGGCGGCGGCCAGCGGCAGGTTGATCAGGAAGATGGCCCGCCACGAGACGTGGTCGACCAGCCAGCCGCCCAGCACCGGGCCGACGGCCGTGGTCACCGCCCCGAACCCGGCCCAGGCCCCGATCGCCGCACCGCGCTCCTGGTCGCTGAAGGTCGAGCCCAGGATCGCCAGGCTGGCCGGGACCAGCATGGCCGCGGCGACGCCCTGGACGGCGCGGGCGGCGATCAGCCAGCCGGCGTCCGGAGCCAGGGCGCAGCCCAGCGAGGCGGCCGCGAACAGGCTCACGCCGATCACGAAGATCCGCCGCCGCCCATAGCGGTCGCCGGCCGAGCCGCCGATCAGCACCAGGGCGCCCAGCAGCAGCAGGTAGGCGTTGACGATCCACTGCACCTGGGCGGCGTCGGCCTTCAGCGCGGTCCGCATGGCCGGCAGGGCGACATTGACCACCGAGCCGTCGATGAAGGCCATGCTCGAGCCCAGCACCGTGGCGGCCAGGGCCAGGCGCTTGCGGGACGCGGAGGTCTCGCCTTCGGGACAGGGATGGGCCCGGACGACGCCTTCGTCGCAGGGCGGATGTTGCGGACCGGTCATGGGGTGCGAGCATGGCCCAAGGCCTCGCGCCGCGCCATGCCTCGCCCGACGGTTGCTGTCAGGCTCGCGCCAGCCACGCGGCCAGGGCTTCTTCCTGGCGGGTCAGCTTCGAGCGGCCCTTGTTGCGCTTTAGCGGCCCGGCCTGACCGGTCAGCAGGTAGGCCAGGCCGCGGCGCGTGTTGGGGGCGACCCAAAGGCCGGAGGTCAGGCCGTAGGCGTCGCCGGCATGGCCGATCCAGCCTTCGCAACCGTCGAACGGATTGTCGTAGCCTTGGGTCCCGGTCAGGGTCTGGACGCCCAGACCGTAGGCGCGGATCAGGCCGCCATAGCCCTCGCCGTTGGGGCGGGCCGGGTCGAACCGCCAGGCCGGGCTGGTCATGGCCTGGAAGGTTTCGGGCTTCAGGATCGGGGCGCCGCGTCGGACCAGCAGCCGGCCGATCGTGTTCAGGTCGTTGATCGAGGCTCGCAGGCCGCCCTGCGGCGCGAACACGAAGCCGTTCTCGCCGGGGACGTAGCTGTCCAGCGAGCGTCCCGCCGCCTCGGGCGCGACCCGGACGGCGGCCTGGGGCGCGGGCGGCAGGGCCTGGTCCAGCTGGGCGACCCAGGGACCGGCCGCGTCCCAGGGTCCGTCGTCGGACGGAGCCTTGCGATAGAGCACGGCGCGCTGGTCACGGACCGCCTGCGAGACCCCGCTCCAGTTGAAGCCGCCCTCCAGGCCCAGCGGCCCCAGCACCCGCCCGGCCATGAAATGGTCGAAGCGCTGGCCCGACAGCCGCTCGATCAACTGGGCCACCACGGCGTAGTTGACGTCGGCATAGGCGAACCAGTCGCCCGGCGCCTCCTCGGCTGGTCCGAACCACGCGCCGCCGTCCCACTGGACGCCGCCGGGCGTCAGGGCTGCGCTCAGCGGCCGGCCGAACGCGACCGGGTAGCTGGGGCCGTTCCGCAGGCCGCTGGTGTGCGACATCAGCCGGCGCGGGGTGATCGCCGCCTGGGGGAAACGCGGATGGCGCAGGGACCAGCCCAGGATGTCGGAGACGTCGTCGTCTAGCCCGACCTTGCCGGCCTCGACCAGGGTCATGAAGCCGAGCGCCGTGACCAGCTTGGAGATCGAGGCGATGCGGGCCGGGGAGCTCTCGGTCATGGCCCGGCCGCTCGCGACGTCGGCCAGGCCGCGCGCCACGGTCGCCGCAAGAGGCTTGGGCGCGCCGCGGAAGGCGGTTCCCGCCAGAGCCGGGACGGCGGCCTGCGGGTCGCCCGCGCCGGCCAGCAGGTCGTCGAGCGGGTCGCGCGCCGCGCCGGTCATGGCCAGGGCGCCGGCGGCGGCGAGCAGGGAGCGTCGGGTCGGCATGGGGCGGCTCTCGTGAGAGGGCCAACCTAGCTGGTGTTCGAATCCGGCGTCATCCCCTCACAGGTCAGGGATGACGCCGTGGGATCAGGCGATCGCCACCGCCCGCGTCCGCTTCCAGGCCCCATAGGCGAACACCGCCACGCCCAGCCAGATGAACACGAACGACAGGGCCCGCATTGGGGTGAACGCCTCGCCCAGAACGACGCCGATCAGGAACTGGAGGGTGGGCGCGATGAACTGCAGGAAGCCCATGGCGCTGAGCGGCATGCGCCGCGCCGACCAGGCGAACAGCGCCAGGGGCACCACCGTGGCCGGCCCGGCCAGCAGCAGCAGGGTGGTGACGCCCGCGCCCGTGGCGAAGTGGCCGGCGCCGGCGGCCTGCAGGTGCAGCACGTAGACCAGCCCCGGCACGGCCAGGTAGACGCATTCGATGAACAGGCCGGTCTGGGCGTCTGCCTTCACCTGCTTGCGCAGGATGGCGTAGAGGCAGAAGCTCAGCGCCACCCCCAGCGAGATGATCGGCAGGTGGCCCAGGGCCGCCGTCTGGATCGCCACCCCGATCACGGCCAGGCCGATGGCGATGGCCCCTTCGCGGCTGATCCGCTCGCGGAACAGCAGGGCGCCGGCCGCCATGTTCATCAGCGGGTTGATGTAGTAGCCCAGGCTGGCCTCGATCACGTGGCCGGCGGTGACCGCGAACACGTAGATCGACCAGTTGATGAAGATCGCCGCCGTGCTCAGGGCCAGGATCCCCAAGGTCCGGGGCTGGCGCAGCACGGCCGCCACCTGCCCGCCCTGGCGGGCCATCAGCACGGCGAGGAAGGCCCAGGGGGCGGCCCACAGGGTGCGGTGGGCGACCATCTCCCACGCGCCGACGCCCAGCAGGGACAGCAGGTGGAAATAGAGCGGCAGGACGCCCCACAGCAGGTAGCAGCCCACACCGGCGATCAAAGCTGTCCGGGCTTCTTCCGGGCTCTTGGTCAAATCGGCCGACATCGCGTCGTTCCTCAAGGTCGCAAATGAAAAAGGCTCCCGGGACCTGATGTCCCGGGAGCCCTGAAATCGTCCACCCGCTTGTTGCGGAGGGGCGGCTTAGGCCGGGAGCTTCTGCTTGATGAGACCCTTCTCATGCAGCAGCTGCGCGATCTGCACGGCGTTCAGCGCCGCGCCCTTGCGCAGGTTGTCGGCCACGCACCAGAGCGCGATGCCGTTCTCCACGGTCGGGTCGGTGCGGATGCGCGAGACATAGACCGGGAACTCGCCGGCGCTTTCCTTCGGCGTCATGTAGCCGCCGTCCTCGCGCTTATCGACCACCTGCACGCCGTCGGCGTCGCGCAGGATCTCGCGGACGTCGTCCTCGTCCAGCGGGGTCTCGAACTCGATGTTCACCGACTCGGCGTGACCGACCATGACCGGCACCCGCACGCAGGTGGCGGTCAGCTTGATCGACGGATCCAGGATCTTCTTGGTCTCCGCCATCATCTTCCACTCTTCCTTGGTGAAGCCGTCTTCCATGAAGACGTCGATGTGGGGGATGACGTTGAAGGCGATCTGCTTGGTGAACTTCTTCGGCTCGGGCGCGCCCAGGACGAAGACGCCCTTGGTCTGCTCCCACAGCTCGTCCATGCCTTCCTTGCCGGCGCCCGAGACCGACTGGTAGGTCGAGACGACCACCCGCTTGATCCTGGCCTCGTCGTGCAGGGGCTTGAGCACCACCACCAGCTGGGCCGTGGAGCAGTTGGGGTTGGCGATGATGTTCTTGGGCAGCTTGTCGACGGCGTCCGGGTTCACTTCCGGCACCACCAGCGGCACGTCCGGGTCCATCCGGAAGTGGCTGGAATTGTCGATGACGATCGCGCCCGCGGCGCCGATCTTCTCGCCCCAGGCCTTGGAGATGGCGCCGCCCGCGCTCATCAGCACGATGTCGACGGTCGAGAAGTCGAAGGTCTCCAGGTCCTCGCAGCGAAGGATCTGGCTGCCGAACGAGACTTCCACGCCGATGGATTTGCGCGAGGCGATGGCATGCATCTTGTCCACGGGGAATTTCACTTCCTCGAGGATGTTGAACATCTCACGGCCCACATTGCCCGTGGCGCCGACCACGGCGACCCGGTAACCCATCGCAGCCTCCAATTCGTCTTGTAAGCCCCGCCATCGGCGGCGGGAGCGGACCCGTTACGCCCCGCAAGGCGCATAAGCAAGAACAGCCTTTCTAATGCGACGCTTAGGGCGGGGGTGTTGGGGCAGATTTCACCTGGGTTGGATGGGTTCTGCACGGCGGAGGGGGCGTCCAGCGGCGCCTACCGCCGCTCCGCCTTCACGAAATCCACGAACGCCCGCAGGGGCGCGGGCATGTGCCGGCGGCTGGGATAGTAGAGATAGGGTCCGCTGAACGGCGGCAGCCAGTCGTCGAGGACGGTTTCCAGCCGGCCCGCCGCGATGCGATCGGCGCAAAAGCCCTCGAAGGTGGCCAGCAGGCCCAGGCCGGCCTCGGCGGCGGCCAGTTCCAGCTCGCCGCTGGAGGTGATCAGCGGGCCTTCGGGCTGAACGCGGATCACCTCGCCGTCCTTCTCGAACTCCCAGGCGTGGCTGACGCCGCTGGCGAAGCGGTGGCGGATGCAGGGATGGTTGAGCACCTCGCGCGGATGGCTCGGCCGGCCGCGCCGCTCGAAATAGGCCGGCGAGCCGACCACCACGAAGCGCTGCGGCCCGGCCAGGGGCACGGCGATCATGTCCTTCTCCAGGCGCTCGTCGTAGCGGGCCCCGGCGTCGAAGCCGGCGGCCAGCACGTCGACGAAGGCGTCCTCGACGCTGATCTCGACGCGGATGCCGGGATGGGCGGCCAGGAAGCGGGGGATCAGGTCGGGAAAGACGATGCGGGCCACCGCGCCGGGCACGTTCAGCTTCAGCACGCCGGTCGGGCTGTCGCGGAAGGCGTTGACCTCGTCCAGGGCCAGGCCGACGTCGGCGAGGGCCGGGGTCAGGCGGGCCAGCAGCCGCTCGCCGGCCTCGGTGGGGGTGACGCTGCGGGTGGTGCGGTTGAGCAGGCGCACGCCCAGGGCCGCCTCCAGCCGACGCAGGGCTTCGGACAACGACGAGGCCGAAACCCCGCGCTGGGCCGCCGCGCCACGGAAGCCGCGGGCCCGCGCCACGGCGGTGAAGGCGTCGAGATCGGCGAGATCGGGCTGGGCCATTGTGCGAATTTCCGAACAGCTCGTGCGGTGATGGCCGGATTATCGCACGCGAGGCGGGGCTGCATAGTGCCGCCATCGAACACGGACGCCCTCCCCGGCGCCTTTCACGGAGACTTCCCATGCAAACGCGTCAACTCGGCAAGACCGGTCCGGTCGTCTCGGCCCTGGGCCTGGGCGCCATGGGCATGTCGGGCATGTACGGCCCGTCCGACCGGGCCGAGAGCCTGGCGACGATCGACGCCGCCCTTGAGGCCGGGATCACCCTGATCGACACCGGCGACTTCTACGGCATGGGCCACAACGAGATGCTGATCGGCGAGGCGCTCAGGGGCGGCCTCCTTAAAGGAAATAGGCGCGACAAGGCCGTGCTCAGCGTCAAGTTCGGGGCCCAACGCGACCCCGGGGCCGGCTGGATCGGCTTCGACGGCCGCCCGGCGGCGGTGAAGACCTCGCTGGCCTATACGCTGCAGCGGCTGGGCGTCGACCATATCGACATCTACCGTCCCGCCCGCCTGGACCCCGACGTGCCGATCGAGGACACGGTCGGCGCCATCGCCGAGATGGTCCAGGCCGGTTTCGTGCGCCACATCGGCCTGTCGGAGGTGGGCGTCGAGACGATCCGCAGGGCCCACGCCGTCCATCCGATCGTCGACCTGCAGATCGAATACGCGCTGATCACCCGCGGGGTCGAAGACAAGATCCTGCCGGTGCTGCGCGAGCTGGGCGTCGGCATGACCGCCTACGGCGTGCTGTCGCGCGGCCTGATCAGCGGCCACTGGGACAAGGACCAAGGCAAGGCCAAGGGCGACTTCCGCGCCTATTCCCCGCGCTTCCAGGGCGACAATGTCGACAAGAACCTGGCCCTGGTCGAGGCGCTGCGCAGGATCGCGCAGGAAAAGGGCGTCAGCGTCGCCCAGATCGCCATCGCCTGGGTGGCGGCGCAGGGCCAGGACATCGTGCCCCTGGTCGGGGCGCGCACCCGCGCGCGGCTGTCGGAGTCGCTCGGCGCGCTGGACGTGGCGCTGTCGGCCGACGACCTGGCGGCGATCGAACGGGCCGTGCCCAGGGACGCCGCCGCCGGCGCGCGCTACGCCGAGGCCCAGATGGCGCATCTCGACAGCGAGCGCTGACCGGTTCGCGGCCGCCGGTTTGCAAGGGGAGGCGGACGAAAATTTCCGCCTTTTCTCCGGCCGCGCTCGCGCTAGGGTCGCGGTCATGATCGAAGCGCTGCTGAACAGGATGGTCAAGGTCGGCGACCTGACCGTCCATCTTCCCAACGGCTCGGTGAAGAAGGCCGGCGACGGCTCGGGTCCGCCGGTGACCATGCGGGTCAACGCCCGCGGCCTGCGCCGCCTGGTGGCCAATCCCAGCCTGGGCCTGGGCGAGGCCTATATGGAGGGCGACCTGAAGATCGAGCAGGGGACCCTGTGGGACCTGCTGGAGATCGTCGGCCGGAGCGGCGGGCGCACGCCCAAGCGCGGCACGCCCATCACCCGGGCCAGGAAGGCGGTCAAGCGCACGATGCAGTCGCTCAACGATCGCATCGCCGCGCGCCGCAACGTCGCCCATCACTACGACGTCGGAAACGAGCTCTACAAACGCTTCCTCGACGCGGACATGCAGTACAGCTGCGCCTATTTCGCCCGGCCCGACATGACCCTGGAGGAGGCCCAGGCCGCCAAGAAGGCCCATATCGGCGCCAAGCTGAACATCACCCCGGGCATGAAGGTGCTGGACATCGGCTCGGGCTGGGGCGGCATGTCCCTGACCCTGGCGGCCGACCATGGGGCCCGGATGACCGGGGTCACCCTGTCGACCGAGCAACTGGCCCTGGCCCGTGAGCGGGCCGAGAAGGCCGGCCTGTCCGACCAGGTCGAGTTCCGCCTGACCGACTATCGCGACCTCGACGAGACCTTCGACCGCATCGTCTCGGTCGGCATGCTCGAGCACGTCGGCGCGCCGAACTTCCAGACCTATTTCGACACGGTCAAACGCCTGCTGGCCGACGACGGCAGCGCGGTGATCCACGCGATCGGCCGCATGTCGGGACCGGGCGCGACCAACGCCTTCACGGCCAAGTACATCTTCCCCGGCGGCTACATCCCGGGCCTGTCGGAGATCGTCAAGGCGGTCGAGGCGGCGGGCCTGTGGATCACCGACATCGAGATCCTGCGCCTGCACTACGCCGAGACCTGCAAGCACTGGCGGCTGCGCTTCCTGGCCGATCCCGACATCCCCACGATGTTCGACGCGCGGTTCCGGCGGATGTGGGAGTTCTATCTGTGCGGGGCCGAGCTGGGCTTCCGCTACGGCGGCCACATGGTCTTCCAGATCCAGGTCGCCAAGAAGGTCGGGGCCCTGCCGATCACCCGCGACTACATGTTCGAAGGCGAGCGGCGGTAATCTTTGTCTTGGCGCATTTTCTTCACGCGAACCGGCGTCCACTTCGCTCGAAAATGCTTTAAGCCGCCGTAAATGCGCCCGATTGCCGGGCGTTGATGATCTTCAGTTGAGTGGCGTGGCGTTCTCCCTGGGTGTGACACGGAGAGTCCCGATGATCCGGCTCGGCCTGCTGCTCGCGGCCTTCATGACCTTGCTGGCGGCTCCGCCGGCCCTGGCCCAGAGCCAGGTGCGCGACTTCGTCGTCGCGTCCAAGGCCTTCGACGGCAACAAGATCGGCGTCAGCCCGCAGCGGCGGGTGCGGGTCTATCTGCCCGATGGCTACGACGCCTCGGGCCGGCGCTACCCGGTCATCTACTACCTGCACAACCTGTTTGAGGACGAACGGCCGGCCTTCGACCGCGACGGCTTCGCCGCCCTGCTCGACCAGGCGATCGCCGCCAAGGCGATCCCGCCGGTGATCGTGGTCGCCGCCGACTTCAGCACGCCGCTGGGCGGTTCGATCTACACCAGCTCGCCGGTCACCGGTCGTTGGGACGCGTTCATGGCAGACGAGCTCGTGCCCTGGACGGACAAGCAGTTTCGCACCCTGGCGGGCCGCGACTCGCGCGGCCTGGCCGGCGACCGGATGGGCGGCTACGGGGCCTTGGCGTTCGGCATGCGCCACGCCGACGTCTTCGGTTCGGTCTACGCCCTGCATCCGGTGGGCACGGGGCTTGGCCTGCAGACCATGTCCTCGCGGCCCAACTGGGATCTGATCCAGAACGCCAGGTCGCTGGACGACCTGAAGGCCGACGGCTTCTCGCAACTGTTCGTGGCCATCTACCAGGCCCACCTGCCCAATCCCGACCGGCCGCCGCTCTATGTCGACCTGCCGGCGCGCAAGGAGGCGGACGGGCGCATGGTCGTCGACATGAAGCGGACCGCCAAGCTGCAGGACAGCTTTCTGCTGGGCCTGAACCTGCCGCGCTACGCCGACAACCTGAAGACCCTGCGCGGCTTGAAGTTCGATTGGGGCCGCAACGACCCCAATCCCGACCACGTGGTCTCCAACCAGGCCTTCTCCCGCGCCCTCGTCGAGTTCGGCGTGCCGCACGAGGCCGAGGAATATGTCGGCGGCTGGGGCGACCGCACCTGGGGCGAGACCGGGCGGGTCTATAGCGACATGCTGCCGTTCTTCGCCCAGAAACTCGTCTACGAATGACCCTGGTCTACCAGTAGTCCTTCATGATCTCCCGCGCCCAGTCGGGCTCGCGATGCGCGCCGCGCGGGGCGAAGCCGGCCATCACCGGCTTGAGGTCCAGCACCGGCGTGCCGTCGATGGCGTCCAGGCCGCGCACCTCCAGCGACAGGCCGTCGACCGCGACGATCTCGCAGACCGTCACCCCGATGCGGTTGGGCCGGTTCTTGCCGCGCTGGGCGAAGATGCCGACCCTGGGCCAGGCCGGGTTGCCGCGCGGGTGGCGGGCGCCGGCGACGATCTGGTCGTCGGTCACCTTGTCGAACACATAGACCACCTCGACATGGCTGAAGGCGTCCAGGCCCATCAGCGCCTCGGCGTCGAAGCGGGCGGGGTCGAGGTCGATGCGCGCTCGGCTCCGGCCCCAGTCGTCGTCCTCGGGAACGTCGCGGCCGCCATGGACCCTGCCGATCGGCGTCATGGTGATGGACATGGGCCTCCTCCACCTCGTCGAGGCCGAGCTTAGCCGTTGTCGGAGGGGCGGCAAGAGCGCCCTTCTCCGCTGTCGTCGGCGGAGCCGAGTTGCCGCGAGCAGTCGGCCAAGGCTAGGTTGCCGCCGCCTTTCCAGACCTCGGGGATCTCCATGGGCCAGTTTCGCGCGGCCGACCTGTTTCGCCGCAAGCCCGTGAGCCGGGTCGTCGCCGAGGGCGGCGAGCATCTGCCCGACGAGGGCCTGCACCGTTCGATCGGCCTGTTCCAGCTGACCATGCTGGGGGTCGGCGCCACGATCGGCACCGGCATCTTCGTGGCCCTGACCACGGCGGTGCCGGCCGCCGGTCCGGCCGTCGTCGTCTCGTTCGTGATCGCCGGGATCACCGCGGCCCTGACCGCCCTGTGCTACGCCGAACTGGCCTCGACCATCCCGGTGTCGGGGTCGTCCTACAGCTACGCCTACGCCACCCTGGGCGAGTTCGTCGCCTTCCTGGTCGGCGCATGCCTGCTGTTGGAATACGCCGTCTCGGCCTCGGCCATCGCGGTGGGCTGGGGCCAGTACCTGAACGAGATGTTTTCCGACCTGATCGGCTGGCGCATGCCCGACGCCATTGCCAAGGCCCCGGGGGCGGGCGGGGTGTTCAACCTGCCGGCCGTGGTGCTGGTCGGCGCCTGCCTGGTCCTGCTGCTGCGGGGCGTGAAGGAGTCGGTGACGGTCAATGCGATCCTGGTGGTGCTGAAGCTGCTTGTGCTGCTGTTCTTCGTGGTCATCGCCTTCAGCGGCTTCCACGCCGGCAACCTGCAACCGTTCGCGCCGATGGGCGTGGCCGGGATCGGGGCGGCGGCCTCGTCGATTTTCTTCTCCTATATCGGCATCGACGCGGTCTCGACGGCCGGCGACGAGGTCAAGGACCCGCGCCGCACCCTGCCGCTGGGCATCATCCTGTCCCTGCTGATCGTCACCGGCGTCTACATCCTGGTGGCCCTGGCCGCCGTCGGCGCCCAGCCCTGGACGGCGTTCGCGGGGCAGGAAGCGGGGCTGGCGGTGATCCTGCGCAACCTGACCGGCCAGGCCTGGACCTCGCTGATCCTCTGCGTCGGGGCCATCGTCTCGATCTTCTCGATCACCCTGGTCGTCATGTACGGCCAGACCCGCATCCTCTACGCCATGAGCCGCGACGGCCTGTTGCCGCGCGTGTTCCAGCGGGTCAATCCCAGGACCCAGAGCCCGGACCTCAACACCTGGATCGTCGCGGCCTTCATCGCCCTGCTGGCCGCCTTCGTGCCGCTCGACACCCTGGTCAACCTGACCAGCATGGGCACGCTGATCGCCTTCGCCATCGTCTCGCTGGGGGTGATCATCCTGCGGCGGACCCAGCCGGACCTGCCGCGCGGCTACCGCGTGCCGCTCTATCCGGTCGTGCCGGCGCTCAGCGTGGCGTTCTGCGGCTACCTGATCTACGGCCTGCCGCTGGACACCTGGATCCTGTTCGCGGCCTGGGCGGCGGCGGCCTGCGCGATCTATTTCGGCTATTCGGCGCGCAATTCGAAGCTGGCCGGCATTTCCTAAAGGCCGTTCATCGCCTCTCATAACCCGCTCATCCCCGCCTTCGTGGGATGAGCGGGTTATGAATCCCTACTCCACCGTCACCGACTTCGCCAAATTCCGCGGTTGGTCCACGTCGGCCCCCTTCACCACCGCCACGTGGTAGGCCAGCAGCTGGATCGGGGCCGACATCACCAGGGTCGAGACCAGCGGGTCGCTGGCCGGGGCGGTGACCACCACCCGGGCGCCGGCCGGGGCGTGCTTGGCGCCTTGCGGGTCGGTGATGAACACCACCTGGCCGCCGCGCGCCATCACCTCGCTCATGTTCGAGGCCGACTTCTCGAAATAGCTGTCGTAGGGGGCCAGGATGATGATCGGCGTCTGGTCGTCGACCAGGGCGATCGGACCGTGCTTCAGTTCGCCGGCCGCGTAGCCCTCGGCGTGGATGTAGCTGATCTCCTTCAGCTTCAGGGCGCCTTCCAGGGCCAGGGCCGACATCGGGCCGCGGCCCAGGAACAGCACGTCGCGGGCCTTGGCGATGTCGGTGGCGATCTCCTTGAGGGCGTCCTCCAGGCCGATGGCCTCGGCGATCAGGCGCGGGGCCTCCAGCATCAGCCGGACCATCCGCTGCTCCTCGGCCGCGTCGATCATCCCGCGCGCCTTGGCCGCCGCCACCGCCAGGGCGATCATCACGCTGACCTGGGCGGTGAAGGCCTTGGTCGAGGCCACGCCGATCTCCGGTCCGCAGTGGATCGGCCAGACCACGTCGACCTCGCGGGCCATGGTCGATTCCTGGGCGTTGACCACCACGGCGCTCTTCATGCCCTTGGCCTTGCAGTAGCGCAGGGCGGCCAGGGTGTCGGCGGTCTCGCCCGACTGCGACATGGCGATGACCAGCGAACCGGGGCGCAGGGCCGGCTGGCGGTAGCGGAACTCCGAGGCGATCTCGACGTCGACCGGCAAGTCGGCCAGCTGCTCGATCAGGTACTTGCCGATCACCCCGGCGATGTAGGATGTGCCGCAGGCGACGATCTGGATGCGCTCCAGGGCCTTGAAGTCGATGTCGCCCGGCACGGCGGTGCGGGCGGTCAGGGCGTCGACATAGGCCGAGATCGTGCGCTGGCAGCCCTCCGGCTGGTCATGGATCTCCTTTTCCATGAAGTGCCGGTAGTTGCCCTTCTCCATCATCACCGCCGAGGCGGGGACGAGCTTCACGGCGCGCTCGACCGGCGCGCCCGAGACGTCGAAGATCCGGGCGCCGTCGTGGTCGAGGGCCACGTAGTCGCCTTCCTCCAGATAGATCACCCGGTTGGTGAACGGGCCGACCGCCAGGGCGTCGGAGCCCAGGAACATCTCGCCCTGGCCCTTGCCGACCACCAGCGGGCTGCCGCGCCGCGCGCCGAGGATCAGGTTGTCGGCGCCCTCGATCAGCACCGCCAGGGCGTAGGCCCCGGTCAGGCGGTCGAGCGTGGCCTTGAAGGCGTCCAGCGGCTCCAGGCCGGTGGCCAGTTCGGCGTCGATCAGGTGGGCGATGACCTCGGTGTCGGTGTCGCTCCCGAAGACGCGGCCGGCGGCCTTCAGCTCGGCCTTCAGCTCGGCGAAGTTCTCGATGATGCCATTGTGCACCAGGGTGACGCGGCCGGCGGTGTGGGGGTGGGCGTTGCCGACGTTGGGCGCGCCGTGGGTGGCCCAGCGCACGTGGCCGATGCCGTTCTGGGCGGCCAGGGGCTGTTCGACCAGCACCGCCTCCAGGTTCTTGATCTTGCCCTGGGCCCGCCGGCGCTCGACCTTGCCGCCCACGACGACGGCCGCCACGCCGGCCGAGTCGTAGCCGCGATATTCCAGCCGCTTGAGGCTGTCGATCAGGCGCTCCGTGACGGGTTTGGTGCCGACGATGCCGATGATGCCGCACATGGGCCATGATCCTTTGTAGAACGCTTCGACCGGACTATTGCTGTCGAAGCGGATATTTCGAGGCCAGGCTTTAGCATTCGTGAGGACCCGGCCCTCATAAATCTGCATTTCGGATCGTTTCGCGGTTCGACCAAGGCCTAACCGAGACCAGAACAAGACCATGAGCAAGCGCGCTTATTTCGGCACCGACGGCATCCGCGGTCAGGCCAACAAGCATCCGATGACCGCCGAGGTCGCCCTGCGCGTCGGCCTGGCGGCCGGCAAGTTGTTCCGCTCGCAGGACGACCGCCGCCACCTGGTGGTGATCGGCAAGGACACCCGGCTGTCGGGCTACATGCTCGAGCCGGCCCTGGTGGCCGGCTTCGCCAGCGTCGGCATGGACGTGCGATTGTTCGGCCCGCTGCCGACCCCGGCCGTGGCGATGATGACCCGCTCGATGCGCGCCGACCTGGGCGTGATGATCAGCGCCTCGCACAACGACTTCGCCGACAACGGCATCAAGCTGTTCGGCCCCGACGGCTACAAGCTGTCGGACGAGCAGGAGCTGAAGATCGAGGCCCTGATGGACGAGGGCCTGCAGGAGGGCCTGGCCCCGCCGCGCGGCCTGGGCCGCGTCACCCGCATCGATGACGCCCAGGCCCGCTATGTCGAGATCGCCAAGGCGACCTTCCCGCGCCATCTGAGCCTGTCGGGCCTGCGCATCGTCATCGATTGCGCCCACGGCGCCGCCTACAAGGTGGCCCCCACGGCGCTCTACGAGCTGGGCGCGGAGGTGATCACTGTCGGCGTCGCCCCGAACGGCACGAACATCAACGCCGAATGCGGCTCGACCCATCCCGAAGCCATGGCCAAGATGGTGCGCGAATATCGCGCCGACATCGGCGTCGCTCTCGACGGCGACGCCGACCGGCTGGTGATCTGCGACGAGAAGGGCGTGGTGGTCGACGGCGACCAGATCATGGCCATCGTCGCCCTGGCCTTCGCCCGGGCCGGCACGCTGAAGGCGGGCGGCGTGGTCGCCACGGTGATGTCCAACCTCGGCCTCGAGCGGCTGATGACCGACAACGGGCTGAAGCTGGAGCGCACCGGCGTCGGCGACCGCTATGTGATGGCCCGCATGCGCGAGGGCGGCTTCAACATCGGCGGCGAGCAGTCGGGCCACGTGATCCTGTCGGACTTCTCGACCACCGGCGACGGCCTGATCGCCGCCCTGCAGGTGCTGGCGGTGATGATCCAGACCGGCCAGCCGATGAGCGCCCTGGGCCGGCAGTTCGAGCCGGTGCCGCAGCTGCTGGAGAACGTCCGCTTCGCCGGCGGCAAGCCGCTGGAGCACAAGACCGTCAAGGAGGCCATCGCCGACGGCGAGGCCCAGCTGAACGGTTCGGGCCGCATCGTGGTCCGTCCGTCCGGCACCGAGCCCCTGATCCGCATCATGGCCGAGGGCGACGACCCGGCCCTGGTCCGGAAGGTGGTCAAGTCGATCGTCTCGGCGGTGAAGGCGGTTTGATCTTTTCGCCAGCCCCATAATCCGCTCATCCCGGCGAACGCCGGGACCCAGATCCCAAAGCTGGGTGGCTGATTGGAAGAGCTCAGCGTTCTTGGCGTCGGCCCCAAAGCCATTCCATCTGGGTCCCGGCGTTCGCCGGGATGAGCGGTGGTTAGGTGACGTCCCCGTCCACGCCCTCGACCACGGCGCGCAGGTAGTCCACATGCCGCCGAAAGGCCTTGCGGCCGACCGGCGTCAGGGCGGCGCGGGTGCGGGGCTTCTTGCCGACGAAGTCCTTGGTGATTTCGACATAGCCGGCCTTTTCCAGCGTCGCCAGATGGCTGCCCAGGTTGCCGTCGGTCGCCTGGGTGACGGCCTTGAGGCGCGAGAACTCCACCGGCTCGGCGTCGCGCTCGGCGTGCAGCGCGGCCATGATCTTCAGCCGCAGGGGCTGGTGGATCAGTTCGTCCAGCTCGGCCACGCTCAAGCCTTCCTCAGCCACAGGCCGCCCACGAACAGCCCACCGCCGCCGACCGCCGCCATCCAGAAGGCCAGCCAGGGCTGGAAGAAGAACCAGCCGATCAGGGTGGCGGCGAACACGCTGGCGCCGATCCACATATAGCGCGGCGCGTAGGCGATACCGACGCCGCTATAGACCAGGCCCGCCACCAGGCCGGGAAACACCATCGCCGGGTCGAGGGAAGTCGGCCGGAACACCGTGAAGGTCGCGGCGATGAAGGCCAAGATCGTAAAGACGCTGGCCATCGTCTTCCAGCCCTGCCCGGCCTTGGCGCCGCCCTGGGCGGCTCCCCTGGCGCGGCGGCTGAGCACGATGGTCGCCGCGATGCCGATCGCGTCCAGCACCAGCCAGGCCAGGCCCCAGCGCTCGGGCGGCAGCACGCCCATGGCGGTGTAGCCCGCCGCCCAGACGACGCCCCAGACCATCAGGATCGGCCCGCCGACCTGGTAGCTCTTCAGCAATCGGCCGCGACCGGTCGTGCTCTCGATATCGGCCAACGCCGACGCCGCCTCGCTCTTGGAAATGCCCATCCCAGCCTCCTTGAAGTTCGCGCCCAGAGCGCTCTGTCAGGCAGAGTTATCACGATCAGATACTCTGTCAAGCAGAGTATTCTGTGGAGCCTGTTTCATCCGGTGCGTTCGACCCGTGTGATCATTCCGCCCGCGGCGCCGACTGGCGGCCCGGCCACCGTCCATGCGCCGAAACAAGGGCGTCCAAGAGCGTCATCCGGACACAGGCGGGTCGACATTCGGCGCGACCGAGCCAACACCCGAGCCCGCCCCTTTTGTCCATCATTCCCGCCCTCGTGGCGGGAATCCCCGGTTAAGCTGGCGGTGAGATGCCTTTGGCGCGCTGGCGCGCCACGCTCCCGCACTTGCGGCGGTCAGAGGGATTCTCGCCACGAGGGCGAGAATGGCGGACTCATCGGGAACGCGGCTGAAAGTCGATCCGCCCTAGCTTCGTCCGGGATGACAACGGTCTGGAGAGCGTTCTAGGCGAACACCCCGACCTGATCCTGCGGCCGATAGAGGCCCCCGAACGGCGCCCAGTTCATTTTGCGCCAGTGGGGCAGGGTGAGGGCCAGATAAAATCCGAACGGCAACCACATCAGAAGGAGACCCAACACCGACAGCGGCGCCGGCCCGAGCTTTCCGGTCAAGGCTTGGGTCAGGAAGCCCCCCGCGAGGGCCATGACCTGCAGCACGATCGGCCAGCGACTGAGCCGGAGCAGGGCGATCGTGTGATAGGCCGCGACGGCCAGCTGAATGGCCCACATGCCGAACCAGAACGAGGTGAACGCGTATGGCCCGCCGCCGATGAGCTTGAACAGCGGCTGCACCGTGAGCGCTATCCAGATAATCGCGACGATCCAGATCGACAGCGGCGTGCGGTGCGTTCGCGTCGTCACCCGACCTTCGGCGCCTTGAGCCGCCGCTTGTTGACGTGGGCCACGGGGGCCGGGGCCTCGACCTCCTCGGGATATTCGCCCTTGAAGTAGAAGCGCTGCCACGCCTCCTTCATCGCCTCGGGCTCGCGCTTGAAGATCCGGGCGTTGAACTCGCCGCGCTTGGCGGCCCAGGTGTCGTACTGCTTGCGCAGATCGGGGTTGGAGTTCATCGAGCGGATCACCGGCTGCACCTGCTCCAGCGGCTTGTCCTGGATCATCATGAAGAAGCAGAACGGCTCGCCCTTCTCGAAGCGCACCGCGCCCGGGCGGGTGAAGATCCAGTTCATCGTGAAGGGGAAGGGCAGCCAGTCGGTCTCGACCAGGCCCGCCAGCGGCTGGACGCCGTCCTTGACGTGGTTGGGCGGGCCCATGGTCCAGATCGACCAGCCCGGCGGGGTGCGGAACAGGTAGCCGGTGTGGAAGGTGATGGTCCCGCGCGAGAAGTGCGACTTGACGAAGTCGTCGAAGCCCGGATGCGGGTGGTCGGCCCGGAAGGTGATGCAGTTCTGGTGCGCCCCGCCGTCCCAGGTCGCCGTGAAGCCGACCGGGCACAGGATCTCCCAGCCGGTGGTGTTGGCCATGGTCAGGGGCAGGCAGCGATAGGGGTGCCGGTCGGCGAAATGGTCCATCCAGGCCCGTTGCGGCCGGCCCGGCACGATCTCCGGCGGGCGGGCTTCGGTGGGGTAGCACTCCAGTTCCATGCGGGTCTCTTTCGTGGGCGCCGGCTTTGCCGTCTGGTCTAGCGGGCGCGGGCTCGGCTAGGAAGTCCCCCATGAAGAGCACGATGAAGAGCCGGGCAGACCTGTTCGCCCTCCTCGACGCCCACGGCGTCGCCCATTCCACCCTCGACCATCCGCCGGTGTTCCGCGTGGAGGAGGGGCTGGAGATCAAGGCCGCCCTGCCCGGCGGCCACACCAAGAACCTGTTCCTGAAGGACGCCAAGGGCCAGCTGTGGCTGATCTCGGCCCTGGGCGAGACGGCGATCGACCTCAAGCGCCTGCACACGGTGATCGGCTCGGGCCGGCTGTCGTTCGGCAGCGCGGACCTGATGGTTCAGACCCTGGGCGTGACGCCGGGCTCGGTCACCGCCTTCGGCCTGATCAACGACTCCGAACGCCGCGTGCGCTTCGTGCTGGACGCCGCCCTGGCCAAGGCCGATCCGGTCAACTTCCACCCCCTGGCCAACGACGCCACCACGGCCGTTTCGCAAGAAGGCTTCCGCCGATTCCTGGCCGCGCTGGGAGTCACGCCGATGATCGTCGATTTCGCCGCCATGACGGTCGTTCATTAAGCCGATCGCCCGATTGCGAACCGCGCGCCGAGAGACCATCTTGGCCGCCGAGAGGGACGGCGCCGTCCCGCCACCGCCGATCCAATCGGCGCCCCGTGCGTTCAAGACCCGCGTATTTAGAGAGACCCCATGGCCCTGATCGGCGACAAACCCGCTCCCATCCAAGCCGGCGGCCCTAATGGGCAAGGGGGGGGCAAGAGCGCGCACATCAAGGACGGCACGGACGCCAGCTTCATGGCCGACGTGATCGAAGCCTCCAAGACCCAGCCGGTCATCGTCGACTTCTGGGCCACCTGGTGCGGCCCGTGCCGCCAGCTGACCCCGGCCCTGGAAAAGGCGGTCAACGCCGCCGGCGGCGCGGTCAAGCTGGTCAAGATCGACGTCGACAAGAACCCCGGCTATTCGGGCCAGCTGCGCGTGCAGTCGATCCCGACCGTCTACGCCTTCGTCAACGGCCAGCCGGTCGACGGCTTCCAGGGCGCGTTGCCCGAGAGCCAGGTCAAGGCGTTCATCGACCGCCTGGCCGGCCCGCCGGCCGAGAGCGACGTCGACGCCCTGCTGGCCATGGCCAAGGAGTCGGTCGATCTGGGCGACGTCGGCGGCGCGGCCCAGGCCTTCGCCCAGGTGCTGCAGATGGACCCGGCCAACGTCAAGGCCATCGGCGGCCTGGCCAAGTGCTACCTGACCAGCGGCGACCTGCAGGGCGCGGCCGAGGTGGCCGCCACCGCCCCGGCCGGCGCCAAGGACCCGGACCTGGAGAGCGTCCGCGCCGCCCTGGCCCTGGCCGAGGACGCGCCGTCCGAGACCGCGTCGTTCGAAAAGCGCCTGGCCGCCGACGCCGACGACCACGAGGCCCGCTTCGAATTGGCCAAGGCCCTGGCCGGCGCCGGCCATCTTCAGGCGGCTTCGGACCATCTTCTGACCATCATCGAACGCGACCGTGCCTGGAACGACGAGGCCGCCCGCAAGCAGCTGCTGACCGTGTTCGAGGCCGCGGGCTACGCGTCCGAGGTGGCCAAGGCCGGCCGCAAGCGGCTGTCATCCATCCTGTTCAGTTAGATCCAAAGGGAGCGTCGCATGCCGGGATCCTATCGAAGGGCGGACGATCTGCCGCTGGTGATCCCGGTGTTCCCGCTGGACGGCGCCCTGCTGCTGCCCGGCGGCCAGCTGCCGCTGAACATTTTCGAACCGCGCTATCTGAACATGTTCGACGACGCCATGTCGGGCGAGCGGATCATCGGCATGGTCCAGACCCGCCCGGGCGGCGAGGCCGAGCGGCCCAACCTGGCGCCGGTCGGCTGCGCCGGCCGGGTGACCAGTTTCGCCGAGACCAGCGACGGCCGCTACCTGGTCACCCTGACCGGGGTCTGCCGCTTTCGGGTCGGCGACGAGCTGCCGGCCCGCGGGCCTTATCGCCAGGTGCGCGCCGACTTCACGGCGTTCGAGGCCGACCTGCGCGAGGGGGCGCCCGACAGCGCCGCGGCCGGCGACGCCCTGCCCTTGCTGAACGCCCTGCGCCGCTATCTGGACCATCGCGGCCTGGCCATCGACTGGAGCAGCGCCGAGGCCGCGCCGTCCGACGCCCTGATCAACAGCCTGGCCATGGCCCTGCCGTTCGAGCCGGTCGAAAAGCAGGCCCTGCTGGAAGCCCCGACCCTGGTCGAACGCCGCGAGACCCTGGTGGCCCTGCTGGAGATCGACGCGGCGGCGGGGGACGACGAAGATCCGACGATGCTGCAGTAGCGGTGACGATCCCCCTCCGGCCCTTCGGGCCACCTCCCCAGAGGGGGAGGATCTACGCCGCAATAGATGCTCCCCCTTTGGGGGAGCTGTCGCGTAGCGACTGAGGGGGCT